>VTLG01003966.1_pt1 | contig 66830 bp, 96 predicted proteins | sample 4694571 | NCBI WGS metagenome assembly VTLG01 (sample SAMN12604809, study PRJNA352737) | marine metagenome | biome: ENVO:00000447; feature: ENVO:00000209|ENVO:00000569|ENVO:01000036; material: ENVO:00002151; isolation source: viral sequences binned using virsorter ...
CAGAGAGTAGTAGAGGTGATGCAGCAAGAGCTGCGATTGTTGATTTAATCATTTTTGATTTTAAGTGTCTCGCAAGGATACTAAAAGACCCTGCGGATGATAGACTGCCCCGACATGGGAGTCTTTTAATTCCAACACAGGGTTACGATCTTTCGAGTCCTTTGTTAAGAAGTATTTATAATAGTATACATTAGGGTTATCCGTCAACCCCCCTTGTGACAGTTGTGTCACTGATACATGTAGGATGAATCACCTACATCTACATAACCTTTTGGTAACACATTAAATGCTAGTGAGTATCTCTCATACTGAGAGTAATTCTTTAACACTCGATGTCTTACATTGCTAGGGAACAATAATATAGTACCCTTTTCAGGTACTATAACCTCATCCGTAGCATTATAATCATTGTCCTGTGAAGGACTCACGTAGACCCCTTGTGGAGGGTTTACAAACTGGATTGGAGAAGTATCTTTATCATACTCATCAAAATATACTACAGCAGAAAACCAAGAGTTGCAATGTGCATGCTCATCTGCTGACCCACCACTAAGTGTAGCAGTAAACCAAGAGGTAGTGATCTGGACATCACAATGATATCCTAACTCACATATAACCTGTCGCACCTTCCTATAAAGGTAGTCGTGGACTGCTGTTTTGTTTTGTAAGACATGCTTATTAACAGTAACAGCACTCAGTCCACCCTCATCCTCTGAGAAATCATAGTCCTGTAACATCTCAGTAAGAATGTCACAGACCTCTGGATTAATCTTCGACGATGCTAGGGGCTTTGGAAATAGGTTCTGTATATTCCACGTCATTTAATGGTACCATCTTAATGAATTGTTCATTCAAATTGTAGAATAATTTATAGTTACGAGTGTTAACCCAGTAACCTTTTATATCTGACCCATCACAGTGGTATCCATACCCTGTTACTGGTTCTCTTACTCCATCAATTTTAAAAGTCTTACTGCTTCCTATGTAAGACCCATACTTCTCCTCCAGATTAATCATCGGTTTTGTTTGTTTTGGACAGTTTAGCACGTAACTCCTGTTCTTGGTCAGGTGTTAACGAACTGTTATTTATCTCGGTTTCATCACATTCCTTACGTGGGTCAACATATTCGGCCATTGCCTCCAGATTTGCCTCAAGATCTTTAGGCGGTGTCCAGTTAGGTCCCTTCGGTTTGTAGTCGAGAGACCTCACCTCTGCCAAAGGACTCCTCCAGTACTTCTGCATCTGTTTGAGCATCTTCTTCTTACCCTTCGGATCATCCTTATACTTTTCGATGACCTTCTTAAGAGTCCTTAACTCTTTTGATGATTTCTCTAGAGATCTTTCTGCATTGACCTCTCTTGGATTAAAACCTGCCATAATTTAAGGTGGATCTGTACATTGTGTGAGAGTTACTTTAAATCTAACTCTGAATTTTGCTTTGTCGGTACCTGAATACCATACAACTGAGTCTTTATTGTGTGACTCTTGATAGAAGGCTTCCTTAAGACTTCTTCTTACTAGGTCTTCATTCTCCCACCATGCTAGTTGTTTACCTAATGGGAATGAGAAACCTGCTTCCTGATCAGGATAGTATGGTGTCTGTGAGGGATCCTCACTCGCTCTATCTCTCATCGGAGGCCATGTTAACACAAACTCTGACCCTTTAGTGTATCCTTTACCCTGATCTATAACATCAATGACATGTATCATTGCTTGCCAGTAGTGTACCTGTTTAGATGAGGTAGTCTGATCAAAGATAACTGGGTAGAATGTGATACCTACACGTATCTTAGCAGCGTCAGCATAGTTACCACCACCTGTACCATGATAGTTATCAAGGGTGTAGTCCTGTATGAATGTGATAGGAGAGAAGTATGTATCTCTTTGTGGTGCTTGTGCTGCACCATCCCATATATTATTCACCACAGTGAGGTAATGACTGCCAACAGAGTTAGCACCAATAGTATACCACGGTTTGCTTCCTCTTGCAAACGTGGTGGGGGCTGCTTCACTGAGGATGTCTCTGTATCCCTGTGATATATTGGTACCACTCAGAGTTTCAAACCTAGTGAAGAGATAGTCCTCAACAAGGTGATTGTATACTCCTGAGAGATTCCTATAGTTATAAGACTCTAGTACTGTAGCAGAGAAGTAGTTAGACTCAACATCATAAAGATATCCTGTGTCTATGTAAGCACCAGGTAATGTAGGCATCGCAGTGTTACCTATGATCCTACTCTGTCCTGGTATCTCTGGGTTTGCTTGGAGTGATCCATGCATTGCCACTGGTATATTATTTGCCCAGACATATGTGTATGGATCTCCTGGATCAGGCACGTTGTCCTCACTCCATGTCTCAGACAGTTTACTACCTGCTTCCCACTCAAACTCTAGTCTGTTGGTAGGATTATATGAGAATGCAAATCCTTCTATCAGTCCACCCTCTTTAGTAATTGGGTTAAGTGTTGGGTTACCTGTTTGAGCTGCTATCACACTGTCATGTGACTGAGTGCCAAGCATGATCTTAAATGCACCCTCAAACATAGTAGTGTCAAGAGCATAGAGTGCTGCCTCTAGTGATATGTCACCTGTAACTGCACCTGTATCAATACTTACTACCTCAAAGGTTAACTCATCAGTTGGTTCTAAAATAATATCCTGATCGTATAAGTCTCTACCTATTGCAGGCCAATACTGTGCTTCAAACTGTTTATTGAATAGAGTTGTAACAACATCATCCTTGTCCTTCTTCCTCATCTCCACAGTAAATTTCATACATGCTCCGAAGAGACCACCATTAATACCACCCATAGATACAAACCTAAAGGTACCACCGACTGCTGCTTTAATACTCTGGTTGGTATTTAATTTGACTGAGTATTCACCATTACATGTGCCACACTCCCATTCCACATCGTTACCAAAGACAGCAGGGACTTTGTTACCACAGTCCATGCGTCTCATAATTACATCCTTAAAGCTGGCCTTTAATATTCTAGCATCGCATTTTGTAGTAGGGTCTATCTTTCTCATCACCTTCTCTGGTGCAGCACCCTCATACAAATAGCATTGGATACCCTCGTAGGTGTAACCACCATACGTCCACCCTAACCTGTGCCATAGTCTTAGATCATCATAGTCATCGTCACCAGCGATAAGGTCTTCCCAGAATTGATTGTTCTTTCCTTGCCACTTAGTTTGATCCTTCTGCATAGGATTCCATGTCTTATCACTGAAGAGACAGTAGTTATTCTGTGCTGTATTGATACCTACTGCACTGAAACCACCTGAGTAAGGAGAGTTAAGTGGACTGAATGTTACCTCTTGCATGATGCTGAGTGAATTCTGGCCACCACCATTAGGGATGAGGAAAAATCCCATCGTCCCTCCAGCATACTCGTTGAGTTTTAGACTGGTCATCCATGCGTTGTATAGATTGGTACCATTCCTAGCACTAGTTACAACGATGCGTCCATACTTAGGACCTGTAGCATCTGCTAGGTAGAATCCAAGTGCATTATCATATCCTGCTCCTCCTTTCTCAACATCCATAGAGATGTTAAGGTCTGCCTTAGATTCTATAGGTATACGATAGCACCACCTCTTAGGTATCTTCTGAGGGTTACCACCTACTATCTCACCATCAATAGTATACTTGTGATCGAAAGGACTAGTACTCCAGAATCTATGGAGTGCCTCTGCTTGCTCATCATCATGTAGATAACTTCTCATTGCACTAGCAGTTGGGAATACATGTCCTAAGACTTCACCACCTGCCATACCTGAAGCATTCATGGTTGCTCTCTCACCTGCACCAGCAGTATCAGGTTGACCTGGGTTAGTAGTTAAGAATGTATCTTGCTGTGTTGTTGAGTAGAATCTAAACAGTGGGACAGTTACATTTTCTATAGGTTGTGCAAGGATATAGAATGCTGGTTTAGAATTAGTTAAAGTGTAACCTGACTTGGCACCATTAGGATCGTATGCATGGTCAGAACCAGTGTTAATAGATACGATACTGAAGTTAGCATTACAATCATTACCATCCAGATCCTTCATGCATATTCTGGTGTTGTTATCAACGATAGTAAACCCACCAGAGTTACCATTCATAGTGATAGATGTGGTACCAGGACCACTGATGTTAAGTGTATGAATCTCTTCACCAGATCTACCTGTCCTTGTCCACTGCTGTCCTCCCATCTGAATATTATTGATGGCAACATTATATGTGTTGGGATTATCATTCCACTGTAGTTTTAGTACCGCAACAGCAGTACCACTACCAGTAGCAACTAGATTACCCGACCCATCAAATGAGAATGCTAATGTCCCTGTGGACATGGTTGATTCATAGATTGGTATCCTATCTGGATAACAATTCTCTACACATACCTCAGTCTGGTTACCACTCCATCCATTAGGCCAGTAAGCATCACAGTTTGCCTTGGGTGGTTCCCATTGACCACCAAGGTAAGGTCTAAAGAGACAGTCTAATGCATTCCTAACACAAGTTTTGAATGGGTCACCAGGTAATCCCTGATCTAAATCACAATAATATTTCTCACCAGTTTCTATGTGCTCCCACCATCCAGGTGAAGGGAATCCAGGTTCACTGTAATCTTTTAATGCTCTGAGTAAATTTAATTCTAATAACTTCCTAACCTTATCACACTGGTCTTCAGGTCCAGTCTTGACTATGATTGCTGACCCACCTTTGTATGGTGGATGAAGTGTTATTTTTATTGGAGGGAGCCATCCAAACTCTCTGTGCATCCACGGTCCCCAAGGAGGTAACTCCCAACCCCATCCAATATCAGGGGGTGTTGGTGGATCTATTATTTGTGGTAATTCTGGTGGAGTAGAGTAACATCTCTCAACTATCCTTCTTATGACATCACCAGGTTTAGGGTCGGGTGGTACCGTAGGAGGGATCTGTACTGGTATTGGATTCTGTTCATCCAATACGTTAGGTAGGTTATAAACTGGGACACTGTAACATCTCCCAACTATATTTCTTATTGCATCACCAGGATTGACAGGAGGTACAACATTACCTGACGATCCAGAAGTAGGTACACTAGGATTTAACTGGTCTAATGGATTCGCTGCCAGTATCCCACTCGGTGTTGAGTAACACCTCTCTACTATATCTCTTATGGTTTCGCCAGCCATGCATTACATACACCTACACTTTATTTAGTGAGGGTTGTATACCTTTAATACTATTATAGTTACTGATAAAACTACGATTAAAATTAATGCTATTGAATGAATCATTACCAATTATTCCTTAATAAAGACTTGAAGTCTTGTTGTGTTTCCATGTTGCAGTAGGTAGCAATCACTGATAAGAAACTAAAGTAACTGTAATTATATGCTGTGCCTTGCACCCTATGCTTCCAGTTACCTTGCTTTGCATCCTTTAATATATTATTCCAAGTATCAGTAGGTTTCCAAAGACTCTTAGCATAGTCCCAGAAAGGTGTGTCATACTTAGATCCATGTGCATAATGATAGAGAAGGAAGTTAGCATTCTCACAGATGTCTCGCTGATTATCTGCAACCATCTCTTGTATACTAGCACCTTGCATAATATAACGCAAGGTTCTCTCAATCCACACCATATATCCTGTAATACTTGTTGCTTCTAGTGGTTCAATAAAGAAGTATTTGTTTCCATTCATAAAGATCCTACCATCCATGACAGGATTCTTTGCACAATAGTTATGGAATGATCTCCAACCAGTTACCTTTGCTTCACCAAACTGCTCATGAAAATTCTCTAGTGCCTCTTCATCAGTTGTGATGTCACTGTTGAAAAGATATCCCATTGATGTCCTACTCTGTAGTGGGATAACAAAACACCAACCATCTTTAGTGGCAACATTATCAGTGGTGCAATAGACTCTAGTATATGGGTCAGTTTCGGCCAGTAGTACTCTGTTGAGGGGATTTTGCAGCAGTGTATAACGATCCCATGACTCACTTGAACACTCCCTTCCACTGAAGGGTGACCCTCCACAATCATAGATGTAATCAGCATCAATATTATATCCTACCTTCTTAGGGATGCACTTAAAGTATTGTGACATGTCATCACAAAACATCTTAGGATCAAAGTGCATTGCCACTCTGTTAATACCGAAGTCATGGAACCAATCCTTACCACCCCATCCACTGTAACTTATACCTGTCTTAACTGTTTGATCCCACTTGGCATCTCGCCAATTATTATACAACATAGGACCAATAGATGACCAAGACTCTGGTGATCTCTCTTCAAACTGTGTGATAAGATCTAACAGATTAGGCCATGACCCCGACCCTACAGGTTCAATAGGTGCATCGGGGTCATAATAAATTTCTATCTCGGAGGAAGGGACGTGTGCTTTCCATGCCATTGCAGTTAGTATACCTGCTAATCCTTTTCCGATGATTGCTACTTTCATATAAAAAAAGAGGGTCGTTAGACCCTCCAACTATAACATATGTATAGGAATTAGCCAACACTAGGTGCGGTTAATGCAACTTCAGTTGACTCAGCAGATGCTAAATCAAGTGGGAAGTTATGAGCATTACGCTCGTGCATTACTTCCATACCTAAGTTTGCTCTGTTAAGCACGTCACCCCATGTAGGAACAACTTTACCGTTAGCATCTACGACACTTTGGTTGAAGTTAAATCCATTAAGGTTGAATGCCATTGTACAGATACCCATAGAGGTTAACCATACACAGACCACAGGGAATACAGCAAGGAAGAAGTGTAAACTTCTTGAGTTGTTGAATGATGCATACTGGAAGATTAATCTACCGAAGTATCCATGAGCAGCAACGATGTTGTAGGTCTCTGTTTCTTGACCAAATTTGTAACCATAGTTCTGTGACTCAGTTTCTGTTGTCTCTCTGATTAGAGAAGAAGTAACAAGAGAACCGTGCATAGCACTAAAGAGTGCTCCACCAAACATACCTGCTACACCTGCCATATGGAAGGGGTGCATTAATATGTTGTGCTCTGCTTGGAATACAAACATGAAGTTGAATGTACCTGATATACCTAGTGGCATTCCGTCAGAGAATGACCCCTGTCCGAATGGATAGACTAAGAATACAGCAAACGCAGCAGATACTGGTGCAGAATATGCAACACAGATCCAAGGTCTCATACCTAAACGATATGATAACTCCCACTGTCTACCCATGTAGGCAGAGATTCCAATAAGGAAGTGGAAGATAACCAACTGATAAGGACCACCATTATACAACCACTCATCTAGTGTGGCAGCTTCCCATATAGGGTAGAAATGTAATCCAATAGCGTTGGAAGATGGAACGACAGCACCAGAGATGATGTTGTTACCATATAAGAATGAACCAGCAACTGGTTCACGAATCCCGTCGATATCTACGGGAGGAGCAGCAATAAATGCCACGATGAAGCAAGTAGCAGCAGCTAACAAGCAAGGAATCATAAGAACTCCAAACCAACCAACATAAATGCGGTTGTTTGTACTTGTAACCCACTCACAAAACTCGGTCCATCCTGACAGCAATCCTTGCTCTTTACGAGTTAGAGTTGTCATTAATAGAACGTTAAAGTGAACGGTATAATAAGGACTGATATCTCCGTTTAGTCCTGGTCAGGAGTAAGATGAATGTCTTAAAATGAAGACACTATTACTATATATGAAGTTTTGTTTCTTGTCAAGCTGTGTGTGCCAGTTATCAACCTGGCTTAGAATCGTGCCACTCTTCTGACCCACCTACTGCGAAGGGATTATACTTAGAGGTAGCAATCTTATACATTTTCTCATGTATAGTTTCCTCTTCTTCTAATTCTTTGTCTTTATCTTTTGCCATGGGCCAATTATCATAAGGGTGTGGTTTGTATTTGTAATCAGGATCAAACCATTCATCGTAAGGTACTTTGTCTGGTGCGAAGTAAGTCATCCTTTGTAGTCGTGAAAGTCTAGTTTTAATACAGGTTCATCATCGAATAGAATGTCTCCACTCTCTTGTGAGGTAGACCATTCTTCATCATCTAAAGGTGATTCCCAAGGTTCTCTTTCCATTATACTCTAGGTTTTAGTAGTGCTGGTACGTCACCGTCACCATCTCCATCATCTTCATCGTCGTCCCAAGGGTCGTCGATCTCTTGCCCATTATATATTCTTTCATCCAATGCCTTAAGCAATGGGTCTTTTGGTACTTCTCTCTTGAAATTAACAACAAGAAGTTCATCACCATGTTTCACATCTGCCATCTCTGGGTGAGGAGGTCTAGTGATCTGTTTCTTCTTCTCTTCTACCCTAACTGGTCCTGCAACTTCACTTGCTGTTTTCCATCCCATCGACATGAATCTAAATGCTTGATAGAATAAGTAGCAACTACAGATGAGGAAGATGATATACATTACTTTTTATTAGAGATCCATTTCTTTTTATCTTTATCGTATCTCTTGACCTCTCCTCTCTTCAGTCCTGTCTCCTTTGCTTTAGCAACAAACTGTTTGTAGGTTGGAGAATCTTTTGAGTGCCCAGTCTTCTTCTTACCGTGCATCATACGATCTTTTTTATACTTCAACTCTGCTTCCTTTTCTTTAGTCTTCTGACGATTCTTTTCATCGTCAAAAGTATCGCCATACTTCTCCCACAACCAAGGTTTAAACCTAGCTTGCTTGTCAAAGATTTCTGGCAGGATGTTCATGAGAAGTAGTTTTCTTTTAGATATTTATACATTGTAGGTAGAGACTCAGCTAACTTCTTTCTCTTATTGTAAAGATGTTTCCATCCGTCAACCTTACTAGAGGGTACTGATGGGTAGTTGAAGTACTGATATGATCTCCTCCTAACACTAGTATACCCTGCTCCGCCCAAAATGTAAAGTATGGGGTGTGCCTCATGTTGAACTGGATCACCCCCTACCATGTGAAACTGGACTAGATCGTGAGCACCTTGAAGTTCATACCTTGTATTCTGTGTCACATGCTCCCAGAATGGTGTGTCTGTCCTACGAGAATAATAATAGTGTGCTTCAACAAACTCTTTCCATCCATCACAGTGCTCATTCATATTGTGATTGAATCTATCTCTCATAAACTGATTGATACCAGGTTCCTCCTTCAAACTATCAACAAGAGCAAGGATACCATGATGTGCTGAGAATAATGAGGTAGATTCTAATGGTTCAATGAAACTATATGCTAGACCAATCATCACACAGTTACCTACCCATGCTTCCTTCTGTCTACCATTTCTAAACTTAATTACCTTACCATTATGGAGACCTGACTCATGCATAGCACCTTCGGGTGACCTATACTTGGATGAGAATACATATCCCTCTGAAATATATTCCCACGTTGGGATAGTCCACATCCATCCTGCACTCATACCCTTTGCGTTGGTGTATGGTACCATCTCCTTATCTTTATCAATATAATCTCTCTTCCTTACGATAGCAGTGTCTGTTGGAATAGATTCAAATGGTACCCAACTAGTCATAGCACCACCTAGTGTAGATGCTTGCCCAGTACAGTCGAGATAGAGATCTGCATCAATTGACGGTGCCCTGAGATCGTACGGCCCTCTCTCCAGAAAGACACCTGATATTCTTTGTCCGTCATAACCAACTGACTTAACCTGACTATCGACCACTCTAACATTACTACAAAAAGTTTCTTGTAGATAGGCAGAGAATTTACTTCCGTCGATGTGAAACGATCTGTCTTTAGATAAATCATATGGAATAAGCAACGAGTTATTTAATGGCATCTTCTTCTCTTCTGCCACCGTTACGAATGGCATGAAGACATCAGCAAATGGAGGTGGATCCTGACCGAATGCCTTTGCACACATCCAGTCATGGAATGTAGCATCAGTTAGATTCAAAGCAGGTGCTTGACCATTAGGATAGTGGAAGACATGACCTAACTCAGTAAAGTTTTCAAACCTACTAGTAGATTTGTATGTTGCTCTCGCTTCTGTAAGGAATGTCTTGTCATCTATACCCATATACTTTAGGTATTGATTAATGTGTGGTGTTGTAGATTCACCCACCCCAATAGGATCACCACCCTTTACCAAGGTGATATCATACTCTGGGAATGTCTTAGCAAGTGCTGCAGCTGCCATCCATGCAGCAGTACCTCCACCTACAATAACAATCTTCATCTATCAAACCTCATATTAAATGATACACTCAGTCGTGTATGTGGTGTTGTATTGGTACGTATGCCATGCATTAAGTAACCTGGAAATAATATTATCTTACCTTGCTCTGGTTTCATTGAGATAGTATGTGGTTGGTTAGACCATACACTAGTAGTTGATGCTAGGTTAGGTGTCTGGAAGAATAGATCTCCATCATCTCCTGTAGTCTTGTAATAGTATACACCACTTAGATCTGCATGTCCATGATGATGTGCATGAGCATAGTGTCCTGGTTCAAGACATGCCATCCATGATGCTTGTTGATTCCAACCATCACTACCTGTGTAATTGTATAGATGAGTCCTTAACTCTCGTGAAAAATGATAAGGTAATATATTCTCTTCAAAATTTGGGTCAGATATCCAATGAGTATCCCATAGGTTTTGCCACTTGATACCCTTCTCTATAGTCTCAAACTCATCCTGTATGATGTCATAGTTTGAGATCTTGGACTCATATATTTTAACTGGGAATAAATCTGTGATCATACTCTATTGGGGAAGCGTTTCTTATGCTCCTCCCACCCTTCTAATATTGCTTGGCATGCCATCTGGAAATAATCTCCACCATACTTATTAACTTCGTCTTGTAATGGGTCTTCTCTGGTAGGTATATACTTATCAAGTTGACCACTCTCTACAAAGTCGTGTGAAAATTGATAGACCTCTGATGTTATAGGTATATGTTTTGAAGCGAAGCATCCTAAACAGATCTTCCTCTCGTTTAGTCTCTGCTCCATTCGATAGTCTTCATTCATACCTTAACCCAGTGCTCCTTCATGTCATCTTTTACAATCTTATTGTAACCATCTTCAGTTAGTATGTCAAATGCTATTGTGACCCTTTCTTTATTGTCCACTACCTTATCAGTGCCATGACTAACCCAACTAGGGAAGAGTGTGATCTTACCTGCACTGTTAGATGATGACCAAGGGTCTCCACCATAAGGATTATAATAGTTTGTATTAGTATCAGTAACTTGGACACACACATGACCACTCAGGTATCCATATGGATCCTTACCATGTGAGTGGACTGCTATCTGATCACCCTCTCTCATAACATTAGCCCAACACTGGACATATATTGGAGGTATCTCAGGTGCACCCAACTCTGTGATAAATTTATCATGTGTCTTCTTGATAGCAATCTTTAATGGTAAAGCACTATCAAAGTTGAGTAGATTATATTTATTTGATCTAGCAGTAAGACTCTTGGCACCTAGTTTGGTACCCCAGTCATCCTCAAACTCATACTGATCTATTATACCCTTCTCTTTATCTAATATCTCTTTCTTTAATTCTTCTAGGGGTATCTTAAGATCATCTTCACAAAAGAAATACTCCCACGCAGCTGCGAAAGGAGTATAAGTCTCACCACTAGTGAATCTGATTAGTTTCATCAACCATTCTCAATAATATTTCCTCTCTCTTCATCATCTTACTGATGCTCATGAGAAAGTCAGCTTTCATTCTACTAAGGTTCCTGTATTTTTGCAAGGGGATCCACTCCTCCTTGATACATTGCTCTAAACGGTACACGACTCATCCGAACGTTACTCCAATAGTAATTATAAGAGCAAGCTCTAGAAGGGGATGCCACCCTTGAGGAATTGTTATTAATGTTGTTTCTAACCCTGCCATATCATATCAGGCATTCCCTGCCCTGGTCTTACTACAAATAAAAGGATCGCATAGCCGACAAACCAAATAATATTAAAGAGCCATGCTTGGCGATAAAGGTACTTTCTAACTCCCATAGAGAGTATAACATTTCGTACTGCGTTAGGGTCATCTTCGTTACCTGTTGCTCTAAAGATTTGCTCAATAATTACTGCAATGATTGTGCCTATCACTAGAGGATAGAATACAAAGTTTGCAAAGGACATTACTGCTATAATAAAAGTCATTTTTTAGGATAAAGTCTCGCTACTTTTTCTTTACGAATCTTTTCTTTATTTCTTCTCTCTTCCACCTTCTCATCCCACCACTTGACAGGCCACCTTTGAAGTTTCAAGGCAGCTAACCATAATTTCTTTCGTGGGAGACGAAGTTTCATGTCTTCTTAGGTTTATGACCATGTGCTATGCCTAGCTCATGCATCTTAGAATGCTCATCGATCTCATCTCTGAGTCCTTCCTTACCTTTACCGAATGTCATGTAAATTCCATAACCTAGTAGTCCTATAACAATTACTCCAATTATTATAGGTATAGCAAGACCAGCTTCAATCAAAGGTTGCTTCTCCCATGTACCTGGTAAGGTATACACGGATGGTTTTGCTAGGAAGATCATTGGATTACCATCCAAGATAAGTCAGTGAATGCAGTTGCGGCTAAGACGCAACCAAAAACTATAAAAGGCATAGTATTAAGTAGGTAATGTTGCTGGTATCATTTTACCACCATCTCTATCGTCGTCATCATCATTGTTGATGGCACGGAGAAGTAGTTCAACTACGACTAAAGCACCCATCGGGTAAAATACCCAGAGGAGTGCTACTAGTGGTGATATACTGTCTGTTGCGGCTGTAAAGTCGCTCATTTGTATTGTTAACTTTTGTGAATAAGTATTTATACTTTAGAAGATTCCAGGAATGATTTGTCCTGTGGTGACGTAGGCACCTATTGCTGCGACAAAACCAATCATGGCTGCCCAACCGTTAAACTTTTCTGCTTCTGGTGTCATTTTTCTTAGATTAATAGGGGTAGAAATTTAAAGAGACCTGCGTTCGACTACGCAAATCCAGGTATGATCCATCCAAAGATGGAGTAGTTGATTACTGCTGCTACTAGTCCAATCATCGCAAGGCGACCATTGAGTAACTCAGCATTTTTCCAATAGTCTGCGTCGTAATCGACTTGGATTCTTGGTTCAGTTGGGAAGATGTTTTGCCTTCCACCTGATTCGGTAGTTGTGTACCGTTTTGCCACTGATTGTGTCATCGTGTTAACTTATGTTAAGTAACGTTACATAATTATATAGCAAAGATAAAATTCCGTCAAGCCCACTAGGTGTTGATACCTACACCTCCATTAGGAATCGTTATTAATGTCATCACCAAAAGTTATGACATCATTCCCATAGGATGCGAGGTCAAAATTTACTGGTCCTGCTGCGTATGTCGCATTGCTTGTATCAATATTGATATCATCATTGAATGTTATTGCATCTTCTAGCGTAGAGTCAGGTGTGAATGTGATACCTGTATCATGATGCCCTAGTCCTTTGTTAACAGACTTAAGAGTATTGTATGCTGAGAGGATATCCTCTAAGTCTTTATCCGTGAAGTCACCATCCAGTGCTGCTGTTAGTGCTTCCTTTACTGCTGTGATAGCAGTATCTAATTTTCCATGTAATCCACAAGTCATTTACTTTCTCCGTAGTGTGTTTAAGTGATCGATAATTTCATCTCGAATCCACATCAGTTCATTATAGCACTTTTGGTTGTGTGCACAAGAGCGTAGTGAATCGTCAGGTTTATGGACAGATTCAATGAAGATATCGAGTGCTCGATTAAAACATTCATCCTGTCCTTCTTTTGGGATTGCCCCTTGATCTTTCATAGTACTTCCTCAGACATAAGCAAACCAACCAGTTATGATTTGCTTTTCTGACGTGTGACTAACTCTTCCACGATGGAAATGAGTCCAATCAGCAGGCCATATAACAGTATAACCTTTTTTTGCTGGTACGTAAAGGTCTTGATGATACCATTCTGTACCACCATCGGGTACATCATTAAGGTATGTCATAAAGACTAGGTGTCTAAAGGCAGTACCAGGTAGAGCATTCAACCTCTCGGTATGCCACTCTTTAAACCCACCACCTTTAGGATACCATTGCATACTCAAAGGTTCAACGATTTGAAACCTAGAAGTATTACAGAAAGGAAACTCTTTTATATAGTCCTCCAACACTCCCTGCAATTCAGTAAGATAGTCTTGGATGTGAGGCATTGCTACCTGATGAGGTATTATACAATCCATAGACTCTTTGAGCTCATGGTTAGTAGTGATATCACCTTGAGCATACACCTGTCCTGGTTGGACACGTAAGAATTTTTGGTTCTCCCAGAATTCTATGAGGTGATCGCATACCTCGTCAGGTATCTGTCTACCCCATACAAAATCTGTACCCTTCTTACAAAGTAACTCTTTATAAACTGTAAACTCTTCGGGTATACTCATGTCGCATTAAAACTAATTACTGTTCTATCATTCATATTGTTTACCTCATCATCCTTACCATGTCTCAACCAACTTGGAAACAATAGTAGGTCTCCCTTATTAACCTTAATAAATTGATGCTCCATATTATATGGAGTGATCTTCTCTCTAGGTGAGGAGTAAACATATGGGTTAGGGTTATGGAAATATATCTTTTGCTTATCATCTACATTTATATAGAGAGCACCCGATACAAGAGACTGTGGATGACAGTGCTCCTTAAGTATACTATCCCTGTGCTGTATGTTAGACCAAGTATATGTTATAAGACTAGGGACGTTGCCTACCTTATTATTATACTCATCAAGATAGGACTGTAGTTTAATGTGTATGTCCTGACTGAGTAATGGATATGTCTCATGAGGATTATGAGTGCTGAAACCATTACCCTTAATAGATTGATGATGTATGTGCTTAATTTCTTTAATCTTTTTCTGCAAGTAAAAGATCTCTAAGTCTGTTACTGCGTTAGGAATATACTCTACAGGCACAGGGAATAAATTGAATGTCATGAGGACACCACCCTGATAGGATCACCTTCCCATAACTTATACTTCACTACATCTACATGACCTCTGATATTAAATGATACTATAGTCCTTCTCTTCTCTGATCTATTTGCAGGTGCCTCATGCATTACAGTTGCAGGAAAGATTACCATGTCTCCCTCATTTACAGGAGGTTGGAAGGTCTCTAGGTTACCATTCCAAGGATTCTTAAATGGTGAATAGAATTGAGTAGGTTCATGAACCTGTGGATCAAACTCCACATACATTACACAGGACCATCCACTGTGCCCATGAGTGTGCACCTGATGTTGTACCCCTTTGTAATACTTTTGGTACCACATGTCAGTAAACTCTACCCTCCTCTGACTAGAGAAGTCAGCAAGGTATGGTTTAATCACACTGATTATTGTCTCTCCATACTCAGGTAGATCAGTTGATCCTTCCTTAGCATTCACAAAGAAATCTGTGAACAATCCATTGTCCTGAGCATCTGCATGCTCTTCACACTCTGGTGGGAGTGCATCTAATATCTTCTTCTTATTCAAATCCCAATTCGCTATCTCGTAGTGAACGATAGGGACTTCAAACATACTATGGACTGCCATAATTTTTTATAAACCACTCGGCATCAACAACAGCAAGAGCTTTCTTACGATTCTTTTTCATAAACAGGATAGGCTCGTGGTCTCCTGAGTTTGCTTCTGCCTGAGCATAAGCATCATATACATTTAACTTCTCTTGGTTCTTACATTCTATACTAAAAGGAAACTTTTGTCTAGCATCACGAGCCATAATCAAGTCTTCTCCACCCGCCCCCATCGATCTCGACTCGATGTCCTCTGGATGTATATTCCTCTCCTCTATAAGCATGTCTCGCACCCACTGCTGAAAGAGTCTTCCTTTCGCTTTTGCTGACTGGGGTTTCATAATTTTCAATCACATAAGGTAACAGTGCATACTCTTGTAGTTGAATGCGTCTGGTCAGTGTGTCAACAGTATCATCAGGTAGTATATCTACTTTATTCTGAGCTATTATATCTCCACCATCTAACTCTTCATTCACATAGTGTACAGTACATCCTGTTATGGTATCATTACTATCTAGGGCTCTTTCAACTGCGTGTAATCCTTTATACTTTGGTAGCAGTGATGGGTGTACATTAATAATGGGGCAGTGAAAGTCTGAAGGTCTCTTCAGTATTCTCATGTACCCCGCTAAGACTATTAGATCTACTCTCCATGACTGGAAGAGTGCAATCATCTCGTCTTCTCTGTCGTGCTTAATTCTTACGTGTGGAATTCCCCACTTCTCTGCTCTCTTTGCTGCTCCACACTTTTCTTTATCATGTATCATAAGCACAACTTCGTGCCTATTGCATGAGGTAACGATGTTTTCAAAGTTGGTGCCCTTACCAGAGCACATAACACCGATGCGTTTACGCTTCGTAGGGAGGTTCTGGTTCATCAATTCTATGTTTAAAATGATCTACATCAAAATATGATATTCGAGGAGGTGTGGGGTTGTCAACCGCTTGTGACAATTCCTTTCGGTATTGTCTTTCATCCAACACTTCATTGATAAGGATCTTCATCTCCTTAACATAACTCTCAGTAAATAATCTTCTAGGTGTGATGATTGCTTTGGGAAGGTTCTCTTGCTGCTCTGCTAAAGGTTTCCCTTTATAGTTAGGGTCAGCAGGACCACTCATCCCTTGGGTATCTATCTTCATAAGTTCATAAAAAATGGGGAGCGTTAACTCCCCACTATTTATTAAACTGCTTGTAACTGTTTAACAAGCTTGACCCCTCTGTATGTGAGGGATACTTCCTTCTTGTTAGAAGGTTGTACTCGGTCAGTGTCGTACTTGACACCTCTGTAAGTAACTTGTGCCATTGGCTTTCTCCGAAGTTAGGGTGGATAAAACCCGTTCCTTCAGTCGGCATTTGCGTCCCAATTACATTCCAAACCTGTTGCCTCTACTAGGTGAACCTTGTAGATGTCAACTATCTCCTGCTTTTCAGCACCAGATACCGTTGTGTTTTTGTTGATTCGATCTACCATTTCTGATATATCTGCACAACTTAAGGCGGTGGCAATTAGGAATTCCATTGAGATGAACGATGTCCGTTCCGTGTCGGCTTACTTGCGTCCCTTCTGGGATGAACGTATAGGTATGTTATCATACCCTAACTATTTATGCAATAAAAATGTATTACTTGTTACATTTCTTATCATCAGTCAGACCATCCTTCATTATAGAGTCCAACCTTTTTTGTCCTATAAGGTTGTGCGGTTTCCTTTTCAAATCCCTCTTCAAAGATTTTAGGAAATATAAGTGGTCCTTTATACCAGTTCTCTGGTCTTTCAGCGAGGAAATCACTTTCTCCTGCTGAGTCCTTCTTCTCATTCAATTTTCCAAACCATCGATCCCTAACCTTTCGCCAAAGGTTAGAGCTTAAATCCACTAAAGGTATTAGATTCGACATCTTGTTTAATCCCTCCAACGATATAGGACTCAATCTCAGTTTCTTGAGGAGCATTTTGTTGACCTTTACTATTTAGCCAGTGCTCCGTCCAAGGCAATGGATTGTTCTTGGCGGCTATATCATAGATGGGATCTATACCTATTGCTTTCATTCTTCTATTAGCAACCCACTCAACATATTGACAAAGTAATCTTTCATTAAGACCAATCATAGGACCTTGAGAGAATAGGTAGTTAGCCCAGTCCTTCTCTTCTTCAACTGCATCCCTAAACATTTGGATAACATTATCCTTTTCTTCCTCATGAATCTCCTGTATCATAGGATCATCACCCTTCCTCCACTTATAGATTATTTTCTGAGTAAGTGCAAGGTGCTGTGACTCATCTCTTGCTATGAGTGAGATGATCTTAGCACTACCTTCCATGAGTTTTAACTCACCGAAAGCAAAGGAGCAAGCAAAGGAGACGTAGAAACGAATGCCTTCTAAGATGTTAACATTTAATATTGCCCTGTATAATTGACGTTTAAGATCTTTTATTGTCCACTGATGACTTGGTGATGACCTGGCATCTTTAGCCCATAGGTTACCACTAGCATACTGACCAGCATACTCAATGAAATCATTGTATGCTTTAGTCACTGACTCTGCACGAGCCATGATCTTATCATCATCTAATACTGCATCGAATACATCCGATGGATCAGAGTATACATTTTTTATTATGTGAGTGTAGGAGCGAGAGTGGATCTGCTCCATGAATTCCCAGACACCCAAGCACCCTTCCAATTCTGGAAGACTACAGTAAGGTGAAAATGCCATGCCAGGACCACGTCCTTGCACAGAGTCTAGGAGTATTTGATACTTCAGATTTGAAGTATAGATATGCTTTTGTTGTTCAGATAGAGTCTTGTAATCAGCTCTATCTTTCTGAAGGGATACCTCTTCGGGTCTCCAGAAGTAACCCAGTTGTGTCTGAGTTAACTTGTCGAAGTCAGGATACTTGTATTCATCATACCTCTGCATTCCAAGAGGTTTACCAAAAAACATTGGTTGCTTCTTGGTGTCTACCTTTTCGCAGTTGAATACACTTAATCCCATCTCTTCAATGCCTCTGTTATGTTGCTTGGAGTTCCCTTACCTACTGGTGGATCCTTAATCCCCTTCTTCCTTTTGTAATCATTATGCATAGCACCGAGTAACCATGATTGAGACAGACTCTTAGGTCCATACTCAAGTAATTCTCGTTGTTGTTTACTGAGGACTTTCATCTCCAGATATTCTAGTCGCCATGCATGAGGATCATCTTCCTGTGGAAGTTGTGTCATTTAGAACCTCGGATAGTGTTTTTTAATATTCTCCATAGTGCAGTCACTACAGGATAAGGATCTGTAGACTGCAACTCATCAAACACATACATGTTTAGACGGAAAGCATAGTTTGCTTCAGTAATAAGAGCATTCTTTTGATGCTCATCAAAATTTAAACCGTCCAACACTGTGCGATACTCAGTCTTCCATGCCTTAGAGTCCTCAATACTGGGGAAGTCATAGAAGTGTAGACCTTCACCCACTGGTGGTTGAAGTGCCTTCTGAGCAATGCCTTTTAGTATCTGTCCACCAGACAGGTCACCTATGTAACGTGTGTAGTGGTGTGCTATGAGTAAGTATGGATCTTTCTCTGCTACCTCACGAATTCTGTAACAGTATGTGTTACATGCTTCAGAAGGATGCAGATCATTCCTCCACATTGGACCCTTGAAGTATCTCAAGTCTCGTTCAATGAAGGATGTGCGGTTCAGTATAGCAGACCATCGCTGTAAATTCTTAACCTTGGGGTCAGTTGATGAACTGACACACTCTTCCATCGTGCTATACACGTACCAGAAGTCAGTCAATAACTTTACATACTCATCAGGATTTAATACTCCCTTGAGAAATTGTGATACAAACTTAGTATTCTCTGCTGCGTTATGGGACTTCTTAGTTCCCTCTTTCAACTCTTTACTAAACATAACAACCATCACACTCCGATTCGTCTGCATTCATTAGGTCATCAATAAGTTTATTGATATCATTACCATCACCTCTACCTTCACTTAGATCTTCTAAAGGATACTGACCCTCATGCCATCCTATTGAATGTGCTGGTTCTTCTTCCTTCTTACCATCATATGTATTCTGGTAGTAAGATGTCTTCCATCCCATTTTATATGTGGTAAGAAGATCATTTGCCATCACACTTACTGGTACCTCACCATCAGGATAATTCTCTGGATTATATGCCCAGTTACCACTGATTGCTTGATCAAAGAACTTCTGCATCACTGCTACGACATTGATGTAACCCTCGTTGGATGGCATATCCCATAGTAGTGTGTAATTATTCTTTAATGACTGGTAGGATGGTACAATCTGCTTAAGAGGTCCCTTCTTTGATTTTTTAATGGACAAGTAGTCTCTAGGTGGTTCGATTCCATTGGTTGCATTTGACACAACGGAACTGCTCTCCGAAGGCATCTGTGCGGACAGTGTTGAGTGCCTAAGACCGTAGGTGGCGATATCATACCTAAGACCATCCCAATCATACTTTAATTCCTGTGTTACTATTGAATCTACGTCCTTCTTATATGTATCAATTGGTAGTATCCCATCGTGATACTTTGTCCTTTCATATGCATCACATGGACCTCTTTCAACTGCTAATTGATTAGATGCTTTGAGTAGATAGTATTGGAATGCCTCAGTCAATTCATGAGTCAGTTGCCAACAGGCAGGGTCATCATACTTCACACCATTCTTAGCAAAATAATGTGCTAAACCAATGAAACCTATTCCCAATGACCTACGTGCCCTTGTAGACCTTTCTGCTGCTGCCACAGGGTATCTCTGATAGTCAATCAACTCTTCTAATGCACGGACAGAGAGGTCACACAACTCTTCCATGTCTTCTAACTTATTAATCTTACCTACATTGATAGCAGATAGTATACACAATGCTATCTCAGCATCCTCATCATCTATATGATGAATAGGATCTGTAGGTAGAGTGATCTCCTGACAGAGGTTACTCATGTATATCGGATCCTTAAAGGATGAATGATCATTACAGTGATCGATATTCATGATGTATATACGACCTGTCTCTGCTCTCTCCTTTAATAAATCGAGGATGAGTTCTTGCGAAGGTACAGATATTCTTGGAATCTCGCTCTGCCGTTCGTATTTGGTGTAGAGGTCGTCGAAGTCCCCACTACCAAAGCTATCATAGAGACCAGGGACATCGTGAGGACTGAATAAACTAATATTCTCATTGCGAATGAATCTCTCATAAAATAATTTAGATATTTGTATACTGTAGTCTAACTTTCTTACTCTGTTGTCTTCTGTCCCCTTGTTGTTTTTGAGAACAATGATGTCTTGAATTTCCTTATGCCAGATAGGGAAGTGGACAGTTGCTGAGCCGCCTCGGACCCCGTTTTGAGTGCAACATCTGACAGTTGATTCAAACTTCTTAAGGAAGGGGACAACACCTGTGTGTTGAACTTCTCCTCCACGGATCTTACTGTTGATGCCACGGATCCTTCCTGCGTTAATACCGATACCAGCACGTTGTGCGACGTATTTGCCAATAGCCATATCACTGCTAAAGATACTATCGAGGGTGTCATCAGCATCAACCAAAACACAAGATGCAAATTGACGAATGGGTGTTCTGACCCCTGCCATGACTGGTGTTGGGATGTTGACTTTGTGCTTGCTGATTGCGTCATAGTATTTCTTAACGTAGGAAAGTCTGGTGTCTGTAGGATAACGTTGAAAGAGAGTAGCCGCAATCATTATATACATTTGTTGCGGTGTCTCAAATATCTCTCCACTACTCCTATCTTGTACCAAATATTTATCTACCACCTGACGGAGACCTGCATAGGTAAATAGATTATCTCTGTCATCCACTATGTAACTATCCATAGTGACCCACTCTTCCTCACTGTATGCATCTAAGATAGTCTCATCATAGACACCTTTCTCAACACAATTCTTTACATGGTCGTGAGTGAATGGACGGTAGTCTGGATGTCCTCCATAGACACCCTTCCTTAGACCATATAGTAACAGTCTTGCTGCAACATACTGGTAGTTAGGATTGTCAAGAGAGATCAGATCATTAGCAGATCTTATTAATATCTCATGGATATCTTGTGTAGCAATACCATCATAGAATTGAAAGTTAGCATTCATTTCAATCTGGGATTCAGATACACCTGCAAGACCTTCACATGCATACTCTACAATCTTGTGTATCTTTTCTAGTCTTAAGTTTTCATCACTTCTACCATTACGTTTCTTTACCCTGATCTCTGTCATACTCGTTTCCATTCGGTTAGTTTTATTTTTGCTTGTATACCACTATAGGTATTGGTTTCTATGATCTTCTGGGGATCTAACCCAATCAATATCATATCATTAATGTCTTTCTTTGTCACGTTTGATGGCCATATGACTACTTTATCTCCTCTATCGATTGAGTTGGAGATTCGCTCGACGATTTGTCGGTTACGAGGTTCGTTATCATAAACCCAAATATAATCGCTCCAATGATGCGACCTAGGATCAAAGTCGCTCCCAACCATCGCAACGGAATTATCCAGGAAGAGCGAGTCAATCGGTCCTTCCACGATGTAGATTGGTTTGTCTTCTTTAACATGATTAAGTCCAAATACTTTTTGTTTATCCTCATCAAAGATGATAGTTATATACCTCATCGTTGCGTTAGGTAGAAGGGATCTACCTTGCACACCAAACCACTTGCCTTCCTTATCTGTCAAAGGAATTATGATACGTCCTCTATCATTCTGAAGACTTTGAAAAGTACCAGGTTTCTTAGAATTAATCCAAGTTTTAAACCTTTCAGTATAGTACAAAGAGGATAACTTTTCCTGTGGGATTTGTCGTGACTCTAAGTATTCTCTTGCTGCATGTTTTCTATTTAGATCAGCGATGGATTCCAAATCTATAGCCTTGCTAACAAAGTTAGGCTTAGCAGATTTAGGTTTGAAATTAGGAGTATACCTCCCCTTACCAGTAGCACCTGACCTATATTTTTCCAGAATAAACTGGTCATATAGATCAGGTGCGTGATCTTTTAAGAAGTTACCAAGAGACCTTCCCATGCCACAGTTGTGGCATTTGAAAATATACTCAGACTTCTTCAGAAAAAAATACCCCCGAGCCTTGTTGCGATGTTTTTGTGAATCACCACAGTAGGGACAACGGAAGTTGTATAGTCCTGTCTTTACGTTTTTAAACTTGTCTAGTCTGGTATTGAGGAAACGGATGTACTTGTCCTCAACGTAGTCCATGCAGTATCATATTGTGATGGACTTAGTGTAGCAGGTTGTTCTGGTCTTGTCAAGTTTCTTAATATAGATTGGCCTGGTATGCTAACGAGGAAAGATATAATAGAAAGAGCACCAAAAATAGACCACATTTTCTTTTCCATTGTGCGTAGGCGTTCATCAACCTTTCTGATGTCCCTCTCGCAACCTGCTTTAATAAGTTCTGTCTCTCTATTGAGGTCTTTATGAAGACTCTCCAATTTTTCAAAGAGTATCCCATCTATCTGATCCTGTTTATCTAATTTCTCATTATGTACAGCAAGTAACTCACCCATCTTTATAGAATTATCTTGTAAGGTGGTGACTACTTTCTCTAGTCTCTCCAGTATCGCTGCGTTAGTTGTCTCACTCATTGGTCTGTTAGTGCCTGTTGTCTCTTCTTCCAGTACCACTGAATGACTTCATTTGGATATAATCTTTTGACTTTTATCTTACTATGATTCTCTGGTCTGTAAATTTTTCTTAGTTGTATCTTAATCTCTGCTGGTGACTTACCATATAATACATATGCTTCTGCACCATCATAAGATATTAAAAAAGGCAGGTAGTTTGACTTACCATACCTGTCGGAGGCATCCTCCTTTACTTCTTTCCTTTTATACTTACGCTTCTTCACCTTACCACTACCTAGCAGTGGATCGAAACCCGCAACAGGACCAGTGGCAGCAGCAGATCCAGAGAATCCACCGTTACCAGCACTCATTGTTGGGGCATCTTCATTAATCATATATCTTTAAGGAGAGACTCTACGTCTTCGTCTATATCTACATCTCTTAGAAACGCTGGGTTTTCAGGGTATCTATTCAAGTAGATGAGAAAGGTTTTAATAAGAGACCAATACTCTTTCTCTAACTTATACATTAGTAAAGGTATGGTCGCATCATTAAACACATTAAAAAGAATTATCAAATGATTCAATATCAAATTGACTCGGAGGATGCCAGTCTTTAAGTACCTCTTGAGCAGTCTCTTGAGGTACTTAAACTTCTTCATATCCTCCATGAAGTCATCTACAGTAACCGACTGAGGGTTATTGTAGTGTTTAATAGCGAACATCAAATAGTTTTTTTCATTAAGTGATTCAAAATGCATTACAAATTATAATTTAATTAACTACCGAATGTAATTGTGGCAGCTCCGTTTGTTCTCTTGGTTGCTGCACCCTTGCTTGTGTTAAACACGCAACGATACTTGTATCCATCTAGTGAATCATCGCCAAGACTACTGTAAGCAAGTGTTGCTGTAGTGAAGTCTGCATATGTGACACCTGTATCAAGTGAAGCAGTGATGTCTACCCAACGAGTAGTAGCACTTGCTGTTTGACGTTGCCACTTGTATGTGATAGTACCTGACTGATCCACTGTTGCAGCAGCAACGAATGTTCCAGCTCCACTAGAAGAAGTAGAGTTTGCAGGTTGTGTACCAACTGTGATGACTTCTAATACATCTGCTGCGATTGTGTCGTCAGCCATGTCACCAGCAGCACCAGCAGCTGCCTTCGCAGGTGCAATGTATTCTGCCTTATGCTTAGTGTCACCATTGTGTGACTGGTATGTGCGATACTGCCACCAACCAGGACCAGTGATTCCACGTGTCTTGTTTGAAGCGATTGATTGCTCTGTAGTATCAACGAATACTAAGTCGTAACTTACACTGTCACCACCCTTTACAACATACTCAGCAACTGCCTTTGGTGCAGTACGTCTGATAGCACCTGACAAAGAAGCATCAGTGCTTCCTGCATATACTTTGTGTAATTCGATTGATGTCGTGCTGGTTACTTCTCTTACGAGATAGTTAACGTCGTTTAAGATTAATATATCTCCTACGTTAACACTATCAGCTGCATTCTTGGTAACAGTAGCATCACCATTCGTGACAGCGACATTATTTCCAAACGTAGCAGCGTCTATTGTACCAAAGACTGCCATTTGTTTCTCCTCTGAGAATTAATTTTCCTATAATTTATTTATAAGCACTAAGATTCAAGCAGTGCCTTAGCAACAGCAGCGACTAGCTCGTCGTCTACTTTGTTGTCTGTCTTGGCGGCTGCCTTCTTAAGTATCTTAATAACAAAATCTTTTATTACTGAGTCCAGATCTTCTGGGATTCTATCGATAGCCTTGTTTATTATGCTAATAGCGATAGGCATTAAAAAGTTAATCATGATCAACTATGAGTAGGTTACTCTATATATAACCTTACTTAAGGTCAATCATATACTTACTGTCGTGCTCTTGAGTTAACTGAAGTAAACGCTGACGCATTCGCTCCTGTATCTCTGCTCTAGTAGCACTATCATCAATAGGTTCCTTGGTTTCAGCACATGGTGTAGCAGGCTGTACCTTCTCTTGACCTTTGACTTTTTCTTTTTGCTTTGTTGTATTTGCTGCTGTAACTGCCTTCTCTTTTATCTCTTGAAGTGCAGATTTTAAATTCTTTGAATACAATTCGGACATTAGATCCTCCTTCTTTGGGTTAACCGTGATGTTACCCTTCTTTTTGGTTTTCAGATAGCTATCCTGTGCAGACTTCCCATTGGGATTACTCATAGTCAGTCTCCGCTATCTTTTTAAGCTCCTCTTCGGTGAATATACCAGAGGCACGTAGTTTATTTATAAGATCTGGGTCTGTTACGGATTCTTTTTTGACTTCATGCTTCTCATAGCCCTTGCCATCTCCGTCATCATCCCACCATCTCTTCACCTTCTTGGCTTTCTTTGCTTCAGTTAACATCTGTTGATGAAGTATCTCTATATCGATACCTACACCTTCTTTAACAGCAGTCAAGCCCATATCTTCTGGTGCTTTAGCAGTTTTCTCTCCTTTTTTGCCGACAACAATGTAGCGTCCGTCAGCTTTCTTACCAGTGATAACGAAGTCACGTACAACACGTCCAATGTTTCTATCCTTGTCGTGCTCTCGCTTCTTCTTATCGATATGATCTCTTTCTACAGGGAAACCAGCATATCCTTCTACGATAGGCTCCCATGTATTGAAGACTTCCATCACCTTCTCAAGTCCTCTCTTGATACGTGGGGTTGGAGGGGTTGCTCCTTCTTCCAACGCTAAAAGGATTCTCTGCTGCTCCACTTGGGAATACTCCATAAGAGCAGATGATACTAGCATTTCTAAATTCATTTTTCTTTGTCCAGAAAGAAAGGTTGTTTCTATACGTGATTATTTATTATTTCTGATTTCTGCATTGAAGTCAGAAAACTTCTTGACCCCTTGACCAGGTGTCATAGATTGAAGTGCTATTCTATATGTATCTGTACCTGCCTTCCACGTATTACCACTGCCATCATCAGCAGAGTAGTTAGACTGGTCCTTAGTGGTATCTGCTGCTCTCTGTTGCTCAGGAGACAATTCAGTTACCTCTGTCACATGCTGTAACCAAGCACGTAACTCAATGTTTTTATCGTCCTTCATAATAATGTAATTGGTACCACGGTGGACAACATGACCACGCAATCCTGTGTCGTCATGCTCTACTAATGCTCCTACCTTGAAGATTTGGTTGAGCATATAGAAATCTCTGAATGAATCGTAGTCTAGCTTAGGTGCATAGTCCCATACAGATTCTTTTTTGGTAGTCTTCTTCTTACTTTCCTTCTTAGGAGGTGTCATACCTGCCTTCACGTCTGCCATTAACTGCTTACCATACTTCTTACTGGTACCTTTAGGTAGACCTGCATGGAATGAATCATAGTCATCACCAGAAGCATGCTTCCTCTGACCACTAGCACTTAACTTCTCGACTGGATCTTCAGACTTTGGATCTCTAGCACCAGCAGACTTGATATTAATAGTCTTGAAATCATAATGGATTCCATTGTATTTGTTAGTGATCTTCTCGAATTCTTTGACACGATCATCTCCAACTACCATAGTTACATGCTCTTTACCCTCGTCATTTATATCTCTGAGGATATCAAACACATTACGTTGACCTTCATTGTTTTGTATTGCGTCCTTATGTCCTTTGAACATCTTACGCATGTGATCAACCTTCTGTTGAGCACCTAGAGGATTCTTCTTATGATCCTGAGACCTAGAAGGATAGATTCTATAGTTACCTGAGTCACCACCATGAGCCTTCACAGCATCAAGTAGCTTACCATGACCTGCATGTGGTGGATTAAACCTACCAAATGTTATAGCCACATGGTTGTCTGCCTCTTGTGCTTCTTTCTTCTTTTCAGCAGGGGTCTTACCCTTTGCTGTAGCTTCTCTTAGGAATTGTGTAAAATTCATTAACCCCAGTCCTTAGCGGCTGTAAAGTTTGCTCTGGAAAACTCCAGTCTATCAACAAGTTTAAGTGCTGCTCCGTCTTTTATTGCTACAAACCCTTCTGGATTAGTGGCACGGAGTCCATTCTCTTCTTCAAGGAATGTGCCAACACTTTTTATCTTCGTTAATTTATTTATGATCATGACCTTAGCATCCATCAGGTTTTTAAACCCATCAAGTGCATTATTCATGGAAGTTCTGTTAGTATTTAGGTATTTGACAGCTTCATTACGTCGTTTCATCCATTCTACCTTAGACTTACCTGTCTTTTTCTTTGCAATCTCAGTAGTAAACTTCTTATCTATGAAACTACAGAATTGTTTAGACATTATCTGAGCAGGTGGTACCCTACCCTCTCTTACTACTTGGTTAAAGTATACCTTAAACAATGCAGGTAATGTAAATGGTCCTTTACCTACGTCTTGTATACCCTTAATGAATGTCTGTCCTTGTCTGAGGTTAGTCTCAGCAGCAAGGATAGTCCTGTTAACTGATGCCCTCTCTACCTTAGATAGGTTGGCAGCACCACCTACATTCTGAAACTCTGAGGAGAATACTGCTACCTCTGGTTTACCTTGTAACTTACTGACATCAGCACCAAAACCTGCCATTAGGTCAGTCATACTGGTACCAGTATACTCTGTATGGAATACGATACCCAACTTACTAGCACCTACCTTCTGACCTAACTCACTCTTAACATCAACAGTGTATGTAATAGTATTAGGTCTGAAACTATAGGTGCGTTTACCCTCTAGCATTATGACAGGAGGTTTCTTTTGATATAACAGGTCACCCTGTAGCACCCCTTGTATAGGTAGAGTGGATAGTCTTTCCAAACAATTTTTAAGGATACCCCCAACAGTCTGACCTGGATACAATCTATCGGCATCTGCTTCACTGTATACTACCTTTGGATTGGTCTTATTAAATACTGACTTAGTACCAACGAAGAACCTACCGTCTTGTGGATTCCTACCACATACTATAGCAGGTGCACCATCCCATTTGGTAGTGACCTTCATAGCAAGACCACCATCTCCCTCAGTCAGCATATCTCTAAGTGACTTTAGAAAGTTGATAGAATTTGTTACACCAGCAGTACCACTGTTGAATATATCATCTTCTAGGTGCTCTAGGTGTGTGTTCTTTGCCATGTCTTTATTATAGCAGTATCTCTAGGGGTGTAGGGGAATTAGTGGACAGTTTATTCACTGGAGTTTCCAGTATACAGAGGACTTATCCGACTGAGAGGATGCGTAGAGATACATTTCTTTCATTATACTATCCTTCTTGGGGTGACTCTTGACCCAGTTTAACAGTCTTAAACCTGCTAACTTACTGTATCTCCATGCCTGTGGTGCCTGATCTATCCAGTTATACTGATCACCTTTAGGATCAGACTTCTTAAATCCTTTAGCATTATTATTATTTAATAGTTTATAAATCTCATCACTAACTGGTTTGTTTCCTGGTGCACTCTGTGCCCAAGTAGGTTCATCTGGCACTCCATTGAAACCAGCATCAGTTAATAGTCTTCTAAGGACTGCACCCTGTATCTTACCCTGTGCGGCAGACTTACCTTTCAATTCTAACTTCCAATCACCCTTGGTAGGTCCACCAAAGTTTCTTGCTTGAAACTTATCAAAGGTACCACTGCCATAGTATAGGTACACATCCATAGGGTGACTAGCATCACCCTTCCTACCATTGTCAAAGGTAAGATCATACTTTACATAGTGTGCTTTCTCATTTGCTTTCCTTTCAGCAGCAGGGATATCATTCTTTATTGTCATCTTTGCACTACCTTCTATCTTCTTTAAAGATATACCAACGAGATCTCCATCCTGTCTCAGTTGTAGTAGTGCATTATTAAGACAGTCAATAGTCTTTTCCTTATCTAAATGTGCTTTGACTGCACCCTTAGAAGTCTTCTTCACCATCCATATGTCAGCAGGATTCCACTTGTCCTCTGAGGATAAGTTTGTCTGGTTCTTTACTCTACCAAATGCTTTCTTAATTGCACCATCATCGATGACATTATCACCCCTCAGAAATTGCCAACCACTTCCTTTAACCTTCTTGAATATCTCCTGTGCACCCATCCATGATGAATCCTTCCACTCTTTAGGTAGTGACATGATCTCTTTAAGGGATACACCTGGTATATCACATGCCTTAAGACCACATTTAAAATCATCCTCTGTGAAATTCTTTACATCACCACACTCATATCTCATAGCAGCATAGACACACTGTGCTGCTTCCTGTATCTTAGTTGCGGCTGCTCCACCACCAGATCCTTTACTACCCTCTGGTTTTACTTCAATCCTAATGACTTGCTCTTTGTCTCTCTCTGGTAGGATGACATCTAATGAAGTACCTTTAGCATTCTTTCGTGATTCATATCCCTGATTCTCTAGTGCCTCAGTTATATTATCCACAGCACCAAGACGTGCAGACTGAGGTACAAATACCTTCAATGCTATCTGCACTTTCTTTGTAGAGTCTTTCTCCTCTACGTTTTTAACATCAAACAAATAATAAGAATAATCATCTCCACCTAACGCTGACATCACCGCATTAAATGCATCTTTATTCTGTGGGGGTACAGTAATAGCCATAAAAAAGAGGGGTGCTACCCCTCTATTTAGTCTTTCTTGTGTGGGTGTAGGGAGGTTGGATTCCTGTATACCAACAAGAGCGAGGCATTACTACAGTAAGTAAATTTCACTCTGCCTGAGACCCGACTGGTAGGTCGGTTCTGACCTGCGTCAGCAGCACCACCTGTGTCTCATCACCTTAACTAGCAAAATGCCAGTAAGTTTATTCAGTCACTCCCGATGTGTGATCAGCACATTTATAATATACATGCTTCTGGGAATACTGTCAACCCTTCTTAATTATTTCTTAAGGATTAGATATCACAGGGGTTTGGATCTATGTCTGCAAGCTCTACAAGATGATGGTACTTCTTGTACAACTCACCCATTCTAGGTTCGGTGGAACGTGACTTCCACATCTGTTTAAGAATGTCTTTCATGTCATCCATCGGTACCACAACCGATAGATTACCATGTGTGTATGGTTCTTGTGCCATTATATGTCACCAGGTGCTCTATTCTCTGAGTATCCCACCTCAAACATTTGATTAGGGTAACGTGCTGCTAACTTCAGAGTGTTAGTATATATAACCTCATCGAGTCTAACTCCTAATGCTAATGATGCTTGTGCGGCATACCAGATAATATCACCCAACTCTTTGGTTAGATGCTCTTTCTGTGCATCATTATATGGTTTACCTTGAAACTTTAACTTCTTAACAATCTCCATAAACTCACCAGACTCTGAACATAATCCTGATGCAGCAGTATCTAGTCTAGCAATGTCACATCCAGCACCTTTTAACTCACCGTATCTTGCAAGTAATGCATTAAAGTCCTTACTTGGTGGACTAGTAACACGATCCACAAAGTCTGTATAGTTATCAAGATCAATCTCAAATTTCGTAGGTTTCTTACCCTTCTTGTTCTTGTCTTTAATCTTTTCATCTAGGATCTTCTTACTCTTGTGGGCAGTACCCATGTTTTTAGACTGCTCTTCTGGTGTCTTAGCAGTCTTGTCATAGACCTCTTGTCCTTTGTCCTTAGCATCATCTACCTTGTCTCTAGCAGCATTAGATATCTCTTCTGCTGCCTTGTCCTGTTCGTAATTAGCACCAGGTTCATTTGTAAAAGTCTTATCAGCCATTAGATCTTAAATCCCTCGAATGTTTTTTTAGTGTCGGTGGCAGGTTCAATATCACCTGCATCGATGATGTCATCTTGTGCTCCCTGATCACAATCATACAGCCTCATCTTAGCTCTGTCAATACCTACAACGAATCTCTTATACATTGTAGGATCATTGTATCTATTCTTCAACTGCTTGACCATTATCTGACCTAGCTCCTCCATTTCCTCATTTGATATAAGAGCGAACATAAGGTCAGCAGTAGCAGGTAGTCCGAAAGACTCAGAGGTATCTGTGAGATCAGGATCGCTACTACCAAACCCAGCACGAGTAGTTTGAGTGGCAGATACAATCGGGAGATTGAATTCGACAGCGAGTCCTCGTAACTCTTCTGCAATCGCTTTGACATAAGTATAAGAATTTACAATAGTTCCTTTGTACCTTGCTGAGGCACAGATGTTTAGGTAGTCCACAAATATAATATCAGGACTGAATCCCTTCTTCATAGACAACTCATTTAAGAGTGCCTTAAAGTGACCCACATGTGCAGATGCTGTGGGATACTCCTTGATGATTAGTTTACCTTGTGTCTTCTTAGTTAACTGAAGCAACTTGGAGGCGTACTTTTCTTTGCTGAGGAGTGGGTCGTTGAGTGATTGGATTGGGATGTCCAAAAGGTTGGCATCAACTCGTTCAGCAATCTTCTCCTCTGCCATCTCCATTGTAATGTAGAGTACGTTCCTGCCTTGTAACAACACGGAGCTAGCCATATGGCACATGAATAAAGACTTCCCGACACCCGTACCAGCAAGTGCGATGTTAAGAGTCTTATTAGGTAAACCACCTTTGGTAATCTTGTTAAGATACTCGATATCAAAGGGTATCTTCTCTTCCTTCTTGTGATAGAAGTCGTATCTGTCATCAGAATCTAGTATGTAATCGTGTCCAACATGATCATCAAAACACACACCAATAGCTTCCGACATGATAGACGGAATGGCATCTTTCGTACGTGTTTTATCTTGTCCGTCAGCAATCTTGACAGACTCCATTAAGGCAAGGTAAATTGCCTTTTCTTTACACCACTTCTCAGTGGTCTCGACTAACCAGTCCTCGTTATACGCATCCCTATCTAAATTATTAAGAAACTGCTCAACCTCCTTGTATATTTCCTCGGAGATGTCCCGACGTTTCTCTACTTCTATCTTTAGGGCATTGGGTTCGGGTGTGGTCTCAAACTTATTAACATAATCAGATAAGGTACTAAAAAGTATCTTATGTGATTGTGTTTCAAAGTAATCATCCTTTATAAAAGGTAAGACCTTCCTAGTATATGTCTCATCAAGGATGAGTTTACTTAAGGTGATCTCTTCAATCTTTAAGGTCATGTATAATGTAAGTAGGTGGATACTGCATACTTGTCTTCACCTTTAGGTGCACAGTAGGTATGTGGGTATGTCCACGTAGAAGGGAACATCACTACTCTACCACACTTTGCAGTAATTTCAACATCTATGTCATTGAAATATGTTGCTCCACCTTCTTCAACAGTATTCAAGTAGATGACATAGGTAAGAAATCTCCTTGCAGAGTTATGATCTCCAACGTCAATGTGACGATCAAACCTATCCTCTGTCTTATGTTGATACTTATTGATCTTGACTTGCTCAAGTGCATTCTTTTGGGGCCAATACCTTTCACAATCAACGTCTTTGATGTATCTCTCACCACATTCTTTGATTGCTAGTATGATCTGTTGATTAACAGGTTCCCACTTGGTATTCTTCTTGACCTCACACTGCTCAGTTAAGTTAATAGATGAGAAACCACACATCTTAGCGTCAAATCTGGTGACGATGCCTGGATCCTCATTGAAAAACTCAATGGCATTCTTGCATACATTCTCGTCAAGTACGTCATCATAGGTGACGATATAATCTTTAAGATCCATAGGAAAACTCTTTCTCTGCACACTCATCTAGTGCTTGTAAAATTTCGGGGGTGATGTATTTTTCGGGGTCTTTATATACAACCGATGGATATACAGAATCATCTCCAATGACAATTCTATTACCCTTTCGCTCGAAGACTCCATACTTTTCTCCCAATTCTAACAGACCATAGTAACGATCCAACCCACGGTTGTCATAATATAATCGAATCGCTACTTGGGAATTCTCTTTCGCCAACCTTGACTTAGCAAGTTTAGCTTTAATAATGTTACCCACTACTTCCTTACCATCCTTCTCCTTAGACTTGCTAAGGTAGATGATATTGGATGCAGCATACTTAAGTCCTGATCCTCCACCCATCTCTTTGGTAGGCATATATGCACCCACCACATCATATGTATGGTTGGTAACTATTAAAGGAACATTTGCTTTACCAAGTTTCAAAGTCAACACACGGAAGATAGCTTTGACTACCTGAGCACGTGTCATATCTCTTGTCTCTTTACCTGCTTCACTGTCTTCCATCTCCTTAGAAGTGGATAGCATACCAAGTGAATCAAGTACCATCATCATAGGTGGTTGATTCTTCTCGGACATATATTTGTCAAGCACTTTGATTGCTTGTGTCCTAAACTCTTGGACAGTATTGACTGGTACCAGTATCATACGACTGGAATCGATGTCTCGATCCTCAATCAAGTCCTTACTTATCGCACTTTCAGACTCAAAATAAATAACCCCACCATCAGGATTAGATTCGAGGAAATGACGTACGATACCAAGACAGAAAAACGTTTTGCCTGTGCTTGATTCACCTGCAATAGCAGTGATTTTGTTTCCTGGAACCCCTTTGTGGATTGAACCTGAGACAAGTCCATTAAAGATGTACGAACCTGTGTCGATATAACCACTAGTGTCACCAGCAGCAACACCATCACTAACAACAGCAGCGTATTCATTGTCTATCTCTTTTACTATATCTTTTAAAAAACTCATGACCAAAGTGCGTCTAATGTATTCTTTTTCTCTGCATCCCAACCTATCGTGTCGAGTATGGCTTTGAGAGGAGCAAGAAAACTCTTCTCAAATTGTAAATCATAATCAATTGATTCGTCAAGCCCAAACTCTTTTGGAAGAGTCTGGAAGAATGAGATAATATTCTCATTGATCTTGTTAGGTGTCCTAAGATGTAAGTATTTTATCTTCTCACCCTCCTGTATGACAGGATACTTATGATGTAACTTCCTCTTCTTAATGTAGAAGTTATATAACAGAGCACCCCTGACATGCATGGGACATCCCTTACCATATATTGTAGCACTAGATGTATTCTTTGCTATATTATTACAACCACGAGGGAATGCCACCTCTTCTGGTGACATAGATTCAAACTTCTCTCGGAAGTCCTTGATATATTTCTGAGTGTCACTCTCACTACCTGTCATAATAACATTAAGTGCTTCCTTAATAGCAGTACGACATGGCATAGGTGTAGAAGACTTGACTGCCTCTATACCCATCATCTTTAACTTAGGTTTCTCATACTGCACACCCTCACTATTCCATACGTTTAAAATATATCTCTTCTTAGCAGTCCAGATGCCTTTGTTAGCGATGTTCTCTCGCTTCATAAACATCTTCTGCTCATAGGCATTTACATAGGTTGCCATTTCTTCATAAGCACTCGCAATATAGCGATCAAGTTCCACATCGCACACCTTCTTAAGGAAACTAAGTGTACTCTGATCGTCCTTCTCTCCACTGGGGAATACAGCTTGTACCAGAGGACCAAGATTAAGGTAAATACTATCAGTGTCACTAGCAATAACATAATCAGTCTCCTCTGTTTTTAATACTTTGTTTAAATACTTGTTTACTTTGTTTTCGATCCATCTGATTGCGACTTGTCCACTGAGAGTGATTGCTTCAGCGTTCGCAAGATTGTAATACCTGAAGTATTGGTTACCGATTGCACCGTAGGCAGAGTTAAGTTGGATCTTTCTTGCCATTTGGACATTATTAAATTTAGCAATGTCTCGTCGGAGTTGCTCGGTTGGTCCTTTTTCATACTGCTGTTTTGCCTCCAACATCTTCTTCTTATATATTGTCCTTTCATCATAGATGCGTTGCATCATCTGAGGTAGGAATCCGTGGATGTCTTTGCGGTATTGTGCTCCGTTGGCACACACTGCAAAATCTCCATCGATCCGTACTCGCTGACTGAGCAGTCCTTCAACTGTGGCAGTGGGGTGTCTCCTGTCGGCAAGCGTTTCGGGGGAGATGTTGTACTGCATGATAAGGTGAGGGTACAGACTGTTAAGGTCAAAACTGACCACCCAATCATAGATACCAGGTTTCGGTTCCTTGACATATGCTCCTGCGTATTTGTCATCTTTCTTTGTCTTACTTTTCGGTGGTACTACCACATTGATCTTACTTAAGTCATTATATATCAGTGTGTCCCAGACTCGCACCTGTGAATACACATCAGTAAAGTTAACCTTAGCATCGTATGCCATAGCAACACACAACTCAACGAGTTTCATCTTATCTTCCAGACGGTCAACAAGATCAACGTCATGTATGTTGTATTCTACAAAACGATCCCAGTCATTAGTATAGAAATCTTTAAAGTTTTCATACTGTGAGTGGTCTAACTTAGCATCATCCAACTCTACCATAGCAATATGATCTAGTCGGTATGACTCTTGGTTAGTGTAAGTAAACTTCTTATAAAGGTCTAGGTAATCAAGGATGTTAACACCAGTAAGATCGTAAGCAATATTCGTACGTCCTTGAATGATAATCTCCCTGTCATATACCCTCTTCCAAGGTGACAGAGACTTCTTCCACTTCTCTCCTAGTATTCTTTCAACTCTACGACAGATATATGGTATGTCATATAGGTTACAGTTCCATCCTGTAATAATGTCAGGAGTATTCTGCACCCACCATTGTACAAAGTCCTCAAGCATCTCTGCTTCAGTCCAGAAGACACGATACTCGTGCTTCGATTGATACTCACGTGTTCCCCACGTGATGATCTTCTTTGTATTGAAATCCTTTATAGTAATGCATAGCATCTCCTCAGCAGACGCTGCTACATCAGGGAATCCATTTTCACATGCGACCTCAATGTCAATCGTATAGATTTTCATCTTGGTCATATCATAATCAACATCAGAAGTAAACTTCTGAGCGATATGTTGATAGAGGAATCTTTCATACCCATGCACTTCTAAACCAGCAGCATTCTCATACTGTCTGAGGAAGTCACGTGCTTCTCTAGCACCATCGAATTGCTTTGGGTATGCTTTCCTACCATCCAAAGTTTTATACTTGGAAGGTTTAGACTGAGCGTCAGGTACCAGATACATTACTGGTTTTGACTTCTCTCTATACTGCACAGGTTCACCATCCTCATACCCACGGTATAGAATGTCATCACCTACTAAACAAAGGTTAGTATAGAAATCACTCACTTTTAACTGCTTCTTCGTACAACTTAGTTATCGTTAAGGATGGATCCATTATAGTCATAACATCCTCATATGTCAAGAAGATGTCACGTTGACTGCTATGTAAGGGATACTCTTCAAGTGTCCCCTCTGGATTCACATAGTAACAATTCTCAATGAGAAGACTAGGCTCCTCATCCATCTCTGTAATCTTACCCAGCAAATAGGTTGTCGGGTGGTGTTTCAGAATAATCAACTTTAGCATCTTCGTCTCTCTTTAACGCTTTGTATTTCTCTATAGCAGTCTTCCATCCCTCTACGACATTGGAATGTGGATCAGCAATCGCCACTACTGAATACAGTGTAACAATATTTCGGCCTGTTGACAACGGTGACCAAGGAAAAAATTCCAATTTGATGTCACCCAACTCATCCATAGGCACCTCAACCTCTTCATTAAACATATCCTCAGTTGATCTAAGGATCTGCACAACAAAAGCATCAAGGAATTCGTATGCAATGGCAGACTTACCTGACTCAGGACGGATCTCCTTTACATCAGCTACTACGTCCTCTCCGTTTTGCATTCTTACGACCTTTACGCTCATAGTCTCTCTCCATTAGGTTATCAAATGTGTTTCTCACTAGGTCAACGAATGCACGTCGAGCAGTGATATTCTTTTCTTCAGCTAGGATGTGTACCATCTGGTTGAACTCATCAGTATACTCTGGAGGTATATCAATTGTCAAGGTGTCCTTCTTTGGTACTGTGCCTGTGCACATATTAACATACATGTTCATACAAATTCCTCCCACGTTGTGATTATGTATTTTGATCCTGACAATGGTGGGTTACCCCTATGGACATGTGTCCACCCTGATGGGAATACAACGAGAGTACCTGCCTCTGGTTTGATACGACGTTTCTGATATAGAAACTCGGTCTCCCCTCCTTCCTCTACAGTATTCAAGTATACTGTGTATGCAAGGTACCTACTTGACTGTGAATGCCTATCAAAGTTTTCACAATGCCACTGATGATAACCCTCACCTGGATCTGTCTTCTGAATCTTAAGATCAAACACCCCACTACGAGGTCCATGATCAGTATTAATACGATTAAGTATTGAATACTTACTATAATATTGATGCAAACATCTACCACTACCCTCAAAGAATTCTTGTGAGAAATCTCTATGGAGAAATCTCAACTCCTTAATCTCATCAATGTCATTTAGATACATTGAATGGTCACTCTTATCTAGTGGGTCTACTCCCTCTGCTGTCCTAGGACGGACATAGGTAGTGTTAGACCTGCAATAATCAAAGTGATCCATAACCCTCCCACAGAAATCATCTGTGAAAGCGTTAGGAAACACCCCTATGAAGTCATCCATTTAGCAGTTCTTGTTTAGATCTTCTGCCATGTTACCACCGATGTTAGCACCTTGCTCACCGCCAAACATTGCTACCCAACCTGCAGCTACCCAACCAATGAAGGGGATACCAGACAGAGCAGGGGCAGCACTAGCACCAACACTAGTACCAACCAATCTACCTGTTCCTTTTGCAGCACCAACTGCTTCGATGCAGGCGACAGTCTTATCAGATACTTCACCACCTTCTACGATAGTAGATGGATCTTGCCATGATCTCTTGTTAGATACAGGTCCACCTTGATTGGTCTGACCATCCATGACATACTCCTCAACAACTTGAGTTTTATTTGTTGCTAATCCTAAGAAACCACCCTTCTCTTTGATGTCCTTAGTGATGTGCATTGTCTTGGGATCGTTAGCAGTGTAACTGATCTTATAACCAGTCTCATCTGCTGAAACAACATAAGATGTATAATCTCCTACTGGAGGATTGATATATGGTACCTTATTGGATTGCCTAGTTGCTAGTAACCCTATCATACCTATATGGCACAGTCCAAATACCGCACCTAAACTAATTCCTAACCATTTTTGCATTGTCTTGCCCATAAAAAAGAGACCCTTGGGGTCTCTTCAGTTGTATATTATATATGTTAGTAATCATCTGACACTGTGTTTTTCTCAACCCACTCAGCATTGTTTCGACAGTATGCATCAGCATCTATCTCCATCCTCCAGTGGGTGAGGGTATGAAGGGTCTGTATCATGACCATCATACCCAGTATCAGCACAGGTCCTATCCATAAGGGGTGCATAACGACATCTTCTGTCTTCATGTTAGGTAATCTTTACGAGCATGGTGCTCAGGTACTATCTTACCTAACTTGATAACGAGGAGTCCGTTGTCGAAGGCAACGTCTGTGACGTGGGTGTCTTCTGCGATTGTCCACGACCTCTTGAAAGTTCGCTTAGCCAATCCCCTGTGGATAAACGTCTCTTCCTCATCTGGTTCAGATTTGGTTCCTTCGATATGAAGTTTTCCATACTCTGTGAAGACATTGACTTCCTCCTTTGTGAAACCTGCTAGTGCTACTTCTAATCTAGACTCGTGATTGTTTATATGAACAATATTAAAGGGTGGATAGTTACTTGCTTCCATTGCATTGAAGCTCTCGAAGTAATCATCCAACCCTAACGAGTTAGTAAAAATCTTATCCATCAACTGAGGTAAATCAGCTGCACGGTATCTCTGTATCTTAGACATAATAGTTCTCCTTTAAAAGCGAGTGTTAAATTGGTGTCCCCGAAGGCGACACTATTATTTATAACACATACTCGGCCATTGTCAGTAGGGGTATCCGAAATAGTACATTTGTTACAATACTTTATTTGCTAAATAGAAGTACTTCTACTTAGGATAATTGGATGAAAAGAGCATTATTGCTTTTTGGTATGATTTTGATGAGTGGCACAGCAGCACGTGCCGATCTGACTCATAGACTTAGTAGCTCGACACAACTCCAAGTGGATGCGGGTTATACTTCAGTTTCTAGAGCAGCAAATACATATAGCACTAGTGGATCTGGTGTATCAACAACTATTACACCGTCAGGTGGTAGTGCAGCTAGTAATCTAGGTGGCATATCTGCTGTCAGCACAGCAGGTGTAGCAACTTTTGCACTTCCTGACGTGGCACAGACGACCCAAGGAAATGCATACAGCTTTACACAATCAATAAGCACAGGTGACGCTATCGTTACTACTGCTGCTGATGTAGGTGATGTATTAGGTTACAGTAACATAGTTTCTACAGCACCTGGTACTGCAGGTAACTTGGCTGGTACCATTAGTTCCGCTGGAGCGATGGCAATAACAGCTGGTGGGGCTGGCACCTCGGCTACGGGACAATTCGTCACAGAAGTTACCATACGATAAGGATGCTACATAATGAAACGAGTTTTAGTACTACTACTGCTTAGTTTCGGGGGTGCTGCTGCAAACGCAGTGCCCGTGGTACCAAATTTTCAGCAGGGATCTATGACATCCCACACGGAGACTGAAAGTACGGTCACGGAGACCATAAATTCGATTGACATGAGGACAGGATGGGAATACACAGTGAGTGGGGTAGGCGTTTCAAACGATGGAGCAGCACTAAACCCCAACGTGAATACATCAACGGTGACAGTCTCACCAACAGTAGGGTCGGGAGACGGAGCATTAACAGGCACCGTAACCTCTCAATACGACAACTTAGACTTCAACACTCAGGGGACGTTCACAATAACGACTCCAGGGGATGCCTTCCAATTCGTACAGAGTTATCAAGGACCAGGGATGACCAACCAGACTCTAATACAAAGAGTCACCACCATCCGAAGCGTAACAGACACAACAAGTACGTTTACCCAGTAATTGCAGCACTTCTCGGCATCCAAATCTTACCTGCAAGAGCAGAAGTTGGTGGAGTTAGTGCTACTGCAAACCCGATAGCGAATAGTTCGGGCTCAGTAACCAACCAGGCAATACAAGTTTTACAAGGTCCATACATAACCAACACCTATGGTGGTGGTGTCCAGTGTCAGGGTGCTACGTTTAACCTTACACCCTATGTGCAATTTGCTGATTCAAGAAAAGATCCTTGGATCGATTTTTATGATGAACCACAATATAATATGACTGATACCAGTGGTAAGATGACTCCTACTACAGTGACAGTTAAAAACTATCCTTGGGAGACATGGTATGACACCAGAACCAAGTCAGATGGTAGTAGATGGTTTGAAGATGGTGCTGACATGCAGATCACAATGGATCTAGATGGTCCTGATGGTGTGCCTGACGTAGTAAGCAATCAAACAATGACTCCTACTTGGTTTAAACCAGTGAGGACTGACATGTCTGCTAACCAGTCATTCAATGCTGGTCTCTCTGCAACACTATCAATCCCTCTTAATAGAAAGTTGATGAAGCAATGCCATGAGGCAGCTGCTGCTCAGATTAATATGCAAAACCAGTTAGTATCTAATAAGAGACTGGACTTTGAGTTAGCTCGTCTTAAAAATTGTGGTGAATTAAAAAAAGCTGGTATATTTTTCCACCCAGCTAGTCCTTATCATTCTGTTTGTGCTGATGTAGTAGTAACAGCACCAGGTGGTACTTTAGTACCTCACGAGCATCAGTTACCTAAACCTAATTGGATTAACCCTTCTACTTCTTCTTCTTCAACGTCTTCTTCAGTGGAAGTAACCCCTTCTTCAAACGGTACTGGTCTGCCAACACTTCAGATCGGGACGGTCTCCGAGTCTGACGACCCATAATAGAGTTAACCTTAGTCATAACCTTCTTAACCACTGGTTTGATCACCTTCAATAGGAGATCTGCCAGTGGTTTTGCAAATAAAGCAGAGGTAGTTGCAACTGTTGCTATGACTGCTGTAGTTGTTACCACTCCTGCTGTTGGTAGAAACTGTTCCACTGCTGGTACAGGCTCCCAGATAGTCTCACAGATTTTACCGTCAGGTGTTAGTTTATATTCTTTAACTTGCTCATCACCCTTCTGATTCCTATCACCTATACGTCTAGCATTAGGTGGAGGACATTCTATTTCTTTGTCAGTAGGGATGTTTGTATCAGGAGTTGGTGTATCTGGTGCATCAACATTAGGCTCTTCTAAATTCAAACCTTCATCACCCTCCTCTTGGTCAGGTGTTACTGTCTGCCATGTCAATTCTCTAGCATCATAGTCTGGTGGCTCATAGTATGGCATACCTGCATCACATAATACTACGTTACCTTTAGGGTCATCGTTAACTAGATTCTTATTACTAGATGGATCTCTCTTAGCATTCTCTTTGTGTACCTTGACACAACCAGGCATGTCAACGACAGGTGTACCTGCATGTATTACAACTGGTGGTGCTAGAGGTGTAGTAACATGAGTTTGTGCTTCCCAAGGACGTATCTCACTAACAAACACACCACGGACAGGGTATATACCAGTGCCTTGTGAACGTATTAAAGGTATCCCAGTAGCATTTACATAGATGTTTGGGATACCTGTGTTGTTTATATTAATATGAGGGATAGTCATCGCCACAACCTAGTTAATTGTCTAACATCAGTGACACCATAGAGTGCCTTTACTGTTGCTTCTGCATCCTCTCTAAGATTAGATGGACAGAAGAATTCTACTTTGGTTAATCTATTTGAGTTGAGTAATATTTGTGCTGACCATTTAGTTTCGATCACTGTGATATCTCATCATAAGGTGGTTCCCATACTGGGACAATCTCATGCTTACTTGTATTGATCTTCTCATCTTTCAACATCTCTTCCAATTCTTCAACGCTCAGAGTATGGGCTACCACCTCTGATTTCTTATCATATACGTGAAAGAGTATGTCGCTCATTGATTGATCCCTTTTATGTTGTTTTAAAATTTGCTTTGTCACAGTCATCTCTTCACTATAGAAGATTAAACTCTGATCTCTTTGATCTCCACTCATTTTGGTAGTTGCTCCTTGTAATCCTTCGGGTTCGGCAACGTCTTAACTGGGCCACTAGTAGTCGGCCATGCGTTGACTAGCTGATGATATAATTCTTCTCTGATTATCTCCCTCAGTCTAACCTCCTCAGCATTAGCTCTCTTCTCAGGTCCACCTTTAAAGTTATCAACTATGGTACCACCACCTATAGTAGCACCAGTACCTATGACTGCTGCTGCTGTGACTCCTGTTGTTACTTTCTGAAGGTCCATTAGAGATACGTTACTACTAATATTACACGTCTTCCTTTCTTAGGAGGCACCATACAATGTAGTCCATCAAAGACTACTATATCATCCTCTTTAGGTGTGAAGACATGCTTCTTACCATGCTCATCGAATGCAATTGTGTCTCCACCTACATCAGTGAAGTATACAAGTAGATTCTTATGAGGGAATTCATGATCATAATGCGGTACTGTTAATACATTACCGTCAACTGGATGCACCGCATTAGCATTAATACGGTAGACAACCTGTGGGTTAATTTTATTTATCTCAAAGATTTGTCCAATAACAGGCTCGACATACTCCAGATATTCAGAGTTAGGGTTGGAATAAAACTTATGCATAGGACTTGGTCCTTGCAAAAACCCATGAGAATAGAACGCTAAGTCCCCATTCCTCTGCTGTTTCATCTGATAACCAGCATGGTTGGTCTGCTCTTTGATTAATTGATCGGCAGCACTAAGTGCCTCTTGTCTATCTCCTTCGTCTAAGTCTTCTTTATTACTTTCAACTGATCGATTGACATACTCTGTGTAACCAGGCGTTGCCTGATCATTGTAGGACCAACCAAAGTTTGGTCCTAAAATAAGTTCTTTAAATGATGAATATTCACGTGTGTACTTAGTCTCCATAGGAGACTTCAACTTAGTAAACATGATCTAATTTAAAATTTAACTCCTGGTGAAAAGTCAGGTAGTGTTTGAGGACTAGTTGGTGCATCAGCATCAGGTGCTGATTTTAAATCAGGTAGACCTTTAAGGGCACTACCAGAGAGACCATTAAGAGCACCACCACCAATAGATCCTAGTGCTTTCTCTTTCACTGACTCTATGATGGCATCCTTTTGAGTATAAAGATATACCCCACCACCAACAACGGAAAGAGATACAACACCAGACGCAATAGCAATGATGTTAACAATTTTCTGCATAACTATAATTTATAGGTTTTATCATCAGTCTTACCAGGATCCACAGCAATGATCTTCAATGGTGCTTGCTCTATTCTTAGAGTTTGCACAGGACCAGGTGAACCAGCACCAACTCCTCCACCATTCTGCATCTTCATGGTACCATCCCCCTTCTTAGAAGCGGTTTGAATGCCAAAGCTAGCTAAAACTCCTGTAAAAACCGAAGCTATGAAAGTTGGATCAATTTTCTGTTGTTCTAAACCTGGTACAGTAACATAGTTTAACGTCAAGATCCCTCCCGACCAAACTAGTACACCAAGTCTCACAAAAGTAGAGAAGATTGCAGCTGCATCCTCCTCATCTGGTAATACTTTGTCCTTTATTGTACCAATAATACCCTTCTTTGTCAAGTCTTCTTCTTTTTCCTTAGCCATACTATTTCACCTCCTGTGGTGTTTTCTTTTTACCAATATTATATTTGGACTCTAATGTCCATTCACCTTTATCTTTAAATGATAAAACTTTTATCTGGTTAAGAGGTGCTAAGTCTTCTATATCCCCACTAGTATCTATTAGGCCCCAGTCAGATAGTAGTTTTGCTATACGATTGCGACGTTGCACATCGTTAGGGGTTATGTTAGTAGGTTTACCATCAAGAGCAAACAACTCTTTGAAATGTACTATGTAGTACTTACCACGTTTGTGTAGAATGTGACAAGACTGATACAGCTTACGCTCCTTACGAGATGCTACACCTATACGAGTCAATGTCTCTCTCACTTTGAGAAAATCATCTGGTTCCTTTAGGGTAACTTCTAGCATCATGTCTTGAGACCACGAGATCTCATCACTCATTGTCTTCCTCCAGTATCTAATTTAGATCTAATAACTTCAATTTGATCTTGAGTCAAAATTCTCATCGCTTGCTGAGCTTTCTCAGTGTTATAACCATAGTATCTTTTCACTAAGTCGAGGTCACAGTCTTTAGACTTCTTATCCCAAGGAGAAAATCGCTTAGATTTCCTAACACTATGTATATAATATTGATACTGAAGATCTTTATCTAAATGTGAAGAGGAATTCATCTCATTTGCATGCATCACAGTGTCTATAAAGGAAGACAGACACTTGTTCACAACAAAAGCAGGGTATTTTTGCATTGCTCTCTCATCTTTAGAGAGATCTCCCTGCTTTAGATTGATGCTGTTAAGATAATCCTTTAACGGATACTCATGCATACATTACCTCTAGCGGTGTTGTGCTTACATCGTAGTTAACTACTAACAATTCTTTCTTTAGTTTGTTGTCTGGCCTATGCTTCATACCATAAGTGATTTTAAATTCTTCTTGATGATAATCTTTATACATTTCCTTTAGGTCATCATCATTATTATAAGTGACAAACCAATCATGCTTACATATATTACAACTCTCATGGAATTCCTCATGCTTAAAGTTCTTATGTAACTCAGCGTTACTACCATATAGGTATGTCCCTATTTTATAGGGTGGATCTAAGAAAAGAAACACATTGTTACCATTCTGTTGCATAACCTCAGAGTAATCTAGGTTAGTGATCCTCCAGTTACCTATTAGATTGGAAATATTAAGGAGGTTCCTAGCCCCTTTAATGGTAAAATTCTGTCTACTTGCTGTTGCACTAAAGGAACTATTCTCGGTAAGTCCACTATAACTGCACTTATTAAGAACCCAAAAAAGCACAGCTTGAGTATAAGAATCTTCTTTGTGTATTTTATCTTTGGCATCTTTAAACAACTCCTTAGCCTTATCTTCTGTAGAATTATCTGTCTTAATACTTACAAGATCGTCTGATAATTTCTTGCCATCCTTCTGGAGATGCACCCAGAAATTATACAGGTATGTATATTTATCATTGACCCACACTGGTACATCAGGATACATCTGTGTGAATAGTAGTGCTACACTACCACCACCTAAGAATGGCTCACGATATTCACTAATATTCTTAGGGAATTTAGGAATAAAATCTTTAGCAACCCTAGACTTACCGCCTGGATATCTTAATGGTGTCTTCAAATACTTCATAATACTTTAACCTCTAATTGTGGCATCTCGAATGGCCCTGTGTTACATTTACCCTCTGGAAATGCATTGAAACTTATAGTCCATCTATCAAAATTTTCTAGATGTCTACCAGAGAAGTGTCTTAACCATGATGGGAAAAGAATTAACTTACCTTCCTCTGCCGATACTGTCTCGCAAATACCCCAGTCATTAACCATCTTATCCTGCTGATGTAATTCTAGTGTATCATATACTCTAGGTGTGCATGGATCATCGAAGGCAGTGGGTGCACCTTCTGTCAGATAATATACAGCACTCACATAAGACATGGGATGTCTATGGAGTGGATGACCTACCCCACTCTGAGCAGGTGCCTTGTTAAACCAACACATACTGATCTTAAGTCTATCACAGTACAGTTGATATTCGTTACGATACTCATCAAGACAAGCACCAAACCATCCTACCAGATTTCTTACGTCCTCATTGTCACACTTGTGTAGATCAGGTCTACTAGTGATAACACCCTCTGGAAAGTTAGATAACTGTTGAGGATAGGTCTCAAAGAATTCAATAAGATGCTTGTGTATATCATCCTTTGGTTTACGATACTCCCTTATTTTAACAGGGAATAAATTAAGTTCGTTGCTTGCTTCCCAAACCATTATTTTTCCTTGACATAACTTTTCAAATCTAGTGGTCCTAGATCATCCCATGCTTGCTCTACCTTAATGTTAACCATAGACTGTCCCCAACCACCACCATTAACATTACCAGAAGGAAATGTATTGAAAGAGATAGAGAATCTATCCGTGGTAGAGAAATTAGGATCAGAAGAATGGATAAGGTAACTAGGAAAGATATATAATCCTCCTGGTATAGGATTCACAAACTGAGTGGCATCACTAATAGGTCCACCATCCAGTTGAAACTGTGCCCACTCTCGCTGTGCAATTGGATCAACAAATATAGTTGGTGGTCCTTCAGTAAGATAGAAGATAGCACTCAACCATGACATAGGATGCCTGTGTGGTGCATGGTGATGACCACTACCAGCATCTGATCTATTAATCCATGACTTATTAACTACCACTCTATCACAGTTCCAGCCATTGTCAACATGTAACGTGTCAACACACTTCTGAAACCATGACATCAAGTCACGATAGTCGGGGTTAGCACAGATATCAGGACAAGTACCAACTCCATACTCAGCATTGTAATTCCGATACTCCATCTTATGTGCTTTTGCTAGAGTATCTTTAACCAATGCTTTAGGTGCCTTAAAACTAAAGCACCTTACAGGAAACATATTAACTGTCTGATAATCTTGTCTCATTTTTTAAAGACACCTAATTTAGTTAGCAAGTAAATTGTTAGTACTGTCCAGAATACTACTTCTAATCCTATGTTATTCATTTGTATTCACACCTCATCATTAACTCTGTCATAAATGCAACCAGATTAACCTCCTGATCTACCACAAAGGATGACTTGTATTGATACTCAGAGATAATCAATACTGCCTCTGGAATAGACTTGGGGTCAAAGTAATTGTATAGGTTATCATAGATCTTACGCATGATAACTTGTGGTTCGTTGTCCATATTCTGAGCAACCCACTTCTTCATGTTAGTAAACTCCTTCTTACGAAGGTGGCCAACTACCTTATCTATACTAAATTCATTACCTGCTGATAGTATACCAGAATCTATGACACCTGTAGCAGAATATCTCTGCAACTCATTAAGAGTCCTACGAAAGTCTGGGAAGTACTTTGTAACTACTTCTGCTACTACCTTCCCCTCATACTTAATACTCTCTTTAGTGAGTATCTCACACACTCTATTGAAGAATGATGCTGCCAACTTCTGCTTATCTTTTTTAATATTAAAATCAATAACAGAGCATCTACTATGCAGTGGTTGTATTATTTTATTCTTATAGTTACACGTGAAGATGAACCTGCAGTTCTTTTGAAACTCCTCAATCGACGCACGTAGTAATAGTTGTACGTCTGGTGTTGTATTATCTGCCTCATCCACAATGATAACTTTGTGACGAGATTCAGATGTAAGAGAAACAGTACTAGCAAAGGTCTTTGCCTGATTGCGTACAGTGTCCAAGAATCGACCCTCATCAGACCCATTAATGACATAACTATCTGCTCCTAACTCTTCACATAATGCCTTCGCTATGGTAGTTTTACCAACACCCGCAGACCCAGAGAGCAAGAGGTTTGGAATCTCCTCTTGCTCTAGAAATCCTTTGAATACTTTCTTAGTATCTTCGGGTAGTATGCATTCATCAATAGATTTAGGTCGATACTTCTCTACCCATAGAAACATTTAGTTTGGCTCCAATGCTATAAAGTAATTCATATTGTTATGTGACAATGAATTGAAGTTAGCAATGTTTTTATTACTAATTGTCACATGATAAGTTGCGTCTATCAACTTAAGATTCTCCACCTTAAAGCAGAAACAGAATGTCTTACGATCTTGTGTCAACTTGTATGGTGCTTCATCAAGATCACCCTTACCTTGGTTAAAGATAACCTTTTTAAGAGGTAATGAGAATACATTAGAAGTAGTATTCTTCTTGTCTCTTACACAGACACTATACTCACCTTCAAATCCATTGATACATAGATCCTCCACACCATATACCTTAGCAGCTTGCATCAACTGAGTGATATCATTCTGAGGTAGATCAAACATTAACTCTACCTCTGGAAGGTTAGGGTTAAACTCAGGTGCAGTTACAATGATCTCAGGATCACTGTAATAGAATGTTGTCTTACCTTTAGTTTCCTCATCATATATGATGACCTTCTTCTTATCTGGGAAGAATAACCATGGCTTCTTGAATAGTGACAGTGCACCTAAGAATAATGGTAGATCATAGATCGCCATCTGCTCAGGAATATGCTCAGTAATCTGTGACTGTCCAATAATATTCTTATTGACTGACATAGTTTGAATAAACTTACCAGGTTCAATAAGTACCGACTTATTAATGGTACTGAAGTTACGAAGAATATCAATAGTCTTCTTACTCAGTTGAATATTGGTCTTGAAATCTACTTGACCACCTTGTTGAATACCTGTTGGTGTTGCACTAATCATAATCTAAAAACTGCTCTGGAGTTGGGACATTTTCTGGTTTATCGTCAGGATAAGAGGTGCCTGAGAAATAATATAATAGTATAGCATAGTGAATGATTTTTAGCACGTCATCCTTATGCTTACCTTTCTTTCTATAACGTGAAGCATACTTAATAATATTAGACTGACAGAAGTGCTCTGCTGTCCCTATTGCTTCAAGGAGATCCAGTGTTTGGACCCCCTTCTCTTCGTTACTGTAGTGAGACCGATAGGTCTGGGAGATATAATCTTCCACGACCTTGATCGTCTCGTTTTCCTTATACTTCATCATATCAGGATCCTAGTACTGTGTCAAGTGATTCAATGTCAACCTCGTTATCTATCTTATCATATAATTCTAAGAAAGACTGCTTTGTTTCATCATCGAAACGATTCAAGCATACCTTGATTGCTTTAACCCTATCAGAGAATATAGCATATGCTCTGATGATGTGCACAAGTCTACGTGTTGAGATAACCTCATCTGTGCCACCGTCATTGAATGTTTTACGGATAATCTCTGCCCATGTGGTGAGATTAGCAATGTATTTATCATCACAGCAATCCAATTCCTTACAGTAGTTGTTAAGCATTCTGATCTCTGTTTTAGCAGCAGGATAATCTTGCTCAAATGTAATTGGGAATCTCTCTAGGAATGCTTCATTCAATACATTAGTACCAATGAATCTACCATCCTCTGATCCTTTACCCTTAGTGTTAGCAGTAGCGATGACTGTGAATCCTTCAGCAGGTGTTACATACTTGCCAAGTTTCTTGAGGAATACACCCTTGCCTTCCAAGATTGATTGAAGGCATAAGATCTTGTTACTGGCGAGGTCAAGCTCGTCGAGTAGTAGAACTGCTCCACGTTGGAGTGCTTCGATAACTGGACCGTTGTGCCACACAGTGCTACCATCCACGAGACGAAAACCGCCAATAAGATCATCTTCATCAGTTTCAATTGTAATGTTTACTCGGATAAGATCCCTCTTTGCTTGAGCACATGCTTGCTCTACACCAAATGTTTTTCCGTTACCTGATAGACCAGTAATGAATGTTGGATAGAAGATCTTAGATGCTATAACTTTCTTAAGATCATTAAAGGCACCGAATGGTACGAAGTGATCATCTCTATCTGGTACCAGATCCTTACCTGTTAGGTAGGCAGGGTCAAATGAATCTACAATCTGTGTCTTTGCTTGTGAATACACTTGCTCTAGTTTCTCTTTGGTCTCTGCTACTGTTAAGTTCCAGACTCCACGTTTAACTTTGTATTGACTGATGTATTTTGATACGGTTTGATACGCAAGACCGAAATGGTCACATGCATTTTGTAACTCAGGAGTTTTAACGTTGACTCCGAATTCTCCGATAAGATAATCTCTTATTTGCTCTGGAGTAACTTGTAATTTAACAGGCATTTGATTTTGTTTTGTTTATACTATTATTATAACCCTATATCGAGAGGTTGTGTAGGTAACCATGACGGTTTCTTATCTGGCACACGGTAGTTATCTAATGCCCACTTTTTAGTGCTGAGGTACATCCTATATGCAGTGATAGTATCAATGGTAGTATCATACTTTAATGTATCAGGCATTGCTCTAACAAATGGAGTGTGTTTCTCTGGACATCCATTATCCATTTGTGTTAATGCAGCTAGTCTAATACTATTCTCACATGCATGTTTCTTACCATACCTATCAGTATACTCTTGACATAATGATATCCCATGCTGAAATAACCATTGTAGATTGTCAGCATTCTCTGCTGCCCACTTAGTGCATGGATGATTCCTAAAGGCACCCCTCTCTGTCTTGTATGCAGTGCCATCTAATTTTAATACTGGTCCTACATTCCAATACCACTTACTAAAGACTAATGCAATCATTTGAGTAGTCTCTAGTGGCATCTTAACAATATGCTTATCAGGTAAAGCGAATGCTGCTAGTGCAGGATCTTCATCTACTGCAAATATATTCATAGTATTGTTATCGTTTGAGACCCATCTTTATTATCAGTTACAGTTATCTTTTTACCTGGAAATGATTTTGATAGTAAACGTTTTAATCTTTGGTGTTTAAATAAATTCATAATAAACCGAAACTTACTGTTGCTCTAGGACTGTGGACAGTAGGGTTATGATAGACTCCCTTTGGTATAAAAATACTATCACCAGGATCCAACACATATAATTTCCCATCGTCAAATCCATACTCCATTCGACCTATTGCTTGTACAATTAAAACATCCTTATCATCACAGTGTCTACCATGATTGCATGCATCTTTACAAAATGAAACGTACACATCAACATCACAGTAATCATATTTAGATTCCAGATCAGGTTGTACTAACCTTACTAGATCATTAAGAGTACCAGGAAAATAATTGTTGTGACATACAACCCCAACTCTCGGATGAAAGTCTGATGGTCCTCCAGAAACTTGAAGATAGTGAGACCCCTCAGTGAACTCACTATCTAGCTTCTTTATTACATCATCCCAAGAAACCCATGAGGGGTAATGGTTTTTCTTGTATAGTATCATGCTATCTGTTGGATGAATGATGATAAGATCTTCTTATTGTTTGACTTACCCTTAAGAGATTTACTAAATGCTCTCTTAATGTCTGCCTTAGAGTCAGACTTAGGTTCGAAGTCAGTAGAATCATTTAGATTCTTAGAATTCATGAAGTATATCTCTTGATAACCCATGATCTTAGCAGCACATGACTTGTTTTTAGTCCACTGATTCTTGTAAGGTGCTTGCTTTTCATAGTCAATCTCGTTAGCAAGATATCTATTGAAATCTCTAGCAACACATAGTCTGAAACCTAAGAAGTTACACTGTGGGAATTTACCTTTAAGGTATTGTAATATTTGCTTAGTAAGTCCCTGTGACTGACTGTATCTTTGAGGTGCAAAAGTCCTACCACTTTTTCTATCTCTGATATGAGTATTAGATCTGATAGAAGATCTGTGTAACCTTCTCTTACCATTCCACTCAGTCTCTACGTACTGTGCAGAGTATGCAGCTTCACCATCAGTTAAGATAGCAACGTGTACTTTCTCTGCCTTAGTCTTCGCTTGGAATTGTGGGATAAGAGATTGAAGACAAACAATTGCTTCATTCAAAGGAGTACCACCCAACTGTAGATGTGGTGGAATAGCATCAGGGACAGTGCAAGGATTCTGCCAATTCCATTGCTTTCTCAACTCACCATATCTTGCGTTATACATGTATGTGATTCTCCACATATCTCTTGCATACTTATCGAAGGTTGAATTGTTTAACTTGTTATTCAATAAGTTAAGTAGGAAGAAATGATCTGGGATGTGGAATGTATCCTTACGTCCATTCTCTTCCCACTTCTCTCTATCATGTCCTTCGGGGAAGAAGTATCCATCTTGCACGAATGCATACACATCGAAAGGAATGTTTGACTTACGACAGAAGAGACACAATGATAAGAGTTGCTTGTATGTGTCATGGATAACGTCTGCCATTGATCCAGACCAGTCTAGTAGAAATATCATTCCATGATTCTTACCATCAGGGACAGAGGTAATCTTCTTAAAGATATCATCATTAAACTTATACTGGTGAAGTTTGTTAGTGTCAATAACACCAGTCTTTGATACTGTTGCTCTTACATATGCAGTTGCTGCCTTCTTCATCTCAAACTCTTTGCAGAGATAGTTTACTTCACGAGAGCACTCTCTCTTAAACTTACGATACTCAGCATCAACATCAGTGAAATCTAATTCTCTGAAGTAATCAGAGTCTTTAACAGTAAATCTCTCACTATTCCAGAATTCTTGTGACTCTCTGTTGATTCTATGAGCATCTACAACATGATGACCTAGGTCAGCATTTGTAATCTCCATATACTGAGGACGCTCATGCTCATTCTTACTCGTTTGGTCTGCTAGATTCTCTGCTAATGCTCTGTCAGTAAGAGAATCTAAGTCACCTGCTTCCTGACCACCTGACTTCTCGTAGTCTCCATATTCGTCATCATCTTCATCTTCATCTTCACCATCACCCTCTTCAGATCCTTGAGGTGTCTTATTTTTCTCACCATCACCATCCTCTTGACCACCAGCATTACCTTCATTCTCTCCATCTGGTGACCAGTCTATATTGATGTCTGCTGTGTCCTTATCTCCACTGATAGCAGAGACTTTCTCCTCTTCTTTTTTATTCTTTTCGTATGCATAAATTGCTTCTGCAACCTCTAATGCCTCTTCAAAGGTTTCTGTCTCTCCTGTAGCGTCTCTGAGGGGTATCTCAGCGTCAGTAAATGGGATGATTGCATATGATCCTACCTTATAGTGTAGATTAATTCTATCGATGAGGTTTAGTTTCTCAATCTCCATGTCACCTATACCAAAGAAGTCCTGATCATTGAGTTGAGAGTATCCTTTGAAAAAATCCTTAGCAAGACCAGGAAACTTTCTCTTCATTAGTTTCTCAATCCTTGCATCCTCTGTAATATTGATGTAAGACTTAGGTACTGGTATGTCTGCCCAGTCTGTGTTGGGTGTGAATAGTGCATGACCTACCTCATGACCCACTAGCATATTATATACGGTGTTAGACACATCCCAGATAGGAAGTAGCAAGACTCTACGATCCACATCGAATGATGCTGTCTCTACTACCCTATGCTCAACGATTAGGTTCTCTGTTGCGAGTAGTTTTGCTAGGTTTCCTTTAACTTCTTGATTCTGCATGTGATTTCGTTTGTATATACACATTATAATAGGAAACCCTCCGCTTGGGAGGGTTTAGTAGACACTTTTTCAACTGTCTAGTCCTTTTTCGTGCTTGTCGGAGTGCTTGCGGTTTAAGATGACGCTTTGCCTCCTTCTTGCTATGATGCTGCCAGTTTGGAAAAATCATTGGTCTTGCTGAATCGGAGGGTTTTCTCAAATTTATCAAGAAGTAGCTCCCCTTTGTGAGAAATGACAAATAAATTAACATTGTCACCCAATCCCCTTAGAATCTTGAGTAATTCGTCAGTTGCTTGGTCATCCAGAGAGGAATCAAACACCTCATCTAGTATGAGGAGGTTGGTAGCAGCAGAGTTCTTGAGTGTAGCGATGTCTCTCCATGTAAAGAGCAACGATAGGTCAATTTTCTGCTTCTCACCCTCTGAGAAGGATGCATAAGAGAAGTCGTCTCGATATCTGGACTTGATTACTTCATTGAACTCATCATCAAGTGTGAAGTTGAAGTAAGTGTCCATACGTTGTAAGTATTTATTTATAGATTTGTTAATAATTGGTACAAACTTGCTAATGATCTTACTTTTTATACCAGAATCCCTCAGTAAGGTACCAACCACCTTTAAATTGTCATGGTCCTTGTTAACTTCTGAACACTCGATAGAAATGGCCAGGTTCTTGTCCCTATACTGCTTTAATATTTCCTTCTCAGCATCTATGTTAGGTGTCTCTCTATTAACATCCTTAAACAATCTATTTCTCTCTGCGGTTAGTGCCTTTGATTGATGGGTACTAGCATTAATCTTGTCTGCATACTCCTTTAACTCCTTAATCTGCTTGTTTCCTCTGTTAAGTGAGTCAGTAATGACATTCAATCCATTTAAAAATCTTGCCTTCCTTGTCTGTGCACCATCAATCAGTGCTGTTTTGTCTGATACTACCTGATTACAGGTAGGACACTCATCATTTTCCCAATAAAACTTTAAATCCCTCTCTGCCTTGTCAAGATTGCTCTGAATCTTAACTCTCATGTCTTTCATCTCATCATACTTCTCTTGTATGTCTTGCATTCGATCAATCTTCTTGGTGAATAATTCTACCTCAGCATAATTTTCTTGAATCTTACCATCAATCTCTTTAATTCTTGCTTGCATCTTACCTGTATGCTTTGCAGACATCTTTTCCATCTGTTCAATGGTTTTCTTCTGTGTTGATACGTCCTTCTCGGACATCGCTAACTTATGCTCACAGTCTTTAAGGATCTCTCTTGCATCTTTCATCCGATCCTTAAGGATATTATTCATTCTTGAGAAGATCTGGATGTCCAATAGATCTTCGATAACTTCTCTCCTGACAGGAGCGTTGAGTTGCATGAAGGGGACAAATGTGGATGAACCAAGGATGACAACCTGTGTGAAACTCTTGAAGTTGAACTTAAGGACGGACTGCTCAAGATACTTCTGTTGATCTTTGGAAGCAGCGTCTTGGTCAAGTATGTTACCGTTTCTATGAATCTCAAATACATTTGGTTTAATACCCCTAATAACTTTGTAATCTGTGCCACCGATACGAAATTCTATTTCTACTACCGTCTCTCTTTCATTTATACTATTAACTAACTGACTCTTACTAATCTTTCTGAATGGTCTGTTGAACAACACAAAGCACAGAGCATCTAACATTGTAGATTTCCCTGCACCGTTAGGTCCTACGACCAAATGTGATTGAGCATCAGTAATATTCACATATGTGAAAGAGTTCCCTGTAGATAAGAAATTCTTCCAACGAATCTTTTCAAAAACGATCATTCAATCTTGGGGTGGTGGTATAACGAAGTCGTCAGGTCTGATAAAACTGAATGCATATCCATGCATTGTGCAGTTTTCTTTCACTTGATCCTCTTCTATCTCTTGGACAGATAATTTACGAGGATAGTTATCAGCTCTCAACAGTTGATAATAACGTACAGCATCATCCTTGTCAAGAAATATCTGCACCACACGCTCGGTATGGTTGTCATCTCTTACAGCATATACACCACCTGTCTTTTTGTCAAGTAGCACAAACATCTGATGCCTCCATGTATAAGGACTTAAGTATCTTAAATATTCCTTCCTTATTTTCAAAGTCAGAAACACACTGCTCTAGTATAGTTAAAGTATCTGCTATCTCCACGTCGTCATCTACATCATCCAGATCATATGCCATGTCCTCAATTATCTTGAGGTCTGCTAAGTCAGCAGCCTGTAATCTACGGACTAGACTATCAAATTTAAGTTGATCATTCTTTTCTTCTACTATAACCTTTACATACATTCCGTCAAGGTTTTTAATATCTACTGGAGACAAAGATGTCTCATCAGTATAGTATATTTTATGGAATGTATTAAAAGGATTCTCATAAAATTTAAGACTTCCTTTACCCCTAGTATTTAGAATATGAAACCCTCTTTTCTGACCGTAGTCATTCCAGTAGAGTTGGCATGGGTTACCTAGGTAAGTAATGTTTGATTTAGTACTCTTGACATGATAGTGACCAGTGCATACCATTTTAAATTTTTGTAATGGAGTAGGGTCATCACCATGTGTCATAGTATATCCAGGTATGGGATCAAATCCATTCAATTCAAGATGACCCATACAATAATCAGCATCTGTATCTTGTATTGCTTCCCATGTTGTTTCCCTATTCTCATCACAGATCCAAGGGACAAGCATCATCTTCTTACCACCTATAAGTCTTTCACCTGGACAATAAATGATCTCAATATTATCAAACTCCCCAAGGAGAAGCTCAGGAGAATTAACCCTGAGAGTATTCTTGAAATAGATGTCATGATTCCCTAACAGCATTGTCATTTTAACTCCTCTGTCTTGTAGAGGTCGGAACCACATCTCTTTGGCTGCCTCTAAGGAAGCGAAGTTAACTCCCTTTCTTCTATCAAACGTATCTCCAAGATTTAATACCTCTGTGATACCTTCTTCATCAATTTTAGGTAGGACTACCTCAGTATAAAACTTACGATACCTCTCAACATAATGCAGATTATCATTTCGGACACCGAAATGCTGATCAGTTATTAGGAGTACTTTCATACAAGATTACCGTTAAAGTTTATACTTATTGCTTGCCTTTGTCCAGTTGCAAACTCTGTGCGATGACGTATCCATCCAGGAAATAACAGGAAGTCTCCTGTCCTAGTTGGCACCGTCTCAGTTATGATAGCATCACCGTGGTCATCCTGCAAGGGGGTCAACCTACGAATGTAATCTAATGGATCACAAAGTTGAATGTCACCACCCTCACCCTTCTCCAAATAGTATACAGATGCTATATGACATCCAAACTTACCATTACAATGGGAATGCTCACCAGTGTTATCACCTTCCTGATGTATGTTAGACCAACATGCAGTAGGTTCTATTTGAGCAGGTGCAAACTTAAGATGTTGATCCCAATACTCACACACAGATCCCATCATATTCTCTATAAGTCCAGCAACTAGAGGTTCAGTCATATGAAGTTCAAGATCAAATTCTCCCGTAGAATATCCCGTCTCAGATGCCCATTCACCTCTCTTACATTTCTTATATCTCTCCTCTAGTACTTCTATAAGACCTTCGGGAGGATCTATATGTCCCTGCCAAACAGGTATAGAAAATAGATTATGTAATTTTCGGTTCATCGAATAATACCTCATTCATATACATGTCTGCAAAGGATTCATCAAACCATTGCTTTAATATACCACGTGTCTTATCGTTTCTCTTCTGCTGTTTACAATACCAGATCTGATCATCCAATCTCTTCATGGTATTGACCCACTTGTCATCCTTTTTAGAGTCTAACACACCCTCTTTAAAGAAGGTAAGGTAGTGGAGTATAACACAATAGAAGTTTGCTATATCTATCTCCTCTTTCAACCGTGTAAACTTACAGTATGGTGAGAAGATCTCATCACCCCATAGTGGTAATGGTCTCTTATGTTGGAAGTGATACTCATTACTTACTTCTCTTATACCACTCCAGAAATTATCTGGGACTCCATGCACAGGAGATACATCAACGATAGCAGCAGTGACTTGTTCCTTACTAGCAACTACATCACACCCAAAAATAGGTAGAGGATAATGAGGATCGGGAAACAATACACAATGTAGTATTCTCATCTCATTAATCTCTGCCAACTCAAGGTGCATCTTCCTTAAGACAGGTGATTTATACATGGTATTCTTAATTATCAACCCTTCCTTCTTCACCTCATGTAGAGGACACTTTACCTTCTTCACGTCAGGTAGATCCTGCATAGCATAGGTTAATAAGACTGCTACATCTTCTACAAAATCACGCATAACTAAAAAAGAATTCCTTTATTATTTGTTCCGACTCTTCTTTACCGAAGGCACTACCCAGATACCCTGAGATAGGATCTAACTTGATCATATACTTATCAAAGTCATGGTAGTAACTACCATCTTCCCCAGTAGGTTTTCCTTCGTCTATTAAATGCTTATACCAAATTAGATATGTCTTAAACATTGGTAGAAAATCATCTACCTCTGATGCTTTACAGTATCTAACGTAAATATTCTTTGAAAAATGATTACCCTTCTCAAAGAATCTATAATCTTTCTCTGCAAATGGTAGACTGTCTACCTCATACAGATAATTCTCTATTGGATGTTGGAAATCAAATACTATTATAACTTTCTTCTCACTAAATCCCATCAAGTCCATACCAAAGCAAGGGATTATCTCGTCTCCTACCTGTGGTGTCTTAGGATATATTATATTGTTGTGTATATTAAGATTTTTTCCGTCCCATATATCTACATGCCTAGACTTGAGGAAGTATTTACCACTGTATAAGTCGGCAGTTAACTTAACTCCTTTCTTATTCTCCCACGTTGCATGATTAGATTCAAATGTTAGGTCAGGAAACGCATCAAAGACTGCTGATCTATAACCAGCCCATAAATCAGTCATTATCCCCTCATATTAGTTTCAATACGACCCTTAATCTGATTCATCTCAGAGTGATCATCATTATTATCTGAGTGGAAGACTTGCTCATACCCACTCTTTTCTATTATCTTGTCTCTTATATCCATCTGACGCTTCTCTTTAGCAATACGTCTGAGAAATGCGTAGTAAATTATTTGTGTGAAATAAGCGAAGGGATTCTTTGACTTGGCAGGATCAAAGTTATCAATATACTGGACACAATTCTCTACTCCATCAGATATCATGTCCTCTTTATACATGTAGTTGATAAAGTTAGGTCTGTATGATAGATGTGTTGCTATCTTTAGGAAACATTCAGCAAGATAGTGTGTGATCCTCGGTTTATCTTTATCTAAACGACGAGCTTCATCAACAGCCGCACGATAGGCAGTTATCTCAGCTAAAAATTTCTTATTATCAACGTAATGTTGTTTTTGTTTCCTTGCCACCTTTCTTGCCATATCCTTATCTCACCTGAATTCATTCTATAGCATTGTTTACTTCTTGTCAATGTTTGTACGTTTCCAGAAGTCTTCTAATTGGCCTCTGAAGTTTGATACTTTACCGACAAGTCCCATATTTTTATTGATTTGAATCTCCACCTCAGAATTGTTACCACCCTTCTCTTTTCTTACCCACATTTTATACATGAGTACAGACTCCATAGACATAGGTGCCACAGTGACAACATCATCTTCATTAACCATATAGAATTCTTCATCAGAAAACATCATCCATTTCAGAAGACCGACTGCCATACCAGCTTGACCATCCTTTTCAACAGGATGATTGTGTGGACATGCAGGGTCTTGTATATAAAAGACCGTTTTGTCTGGTGCATTCTCTTCTTTGGTAGCGATCATGGATCCAAGAATGGTTTCCCCTGACTTCAGTTTGACAACACCGAAGAATTCTTGTTCATGTCTGATATAATTGATCATCTCTTAAGGTTGACTTTGGTTATTTCATAATCGAAACTCTCTTCATCATATATCTTGATCCTTTCGGCAAGATGACGAAGTGTATAGTTGTATTGATGATCCTTGGAGCAGTCATCAGCAATGTCATACAACGTTGCCTGTGCTTTGTTATCACCCTTCCTTAATACCCTTCCAATAGACTGGAGATTTCTCACCCTAGACTTGCTAGGAGATGCGAAGATAACATTATGTAGATTCTTAATGTTAATACCAGTTGAGAAGGTTCCATACGATGCTAATATTATAGCATCTTTTTCACGTTCGCATATAGCACGTGCTTCTTCCCTCTCGACAGCATCAACACCGCCATGTATGAAAAAGATCTTTCGATCTTTACTTACCTTATTATTTATCATTTCCCATAAGGGTTCTCCGTGCTTCTCTATGTAATTAAAGAGGACTAGTGTGTTACCCTTTAGATCTTGTGCTAGATTACAGATAAAGTTACTACGTCTGGTGTGCATGCATAAGTAATCCATCTCCTGTTGATAGTGATCAAAGGGCACCCAACCATGTCGAAGTAGTACAACCCGCACCTTAAGTGGTGTTAGGTGTCCCTTCTTCATCAAGTCAGCTGTCTTGGTTACCGTATCAACCCTACCAAACAATCCTTCTAGTACCAGTTGGTGTGCTTCCATACCATCTAACGTACCAGTTAATCCTACCTTATACTTCGCATCATAGCACTTCGTAAGGATGCTCGTGAGTGATTTAGCTTTATAAAGATGTGCTTCATCCCCGATAACGACATCAAAACGTTCAAAGAACTTCTTGGATTCCTTGTAAATGCTCTGCCAAGTTGATATAATGACAGGATTCTCGACATATTTCTCTTCACCTGCACTGATCTTATGAACTTCCCTGACATTCCAACCATAATCTATAAAATCCTTATACAATTGTTCTACAAGAGAGACAGTAGGAACAATAATTAATATCTCCCTCTTCTTAAGTAGGTGCCAACGCACCAATGCATATATTATTAACGATTTTCCCGAGCCCGTGGGGGATAGTAAAAGCTTGCGACGAAATTTAATCGCAGAGTAAATTCCCTTGAGTTGGTAATCTCTGATCTTAAAGGGGATCCTAAGAGCACGAATAAAAGCCGCTGTGCCTTCAGGTGTGACATACTCTTCAACCTCATTTGGTCTACCAAAGTATTTATCTTCTAAGACCTCATAATCATACCCCTTCTGCTCTAGGTAGTCAGTAAGGTAATCATATAGTCCAACATATATCTCACCAGTACCAGGTGAGTAGAGTCTTATCTTTCCATCCCAGTATCTTCGTTTGACTGCTGGCATAAACTTAGCACCAGGCACTTCAAACTGAAAATGCTCACTTAATTCTTTATGAAGATGAGGTTCTGCCTCCACCTTGAGGAAGATCTCATTCTTCTTTATGATGGTGGTCATCGAATCCCATAATACTTTACAATTTCGATAGTATTCTTAATAGCAAATCCTCTATTATGGATCTCCTTAAGTATCCTATCAATAGAATTTATACAAGTTTCAAGGTAGTCTATTTTCTGCTTAGCTCGGCATACCTCATCATCACTGTCAATAAACATGTCAAGATCTCCCTTCAATACCTTGAGATCAAATGGTTTCTCTTGGTATACAGAGGATGGTGCCTTCCCATTATAATATAACCACTTCTCTTTATACAACTTACTATACTTTGTCTGTGCATCAGACAGCATAAGTTTAAATTGATTGTGTAATTGCAAGTATTTTGCATGGAGTCTAGGAGTTTCCATACTATCGTTGGCAAGCAACTCAGGTAACTCTCTGTGATCAAAAAATGCTTCAGCATCCTTTGCCCATAACTCCTCAATCTTTTCTAAATTCATAGGTAATCACCACAATCATTAACTGTTACATCACATCCATACTGTCCACCAAATTCTCCTTGAGGAAACGTATTGAATGCTATACTAAACCTATCCACCTCATAGTTTGGTTCCGATCCGTGGATAACATAACTAGGAAACACTATCAACCCACCTGGACCTAGTTGAGTAAACAGTTTACAATCCTTATCAGGGTATCCATCAAGATGGAATTGACCCCACTCCCTATCCTTTACAGGATCTATAAAGATAGTAGGTGCTCCTTTAGTAAGATAGAATATACCACTGAGATATGACATAGGATGACGATGAAAGTCATGTCTGTCTCCTGTGTTAGCATCAGATCTATTAGCCCAAGACTTATTAACTACTAATCTATCAGTGTGCCACCTCTCCTTCTTATGAAGAGAATCAATACACTCTTGAAACCACTTATGAATGGGGAGAAACTCCTTTCTATTCTGTATAGCACCACTTGTTCCGACACCAGCAGGTTCATTCTGTCTGGTGAATTGTAATTTCTTTACTTCCTCTAGTGTAATGGTAGTTAGTTCTTCTGAAGCACGAAACTTGAAGAACCTCACAGGGAATGCAGGACATTCCTCATAATAAATTGTCATTTATTCCAACTGCTTATTACGTTTAGTGTCTTCCTTAGATCTGATCTGATATGCAAGGTATCTGAATGATACAGTTGCCATAGCATACTCTGTACCATCTACTGTAGCATTAAATTCCAATGCATTCAACCCTATAGGTATAAGGTCTTCAAATACTACATCAAAGTTATGTTGGAAGTTACTATTCAACACCATTAAAGTAGCATCAGCATATAGATCGTTGTTACCAAACATCTGCTGCATCTTTAGCACAAAATCTTTTCTCTCAGTAGTACTATCAGGAGTACCTAGTGCACGGATCCAGTTGTGTAGTATCAAATAGTTTTCTAGGTTTTCATCTACAAGAAATGACAAAGTTAATGGGTCATATTCAATGAAACCTTCCAATGGTAGTGATCTAAATGGTGTGGACTGCTGCTGAATACTAAGATTCATGCTAGGTATGTTAGCAGTCTGACAAAAGTAAGACACCTTTGGATATTTTGCGAGAGCAAACTTGAACCCTATCGGAGATAGGAAGTTTCTATTCTCTATTTGCTTGTTCCAGGTTGTCATATCTATACGTTAGTCGTTCCCAGATTCCTCTGGCATGATTGTTATGCTCAACTAATTTCTGAGCCCAAATCCTATCTTCCAGACTGACTTCCCTGTTAAGTTTAGTTTTACAGGCAATGATTGTCAGTCTAAGTCTATAGTCCTTACTTAACATATTTATATCCTTGGTATATATCCTTTATACTTTTGCACTTGTGGTAAAATATCTTCCTCTACTCTCTCTACAATCTTATCTATTATATCAATATCAATGTGCATAAATGGTGGGATGATTCCTAACATTCTGAGTGTACCATCTAAGAATAAAGCAAGAGTAGTGAAACCTAAGATCATACTAATGATAGTTGCTTCCCTATTATGCTTACGCATCGACTCTTCATCAATTGCCCTTGCTTCTGCAACTGCAATCTCGACTGCTTCAGCAATCATTCTATCGACCTCCTCCTTTGTGTAGGAGATCTTCTTGATCATTTCTTCGGTCATACTCCTATTGTAGCATTACATCCAGTATTCGTCTAGTACGTCAAATGTCCTGTTTAGATATTCATTCGCTCCTATACATTCCCACTTACCCTTCTCACCAATTTCACACTTGTAGTGTAGTTCTCTTTTGAGTTGCATTAACCTGTTGGTCATAGCAACTTTGTCTAATCTGCCGTTCATGGCTATACCTATTCTACTTAAGTATTTAGGTAAATTCATAAAAAAAGAGACCCCGAAGGGTCTCTCTGTCTGTATATCGTAACGATATTTACATTAGGTTTGTTACCTTAACACGTCTGTAATAACGGTTAGCGTTAGCAGTAAGAGCACCTTGACCTTGTGTAAGACCCTCAGCGAATGGGTTTGCAACCATTCCGTAACGAGTCTTAAAGCCAATTTTAGGTTGGAATGTATCCTGACCTACGGCTCTGACCATCTGTAGAGGCACATAAGGACAATAGAATAGTCCTGCGTCATATGCAGATGATCCCTTGTATCCAGAAACATAGAAGTGATTGTCACTTACGTTTGCTGAGTAAGGGTCAACGTATACCTTGATACGTCCGTTAAGGGTACCAACTAGAGTAGAAGAGTTGTCATCTACGTTTCCTAGAGGGTTAACTGCACTAGCTAATCCAGAAGAATAGTCAAGCACACCAGCCATTGATAGAGCAGAAGCCACATCAGCAGAGCAGATGAGGATGTTGCCCTTCCCACGACGAGTTTCATGCCCGATAGCATTCATGTCTCTTTCGATCTGGAAAAGAAGTCCCTTAAATTTTTCAACTGACCATCTACCGTTTGAGTCAACATCTAAGTCGAATACTCCAGCAGTAGCTGTGTTGTTTTGTGCACCTGGGCGAGCGATCTTGTAAACAGTTCTAACAACTTCTCTGTTGATCTCAGCGAGAACTTCAGTAGAAAGAATGTTTGCAAGCTCAGACTCAGCGTCTAAACCGTGCACTGCTTTCAAGTCTTGAGCAAGCTCTAAACTGTACTCAGCTTTCAAAGCACGAGACTTAGCGGTAACAGTAACCTTCTCAATCGAGAATCCCATCTCGTTGAAGTGGTTAGTTGCACCATCTCCTAATGCTTCAGACTGAGCAGTAGTCATACCTTGACCACCGATTGTGTACTGTCCAGCACCATCGGCAAGTAGACCTGGGTTAGATCCAGTCTGAGTATTAGATGCTAAACCATTAGCACTGTTCTCAGATGAATGCTCGGTATCAACTTCGTTGAAGAATGTTTCAACTGCACTGTTGTTGATATCTCTGTTTGTGCCTTTTGTGGATCTCATTGCAAAGATAAGTCCAGTAGGACCTGTCATTGGTTGAACTCCGCAAATGTCGTAAGCGATTAGCTTAGGCATACTACGACGAATTAATGAAATTAGAACTGGGTCGAAACCTGCAACAGGACCTGTAGCGGTGCTACCACCTGAGTAACCAGTACCACCAAGTGAGTTGGTAGGTGCTGCTTCAGTAACGAGACCACGCTCTTCTTTCAAAAACTTTTCTTGGTTTTCCAAGAGGACTGATGTAACCGCTTTTCTGTAGGTATCCTTAATAGGATCGAGCTCAGAGTGCTCAAGAATAGGGTTCCACTTCTCTTGGAGTGATTCTGCGTTAAACATTTTGTTAACTGACTCCGTTTAAGAATAGAAATTGTGGATTATTTTGCCCAACGTGCAATTGCTTGTGAATATGCATCCATAGCACTGCCAGCTTCAGGGGCGTTCTCTACTTGGACATCCTCAGAGACCGTAGTCTTCTCAGGCTTCGTAGAGAAATAGGACTCACGTAGTGTAGAAACTTTCTCTTTGAAAGATTCTTCATTTTCAAACTCAACAGCTTCTGCGAGGGAGACTAGTTTCTCCTTCTGAGAGAGACTTAAGCCCTCTGCAATCTCTGTCACAATCCCATTCTTAATATAGCCGCCAACTTTCTTAGAAAGTCCAACGTTTTCTTCAATTGATTCGTTGAGTTTAGACTCCATGTTGTTAAGTTGACTCTGTAGATCATCTACAAGATCAACTTTCTCGTCGGGAAGGTCAATGTAATTCTCGACGAAAACTTTTTTAAGACCTGTTAATACAGACTCACCCATCTCAGCTTTAATACCACTCTCGATCTGTAGAGAATTCTTCTCCATCCACTGACCGACAGCATAAGATAGATAGTCGTCAACTTTCTCAGAAAGTTCTGTTTTAACTGTCTCAATTTCTTTGTCTAGTGCCTTTGCATAGTCTTCATGCATTCGCTCTAGCTCTTCGTTTAGCTTAGAAACTACCGCAGCTTCAAAGATAGTCTTTGCTTTCTCTTTGAATTCTTCTGATAGGTCTTCACCTTCAGTAAGTGCAGCAACGTCAGCAGATAAATCTACTTCGATGACGCTTTCTTCTTCAGCAGGGGTTTCAGCAATCACGTCGCCTTCGGGCTCGTGTCCTGCTTTTACATCACCTTTATCACTAAACGTTTGAGTAGATGCGGAAGCATCACTTGGTTTAGTTGTAGGTGCTTGTGCGTTTCCACCAGCGATAGTCTTATACTTGTTACTATCATCTGTTGGTTTGGAATTAAAAGGTGTAGGTCCACCTAAATCTTGTACACCACCGAGACTACTACCATCTGCTCCAAGTTTACCTTGGGGTTCTGCTGGCTTTGCTCCTGCGGTTACACTTGATTCATCCAGAGTTTTAGTATTCTCTTCTGACATTGTAGTCTCCGTTACGACAAATTGCGATTGCTATAGATTATTTAGACAAGTTTGATATTACAAACCTTGTAAATACTGTGAAAATGCGGAAAGTTTTACCTCTTCCATCTGATTTAGTGCAGCATTATCGATTCTTTTCTTAATCTGCTCCACTTTTTGCTCTTGAACTGACCCATTATTATAGATCCATTCCTTTCCTTCCATGATTCCATTGACGAAAGCATCGGGTGCGGAAGGGTCTGCCACTATATCAGCAGCAGTTGCGAGCATAAAGTCATCCATGACAACTTTAACACCGTCTCTTTCTCTTATAGTACCAAGTCCACGTGATGAAACACCTAACTTGACACCCTCATCAATGAGGTTTTTAGCAATGTTACCCATTGGTGTATCCAATAGTCTTGCTTTACCCACATAGTTATTACCCTCTTGCTTAAGAGAAGTAATTAGATGTGACACTCTATCTAGGTTGATAGTAGGACCATCTGGATGACCTAACTCACCAAGAGCACGTCCTTTTTCGATGTACTTCTTGTTGTAGTTAACCGCCTCACGTTGAAGAGTCGAAATGGGATACATCCGACCATTGCGGTTTTTGATTTCGCCCTGCAAAAATACACCCTCGATAAAATGGTTTTTCTTACCATTCTTACCTTCGGTGATTGTTACCTTAGCGGTTTCAATTTCCTCCCTGATCAGTTTCATCTTTTGGTTCCTCGGTTTCGGTTTCAGCAGATGCTTCGGGTGCTGCATCCGCAGGTTGCTCGGTATTTTCAGGACCGTCTTCCTGTGGTTTAAAAATGTGCTTACCCATCTCTTGCTTTTTAGCATCAATGGCTTCAACACTTTTCGCATTCATACCCTGAACAACGTAATCGGACAGGTCTTTCTGTCCAGCAAATAGGGCATTTACTATGTCTCTAGCGACTTCAGTAGGCATAATTATACATTAGTTATAATACTATTTAGATTTCTCCTTTTTTGTAGTCCGCATTACTGATACCAGCTTCCGCAGGATCAGGTTCTGGGGGCATCAAAGACATCTCCATTTGTGCAAGTTCTAGCTTCTGCATCTCTACAGGATCTACTAACTTACCATCCGAGATCTCAGTGTCCATCTGACTTTGTATCTCATTGAATTCTTCATCAGTCTGTTTAAGTACCTGACGACGCATGTATTCTAATGAGAAGTATTTACCAGCGAAAGGATCCATCTGTGCGACGAGAGCCATACGCTCATTCATCATCTCTTGCTCTTTTAACTCAGAGAAATAGTTGTCAGCAACGAAGTCATATTGGATATGCTCCTTTACATCATCCCATTCTTCTATAGTTAATACTCCTTTGAGTACCAACTGAG
>VTLG01005175.1_pt1 | contig 66765 bp, 92 predicted proteins | sample 4694571 | NCBI WGS metagenome assembly VTLG01 (sample SAMN12604809, study PRJNA352737) | marine metagenome | biome: ENVO:00000447; feature: ENVO:00000209|ENVO:00000569|ENVO:01000036; material: ENVO:00002151; isolation source: viral sequences binned using virsorter ...
ATAGGAATGAGCATCGGTCTCCTAATAGGATTCTCTGTGTATCATTATTTTTTTATGGAAAAATTTAGTTGTTGTGGAGTCTATGGGTAAACCTCTCAAAATTTCGGAGGAGGCAGCCGTTCAGATGCCGATGAAAACCGTGGCCTCTTTGATCGCCATGGTCGCGATCGGGACCTGGGCTTACTTCGGTTTGATCGAGACGCAAAACCGTGTCACCACTCAATTGGAAATTATGAACAAAGACTTAGAGATGAATACAGAGTTCAGAATTAAGTGGCCTCGGGGGCTCCTAGGGGCGCTTCCGGCCGATCAGGAACAATTTATGATGTTGGAGGATTTATATAAAACTACCGATCGAATCAATAGACATATTGAAGATATGATGCATAATAAAGTAAACATAGATTTTTTAAGTAAACAAATGGAAAAAGTATTAATGGATATTGAAGAGCTGAAGGATTCAGACCGAGAGATCCATTACAAGAACGGAGTACGATAATGCCAAATGAAATAATTATATGCGTCGCGCTTTGCATGTTTCTCGAGGGCCAATTGGTGGAGCACACATATCAGGGCTCAATGGCAGACTGCCTGAAGGCGAAGAGGCAAGCTGAGAGAAGTATTCAGCCCGAGCGCGTCCAATTTAAATGCGGTAAGAATGTTAAAGCTGAAGTCGAGTATGTAGAAGAAAAGGGAGAGACATCTGCTCGGACAAGAATCGTGCGTGTAATTGAACATGGCTATACAAGTGATAGTTATGACGCGACGTCAAAATACTAAACGCAATCCAATAGCCAGAGTTTTAAAGTTCTTTACACCTAAGAGGTTTAAAGATAAAAAGAAGTATGAACAAAAACGACAAATTTGGAAAAGGAAAATTTGGAGGGAATTTGACCTTTAAAACAGAAGTCGTTAATGGACTGTGTCCAACCTGTGAAAATGAGACTGTATTTATATCTCTCTATGAAGATGTTTATCGTTGCACCACGTGCGGTAAGGACATTGAACAAAGAATCAACGGCGTTATTAGTTATATTCCCATAGCCTCATCAGGGGGTCCTCTACCTATCATCAAGCACGTAGAAGATGGCCCGCAAAAAACTTAAAAATCTCTTTGGTTATAAGCATATAAAACGAAGGCCACGCAAACGGCCAGGACGTCACACCAAAAGACCCAATAAACGCAGCAAACGCAAACCCTATAAAGGCCAGGGACACTAAAATTATTTTTACTAGCGCCTTGACATATGTCCTATATTAACCTATATATATCTTATACGGATCATGCAAACAAACTTGATCTAAATCCCAGTAGGGTGTTAACACCCAGATTGGGTTACTCCTAGCCAGCATTCTAGACAATGGGCTAGGGGTAGATATGAAAGAAAATTATGAGATATGAATATACAGTAACTAAAGAAGGCGGCGAAGCGGATCTAACACACGCTATGAGCTGGAAGAAGGCTATAAAAAAAGTACTTCTTATCGATCCAAAATTTAGTGGTTGGATTACCTACCTTAATAAGAAGGGGCATATGCAACAAAGAAGTTTTAAAAATGGAAAAGAAATTAAAAATCTCTGAGCGTCCCACGCATTGCGTTCTATGTGGATGCTTGCCTAAGCCGGACGAATGGTCTCCCCAGGTGCAAAACTGTTGTTTTGATTGCGCATGAAAATTGATAAAGAAATTATATCAAAAATAGAAAGAGAATACTTTTTTATATCAGGTATTTTGGATATAGACGCAAAGTATTTTAAAAAAAGAATAGACGAAGGTGTTCAACATTCTAATTACAATTATAGAACTAATGTAAAAGGTATGAGAACAGACTGGCAGTTCTTTAATAAAGATAAAAATTTTAGAACTGTATTACTACAGATAATGGATTATCTAGAACAATTACATTTCACTTTAAAAGCATGCAAGCTGGTGGAATCATGGGGACTCATAGAAAAATTTGGAGACTATACGCAAAAGCATGACCATGCTCCAGTGTATTTTTCAGGGAATCTTTATCTTAATGATCATCATCAGAAATTATATTTTCCAGAAATCAAACAGGAAATTACTCCCACAAAAGGAAGATTTGTTATCTTTTCTTCTTTTTTATTACACCACACTAAAAGAAATCTTCAAGACACAGCAAAATATGCCATTGCATTTAACTTCATAACACAATGAAAATAATAATGATTCTAGCCACAGGCGCACTCATCACGTTTCCTATGGACAAGAGTGTTATACCCGACTGTTTTAGTCAAGGTCATAGTATCTTGCAAAAAATAAGCACGTACCACGGACCCGGACCAGATCAAGGATGGATTATGCACGATTCCAATGTCTATGTTAATGGTTGGTATTGTCAGACCTATCCTAAAAGGGAAGAAGGATAGGTATTAAAGGTGAGAAGATTGTGCCTTACCACATTTTCAACACATTATCAAGAGGTATCCGTTAACTGACATGTATACTTTGTACCCACCTGATATTTATTCACTGGGGCATACCCCATTTTTTGTAAAATACTCACTGATTCTTTATGAGCAGCAATAGAACACTCATACCAGGAGTCATAAAGCTTAGGAGATTCAATAGGAGGAAGACACCCATTGTTGTTGATAAATGAGCACACCCATATTATTAGTACATATTTCATCTTGACATCCTTTGTGGAAAATCCTATATTCTCTATTAAAATGAAAGGTAAAAAATTATGACCGATATCAATAAATATAGGAATGTATCCTTAACGCATACTACCTATAACACATTAGTTAAACTGTCCAAACGTTTATTGCCGGATGCAAAATTATCCATCAGTAAAACGGTTGAGGCGCTAGCTAACGAGAAAGATAAAAAGTTAAATGGGAAGAGCAAACAATAGCTTTACGGGTTACGTAGGGCAAGCTCCAGAAATTAACAGTGAAGATAAGGTAGATCTTCCTGAAAAAAGTTTATGGATTGCTGTGCTATGTCGAGCGGCGTTGGACGCAGTCAAAGGTCCTCCCTCTTTAAACATGCAAGTCAAAGCAAACATCTCTCACAAAAATTGTTACAATTATAACAAGCGAGCAGCGCAACACTTCTTTTTAGAAGGTGGTGCACATTTTGAATTGATTTGTGAACTAGCAGGACGCAATCCCAAGTATGTGCAGGCCCGTGTTAAAAAAGTATTATTAAGAAAAAGCGGATGGAACGTAGATGTTCCTATCACTTCTTATTATCGAGGAGGTATAAAACGCAGACGAGGAAGACCTAAGAAAAAACATTTAATGGGGAATGCCTATTATGCAGCGAAAGCAGCGAAAGCCATGAAAGAAAAAAATATATACTACGCCGGCATGGGAGCTAAGGGGGGTAGACCGAGGATTTATAATGGGATATAAAGAAATTTGCCACCAATGCAAAGGAAATGGCTATGTTAAAATTAAAGATGACAAAAATAAAACAAATGTTCATCAATGCTGGATCTGTGAGTCCAATGGAGAATTTTATTGGTCTCAAGCACAGGTTGATGATTTTATTTATAATACTTATTACCGCAAGCGGTTGCAGTGAATTTGCTTTGTTAGCGTCCGGTGCAAGTCTGGCGTCTACACAAAACATCTACGCTAAAACCTATAGTGGTATCGACGTACTCACGATTATGAGTACAGAGAAGGATATAAAAACACATGTCTATACCAATCTTAAAAATGGAATTAAAACCAGAAAGTGAAAAACATCTGGCTTATATTGCTGGTCTATTTGATGGTGAAGGTTGTTGTAGTTATAAACAACGACCTAGAAAGCGCAAAGACCGGGGCGGTGCCATATACAATCAATGGTACATACGAGCCGAAATAGCCATGAGTGATGAAAATATTATCGATTGGCTGCATCAGACGCTAGGCTTTGGTTGGTCTGGAATTAAACGCTTTAACAATAAACCTAGATACAAGCCTCAATGGCGTTGGAGCTGTGGTTACCGGGACTGCCTTAAATTTGCCAAATTGATAGTGCCCTATAGTCGAGTGAAAAAAAATATTTTAAAAAAAGTTATCAAACATTATGAGTAAAGAAGACGACGGACAAAAAGTATACGATGAATTTTTCGAGCATGCGACGCATCTCTTGAATGATCATCAACTGCCCGTGGAGCTGGTGGCAGGGACCATGATGGCCATTGGCCAGCGATTGTACCGTACGCATTTGAATAAAAAAGAATTTGAAAGGTTGATGGATGCCATTAGAGAAACCGATATCCAACCCTATAATGTTGAGAAGATTAGGATCCATTAATGTATAAACCGTTGCCTGAATCGCTCACGATTAAACAGAGTAAAGTCAATGGCTTAGGACTCTTTGCGACTCAGGGTATTGCCCAAGGAACCAATCTCGGACGATCGCATATCAAGATTGATGAAGAGTATATCCGAACGCCGCTGGGTGGATTTATTAATCATGCGAACGATGCAAACTGCGTGAAGGTAGAGCTTCGAGAAGATAAATATAAACGATGGAATCTCGTGACGGTGCGAAATATTAAGGAAGGGGAAGAATTAACGGTACGATATACGTTTTACAATATTTAGAGTTGGGGCGAGAGCTTTTGATCCGGGACAACGGTCTCGTGAGCTATTACAAGGTGCTCTTTAACCCCGTGGTGAGTCGATACTCACCGTACTTGTAGTAGCATCCGTTATAAATTATGAGAACCGCTCAAGATTTAATCAATCGAAAGGAAGCCAACAGGCGCTATTATCGTCTGGAGGAGAACAAGGAACAGAAACGAGAGTATATGAAGGAGTATCGCGAACGTCCCTACGTAAGGGAGAAGTATGAAGCTAAATTAAAAAGGAAAAAAATATATGTTTAAACAATTATACATTTTTAGAAATATCAAAGATCAAATTTTACATCTGATTGAAAGGATCTCTGGCTCGATTCATAACTGGGCCTGGAATAAGCGTTGGAAGCACCGTGATCCGGATGAATGGATAAAGGGTTATCGAAAATGGAAGAAATCGCGTTGTCCCCACAATTGATTAGTGAGGATGCTTTCAATCGACGTAAATTAAAGGTGCTGAGGAAGGAGGAACCTATGGCTAAGAAGAAAAAAGTTAAGAAAAAAAAGAAAAAGAATAAAAAGAAAAAGAAAAGGAAATAAAGTATGAAGCGAAACCCAAAATACACATATGTCCAGGGCACCCGGATCACGGAGCATGGAACACGGACCTATGATATTCATGGGACAAGCCTCCCTAGTGTGACAACTATACTTAACAAAACTAAGGACCAAACCTTTATAAGGCGTTGGAAGGAAAAAGTAGGTAATGACGAAGCGGAACGAATTAAAAACGTATCTAGTAAGCGGGGTACTGCCATGCATAAGTTCATTGAAAGGCACATCACCGGTAGGGGTTATAAAGACCTTACACCGATTGGCCAAGAAGCTGAACCGATGGCTCAAAAAATTATTGATGTAGGTCTTACACCTATCTCAGAGTATTATGGTTCTGAAGTCACTATCTACTATCCTGGCCTATACGCAGGCGCCACTGATTTAGTATGTTTGCATAATGAATTGGAGACTGTTGTAGATTTTAAGCAAGCTAACCGACCTAAGAAAGAGGAATGGATAGAAGATTATTTTTTACAAATTGCGGCATACGCAATGGCTCATGACTATGTACACAAATCCAATATACGCCAAGGAGTCATTCTGATATGTACTCCTGATCTCTATGTACAGGAATTTAAGTTTACAGATATTGAATTAAGAGGCTACAAGCATAAATTTTTAAAAAGATTAGACAACTATTATGACCTAATGCATGATGAAAAAGAAGCTGCACAAATAAATACAAAAGAATTACTGGGGGAATTTGAAAAAAACAAAATTTAAAGTTGGGATAGAGACTATTCATCAAGGGGTGCACAGACTCCTAAAGCCAATGCAATGAGTCTCGATTCTCAGATGTTCTGTAAAATTACATTGCATTGGCACCTGTGAGGAAGGAAAAATGAGGGAAAGAATCTATAAGACGATGCTGTCTAAGTATCAAAGCGACATGGAAGATGCTTTGTTAAAAGTTGACATGCTTCTACAAAACTCTGCGTCCGGCGCAGTAATGGTAGATCATATTGATATTACAGGGCAGATCGACAAGCTTTTGACTAAAGCTGCCACAGCCAATGAGAATATGGCGTTATTGCGTCGATTCTATGGCACAAATTAGGCATAAATGTGTCCAAAATAAGGCACAGCTCTCTATATAGAGATGTGGGCTATAAAAAAAATACCAAAAACGTTTTTTTTAGTGAAAAAAAGTGTCAAAAGTGTCCAAATTGACTATAACCATTGGTATTACTAGCTAAAGTGTGGACACTTTTTGTAAAAACAAGACCTTTTTGGACACAAAAAAGTGTCCAAGTACATTGATTTACTCCGGTGCGCGCGCGTGAAAAGCAAAAATAAAACTGAAAAACCTGTCACATCACTATATACAAGAGGTATGAGGAAAAGGAAGAAGTCTAAATACAGGCACGTCATTATCAACAAGAAGAAGTTTTATTTCTATAAAATTTCTTGGGTTGACATCACAGCTGACGGAGGGCATGTTACGGCAGATGAGTTCGATAAGTTTGAATGCTCAAAACTTATTACCTTCGCCTATATCTACAAGAAGACAAATAAATTCATTTGGACTTTTGCTAGTTATGACGAAAAGGACGAGGCTTACTCAGATAGGAATATCTTCCCTAGAGGGGTCATAACTGGATTGGAGAAATTAAATGTGGAATCGAGATAAGCTCTTTGTACTTACGATGATTATTTTTTTTGTGGTAATGTTTTACTGTCTAACTCTAATACCTCGATAGGAACCGATGTATTGGCCTTTTCTTTTTTCTTTTCTTTTGTTTTTGCTACTGGCTTGGGTAGCTTTTCATTGGGAGTAACATTTAAAATTGGCGCGTAATCCTCTAAAATTTGTTTCATCTTGTTTTCTAGTTCTTGCTCTGACATATCTTCTAGTTTCCCATGTTTTATTATTTTTCGCTCTATGTATAATCCTGCTGCCTTGCCTCGATTTGTTTCTGCGTTTACTGCAGAGGAGAAGCTACCCCTCTTTAAAGCGAGCTCTTTTATACGAGCAAGCTCGGCAACGTGACCCTCATAATTAACTTCAAATTTTTTAAGTCTTTCTTCTTTAAGTTTACCAATATACTGTACTACCAATGGACTGAGTCTAGGATTCATGAGTTCTGATCCTTCTTGTCTGGCTCTATTAGCACTATAGCCAGCAGCAATAGCGGCTTCTGCCTGAGTCATAGGTCCATTCTGTCCTCCGAATACTACGAATTCAGCGAACCTCATTTGCATTTCTGTTAGTCTTTTTGGTACACCCATGATTTGACAATTTAAGGTAACTATCATATAAAGTCAATGATGAAAGAAGGTAAATGTATAATGGGAGAAATGAGAAAAGATAGAGAAGTAACCGAAACAGATGTTCTGGTTGAAACCTATGAGAAAAAGATTTGGCAGCTGCAGCAGTCATTATCTAAAGCTATAGAAGAGCTTAGTGTTTTGGAAGGAACTAAAAAGATTGTGATAGAAATGGCTAAAGAGAAGATATCCTGGAAGAAGAGAGCACAAGAGGCTGAAGGGGAATTGTCTATTGTTAAAACAACTTCAGTCACTAATTCTCCTGAGATGAGAGCAGCGAACGCAAAGATACAAGAGCTACAAAATAGTCTGGATAGATTTAAGAGCGAAAATAATGAATGTTATAATAGAATTGCAGAGGCTTTAGAGGTCAATGAATCTCACCAGAAATTGAATGGAAAATTACAGCAAAGAATAACAGAACTAGAAGATAAAGATAAGATTGATAGGATACGCAAAGCTGGATTGTAATGAGAGTAAGAGATCTCCAACAGTATTTAACTAAATTTACAGAGGGCAAAAACAGATTGTCGGGCAATGCTGTGAGCGAGGCACGCATTTATATTCAGAAGGGAAATTTCTTAGAAGAAGTTAAAAGAATTGAAGTCCATGAGCATACTATTATTGGACAACCAGGCGCTAGACTGGTATTTAAATCACAGGATGAAAGAAAATTAATCATCCCAGAAGGACTTAAAAAAGACTACTAGCGTTACCTCAAAAATGAAATGGCTCCGGAGCGAAAATTATGGCACGATCTTAAAAAAAATACGTGCTCCATTTTATTCAATCGTATTGAAAACCTTAGTGGTATTGGTCTACCTGATGTGTTGGGGTACAATACTTCTGGGCACTTTTTCACTGTTGAATTAAAAGTCGCCAAAGGTAATAAAGTTAAATTCTCACCACACCAAATTGCATTCCATAAGACGCATCCGAAGCATTCCTTTATCCTTATCAGAGTAGCCTCTGAGTCTACTCTGAAACTTGTTCCAGGATCCGAGATCCATGAACTAAGTACCAAAGGACATGCAAAAATTTTTTCTATCGCTGATACGTGGACCGGGGTCCAGAGAGCTTTGGAGGAGGTTCTTTAATCCCACCCCCGCCGGGGGCGGGGCTTGTAGCTTGGTGCTTGGAGCTTGGCGCTTGAGGCTTGAAGCTTGGCGCTTGAGGCTTATACCAGGACGTATCCCGGCCGTTTGCTTTGCACCACTGATAATGATTTTCTAATATTTTAGTGTTTAGGATATTTAACATGCTTCACCTCTCTGGACCAGCAGCGTCTACAGCTGCCGCATACGTTGCCCTGCTTGGATGCGGGACAATCTCCTCCGGAGTCGACGACCGTGGACCAATGAGTCCAGGCCTGACCAGGTGCTGTGTTGTTCTTGGCATTCGATAATCTTATCACTAAGTTCTTAGGGTATGAGCCCAGCGGCAGGTACTTGCGCTCCTGAGTTGGTAGCCAGTGCAGTGTGCCGGGTGTATTATTACAAACTTCAAAAATTTTCTTGAGATGGTCCACGCTCTGGATATCTCCTGAGTCATGCCAGCGGAAATGCTTCTTGCCCTTCACCAACACAGTCATGGCCTCGGCCCAGCGCGGGTGCATTAAGCTCTTCAGGCGCCTGGCTAATGCGTCCTTCACATTTGGGAATCGATAGCGTCCGCGGTTGTCCGCGTAGCATTTAAAGCATGGCGTGCCTTCAATTTGAGCTAGCTTCTGGCCAGTCTGGCATGCGCTAGCCGGCAGGTTATACGAGCCCTCAGGCATCTTGCCTGGAGCTGATAGGCCGCCGGTTATTTCTTCAGCTTCGTATTTATACATAATTTTTTTTATCATTTAATTGTGTTTGTTTCGTGGCGCTTGGAGCTTGTGGCCTGGCGCTTGGCGCTTCTGGCTTGGGGCTTTTTAACTTTAAATATTTTTCCGCCGGTGTTTGCGCCTCCATAATAACTGGGCCAGCATATAGAGTCTAAAAATTTCTCGCAGCTCTTAACGTACGCGGGACTGAGATCCCGCGTATCGTGGACGAAGTAGTTTAATAAGTTATTGTGTTTGGATCTAATTGTCATCGTCTTCTTCATCTGGTGTTGCGAATGCATAAAAGACATAATCCTTATCAACGCGGTCCCGGATCCACATGACTGGACATTTGTCCAGCCAATCATGGAACTCTTCTGACATTGGGCTAGCTTTAGTCAAGTAGCACCATATATTCCTTAGCAAAATATTGTCTAAAGAAGTTTATTCCATTGCGCACGAGTTGCCAGTCATCCTGGTGTTCACTGATTCCTGGAGGTTGGCCCGTGGCTGCATCCTTACGCTCAGCCTTCAGATTCAATTCAATAGTTTTATCATATATAACCGCCGCGAATTCCGGCAATTGTATTGATTGACCGCTGAATGGGTTCTGTCTTGTCACCATCTCTGTGCTTGTTTCACCATCTTTTAAATCATATGGCAATTTAAGCTTTTTGTTTTTGTACTGTATTACTTTCATTGTTTCCTCCATTGTTTCCGATGTCTCATCCTATCATCTCTGGGATAGGTGTCAACTCTTATTTTTTATTCTTCGAGTTGCTTTTTAATCCCACCCCCGCCGGGGGCGGGCCTCCGGCCCGCTCGTTGCTTGTCGCTTGGAGCTTGTCGCTTTTTTCTTTTTTTTAATCCAATATTTTGCATCCATGCGCATTGTTGGATGTTTGGCAATTTCAGATATTTTAACAGTTATATATTTCATAATTTTTTTCCTTAAACCACGGGGCGCTTGCGCGCCCCGCAGACACAACAAACCAAGTGATCATAAGGAGATATATCACTTTAATTGGCCAAGCAATGTCCACTGAAGGACAGCATCCGATTGGAGCTTATGCTTGACCCCAGATCCACAGAGCATGTATCTCCCAATTTTATATGGGTCTTGTTGTGGATCTGGGCTCAAGGGCGCCACTACAGGGAATACAATAAATTGTTTCCTAATCATGGCGCCGATTGGCATTTGGATTATCTAAAATACATCAAATAGATATATAATATACAATCCGAATAATCCTAAAATCGGATAGAATATCCAATGCTCTACAATCATAATAATATGTAATCTACTTTCTTCATATACTCCTATATAATGCTTGACAAAAGATATGTCAATAGCTTATAAATATATTTTTAACAATTAATAGAAAGGTAAAAAATGGCTAGAGTAAGAAACAATCAAGGGTATAGGAAAAAAATCGCTGAGGTTTTTATTCGCCCTTATATTGAACAAGAAAACACGCAAGAGCGAGAAGCATATCTTATAGCAAGGGAAAAAATTAAACCTTTGCAAGATGCAACATGGTCGCTTGCGAAGCAAATAGTAAGTCGACATTATACACCCGAAGATATTAAAATGGCTTATCATCTTCAAAATAAGTTTGATAATGTAAACACTATTGCTAAAGATAGTTGCTTTCATTTTGGTTACATGAATAATCCTGTTGGACAGGATAGTGAAAGGGACGGCGAGTATAGTACTGAAAATCGTCATACAGATAATGATGATAAAGACAGTAGATACATCACAAAACATTTTGATTTCCGATTAGATGGAAATATAAATGGGAATGAATACGCAAAGCAAAATGATTTTGCTTATGCTTATTTTCGTGATGAGTTAAAAGGCAAAGTTAATAAAGGGGAAAAATGTAATCCCGATATTAACATTGAACAAAAATGGGGAAAGGGTGATGGAGAAGAAAATCAATCCAATCCTCATTGGACACAAGTCGATCATGCAAACGAAAGGGAACTTGGTTTGAATGGTGGTCGAGAAAATCATACATCATACGCAAGACAATGGAACAATGATTATGAACTCGATTTAATTGGTCGAGAATATTGTCGTGATAGGCAAATTGGTTGTGACGCAAAAGAGTTTGAAATTTTAATGACTTGGCAAGTTGCTAAAAGCAAACTCATTCAATGTCACACGACTTGGATTGAAACTATCTTGGAACAAATGAAAGTTATAAAAGGTGGTTTGCGTGATCATATCTATCTCGAACAATCAATCGACATGGCTAAGAAAATGGGTTTGACAATATCTGAAACTGATATTCTTGCAACTACATCAAAAGGTATTGTTGTATCAAATCAAGATATAATAAATCACTTGGCTACTCTTAAAAATAAAACAGTAACAAGAGAGCAAAAAATCTTGGCGAGAAAAATATACGATCAACAACACTCAAAATAAGAGTTGACAGTAATGGGATAATAGTCCATTATCCCATTATTAACAGAAAGGATAACATGACGATAGAAAGTAATAAGAAGTTCAAAATCAAATACACTAAAAACGATGGGGAAGAAGTCAGAAGAATTGGAATTCTTACTGACGAGTGTAGAGGATTTGGCAAAAGAAAAAAAGACAATAGACCATTTTTACATTATTGGGATATTGAAAAACAAGGTTATAGATACGCAACTAATTGGGAGATATTATGAAAAAACAAACCAAAAGAGTTGTTGACGATTATTTACCTAAGTGGCTGAGTAGTGAAATACTATCAGCCGTTGGTTTTATTTATGAAATCAATAAAGAAGAAAACTTAGCATTATCATTAAAGAGAATACAAGATGTTCACGAAAAAATTGGCTCGGACAAAATGAAATATGTTATGGCTCTTTTATGTTTGGACAAAGTGTGTGAGATTGTTCAAGACTCAAAAGAGTTTACTAAATATCAAGCTAAGAAAAAAGAAAGGACGGTTCATTAATGAAACTTTGCCAAGGTACAAATTGTCATACTTATACTACAAAAGATAGAATAAAAGGACATAAAGGAGATAAGCATTATGAAACGCGTAAGAGATCTTCATTCTATTATCATGATGAGTTCTGCTCTTTAATATGCCAAAATGATTGGTTCAGCCTTCATGGCAAACGAGCCATTGATCATTTCGGCAGACTACATGAGCCTAAGCGAACAGACTGCGATGGTGCATGGCGTAAGCAGAGATATTGGCAAGGTTATAACAATGACAATGCTAGTGCTACTTATCTTTATTACTTCGTTAATGATTTACTTGGCGAGCGTAGACCAATCACACAAGCACAGTACAACGATACCAATTTTAAAACCCCACAATAAATAGTTTATTAACCAATAACCAACGCCCCTGCGGGGCGTTGGTGGGAGTGGCTTTAACCCCACCCCCGCCAGGGGCGGGACTTCGTCCCGCCAATAGAGGTACCAAACCTAATCTCAATCTCGATCGATCATGAAACACCGATCCCCCTTTTTTAAAAAGGGGTCCCACTGCTTTTGACTTTATTGCTTGATTTAGAGAGCCAGGGGGGTTAAAAACCTTTTGGTACCATATGGACTTAAATACTGTAAATATTTCAAAATTACCTGCAGACGTCCGAAGGACCTTTAGACAGCTTCAGGTGCTGCATGCAGAAAAAAAGATACAGAACAAAGCTAAGACTGACTTTTTATCTTTTGTTAAATGTATGTGGCCTGACTTTATTGAAGGGTCCCATCACAGGCACGTTGCAGAAAAATTTAATAAATTGGCGCGTGGGGAGCTAAAACGCCTAATCATCAATATGCCTCCGAGGCATACTAAGTCAGAATTTGCATCTTACCTCCTTCCTGCGTGGATGGTAGGTCGAAATCCAAAATTAAAAATTATACAAGCGACACACACCGGTGAATTGGCCATTAAGTTTGGTAGAAAAGCAAAACACTTAATCGATTCTGAAGAATATTCTAAAATTTTCAAAACTAGACTCCAAGAAGATTCTAAAGCTGCTGGAAGATGGGAAACCGCTCAAGGAGGAGAGTATTTCGCTGCTGGTGTAGGAGGAGCTATTACAGGACGGGGCGCGGACCTTTTAATTATTGACGATCCGCATTCGGAGCAAGATGCCTTATCTCCGAGCGCTTTAGAGAATGCATATGAATGGTATACGTCAGGTCCAAGACAAAGACTTCAACCAGGCGCTTCTATTGTTTTAGTAATGACAAGGTGGTCGACTAAAGATTTGACTGCCATGCTATTAAAGCAACAGAAGGAAGTGAAGGGTGATCAATGGACCGTGATCGAATTTCCAGCACTCATGGACCACGGACCAGTCTGGCCTGAGTATTGGGAGCAAGAAGAATTAGAAAAAGTTAAAGCAACCTTACCCGTTGCTAAATGGAACGCGCAGTGGATGCAGGCACCCACGTCAGAAGAAGGAGCGCTTATTAAGCGAGATTGGTGGCGTAAGTACAATGAAGATTATATTCCGCCGCTGCAGCATGTCATTCAATCCTATGATACCGCTTTTTTAAAAAAGGAAACAGCCGATTACTCAGCGATTACCACGTGGGGTGTTTTTTTACCCACGGAAGATAGTCCTCCTAATTTAATTTTGTTAGATGCCGTTAAAGGACGGTATGAATTTCCTGAATTAAGGCGTTTAGCGCTAGAACAGTATAAATATTGGAACCCAGAGACCGTTATTATTGAAGCTAAGGCCTCAGGACTGCCTTTGACCTACGAACTTCGACAAATGGATATTCCAGTTACGAACTTTACACCGAGCAAAGGAAATGATAAGCATGTAAGAGTAAATGCATGTGCACCCCTTTTCGAATCGGGTATGATATGGGCGCCGGATCAGAAATTTGCAGAAGAAGTTATCGAAGAGTGTGCAGCATTCCCCCATGGGGACCATGACGACTTGGTCGATTCAATGACCCAAGCGGTTATGCGCTTCAGGCAAGGTGGTTTTTTAACCCATCCTGAAGATTATGTAATTCCTAAATCACAGCCCAGTAAAAACGAGTATTATTAATGGTAACACAATATATTACACAGGGCAGTAAAATCCTTAAATGGCTCCGACAGCTTTTTGTTAAAGAGAACAAAAGACTTCCAATTGGAAATGAGATTGAAAAAATCAAGATTCAAGCTACAAATATTGATAATGCTTTTGCAAAAGCTGCGTCTCAAGGGTCAAAGGTTGAAGTTACCAAAGAAAATATAAATTTTATTGTTTCAAAACTGAAACAAGACAAACTTAAAGCTCTTGAAAAGACAGCTTTAGAAAGATTTCCACCCGCAACCCATAAATTCTTTGGTAAAAAGCTTACTGACCAGGATTATCGAGAAATTGATGAACTGCTGGGGCCCAAACCCAATGTTATTGATATTAAATCTAAGCTACCGGTAAATGCTCCTGGTTTTCCAGACTATACAGGTTTAGCAAGACAAACTTTAGAAAAAAATCCTGATATTTTAAAATCGTTTTTATTGGCGAAGCGATTTCCACATTCACACAAAACAGGCATTCATGATGTCCCTATTGTGAAGAAGTCTGAGTGGGATTTATCGGCCCAACCACGAAAAAGAGCCGAAGATACAACTTCAATCAAAAATTTTGAAAAATTTGGTGAAGGATTGTTTAGCAAGGATGAAATGCAGAAAATTTACACTTCTGGCCAAGCGAGCGATGTGGCTTATGTCATGGATAATTACGGAATGAGCCGAGATAGCGTTATGGCGAAGATAAATCGAGGAGAAAAGCTAATTGAAGATTTAAGAGGAATTGATGATTTTGCTGAAGGAGGCCGAATTGGTCTTTTTGCCGGAAAATCACCTAAAATACTACAAGCACTAAAAATGGTTTCTAATAAAATTGCTCCGGGGTCCACGAAAATTGGACAAACGTCCAAAACACTCCCTTCCTCTATCAAGCACAAAAGAGAAACGGCTCAATCCATTAGAGATTTTGAAAAAGCGTACGCAGAACAAGAATCCAAAAAACGATTTAATCGTAAATTTAAAGAATTCGTCAATTTAAATGGACGAGGACCGGAAACCCCTCAAGAATGGGGTAGCTTACGGAAAGCCGAAGGGGGCATTGCGCGTGCATCCGGAGGCCTAGCTTCGATGTTAGGTGAACCAACCTATATGAATCGACCGGGGTATAGTGGTGGTACGCTAGTTAAATTATTTAACCTATTAAAAGGTAAAAAGAAAAACGTTTGGCGTGGATTTGAAACTGATTATAAAAATATTCTTAGAGGCGACATGTATCCTGAAGAATTTTCAGGGCGTTTTTTTACTCCCGATAAGGACTTAGCAAAATGGTACGCGATGAGACAAGGAACTTTAACGGGTAAAGTCAAAAAACTTAAGTTGACGGAAGAAGAAATTAAAGCTGCACAAGAATTTGCAGAAAAAAACTTAGATACTAAATATGGAGAGGATCTTTTAGTATCCAAAGAACTTGCAGAAAAAGCAACAGTAGATTTACCTGCTACAGCTTTAGCTAAAATTGAAGCAGTGATTAGAAAAGCAAAAGGTACTAAAAAAGCTAAAAAACATAGACAAACAGATTGGGCCGAAGGCGGCCGTGTACCCTTAATGTATGGAGGAGACCCTGGATTTGCCTTCGAATACGGAGGATCCTGGGCTGATTGGCGAGATCAGCATCAGCATCAGATGCCGGTGACGGATTATATTGAACAAAAATTACCCAAAGAGCGATTACCCTTTAGAGATATGGATTATGCCGATGGTGGCATAGCCCATATGCTCGGCGAGCGTGATGACGAAGTCTATAGCTTAGGAGGCGGTGTAGGTCGCCCTCCCATTGGTTCCGGGGTCCATGGACCGGATACCACGCAACAAGAGAATACCCCAGTGACCATGGGAAAAAATCCACCGATGATGGGGCAATCCTTAAATCAATATCCAAGAGTTTGGCCACCTCAACACAGAACACACCCAGGACAACCGATTCCTTTACCTCATCGTGAGGGCAATCCAACGGGCTGGGGAAGCAGAATGCCAATGATCAATCCTCATAGACCAAATCAAATGTTTAACACCCCTCTGATTCAGCCATCAGGCATTAATCGAATTAGAAATAATCCATTACGATCCCAATGGGTCGCAGACGGTGGACGTATTGGCTTTTCCAATGGAGAAGTGGTCGAGATCGATCCTGAAGAAATTTTTAGAAAAGTAATGATGGAAAATTATCAACCCACTCAGGCAGAAAAAGAAAAATTAGAGATTTATCTACAAGGGAAAGCTGAAGGCGGACGAATCGGATTCAAAAAGGGTGGCATGGACCGCAGAACCTTTCTTAAATTAATGGGAGGACTGGCGAGTATTCCCATCGTTGGTAAATTTTTTAAAGCCGCGAAACTTGCTAAACCGTCAGCGGCAGTAACAGAGACCATTGTTAAATCCAATGCACCAGGAATGCCAGCGTGGTTTCCATCCTTAGTTAAAAAAGTGATTAAAGAAGGCGACGACATCACGGATAAAGCAGCAGTCATTGAACGTCAAACCGTTCATTCAACTAAATTGCCTGAATCAGGAACCGAACTTACAGTCACGAGAGACTTGACCACGGACGATATCATCGTCGATATTGGATATGGTAAGCATGGTTGGAAAGATGGTTGGCATGGTCAACCGACACGACTCGTTTTGAAAAAAGGCGAATGGATTGAACCGACTAAAACTAAAAAAGGTAAAAAAACCCCAGATGAATTTATTGTGGAAGAAGCCGAGTTTACGGGAGGACATCCAGAGAATATAAAATATGAAGATGTCACTATTGAACAATATGGCAATCACGGATCTGATTTTACCGAAGTAGAAAAATATGCCACAGGCAAAACAACGAAAGGATCTAAGCCTAAAAGAGAAGTTTGGGAAGCGGATTGGGATGATGTCGATCCTGAAAATGTGATTGATGATTATGCTGAAGGGGGACGAATTGGATATGCAGCTGGAAAAATTGTTAAAGGCGGAAGATGGGTGATTAAAAATTTAGAACGAGCGTTAAAAGAATTAGCTGAAGGAACATACAATCCCGGATACGGCCCAATGGAAAAAGAAGCGTTTAAATGGGAAATTAAGGGTTTAATTGGAAGAATAAAAATGGGAGAACCTATTCCTGAAGATATGATCAAAACCATGAGGCAAGATGCAAGATTTAAAGATATTGTTAAAACCCGAAGCACTGATCCTGATTTATACGAAATGGAAGATGTTATTTTGAATTATGGGAAAAAAGGAGATGTTGTGGATGAACAAGTAGAAATTTTAGAAAAATTCACGCCAACAGGCAAAGGTCATGCATCCGGTGGCCTAGCTCATATGGTTGGAGAATAAGATGGATGATTTAAGAAGAATTGTCACGTTGCTCGTGGAGCATGGAGAGATTCCCGTTATGGGTGGCGGAGTTGATCCTGCGTTTGATGAACTCTCAGGCCCTGAAGAAGAATATTATCGTAAACCTCCTTTTGCAACGCGTGAAGATTATAGTAAAGGACAACTCGTGCAACCTCGACAAGGATTTTATAAAAAAGGTTTTGTAAAACAAAAACCTACGGCACAACATTTAGAAATTGCAAAAAATTATTATAAGAAACCCTTTCATAAACTTACAAACAAACAACAGTTGAGAATTAAGGGTGGTACAACCACAGGTTTTAAAAAAGTAGCTTCTATTGAAGATTCTGCATTAGTTAAAAAAGCTGAGAAGGTCTTAAAAAAGAATATTAAAAATAAAAATGGCTATAAAGTTTTTAAAATTAAAAAAGGAATAATAAGAGATAAAGTAAAACCAGGTGGTCTTATAGATCAGCTTATGAACATTGGTTTAAAAGACCAACATAAAATTACTAAATTAATAGACGAGATTGCAGAAAAAAATAACTGGTTAACTAGGGATGTATATAGAAGAAATGTAATTGTAGACTCTTTTATGAAAGATTATGGAGAATTTGATGAATTTACAGGTAGGGGAAAATATGACCCTCGATTAGAAGAATTTAAAATAAAGACTCCTGAAAACGAGTACAAATGGATTAATAATACTTTTGAGGAGTGGAAAGATGGAAAATTTGAAGTTGAAGGATACGACAGAAAGAAATTTGATAAAAACTTGAAAAAGAATCTAAAAAACTGGAAACCGATTAATCTAAGTAAAAAAATAATAGCCACACAAGAAGAGTTAAAATGGCTAGATCAAATGAATACTAAACATCCTAATTGGTCTGTGGAAAAAGTGGAAAAGGCGTTTAATAAACAATTTAAGGATTCTGAATTTTTTATGGATACAAGTTTTAATAATAGAGCTCTGGATCTTTATCCTCATAAAATGGTGGGCAATAATAAAGGCTATACACTTAGAGGAGTGGGAAAAGGAAAACGTTCTACATGGCTTTCACAAATCATGAGAGAAAATAGAGGGGGAAATTATACTAAGATGTTATTGGCCTCCGAGGCTTTTGAAAATAAAGGCAATATACAAGCGGCCAGAAAACTAAAAGAGGGAGCCGAACTTTTTTTTGGGAAAAAAGGAATTTTTACTAAAATGGGAGGAGAAGCAGAACACCCTTGGTTTAGAAATTATGGCGGTTGGGAAGGAGAATTTAAAATTGATAGTTTAGTAAAAGGAGATTTAAATGCTTTTAAAGCAAGTAATTTTGATTTTCCTGTTAGAGATTTAATTAAGAAATACGAAGCAAAAGGTGTTTCTGATGCCATGAAAGTTAAGCTTAAATCTGAAATAGAGTTAAGAAAGAATTTTTTAAATTTTTTTACAGACATTGGCGATGGTGGAATGGCTAGAACTATTACTTTTGATTTTGATGCTACTCCAGGTAAAGTTAAAGTTATAAATACAACACCTAATGTTTATAAACTTCACAAAGCAGGACAATTAGATCCATTTGAAATGGCGGAAAGAGGAAAACTTTATCGAAAAACATTGGTGGGAAATTTAGGAGGTTCTTTTTTAAAGAAAGATGAAACCATTAAAGGTGCAAAAATTGGATCTGAAAGAATGGTAAATATGTTAAAAGACGCAGGTTTCCGATGCTCTTCATCTACAGGAGGAGATTGTCCTATTGAAGGTTATAGAAAAAGTTTTAATGAAGTTGTACAAAGATCAGCGGCAGGAGATCCAAAAGCTTTAACTAAATTACAAAAGTTTACTCAAACCATGAAAAAATTAAAAGGTCCTGCTAAATGGACTGGTTATGGTCTTTTAGGAGAAATTGGTTTTATGGTTCCTTTCGCTGCCGCAGATTATGCATCTGGAGAATCTTGGAAAAGAATTATGGGTAATGCAAGCGATTGGGGCTTTGGTCCTATGTTTGGTCAATCTGAAGATGAAGAAATTATAGCTAACTTACCTGAAGGTTCTTTAGGAGCAGAGGGTCAAGAAGCTCTCGCTGCTTCTGAAAGATTAAGGGCTTTAGAAGACCCTAACAGAAATTTTCCTAAAGGAAGAATAGGAATGGATCCTCAACGATTTGAAGAGTCTCAAATAAAAGTAATGCAAGATTCGGCTTTAGATTTTAGAGATAAGTTAACTCCTTTTATGGAAGGACCTCGAAATGAATTTTTAAATATAGATAAAGCTGATCAATCTATGATGGATTGGGTCGCATCTCAGGAATTAATAAAAGCTCAAAAAGAGCAAAGAATACAAGAACGAAGAGACAGAGGTTTTATTGCTGAAGAAGGTTGGGAAAAACTTAGAACAGGTAGAATGGGTGGTGGCATCGCAGGGATCCGTAGACCAGACGCCATTCCACCTCGATCAGGGCCGAGTCCTGATGGTGCAGGCTTGTCAACAATGTTTAATCGTGCTAAAAGGTGGTAGGAGTTTAAATGGCAGATAACAGAATAGATAAAGGACTCCCAAATAAACCAATTGATCCAATGCGCGGGCCGCAGGATATGGATGTGAGTATTGGTGATTTAGGGGGAACTGAAAAAATCAAAGATCCAATAGAAGTGACACCCGAAGAAGATGGTGGAGCAACAATTAATTTTGATGCAAGTCAAAAACCAAATATTCCTGGAACCGAATCTCATTTTGATAATTTAGCAGACCTTTTACCCGATGATATTTTAATGCCAATCGGATTAAAATTAAATGGGGACTATAAAGATTATAAATATTCTAGACGAGAATGGGAACGAGCTTATATTACTGGTTTAGATTTATTAGGATTTAAATATACGGATCGTACCCAACCTTTTCAAGGTGCGTCCGGTGCAACTCACCCTGTACTAGCTGAAGCGGTTACACAATTTCAAGCGCTAGCTTATAAAGAATTATTACCGGCCGATGGACCGGTTAGAACTCAGATTATTGGTGCTTCTAATCCACAGAAGCAGCAACAAGCTGAACGAGTTAAAGAATTTATGAATTACCAGTTACTGGATCAAATGAAAGAGTACGAAGCAGAATTTGACTCGATGCTTTTTTATTTACCTTTAGCAGGTTCTACTTTTAAAAAAGTTTACTATGACGAATTACTTGGACGAGCTGTTTCAAAGTTTGTTCAGGCCGATGATCTCGTTGTTCCGTATACGGCTACCTCATTAGACGATGCGGAAGCGGTGATTCACGTCGTTAAAATGTCGGAGAACGATCTGCGTAAACAGCAGGTCGCCGGCTTTTATCGAGATATTGAACTTGCGAAACCCGCAGAGACAACAGACAACCAATTAAAAGATAAGGAACGTAAACTTGAAGGGATCACACGTTCCGCACGTGTGGAAGCACTTTATAATGTTTTAGAGTGTCATGTTAATTTAGATTTAGAAGGATTCGAAGATGTTGGGGCTAATGGAGAACCAACAGGAATAAAATTACCTTACGTCGTAACAATCGAGGAAGGTAGTCAACAAGTTCTTTCAATCAGAAGGAACTTTGCGCCCAATGATCCATTGAAAAATAAAATCCAATATTTTGTCCACTTTAAGTTTCTGCCAGGACTAGGATTTTATGGCTTTGGACTCATACATATGATTGGCGGTTTGAGCAGAACTGCAACAGCTGCTCTCCGCCAATTATTAGATGCGGGCACACTATCCAATTTACCTGCTGGGTTTAAACAGCGGGGCGTAAGAGTGAAAGATGATGCAACAGCTATTCAACCAGGAGAATTTAAAGATGTAGATACTCCAGGAGGAAATTTAAAAGATGCCTTTGTCTTTTTACCGTATAAAGAACCATCGGCAACTTTATTACAATTAATGGGTATTGTGGTTCAAGCTGGACAACGATTTGCGTCCATTGCAGATATGCAAGTGGGTGATGGAAATCAACAAGCAGCAGTGGGAACAACGGTGGCTTTACTTGAAAGAGGCTCAAGAGTTATGAGTGCGATTCATAAAAGATTGTATGCAGCACTTAAACAGGAATTTAAACTTTTATCTAAAATTTTTGCAACGTATCTACCACCAGAATATCCTTATGATGTTGTGGGAGCTTCCAGAGTCGTTAAGTTAACTGATTTTGATGATCGAGTAGATATTTTACCTGTTGCAGACCCGAATATTTTTTCGATGCAGCAAAGAGTGACCTTGGCACAGACCCAATTACAGTTGGCAATGTCCAATCCTCAAATGCATAACTTATATATGTCGTATCGAAAGATGTACGAAGCGATTGGAATAAAAAATATTGATCAAATTTTACCTCCACCGCCTCCACCATTACCGAAGGACCCAGCTTTAGAAAATATTGATGCATTGGGAGCAAAACCTTTCCAAGCGTTTCCAGGACAAGATCATAGAGCCCATATTACTTCGCATTTAAACTTTATGGCAACTAATATGGTTCGAAATAATCCACCTGTCATGGCAGCTCTTCAAAAGAACTGTTTAGAACACATTTCTTTAATGGCTCAAGAACAAATTCAACTTGAATTTAGAGATGAAATGCAAATGTTGCCGCAGATGCAACAACAAGCGGTACAAAATCCTCAAATTCAACAACAGTTTCAACAACTCTCTCAAAAGATTGAAGCACGGAAAGCCATTTTAATTGCTGAGATGACTGAAGAGTTTATGCAAGAAGAAAAGAAAATTACTTCTCAATTTGATCATGATCCATTGCTAAAATTAAAATCTAGAGAAGTAGATTTAAAGGCTATGGAAAATCAAAGAAAAGAAGAAGAGACAAAAGCAAGAATTGATTTAGATAAAGCTAAATTAGTTCAAAATAGAGATCTAACAGAAGAGAAATTAGATCAAAATGAAGAATTAGCTCAATTAAGAGCTGATACGGCTCTAGCTAAGTCGGTCATGTCCGCTGAAACAAAGCTTACATCGGATAGAATGAAGGCTAAAGACGTAAAAACCTTGAAAGGACCGAAAAGGTAAGATACAACGGAGGAACTATGACAAAAAATAAAGTAAATGCTAATGATGCTCTTGATGTGGGTAAAGATGGCTACTCAAAAGGTGGTAAATCTATTCCTATCCCTTCTCAAAACTTGCATATTGACCCACGAGGTGAAACAAGTTTTAGAGGAAAAGGAGTCTATGTGGCTCAAGGAGATGAAGTAGAAGTTAAAGGAACTGGCAAAGCGCGTAAACAGCACGCTAAGTGGTTCTAAAAATTTTCTGCGCGTCGCGCGTATATCCTATATTTTAAAGGAATATTATGGCATGGTTTAGTTTAGCTAAAATAGCATTACAAGCTGGAAGTAAGTTGTACACAAATAGGCAACGTACGAAAATGGCTATGTCTGATGCACGACTTATGCATGCAGAGCGTATGGCCCGAGGTGAGGAATCTTACCAGGGCAAACTTTTAGAAGCCCGGCAAAACGATTACAAGGACGAAATCGTTTTGGCGATACTTACGCTCCCCATAATAATTTTGGCTTGGTCGGTGTGGACAGAGGATCCGGAAGCTATGAGAAAAATAGAGATCTTTTTCGAGTATTTCTCAAATCTGCCAAAATGGTTCACAAATCTCTGGATTCTCGTCGTAGCGAGCGTTTTTGGGATTAAGGGAACTCAGATCTTCAGAAATGGTGGAAAGAAATAGTGTTGCTTTTTATAAATAATTATATTAACAATCAATCAAGGAGAACCATATGAGAAACGATTTCGGCACACGTCCCTATAAATCTAGATTCAGCGGCAGAACAGCTATGAAGGCTGGTAAGTCTGCTAAGAAGCAAGGTTATTACGATAAGGAAGATGAATCGATCGGCATGCGTTTAGGAAAAGGTAAAGCGACTAAAAAAGATCCTAAAAAAGCAAAAGCTGAACGAGACATGTCTTACGGTAAATGGGGAAAACGTGGCAAAGACTGGAAGAAAAAAACTTAAGGATTAATTATGAGCATACTTGGTGCTATTCTTAAAGGTAAAAAGGTAGGTCAAAAACTACTTCGATCCACTAAAACAGAAGCTATTAAATCTGTTAAACCTGGTGTAGGTGGTTTGAAAGCCTCACGTGGGGCATTTGAAAGTATGCAAAAATCTTCAGCTGAAGGGGTTAGAAAATTTGGTAGACCCCATACAACTAAAGTTATTTCTGGAACAGGAGTTAAGAAAGGTTTCCCAGGGATCACTAAACAAGCAGGCGATCATGAAAGATTAAGAAAAAAAATAATTAAAAAACATCCTGAACTTAAGAAAAAATTAAAAGAAACAAAATTGGATAGATAATGGGAGATATTAGTAATTGGAAACCTGGAAAAAGATTTGGAATAACTAAAGGGGGAAGTTTTAAACCAGGGTTTAGACCTCAGTATTCCACTCATGCTAAAGGTGGCAGAGCTGGATTTTATGGCGGCGGACGCACAGACCTATTAGAAGAATTAGGACGTGTTGAAGCTGAACCATCAAACAGAAATCGTAGAGCTGAAATATCCAGGGTTCATTCAGAATTGAATAAAGGCTATGCTACAGGTGGAAGAGTAGGCCTTAAAAAAGGTGGGAAATCAGATAAGAACTGGATTCAAGACGTTAACAAATCAATTAAAAAACGAGGCACTAAAGGAAAATGTACACCGATTACAAAACCAGGATGTACAGGACGAGCTAAAGCTTTAGCCCTTACTTTCAAAAAGATGGCTCGTAAGAGAAAAAAGAAAACAGCATAATGACTCTCAAAACATTAGGAATGGGTGTTGTAAAATTCTTAAAAACTAGATCAACTAAGGCTAGAAACAAAGCTTCAGAAAAATTTAATAAATTGGCGCACGGAAAGTTTTTTGATGAATCTGGTAAGATGAAACAAAAAGGTAAAGACATTGTTAAAGAAGGTCTCAAGGGCTTGAAATAATGGCAACACGACTAAAATCAAAATTTAAAACAACTAAAGTGCCTAAGATGCAGAAGCAGCCTTATAATGGCACTTATTTAGAAGGACAAAGTAATATGGGAAAGGTATATAATGCGTCCTTAAGAAAGTATTACGGTTGGGATAATATAAAACCATCATGGACCTCGAAAACCTAGTTTATAAACTACGTAGAAGTTTAGACAGACGAATTCAAACATTAGCTATCACCATCACCTCTGGTGGGGTTGACAATATGGAAACCTATAAGTATATAATAGGACAAATCAATGCACTGGAATCAGTGCGACAGGAAATCTCTAACCTGCTTGATAATAAGGAGCAAAATGACGGAACAATTATTGACATCGGACAAGGCAAAGGAAGTCCCAAAACATAAACACGCCTTAGAAGACAAATATAAATTAGAACCTAAAAAAGAAATTACCAAAGAAACTACAAAGCTCCCGAAGCCAACAGGCTGGAGAATTTTAGTATTGCCTTTTAAAATCGATGAGAGGACCAAAGGCGGAGTACTATTAGGAAACGAAACTATTGAACGTCAACAAGTGGCGTCTCAATGTGGCAATGTATTAGCTATGGGAAGTAGTTGTTACAGTGATAAAGATCGTTATCCTACAGGGCCGTGGTGCAAGGTCGGTGATTGGGTAATTTTTGCCCGTTACGCTGGCTCACGGATTGAAATTGAAGGTGGGGAAGTTAGGTTGCTTAACGAAGATGAGATCTTGGCAACCGTCAAGGATCCAACGGATATCTTGCATAAATATTAACATAGAAGGAGGAAAACTATGCCAGAAGAAAATAAGATCACAAAAGAAGACCCTAAGGTAGATATTGATACTTCCGGACCGGAAGTGGATGTTACTTTACCTGAGGAAAAGAAAGCGGAAACAGAAACAGTACAACCAGAAACAGTAACCGAAGTTAAGAAGGAAGAAGAACCAGTAAAAGAAGCTGAAGAAGAAACAATTAAAGAAGAACCAGCTAAAGAAGACGATAAGCTTGAAGAGTATAGTAAAGGAGTACAAACTCGTATTGCTAAACTGACTCGTAAAATGCGTGAGGCGCAACGTAGGGAAGCTGCCGCAACAGAATACGCACAAGCTTTAGAAGTCCAAAGACAAAGTGATCAGAAGAAGTTTACTAAAATGGATACTGATTACTGGAAACGATTTGAAACGAATGTTAAAACCGGCATGGAATCGGCGCAACGAGAATTGGCCGCTGCCATCGAATCCGGTGATTCGAAAGCTCAAGTCGAAGCCAACAAAAGGATTGCTACACTAGCATTTGAAAATGCTAAAATGGAGCAAGCCAAAGAAGGTAGAGAAGAAGACGTCAAACTTTCTGACGGTGGTAAATTACCAACACAAACTCCCAAGGCATTACCTGAACAACCTGCGGATCCCCAAGCGGAAGCATGGGCTGCAAAGAATTCATGGTTCGGTCAAGACCGAGCAATGACATTCACAGCTTTTGAAATCCATAAGGATCTGGTTGATAAGGAAGGGTATGACCCTAAGTCTCGAGAGTACTATGCGGAGATCGATAAACGGATAAAAGTTGACTTTCCTCATAAATTTGGTAATAGTGAAGTAAAGCATACGTCCAAACCCGTACAGTCGGTTGCTTCAGCTTCAAGAAGCGTGAAACAAGGACGCCAAACTGTGAGACTCACATCTTCCCAGGTCGCTATTGCGAAAAAATTAGGTGTGCCACTCGAAGAATATGCGAAACAATTAAAAATCACGAAGGAGGTATAAGCATATGAACAAAGACGAAAAAACAACTTCTCGTGCGAGTCAAACACGGTCAAAGACTGAACGGCCAAAAGTGTGGGCTCCTCCATCATCACTAGATGCTCCACCTGCGCCTGATGGATTCAGGCATCGTTGGATAAGAGCCGAGAGTTTAGGTTTCGAAGATACCAAAAACATCTCAGCACGGATGAGAGAAGGATTTGAGTTAGTGAGAGCTGACGAATATCCTGGAACCGATTATCCGGTAATACTCAGCGGAAAATATTCAGGTGTCATTGGGGTTGGTGGCCTATTGCTGGCTAGGATACCAGAAGAGATTGCGAAGCAACGAGCAGCCTATATCGAGAGTTTAGCGAAAGGGCAAGACGAAGCGGTAGAACACAATCTCATGAAGGAACAGCATAAGAGTATGCCGATCAATGTTGATCGACAATCTCGCGTAACCTTCGGTGGTACAAAGAAAAATTAATTTTCTCGGGATAACAACCAATTCCCTACCAACGAATTTTTTTAACCGTTTACAGGTAAAACTGTAAACATAAGGAGTAAAAACTATGGCAAATAGAAATAGTGCCGGTTTTGGTCTGATACCTACTAGTACGTTAGGAAGTACCCCTTCGACGCAAGGACAAGGAAATTACTACATTGACGCTGGTGATACGACTGCTATCTATCATGGTAGCCCAGTCAAAACAGCAGCAGGATATGTAGTTGAAGGTACAAGCGCAACTACAGGTACCCAAATCGGAGCTCTGAATGGTGTGTTCTACAATGCGGCTACAACTGAAAAGCCAACTTGGGCGAACTACTATGCAGGCAGTATTACTCCAGCTAACAGTGAAGATATCACAGCGTTTGTTACAGACAATCCATGGCAACAATATACCGTTGCTACGGATGACACAGTAGCTCAAGCCGGTTTCTTAGAAACTTATGGTTTGAATGCTTCCGCAGGAAGTACGACTACTGGTCAGTCTTCTCAAACTCTAGATATTGGATCTACAAACGCTACTACTTATCAGTGGAGATTATTAAGGATCGCTGACGATCCTGAAAACAAGGATATAACTGCAGCATACGCTTCAGTTATCGTTGTGGCTAATCTCAACGAGTTTAAGGATAGTGCGTAATAGGAGCATAAAACTATGGCAATATCACGATCACAGCTAGTTAAAGAACTAGAACCAGGTTTAAATGCACTATTTGGCCTGGAGTACAAAAGGTATGATAATCAGCACGCTGAGATTTATACCACTGAATCTTCTGACAGGGCTTTTGAAGAAGAAGTCATGTTATCAGGATTCGCTAACGCCGATGTAAAAGCGGAAGGTGCAGGAATCAATTATGATGAAGCACAAGAAACTTTTACTGCTCGTTATACAATGGAAACTATCGCTCTAGCATTTGCGATAACAGAAGAAGCTATCGAAGATAATCTCTACGACAGACTTGCTTCTCGTTATACAAAAGCTTTGGCTAGATCCATGTCAAATGCAAAAGAAGTTAAAGGTGCTGCACCTTTGATTAATGGTCTGCCTCAAACGGCAACTTTTAAATCAGGTGATGGCGTTGCATTGTTCTCAACAGCTCATACAACATGGAGCGGAACAAATGTATCAAACACTTTAACAACTCAAGCAGACTTAAATGAAACTTCATTAGAACAGTCGTTGATTGATATCGCGGCTTTCACTGATGAAAGAGGTTTAAGAATAGCGGCAAAAGGTGTCAAAATGATTGTACCATCTGGTAATCAGTTCAATGCTGAGAGAATTTTAAAATCTCAAGGTAGAACTGGCACGGCAGATAATGATATCAACGCAGTCAACTCAATGGGAATGATTCCTCAAGGATATCGAGTGAATAATTACCTAACTGATGCTGACTCTTGGTACATTGTTACTGACGTACCTAATGGTATGAAAATGTTCCAAAGAACTCCATTGACAACTGCAATGGAAGGGGACTTTGATACTGGCAACGTTAGATACAAAGCTAGAGAAAGATACGTTTTTGGCGTATCCGACTATAGAGGTATCTACGGCGTTCAAGGAGCTTAATCAAAATAAGAAGTGAGGCCGCCTTAAAACGGCCTCATTTCGTCTATAAAGATAGAGATTAGAAAATGAAACACTTCCGAGTACAAATCCGCTACCATGGCTACTATGCTGATTTCACTATTAAATGTGAGGACAGCGCGGGAAGCATTGAAAAAGCAATCCTTGACAAACTGGGAAAAAATGAGGTAAAGTTCGAATCTGATGGATTTACTTCTAAACGAGGTAAATGGATAACCTATGAGGAGGTTATAAATGACCGAAGACCTATACACTACGAAACGGTCCTTGGAACTAGAGTGGCAACAGGAGCACCTGAAGGAAGGTAGATATACTTTGCACATGGGATATATCGACAAAAAAATTCAGGAAATTGTTAAAGAAATTATTGCTCGAGAATTTGAAGAAGCTACTCGTACTAGTAAAATAGCCGAAGCCAAGGCCGAAGTTTCGATAGCCACTTAAGCGCTATCAAAAATCATACATTTCCATAGGGATACCTTGCGCTGAACGCAAATCTGCGCTATAGATTAATTACTATACAATTATTAATTAGATCTAGACGCGTATAGTCGACGGCCTAGAGACTAGATCTACAAACTAGGAGGATTATAATTATGGCAAATACAACGTTTTCGGGACCAGTAAGATCATTAAATGGTTTTATTAGTTTCGGACCTAAAGCAGTTGTTAGCTTAACCGCTGACACAACTTTAACAGTAGCTACTCATGCAGGTAGAATTTTAACTTGTAATGATGCAGATGGTAAATTTACATTACCATCAATTACATCTGGTAGTTCATCAGCTGTAGCTGGAACAAACGATTACAACGTCGCAAGTAATCTTGGAACTACTTATTTATTTTGGGTAGAAACTCTAGCAACAGACATGGATATCAAAACAGACGGAACTGATAAATTTTACGGGGCTGTCTTTACTGGTATTGATAGTGAAGAAACTGGAGAAACATTTGCTGCTAATGCATCAAGTAATGATGTCATGACACTTAATGGTACTACAACAGGTGGTATCGTTGGTAGTTGGGTAGAAGTTACTGCAATAGCGAGCGCTAAGTACTTTGTTAGAGGTAGTTTAATAGGATCAGGAACTATCGCAACACCGTTTGCTGACGCGTAATAAATAAACTTTGTGAGCTCCTTCGGGAGCTCACGATTAAGGAGAAAATATGGCAATAGCCTCTAATGTTAAACAAACAATTGCATTAACCGCTGATGGTTTAGCTCAAAAATATGTAGGAACTTCTGCTACTACTATTACTAAAGCTAGAATCATGCAGGTTACAGGACAATCAAGTGCAGCCGACGCCGTTATAAAAATTTATAATGAAGCGGATAGTTCTAAAACAGCTTCAGCATTAGTTTTTGAAGCAAAGTGGGGAACCGCTGCTAATGAAACACAAAGCTTTACGGTTCCTGGTGAAGGAATTTACTGTAATGCTGGAATGTATGTTGATGTGACTAATTGTGATCACGTAACCATTATCGGAACATTCACATAAGAGAGGTAGCTCATGGCGAACACTACTTCAGGTTCTTATACATTCGATAAGACATTTGCGATTGATGATCTCATTGCAGAAGCATACGAACGGATTGGTTTAGTTGGAACAGCTGGTCATCAGCTTTTATCCGCTAGACGATCTTTAAATCTTTTACTCCAAGAATGGGGCAATAGAGGTGTGCATTTTTGGGAAGTAGGTCATATGAATGTTAATATGATTACTCCCGTAGTTGCAACGGATGCAGGAAGAATTTATAAATTTTATAGATCAAGCGCAGATGGCACAAACGCAGCTTGCACCGATAACGATGGTTCCACAACAACTTCTCCAATTTATGGCATTACAGATATTTTAAATGTTGCTTACCGAAAAAATTTAGGAAACACTTCCAGTCAAGCCGATACAGGCATGAGCAAAAATAGTCGAGATGGCTATGCTAGTTTTGCTAATAAATTAACTACAGGAACTCCAAGTCAATATTGGGTTCAACGATTCATTGATAATGTTTCTATTACTATTTATCCTACTCCTAATTCTACAGCAGTTAGTGAAGGACATTTAAGCGTTTATTATTTAAGAAGAGTTCAAGATATTGGAGATGCCTATACTAACGGTGTGGATGCTCCTTATCGTTTTTTACCTTCTATGGTAAATGGATTATCTTTTTATTTAGCTCAAAAATATGCGCCTCAAAGAGTACAAGAAATGAAATTATTATACGAAGATGAATTAGCTAGAGCTTTAGCTGAAGATGGTTCAGCAGCGAGTACTTACATAACCCCTAAAGGATATTATCCTAACATATAATGGCAGAAAATAGATTTTCACAAGGTAGATGGGCATTATCAATTTCTGATCGATCAGGAGCCGCGTTCCCTTACACAGAAATGGTTAGAGAATGGACAGGAGCCTGGGTTCATAATTCTGAATTTGAACCTAAGCAGCCACAAATTCAACCAAGACCGGTAGGGGCCGATGCACAAGCTCTTCAACACGCTAGAACTCCGAGAACAGAATTTTATACACCTACCATTTTACCCAACAATCCTTTTACAACTACAGGAAGTTCAACAACCGTTACTGTTGATCAACCTAGTCATGGACGATCTACGGGGGACGCAGTTAGATTTAGAAATGTAGTTTCTTCAGTAGGAGATGTGACACCTGTTATTTTAATGTTAGAAACCACTTTAGCTGCGGACGTAACTGATTCAGCTACAAGTTTAACATTAACGGATTCTTCTGCTTTTCCTTCAACAGGATATATTGTTGTTCAACCTGGATCCGATTCTAATGAAACAATTAAATATACTGCTAATAATACAGGGACCGGAGTTCTTTCTGGTTTAACTAGAGGATCTTCAGCTCCCACTTATAATTTAACTCCAATTGCAACAACTGCATCATCCCATACGAGTGGGGTTCGAGTTTTTGGATCTTATAGTATTACCAAAGTAGATGACGACAGTTATACCTTTACATTGGTTACGGCAGCTTCTACAACGTACACAGGAGGAGGTTATCCGGCTTTTGCAGGTCCGGTTAACGCTAGAGCATAATGGCAGGATTTACATACGCAACTTTAACAACAGCAATTCAAAACTATACTGAAGTAGGAACTACTGTTCTTACCTCAACCATTACGGATCAATTTATTATGAACGCAGAATATCGACTTGCAACTGATGTTCCTATTGATGCCGATCGAAATGTACAAGAAGGAAGTTTTGCTGTGGATGATAATACAATTAATGCTCCAGCAGAATGTTTATTTATTAGAGGTATAGAAGTATTTAATTCAGCATCAGCTACGACAGGTCCGGGAACATGGTTACTGAGACGAGATCAAACATTTTTATCTGAATATGTAAACCGTTTAACAGGTCCAGAGGGATCTTCTACAGGACAAGATGTGACTGGATTGCCTAAATATTATTCAATGTTTGGAGGAGCAACAGGGATTACTGATACGACTTCAGGAGGGATGTATATAGCTCCTACACCCGATGCTGCTTATAAATTTAGAGTATATTATAATAAATTGCCTCAGGCGCTAGGAAGTAGTAACACGACTACCTTTATTAGTCAGTATTTTCCACAGGGCCTATTATATGCTAGTTTAGTAGAGGCTTATGGGTTTTTAAAAGGGCCAATGGATATGTTGACACTTTATGAAAACAAGTATAAACAGGAAGTACAGAAGTTTGCGGCCATGCAAATCGGACGTAGACGGAGAGACGATTACACAGACGGAACGATTCGTATACCAATTGAATCTCCGCCTCAGTAAACTAGGAGAAAAATATGGCAATAACATCAGCAATTTGTAACAGTTTCAAACAAGAAATTTTAGAAGCTGAACATAATTTTACGGCATCTAGTGGTAATACTTTTAATTTGGCATTATACGATAGTGATGCGACTTTAAATAAATCTACAACAGCTTATACAACTTCAGAAGAACTCGCGACTACTGGTGGTTATACTGCAAAAGGAAACGCTTTAACGAGTGTAACTCCTACATTGGATAGTGATACAGCAATTTGCGATTTTGCAGATACGAGCTGGACATCTGCTTCTTTCACTGCGCGAGGTTGTTTAATTTTTAATGATTCGCACTCAAGTGACGCAGCAGTTTGTGCCATTGATTTTGGTGGAGACAAAACCGTTACCAGTGGAACTTTCACAGTAGAGTTTCCAGCAGCGGCGGCATCAACAGCAATCATACAAATAGCATAAGGAGTCCTTCCTTATGGCAGACGTATCATCAGGATGGGGACGGTTAACCTGGGGACAGGCGGATTGGAATGATTCCTCTGTCTATGCAACAGGATGGGGAGCTAAATCTTGGAATGATGGTGCTTGGGGAGAGCTTAACGATCAAACAGTTACTCTTACAGGCGTATCAGCAACAACTACAGTAGGAAGCGTTGACGCTTTTGTTCAACCTGGTTGGGGTACTCTTGAATGGGGATACAATGGCTGGGGGTCTGTTGACGAAGCAGTCGTTAGACCTAGTGGAGTTTCAGCAACTACAAGTGTAGGAGCAATTACACCTGCAGATGTCATGGGACTTACAGGAGTCTCTGCAACAACTTCTATAGGCACACCAACAATAATTGGAAATGTCACGGCAACATTAACAGGCGTGTCGGCAACTTCTGCTACGGGCTCACTTAATATTAATATAGGAGTTCCTTTAACAGGAGTTTCAGCAACAACTTCTCTTGGTACACCAACAGCACGATCCTATAATACAACGGCATTAACAGGAGTTTCGGCAACTACCAACGAAGGTAGTGTAACCATTACTTCAAATCCAACGGTTCAACCAACTGGAGTTTCAGCAACAACGTCTGTAGGTTCACTAGTTGTAGGAATAGGAGTTCCATTAACAGGAGTTTCAGCAACCACAAGTGCTGGTTCACTTACAGTAGCTACTCTTACTCCGGTAGAATTAACAGGAGTTTCAGCAACTATAAGTGTGGGACAAGCCTCAGGATTAGGATATAAACAAGTAGACGTAAGTGGAAATACGTCGTATAGTGATATTGACATAACCGGAAATACATCTTATACAGATGTAGACCACGCAGCGTAAGGAGATATATGGCATCAACATACAACTATTTAGGCATAGAACTAATGGCTACTGGCGAAAACGCTGGTACATGGGGAACTAAAACTAATACAAATTTAAATATTATTCAACAAGCCGCATCAGGCTATCATTCACAATCAGTGAGTTTAGCAGGGACTGGAGCTAATACTACAGCTTTGTTAATTACTGATGGAGATTCTACATCTACAGCGGATAGCTTAACCAATGCTGCTCGTAATGCAGTACTCGAATTAACAGGAACAATTACAGGAAATAAAATTGTAACATTCCCAGATGGGACCGAAGGATTAAAAGTTATTTTTAATAACACAAGTGGAGGATATACCGTTCAATTAAAAGGAGCCTCTGACGGTGGATCAGGAACTACTTTTTCTACCACTGATAAGGGTTACAAACTCATTTACATGAGTGGAAGTAATCTAGTGGATGTTGGAGCTGTAACGCTTACAGGTACACAAACTTTAACAAACAAAACTTTAACTTCACCCGCTATTGGAACATCTATTTTAGATACCAATGGACTTCAATTAGCTAATATAACAGCTACAGGATCTGCGGTGAATGAATTCACTATAGCTAATGCAGCAGCAGGTGCTGGACCAACCTTATCTGCAACTGGGGATGAAACGAATGTTGATATAAATGTTACACCTAAAGGATCAGGAAAAATTGCCCTTGATGGAATAAAATGGCCCAATGCAGATGGATCTGCAGATCAGATTCTAACGACTGATGGATCTGGAGTTTTAAGTTTTGTCGACAACTCAGGAGGAACTTCCTGGCAAGCGGTGGTTACAGGAGCTACTAAAACAGCTGTAGCAGGAGAAGGATATTTTATTGATACCACATCAAATGCTTGTAATGTAACGTTGCCGTCAGGAACACTTGGAGATGAAGTAACTCTTGTGGATTACGCAGCAACTTTTGATACTAACAATTTAACAGTGACTCCAGCTAGTGGAGAAAAAATACAAGGTCAAGCCGCAGATACGACATTAACGTGTGCAGTTGAACGTGCAGGTTTTACACTTGCTTATTCAGGAGCGACACAAGGTTGGCTATTAAAGGATAAATAATAAATGGGCACTTATAAAGGCATACAGGGTTATAGGGTCGAAAGCTTGGCTTCCGATCCAGGGGATATTACAAAAGTTATTGGAAAAGTCTGGTATAATTCTAGTAGCAATGTTTGGAAGGTGGGCGTGGAAGCACCAGGATCATGGTCTGCAGCTCCTACTTTAAATGAAGCGAGAAGTTCAGCCGGTTATTCTGGAACTTCAAATACTTCTGCAATGATTTTTGGAGGGAATGAAGACTATCCCTTTGCTTTGCCAGGAAAAACAGAACAATATAATGGCACAAGTTGGACAGAAGTTAGCGATCAAGTTGTAGCAAGGATGAACACAGGAGGTCAAGGAACTGCAACCGCCTCCCTGTGTTTTGGAGGTAGCTCTTTTACCGGAGGTGTCCCAGGATTAACTAGGCAAGCTTCTAATGAAGAATGGAATGGCACAAGTTGGACAGAAAAAGCGAATTTAAGTCAGGCTCTTAATAATAATGCGGCTGCAGGGGGACCTGCTACTCCAACCGCAGCCTTGTGTATGGGAGGAAACCCTGAACCTCAGGGCCAAACCACACGAATATGGGATGGAAGTTCTTGGACAGATTCAGCATCTTTAAACGCCGTTGTAGCGAGTGGCATGGGGTGTGGAACTTCAACAGCAGCCCTGTGTATCGGCGGAAGTCCAACACCTAGAGCAAACGAAACTGAAATATGGAATGGAACATCTTGGACAGTAACAGCAGATTCTGGTAATAACAGAACTTCGGGAGGTGCTTCTGGAACTTCAACAGCTGCCTTACAGTTCGGTGGATATGATTCAAATCTATCACCACCTACCAACACAGTTAATGTAGAAAAATGGAATGGAACATCTTGGACAGAAGTTGCTAATTTAGGACAGTCAGCAACGACTACAGGAGGCTGCAGCATTAGCAGCAGTGCCACTATGAAAATTGGAGGTTATTCTGGACCACCGGAAATATATTATAATTTTACTGAAGAATGGCAGGATCCTGTTATTGGAGCGAAAACTATAACAACAAGTTAAAAATAATTATGGCAAACTTATATTGTACAGCAACTTACTCGGGGAAAGATTTCTATACTCATTGGGATCGTCATGATTTCTATCTTGCTGCTGAGCCGGGCGATGTTTGGATTGTTGGTGATACTAGTAAAGGGGCGGCTTGGATAAACAGAGTGGGTGGAACTCCTAAAACAAAAGCAGAAGCTCAAGCAATTGTTGATGGGATAATTGAAACTGCGCAAGCTAGATGGGATGCTTTACCGGAAGCGGAAAGAAATCCTGAGATATCTAGACCGGCAAAATATACAATAGCATAGGAGATAAAAATGGCTACTTTAAAAGCACTTAGAGGTTCTAAAATAGAATACCTTGCATCTGATCCTTCAAATCTTACAGCAGGACAAATTTGGTATAATTATACTACTGGGGTTTTAAAATTTTATAATGGAAGTTCAACTGAAACGGTGACAACAAGCTAATGGCAACTTATATAGCATTACAAGGAATACAAATACAGGTAATTGCGGGTGATCCGGCCAATCCTGTAGAAGGACAAATTTGGTATAATAGTAGTACCAATAAACTCAAAGGATATAACGGCACATCAAACGTAACCTTTACTTCTTCGTAAAAATAATTTACAGTAGAGAAAGAATGAATAAAGAAAAAAGAAGTATTCAAAAACAAGCAAATTCTGAAGTGAAACACCTTATGGTTTTACTTGATAAATCTGAGGCAGCTGCATTTAAAAAGATGGTTCCTGAACTACAGGATACTTGGAAGAAAAAACAAATGTTTAGAACAGAAACCGAAATGCGTTTTTCAGTTTTAGCGGATAATAAATATGGAAATAATGCGTCTAAATATTGGCAATCAGTTCGTGAACAAAACACCCACTTTGAAAACCTCATGCACCTTTCTTTTGCCTATCGAAAGAACGATGTCGAGATTGAAAAATTAGAACACAAAATTACACAGGATCCTAACATTGATAAATTTGAAAAGAAACTGGCTAAGATCCAACTAGAAGAAAAACTTTACGGCCGAGCGAATATGGAACTACAAGCTAAAGCAAGAATGAAAGAAATTTCAACCTGGTCCAAACTGAAAAAAGAATTTAATGATGGTAAGTTTGATGATCAAGAGGTAAATACTCATCAAGCCGAATCATATATACATACCTTAGAACAAAGAAAAGCAAGTCTTAATCCAAGCTCTACGGAAGCCGAAGTATTCAATGTGCTTGGGCAGCTAGAAACTTTAAAACGTATTAGAAAATCAGGAGAACTTTTACCAAAGACAAAAAATAAAAAACCCTTGAGGAAATAATGCAATTTGAGTCTATATTCCTTGGACAATCGGTTATAAAATATCAAGTCCCTCTTGAAATTTTTGTAGGACTCAACGAACTTTACGATACAAAAAAGAAAGATTTACCCAATGCAAGCAAACAACTCTCAGGAAAAATTCCCGATGAAGTGTCTTTATTTTTTGCGGGACCTACGAATAAGAAGATGCATCAACATAATCATGTACCCGAAGATATTTTAAAATGGTTCTATTCTGTTTTTGATCATTATTTGAAATGGAATAAGACTCAAGAGTATAAAATGGATATGGACTCGATCTGGGTTAATGAAATGAAAGCGGGAGATTATAATCCTGTACACCTTCACCAAGGAAAACTATTTACAGGTTTATCCTCGGTGATGATTCTTAAACTTCCCAAGGATATGGGACCTGAAATTGCACGACCCGATCAACCGACGAATGGACAGCTTCAAATATTAGGAAATGGTGTGGGGCAATTTGCTCATACGGATTATACTCCTACCATAAAGATCGGAGACTTTTATATTTTTCCCTATGACGTGCGTCATGTCGTTTATCCTTTCACCAATAAAAAAGTAAAACGAAGAACACTCAGTTGTAATATGGATGTTGAATATAACCCAGTTGCTTCAAGGAGGGCTCAATGATTTATGAACCCAAGTGGAGATCTTTACTGGCTAATACCACAGGCCCTATCTTTAGTCCGCAACAGTGTCAGGATATTATCAACATGGGTCATCAGCAAAAAGCTGAAGAGGCCAAGGTAGGACATACTCATGGAAAAGGTGGAAAGCATGATACTAAAAAAAGAATCACGACTATTAGCTGGATTCCTTTTAAGGCGTTACCTGATATGTATAAAATTATTGAAAGGACGATGAAACAAGTCAACGGCAATCATTTTGGTTATGAAGGCATGACGATTACCGAGCCTGCACAATTTACCGAATACCCTAAAGGAGGATTTTATGACTGGCATATGGATGCTGAAGTCAATTGTCACTATGAGCCTCCGGTTAGAAAAATATCTATGACCATTCTACTTTCTCCACAAGAGGAATTTGAAGGAGGGGACTTAGAGTTTATGACGGAGGGTAATAAACCCCCTCAACTTTTGCAAGGGCAAGCTATTTTCTTTTGTAGTCTGCTTCGCCACCGAGTTAGCAAAGTCAAAAAAGGTATTAGACGATCATTAGTTATGTGGTTCGGAGGGCCTCCGTTTAAATGAACCGAGAAATTTTATTTCCAACTCCTGTCTATTTTAAAATGGTTAAGGATCCTCAAAAATTAAATAAATATTTATTTCCCCTCATCAAGGCCTGGAGTAAAAAAGATAAGACTGAAATAAAAACCAATGCTGGTGGCGGCTGGCATAGTCCTGTCGATATGAATTTTAAAAAAGAATATAAGCCTTTAACCGATGAACTTTTTGCTATGCAAGAAGAGGTTTATAAAGATTATGGCATGGAACCTAAACCTGGTTTGGGAAATATGTGGGCCAATATTAATTATCCAGGGTCTTATAACAAACAACATATGCATCCTAACTCTCAATGGTCAGGCGTCTACTATGTGAAAGTTCCTAATAATTCAGGAAATTTATTTGTTGAAGATCCAAGGCCAGGTCCCAATATTATATTACCTCGCCAAGTAAACGGTCTACCCCGAGCCTTATGGCGCGTGGTGGTCTATCCCGCTATCGAAGGACAGATGATTATGTTTCCTGCATGGGTAACGCATGGTGTAGAGATCAATGAATCCAAAGAAAAAGGAGAAAAAGGATGGAGAGTCTCTGTTTCTTTTAATTTTATTCAAGTCAATGAAGAAGGAAAAGTAGGATGATTCAAACTATTTATGCAAAATTACCCCGAGAAAAGATTGAGCATTTAACTCGTGCTGAATTTATTAATGGACAGGAACAATCTTTTCATGATGTCTTAAAATCTTCAATGTCCAAGCATGGATTTAGAGATCCAGTTTATTGCCACTATGGTAGTAAGGCTTATGGAGATAAAATAAAAGTTATTGTAGGCAATAATAGAATGGTGGTGGCCAAAGAATTAAATATTCCAATGGTTCCCGCTGTTATTACAAATTATAAAGCGGATGAGTTTCCTCTGGAAGGACGAGTTCTTAAAACAGACGATGAGATCAGAGCTTTATTTTATTTGCCCAAGCAACTTCAGATTAGACGAGACAAGAACGGGGACATTGATCAAGTGACTCCCCCTGATTTTTCAAGGGCAAAACAACATTATGTTTAAAAAGAAAAAATACCAGGTCATCAGAGGAGCGCTTCCTGAGCCAATGGCAAACTTTATGTTTAACTATATGCTCCTGCAGCGAGACGCTGTGGACTGGATGCTGAAACATAATAAAGTGAATCCTGTTACTTATCTTATCGGAAACCGCGTAGATAAACAGGCGCCCGGATGTTATTCTAAACATGGCGACTGGGTAATGGAGACTTTACTGATGTATATGATTCCTATTATGAAAGCGAAAACAGGACTGGAGCTAGTTCCAACATACTCATATACCCGACTTTATGAAAAAGGAAATATTTTACATCGTCATAAAGATAGAGACAGCTGTGAAGTTTCTACAACTCTTCATTTAGGAGGAGATGAATGGCCTATCTTTCTCGATCCATCAGGAGCTGACTTTGTTATCTATGGTAAAGAGGATAGAAACAACTCAATTAAACCCGGAGCTCCTAAAGGAATACGGTTTGATTTAAAAGTAGGAGACATGCTTATTTATTCTGGATGTGATCTCGAACACTGGCGTGAACCTTTTGAAGGCAACGTGTGTTCTCAAGTATTCTTACATTATAATCATGCCAATGGCCCCTTTGCTAAAACAAATCTTTTTGATAAACGCCCTATGTTAGGCGTCCCTAAGTAGTGTGGAACGTTTAAATCTTAAAGCTATTCCTGTTGCTTATGATAGAAATGTTTATCACCTCAATAAAAAAGAACTGAATATCATAAAAAAAACTCAATACAGAGAACCTCAGGATGGGTTCTATTTATCTGAGACCAGCTCTTTATTAGAAAATAAAACTCTCGCTTCTCTCAAAAAATTTATTATTAAAAAAGCTGAAGAATACACACGAGACGTATTAGAGATTAAAGATAAAATTTATCTTACTCAAAGTTGGTCTACTATCAATAACACTAATGCTTTTCATAGAACTCACGATCATCCTAATACATTTATAAGTGTAGTTTATTATGCTCAATGTAAAGAGGGTACTATTCGTTTTCATTTATACACTAATTCCCTTAGAGAATGTTTTAATTTTCGCTACACCATCAATAAATTTAATATCTACAATAGCCAAAACTGGGCTCTCCCAGTAAAGACGGGAGATATTGTTTTATTTCTAGGACATATTCATCATAGTTCTTCACCTCATAGGTCTCCTGAGCCTCGACTTATAGTAGGAGCCAATTTCTTTCTTAAAGGAAGTCTAGGATCAAAAAAACACGTTAGCCTTATAACACTATAATCATGGATTTAGGCCCCCCTAAGTAGTTGATCTCTACCAAAATCTAGTATATTTGTAATAAAAACGGATTTTTCTATGTTACAAAAGATAGGTTTTCTACCAGGATTTAATAAACAAGTCACACCAACCACGGCCGAAGGCCAGTGGATTGCTGGAGACAATGTACGCTTTAGGTATTCCACTCCTGAAAAAATAGGGGGCTGGTCTCAATTGGGGGAAGACTATTTAACAGGTGCGGCACGCGCTATTCACCATTTTGTAAATAAAGACGCTATCAAATATGCGGCGATTGGTACTAACCGAATTCTTTATGCTTATTCAGGAGGAATTTTTTATGACATCCATCCTATTTTAAGCACAACCACTCTAACCAATGCCTTTACCACAACTAACGGATCCGCAGTCGTTACATTAACCTTCTCTTCTACGAGTGCGTTCAACGCAGGAGATATTATTCTTTTAGATAATTTTACAACCATCACCAATTCAGATTATGTTGCCGCTGATTTCGATGATAAAAAATTTATGGTTACAGAAATTACTTCTGGAACCACCCTTACTATTACAATGCCTTCTAATGAATCAGGATCCGGAGCTTCAGCTTCTGGAGGGATTCGCGTTCAACATTATTATCCCGTTGGCCCTGCTCAACAACTTGGAGGGTATGGCTGGGGGATTGGTCAATACAGTGGAACGGTTTCAGGAGAAGTAACAACAACTTTAGATGGAGCCATTGATGCTTCTACCACAACCGTTGTTTTAGCAGATGCATCATCTTTTCCTTCTACAGGGACTTCTTATATTCAAATAGGAACTGAAGAAATTTCCTATACAGGAATCAGTACCAATACTTTAACCGGTGTGACAAGAGGTGTGCGCAATACCACAGCTGCTTCTCACTCGGATGGAGCAACCGTAACCAATACAACAGATTATGTAGCTTGGGGGAAAGCGGCTTCTGGAGATTTTGTTATTGCCCCTGGAACATGGACCCTGGACAATTATGGTTCTAAACTTATTGCTTTAATCACGGACAGTGCTTGCTTTGAATGGGATGCAGATTCATCAACAGCTACCTCAACACGAGCAACCATCATTGCAGGTGCACCCACTGCATCTAGAGACATGCTAGTTTCTACTCCCGATCGTCACTTAGTCTTTTTTGGAACTGAAACAACGATTGGGGATACAGCTACGCAAGATGATATGTTTATTCGATTCTCTTCTCAAGAATCCTTAACGGATTATACACCGACCGCGATTAATACCGCTGGCACACAGCGACTGGCTGATGGTTCTAAAATTATGGGAGCTCTCAGAGGTCGTGATGCCGTTTATATCTGGACCGATACAGCTTTATTTACCATGCGTTTTGTTGGAGCCCCTTTTACCTTTGCTTATGAACAAGTAGGAACGAACTGTGGATTGATTGGTAAGAGCTCCGCTGTAGAAGTAGATGGAGCATCGTACTGGATGTCCGAGAATGGTTTCTTTAGATACTCTGGTAAATTAGAATCTATGGACTGCTTAGTCGAAGACTATGTCTATGATGATATTAATACGGATTCTAACCAACTCATCAATGCAGGTTTGAATAATCTTTTTGGAGAAATTATATGGTTCTATTGTACTAATGGTTCAGACGTTGTTAATCGCATGGTGTGTTATAACTATATTGATTCTTCAGCGAAGCGAGGCATATGGACCACGGGAAGTTTAAATAGAACAGCCTGGGCCGACTCAGCTATCTTTGGAAAACCTCATGCAACGTATTATGATATTGATGGAACGCAAGCAGCTAGTTCAGGAACCTACGTCGTAGGAAATACTGAAGGTATATCTACTTACTATGAACATGAAACAGGGAATAACCAAGTAACCGGTGGAGTAACCACTGCGATCGCTGCAAACATTGAATCAGGAGATTTTGATATTACGCAAGATAAAAGACAAGGGATTACCTTTAGAGGGGATGGAGAATTCTTCATGTCAATCAGAAGATTTATTCCAGACTTCTTGACGCAAACCGGAACGACTCGTATAACATTATACTTAAGAGATTATCCAAATGCGTCCCAAGTAAGTTCAACCTTAGGACCGTTTGATATTACCTCGAGTACCACGAAACAAGATACCCGAGCTCGTGCTCGATCCGTAGCGTTGAAAGTAGAGAACACTGCGGTTAACCAAGACTGGAAATTAGGAACGTTTAGATTAGACGTTCAAGAGAGTGGAAGAAGATAATGCCGTTTCAATCAGAAAAACAAAGACGATATTTATGGGCCAACGAGCCAGAGATTGCTCGTGACTGGACCGATACTTATGGCAGCGGAATTGCTAAAGCTTTGGGGGGAAGAGTACCATTAGCCAATGGTAATTTTCTTACCGGGCAACATTTTGGTGAGGAGGGTAATCGACAACAATTAATAAATGCCATGGAGGCTGGCTTAATTAATGAAAGAGATTATAAATTGATGAGTGGCTATGATGCTTCTCAAGAAATCCTGGGATTAGGGGGACCTAACTGGAATCCTCTGAAAGCACCTGCAAATTTTGCAGCTTCAGGAATATATAATCTTGGAAAAACAGTTATGTCACCGGAAGATTATTTTACTGAAGAAGGCGAGAAATTAATAGGACCAATAGATAGTACTTTATTAAACACTATGGGATCAATGGGTTATGGATTTAATAAGGATCAGTACGAAGGTATTTTAGGATTGGATCCAGAAGCTTTCAATACGAGTGAGACAGGCCCTTATGGAAGCAACTATAGTGCACAACTTGCTCAAAGATCTGGGTTAGCACCAGCTTACGATTTTGATGAGCCTAGTGGAGAAATTATGAAGGTTCCTACCGATGGTAATTATGTTTCACGAAATACAAATTATTCAGAAATGCCATTAGACACTTCAAGATTTAAAGGTGTATATGCGGGACCAGGACAAGGAGATGAAGCTGAAAATTATATAGAACAAGCTCCGAAAAAAAGTAATCTCTTTTGGGAAGGTATTAAAAAAATAGGTCGTTTCGTTACTCCCGGTGGAGATTTTAATTTTGCAGGATTTCTTCCAAGAGGAGGGATGGATCCCGCTCATGCAGCTAATCTCCAATATGCAGTGGATGATGTAGGTTTTGGAACTGGAAGTCAAAGAGATCAATTTGGCATGTTAGTTGGACAAAGTTTTGCGGACCCGACACGAACGTATGAAGATAGATTAGCAGAACAAAAAGAAAAATTAGATAATTTTTTTGCTTTGGGTAAAAAGAATTCTACATATAAAAAACAATTAGATCATATTAATCAAGTTTTAAAGATTAAAGAACAAGAGAAAGCTGCGGCAGATGGTGGAAAAGATGGACAAACACCTAAAACACCTACTAAAACAGTTCATAGTGGTAAACCAACAGGAGGTCACCATCAAGGAGGAGGCGGAGGAATTGGAAGTACAGCATCTAAGCAAGGAGCAGCACCAGGACAAAAAGGAGCAAGTTCAGATTGGCGAGCCAAAGGTGGAAGAATCGGATATTTACAAGGAGGTCTAGCAGCATTATGGCCAAGATAGTACAAACATTAACCAGACAAGGAGCCGAGTATGACGATGCCGTGGCTAACTCTTTAGTAAGAGATCTGGATGGAATCGTACAAAAATTAAATAGTACTTATCAACAAGAACTTAAAGAAGAAGTAGAAGCTAGAAACTTCTTTTTAATGTAATGGCAATAGTAAACCAGTATAAATTTTTAGGAACCAATATAGCAACGGATGTTGAACAAACAATATTGACTCCTTCTGCAGCGGGCGCAGGCGCTGTAGAAACCGTGATTATTAAATCATTAAGAGTGACCAACACCACAGGTAACACTCCCACGATTACTATTACTAATGGTACAACCAAGATTGTAAACACACAGACTTTATCAGCCAATGCTAGCACCGAAATTTTAACGTTGCCTTTGATTGTAGAATCAGGGGTAGCCCTTAAAATCAAAATGAGTAGCGCGGACTCCGTGGATATTGGAGTAAGCTATTTAAACATAAACCAGGAGGTAACAACATAATGGAAACCATTAAACATAATGGTAAGGAAATACCGGTCATTAGACACAAGGATAAAGCAATCCCTGTCTTTAAACCTGAAGTCAAAGTGACCATTAAAAACAAGCACACAGGGGTTATTTATAAGACTGAGGAGGAATGGAAACAGCTTAAAATCAATGAAGATGACATCAGAAGAGATGTCCTAATACGTGTACCAAGTCTTGATTTGTTGGCTAAAACAAAGTAATACTAAAAGTTCAGGTGAAATTCCTGCCCTTTTACAACTACCACAGAGAAACATATGGCGATAACAGATATTAACATTTCAGAAAAACTAACTGCGGGAGCTCCTCCTATCAAATATGAAGGAGATATGAGGCCTACTAACGATCAAGGTACTCAAATGGCGGGTCCTGCAGGCTATCACAGATTATTAGAACACTTCTTAAACCTAGGCTATCCTTATGAACAAGCAGGAGATCTAGCGATGGAAGCATGGCGCTCAGGAGATCTAGCTCCTTCAGATCAAGAATATGAACCCAAAGCTTTTGGAGGGATAGCAGGATTAGATGGACGAAGAAGATATTTTTTAGGAAGCGTAAAGAAATTATTTAAAAAAGTAACTAAGCCCATTAAAAAAGTTGCAAAGAAACTTACCAGTAGCAAATTAGCTAGACTCGCTGCTCTTGCAGCAGCTACCTATTATGGTGGTCAAGCTATGATGGGTAAAAATCCAGCTCTTAAAAAATGGGTCACAGATGCATGGTTAGGAAAACCAAAGATCGGAGCGCTAACCGGGAAAGGTCCTGTCTCATGGGCTGGTGATAATGTAGTAAGACAGGGTGGTATACAAAATTTAATTGGTAAATTCCCCGGAGGTTTGTGGGGTCTAGCAGGAAGTGCAGCAGCAGCAACTCCATTCTTAATGGGAGATGAACAAGATACATTGGAAGAAGTATCAGGAGAAATGAGTCGGGGTGAAGGACTTCCTTTAGGAGATATTAACGAAACAATTATTGAAGCATATAAAGCAGGGCCAGAAGCCGTTAACGCGTTGGCAGCTAAGTATCCTTATTTAGTAGACAGGCAGTATATAGATGTGGATCGTCTAGCTCAAGGCGGAAGAATCGGAGCACAAGAAGGCGGACTCATGGACCTCGGTGGCATGGAAAAAGATTATAGAGAAGAAGGTGGATTCGTACCTATCGGAGGACAAGAAAAAGCCGATGATGTGCCTGCAAGATTAAGTAAAAATGAATTTGTATTTACGGCGGATGCTGTTAGAAATGCAGGCGGAGGAGATATAGATAAAGGTGCAGAAATTATGGAGAATGTAATGAAAAATTTAGAAGCAGGTGGCGAAATTTCAGAAGAGTCCCAAGGACGACAAGGGGCAAGAGAAATGTTCGCAACCTCAGAACGATTAAGCGAGATTATATAATGGCAAAAACAAGTATAGAAAAACAAGCTGAAAAAAATGCACAAGCTAGATTAAAAGAGGCAAGACTAAAACAAAGTATTAAAGAGCATAATGTCAGAGCCGCTTTAAAAAACGAGAGAAAAAATAGACCTGATAAAACAATATCTATACCCTTCATTGGTGATCTAGATTATAAAGGTGCTACTGAAAAATCAAAATCTCTTAATAAAGAATTAAGAAAATCTAAAAAATCTAAAAAATTTATAAGCAAAACTCAAGACATCTTAGATGAAAGAGGAGCTACTGGAGTTAAAACACCATGGTATAAACCAGACAAAGCTCCTTCTCTTGTGGCAAGTGTGGAAAAAAAGAAATTAGAGAAAAAACTTCCTTCCACAGAAGGTTCTTTTAGAGGCGGAGGAATCGCCAAAAGAGGATTAGGAAGAGCATTTATGAAGGGTGGAAAAGTATAATGGCAATAACACAAACACAAACACTACCACCGAAGTTTATAGAAGATCTAGCAACGGATTATGGAGCACAGTTAAAAGCAACAACAGCTGTCCCTTTAAAGACCGCTGCCTTTGCACCTCAAGTTGAAGGATTAGATCCTTATCAAACCCAGGCCTATACGAGAGCTCAAACAGGTATTGGAGCCTATGAACCTTACATCACAGGACAGGGGGCGTATGCCGGTGCACCCACAGACATGCGAGGAGCTCAAGACTTTATGGGACCAACGGGTTATCAAGCGTTTATGTCTCCCTACCAACAGGATGTTATTGATAAAACGTTAGCTCAATACGATGTGCAAGCTCAAAAAGGTTTAACCGGTATTGGACAGCTCGCAGCGCAATCAGGAAATTTAGGAGGAGGACGTGAAGGCGTGATGCGTTCAGAATATCAATCACAATCAGATTTAAACAGAGCATTATTAAATGCTCAAATGTTACAACAAGGTTTTGGACAAGCTCAAGCAGGAGCAGGACAAGCGTTCGGACAATCCATGCAGATGGCTGGTCAAGTTCCTCAACTTTATGGACAAGATACAGCCACACTGGGTCAAGCGGGCGCAATGCAACAAGCTCAGGGGCAGGCAGTACTCGATGCACAACGAGAGGCAGCTCGTATGGCAGCGTATGAACCTTATGAACGACTTGGACAATATGGTACTGGTGTAACCGGCATCATGGGAGGTTATCCAGGTCAATATCAATCCATGGTAACACCTAATCCTACGCCGTTGCAGTCGGCTCTAGGTATTGGATCCGTGTTGTCAGGTATCTATGGGAATGTAATGGGACAAGGAGGAGGAACCTTCCCAGACTATAATCCACTTAAATATTAGGACAAAATTATGAGCTACGTATTAAGAAGACCTATGTTTCGAAAAGGCGGATCCGCTGATGATGATGGTATCACTTCAGGGTTAAGACCCGGTTATAAAGATGGAGAAACCGTTGAAGAACAATTTTTAAGAACAAGAGACTTACTCAATAAATATAATCCTCCACGAAGAAGTAATATGAATGACTTCTTGATTAATTTTGGTTTGAACATGGCTTCTCAACCTCCTTCCGGAAACATTTTCCAAACGGCAGCGGCGCAAGCACGTGGACCTTTTCAAGCGTTTCAATCTTCAAGAGGAGCGCAGGATCTAGAACAGAAAAAATTAAACGCCGCGATGATAGGAGACATCATGGCTCAACGTTCTGCGGAACGAATAGCAGGGATTGAAGCGGGTGGAAAAGGTAGCCTGAAAGAAACACAAATTGAAGAACAACAAATTAAACAGGCCTTTAAAGATCTTTCGGATCTTCGAAAAGCACGAGATGAAACAACTGACGTAGAAGAACTACGAGTGATCGAGTATAAAATCAAAGGAACTAAAGGAGTACTGACTGAAATTCTAGGCATTCCTCCTGAATACGAAGCCATCATTGGTAACGATGATAGTTTTGAAAACTTTATTGAGATCGCCGTAAATGAAGAAAACAAAAAACGAATCGATGAATTTAAAACAAATAATCCAGACGCCACAACAGTGGACGTTGACGAAAATGTAGAACGGGTAGATAATGACAGTGTTGAAGCTATTGATTTAACTTTTAAGTTTCTTAAAAAGAAATATGGTTACCAAAGTGGTGGACGTGTTAGTAAACAAATGGGTGGACCAATGGTTGAAGAACAAATGAGAGAAACGGTGAACACACCTCAGGGAAGTGCAACCATTCAAGATACCATGATTGAAGGAGCCCCCCAAAATCCTAATAGCCCTGTACAAAATCTGAGTTATGATGAACTCAGAGCCAGACTTCCTAGAGAAATCAGTGATGAGATTGTAAAACTATTATCTGAAAGTGAACAGGCTCTTATTGATTTTGCCAGCATTCAAACGCAACAAGACGTTGATGCCTTCAATCAAAAATATCAAGTCGAGTTAGTGTTACCAGCGGAGGCGTAGAATGGCCTCAGATTCTCTATTTAAAACTAGAAAAAAAGAACTTCAAAAAGAACTTAAAAAAAATCAACTCATCGAAGCGATTCGAGAGCGAACCAATCCTAAAGAAACTCGAAGTAAAAAAGTAAAATTTACCTGGGAAGGGGCAAGAGATTTTTTAACTACGCTTGTAGGTCCAACAAAAATGAAGTTGGATCGAGTACAGGCGCTTCAACAAAAGAATGTTAAGGCTAATGAAAAAGATTATATAGATTTTTTTGAAGACTTAGAAAAATCTCTTTACTCAGCAGCTGATAAACTAAGCTATGCCGTTGGGGATGTTATTACCACGGGAATTGATCTGGGTCCTGGACGACTCATCGATACAAATCTTACCGAAAAACTTACTGAGCTTTATGAAGAAAATGAAATGGCTGAACCCGAAACATTATTGGGTAAAACGAATTCATTACTTATTCAGTATGGTGTGCCAGGAAGTGCTGTCTTTAAAATTCTTGGACGTCTTAAAAAAGTACATAGTTTACGAAGACCCAAAGCGATTCTTAGAAAAACAACGGGAGCCAAGTTTTCTCGGAATGCATTACGTGCAGGTAATATGGCAACCGCTTTCGCGGTCACTGATTACCTAGCCACGGACCCTGGATTTGATCAACCCTTTGTAACCGAAGAAAAAACTACAGGACTCACAGGAAGAGAACTTGCAGCCGCAAGATTTAGAAACCGTTTGCGTTTCGCGCAAAGTGGAGCCATGATTGGTGGTGGTTTTTCTTTAGCAGGGAAACCCGCAGCTTTAGGATTTAAATATTTATTATTTAAACCCACTATGAAACTAGGAGGGTTCGGATTAAAAGCAGCTAATAAATTAGTAATACAACCTGCAAGTTGGCTAGCTTCTAAAGATCCAATTGTCCTTCCTACTGTGTCCAAAGCTATGAGAGGAGCCAGCGGGTATACTCTAGAACAAATTATTTCTCCTGTCTTATCGTTGCAGCCGCAGCGAATGGGAAAGCTTCCTCCTTTTAAAGAATGGAGATTGTTTAATGTAACGGATGCTAATCCAATGAAAAGAAAACTAAAACGATTTGATAATATTTTATCCTATTTTAGATCTATTGGAAAACACACAGGCAACCAATACTTTTTAAGTTCTAGAGCCAGAAAAGAAATCAAAGCACAATCCAGAGGTATTGAGAAATGGATTGAAAGCTTGGAACATAATGCTTACGTGCTGGCTAAAAAATTTAAAGGATTAAAAGACACCAATAAATCTTCACCTGGAGATATGGACTACTGGTTAAATCAAAGTTTGGCTTATCTTAAAAAAGAAATTCAAATTGAAGGAGTCCATCCACTCTTACGTGAAGCTACGAAAGGCTTAGACAAAAAATTGATGACCATCCGAAGTCGATTTGCCAACATGCTTCCTGAAGGAGACATGAAACAATTCATATTAGATAACGTCAAATCATATATGAGAAAATCATTTGCGGTATTTACTAATCCTAATTTTAGACCTCCTAAAAATGTTTTTGATGATGCCGTGGAGTATATGTCAGGGCTTGTATCGAAGAATGATTCGATGAGAATAGCAGCCATAAATGCATTCAAAAGAATGACACCTGAAGAAGCCATTAAAAATTATTCTACCAATCTAGTCAATAAATTTTTAAGAATAGGAAAACAGGATGATAAAGATCCTCTTACTATTTTACAGTACCTACAGAAGCAATACTTTCCAGGGGATAAACTTTTAAAAACTGGGGAAGAACTTCCTGATGCAATTAAAAGATTATTGGGGGAAGAAAACAATTTAAAATCGGCAGTTCTACAAACTTCCAATCATGCGATTGTACAAACGGTTAACAAACGATTAGCAGATAGACTAGCTGCCTTAGGAGTTCAAGAAGGATGGTTATGGAAGTCCCAAGCTGCAGCGGACGCCGTTATAGGCAATGCACAAAAAATTACTCAACTCCCAGGACTTGGAATTTTAGAATCCAGACTTAATAAAATGTATGCAGCTGCAGAAGTGGCGCAAGCTTTCAGAGGACAAAAAGGATTATTAGATGCAGCTATTCAAAACGCAGCTTACCGAAGTCTATTACAATTTAAAGTCGCAACTCAGTTTGGAAAAACGGTGCTCTCTCCAGCTACCCAAGTACGTAACGTAACCTCTGCAAGTTTATTTCCTTTAGCCAGTGGACATATTGGTGGGAATGTTAGTGTTCCAAATGCATTTAAAATGATTCTTGATGACATCTTTGGAGCAGGAAAAGTTATTAATGAAGAAGCCTTCATTAAAAATATAGAAAATAAAATTCGTTTAGGAGTGATCGACGAAAACATTGTAGCTTCAGAACTTAAAGCCGTGTTGCAAGATATTAAAAAAGGAGCTGTTAATAGTTTGGATGGCCTATTTGATAAACTAGCTCATGGTAAATTTATGAGAGAAGCAACTCGAGTCTATGCAGGAGGGGATAACGTTTGGAAATGGTATGGTCACGAGTATGTGAAAGCTCAATTGAAACCTCTCTTCAGAAACCTGGATGATGTAGCCAAGTGGACACGAGAAATTAGCGGCCGAACTTATATTAAAAGAGATTTAATTACCAATAAAATTAAAACGTTGGACGAAGCAATTGATGAATCAGCAGCGTGGTATATTAGAAATACCTATCCAACCTATAGTAAGGTACCTGAAGTTATTAAAGCCATCAGACGTTTACCATTTGGTAATTTCGTATCGTTCCCAGCTGAAATGACAAGAACTTCTTTTAATCTTATAGATATCGCAGCAAAAGAAATTGCATCCAGCAATCCTATCTTGAGACAGATGGGTTATAGAAGAATGATCGGAACCTATACGGTTCTTGGCGGTGCGGGAAGCGCAGCTTTAAATCTAGCTTCGTTCTTAACAGGCATTACCGAAAAAGATTTAGATGCCTACAAACGTTCCTTCGCAGCTCCATGGAACAGAAGATCTATTATGTTACCACTTAATAAATGGGACAAAGGAATTGGAAAAGCAATTAACTTCTCCTACTTCAGTCCTTATGATGTCGTGCAACAACCCATCGAAGCTTATTTTAAAGGACTCGAAGAAAATAAAATGAGAGGTGGAGACATGTCGGATTATTTCTTAAATGAATTTTGGAAACTCGATGGACCAATGATGACTTATTTCCAACCATTTATTTCAGAGTCCATTGCTCAAGAAAAAGTTATGGATATCATTCCTGCAGGGTATGGAGGACGAGGAGGAGAAACTAAAACAGGAAGTCTCGTTTACTCAGAGACGGATTCTCCAGGAGACAGAATGTTAAAAAGCTTTGCTCATGTATTAACGGGCGTGGCTCCCGGAGCATGGACCACGGGTTCTAAAATAGCTGGAGCTTTACAAGAAGAAGTTTCACCGAGTGGTAAACCGTTGAGTTTAAGAGATGAACTTTTAGCTTTGTTCTCAGGAATTAGAATTGTTGATGTGGATGTACCTAAAAGCATGCAGTATAAAATTACAACCTACCAGGTGAGAAAAAGATCAGTTACTAAAGCCGAACCTTTTTATACTATTGAAAATGTAGCTACGCGTGGAGGGCAAAACTTAGCCGATGAATTTGAACAAATTCAAGAAGAAGCTTTCAGAGTGCAACAAGATATGTATCGAATTATACAAGACGCTAAGGAAATTGGACTGAGTAATTTTCAAATTAAAAAGATTTTAAGAAAAAGAAAAATTCCATCACGAGAAATTCGTAAATTAATGAAGGGAGAATTTATTCCATTCCGTTATCAAAAGGATCGAATGAAGGAGAGAGTCAAAGAAGCTAAGAAAGTTTATGGAAAAGATGTAGATAAAGGATGGGTTTATCCTAAGTTTTTAATGAATGGTATTATAAGAAAATGGAAAAATAGATCTTTGGGGGAACCTGAAGAAGAAAAAACTGAACTCCAAAAGATTGAAGAACTGATGGGAGAAGGCGGAGAAGATCAAACATCTTCTTTAGATATGAATTTAAGTATGCCAGCTACCAGAACCGCTGAAGTACAGACACCACCTTTGCCTCAGACGCCTCAACCAAAGACAAGAAATGTTGGTATTATGGCTTCGTTACAAAAGAATCCAATGACAGGGTTGACAAGAACCGAGAGTGCGTTATTGTCACCATCGGAACAGGTTATTGCAAGGAGAACATGACACCCAAGACTATAAGAGAAAATATTATTAGTTTACAAGGACACATCACAGGTCTCAAGAAAGATGTGGCTACTATAAAGAACAACCATTTGAAACATATCAATGTACGCATTCATGACTTGGGTGGCAAGATAGACAAAATCTATTGGGTTCTTTTAGCTATGGTGGGGGCCATAGCGCTTCAATTGTTCCAGCATTTCCTTACATAATACATGTCATTATCGAAAAATTTTTCCTTGGAGGAGCTTACCAAGTCGCAAACAGCGACCAGAAAAGGCATTGATAATACCCCTAGTCCTACCCACCAGGCTAACCTACAATTGCTCTGTACGTCGATCCTACAGCCAATTAGAGACCATTTTTCTCAGGTTGTAACCGTTTCTAGCGGATATCGCTCTCAGGAGCTCTGTCTTGCCATCGGCAGCAAAACCACCTCGCAGCATGCAAAAGGAGAAGCGGCCGACTTCGAAATCTTTGGAGTATCTAATAAAGAATTAGCAGATTACATCAATGAACACCTGGAATATGATCAATTAATCCTCGAGTACTGGAAAGAATCAGATCCGAACTCGGGCTGGGTGCATTGCAGTTATTCAGAAGGTAATAATAGGAATCAATATTTGAGAGCTTACAAAGACGAGAACAACAAAACTTGTTATCAACCCATGGAGTCATGATGAAATTTGTATGGGAAAAATTAAAGGCAGCACATGAGTCGGTATTTATTACTACTTTCAATAGATATCAGGGATTAGTTCTATTCCTAATGCTACTTGCAATTTATTTTAAATAAACTATATTAGATCTAGGAGCGCTTTAGGAGGCTCTTATTATTAACTGTCTAACAAGGAGGTTACTATGACTGATCTAATAAACTTAAACAATTTCCTAAATAACGCAATCGGTTTCGAAGATATCTTCGATCGTTTCATGCGACTGCCTCACATTAATGAGGGCTTTCCCCATTATAATGTAAAAAAGGTAGGCGTAGATAACGATGGCGTAGTTAAAACCTATCATCTTGAACTTGCTTTAGCAGGCTATAACAAAGAAGACTTAGATGTACGAGTCGAAAATGGTCTGTTAACAATCAAAGGAAAAGATATGTCACCTATGAAAGAGTCAGAAATGTCTGATTTTATTCATAGAGGAATTGCTAAAAGACGCTTTGTTAAAAGCTGGCAATTAGGTGAATACGTCAAGCTGAAGAGGGCAATTTATAAGAATGGGGTTCTAACAGTTATTTTGAAAAACGAAATACCTGAAGAAAAAAAACCTACGTTCATAAAAATTGAAGACAAATAAGAGATTTAGAAAATTTTGTGCGCCTCGCGCGTATATCCTATATTTTCGAGGATTAAATCCAGTCTCTTAACTCTTCTCCCATAACTTGGGAAGCGATGTTAATTTTCTTGCGGAGGGCTTTGACGATTCTTTCGTCAACTGTGTCTTCCGCGAGAATGTCCACATAGGTTACTGATTTTTTTTGACCAATTCGGTGAGCACGGTCCTCGGACTGTAATCGCTTCTCTAGGTCGTATCCGTTAGAATAATATATTACAGTATTAGCAGCCGTTAAAGTAATTCCATATCCACCTGTTTGTGGAGTTCCTACCAAAAATCGACATTTGTCATTTTCTTGAAATTTCTTTCTATTCCCGTCCCGTTGGTCTTGCGGCGTGAGCCCATAATAATCAACCACGGATCCCGGACCATATTCTTTTTCTATCGCTTTAATAACCGTTTTAATATCATGTTGGAAATGAGCCCAAATAATAGCTTTTCCTTCTATTTCTTCTAGTACGTCCATTAATTCAAGAGTCCTATTATTTTTAATGGTTTGAATAGTGCCATCATCAGCTGAAAAGTGACCACACGTAATTTGCTGCAAACGCATTAATTGCGTAAGCGCTGTTACAGTCGTAACACTTTTACCATTTAATACCGCTAAAGCTTCTTTTTTCATTTGGTCATAAACCTTTTTCTGTTCTGAAGTTAGAGTAATAGTTCTTTTCATATAAATTTTATCAGGAAGATCTAAACAATCTTCTTTTAAAACTCGATAAGAAAAACCTTTTACTTTTTCAGATAATTCATTTAAATTTTTAAATCCACTTACCACCTGAATAGAGCGTCCATGAATATGAAGCGTTTTCATTTCTGCATATCTATTTCTAAAAGCATAGTATGATTGAAAATTTAAAAGCCACGGGCTTAAAAATTCACATTGGCTATAAAGATCTAAAGGATTTTTTGTCACAGGAGAACCTGTTAAAATTCTACGGTATTGAGCTCTTCTTGAAATTTCAATAATATTACGAGTTCTTTTAGCTTTAGGATTTTTAATAGTAGTGGATTCATCAATAGCTAATAAGGTTTTATGCGACAATAAAAATTTTTTAGCAAAATCACTGCCTTTAGCAGTGCTTAAAGCCTCTACATTCATAATAAGAATATGAAGTTCGTCCGTTGTTTTAAACAAATTCCCTAATTTTCTAGATTGTTCTTTAGTAATGTTGGCTTGCCACAAAACCGACACATTCTCAATGTGGTCCGGCATATGCTGCGGCAGCTCCTGCTTATGCCAGGTTCCTATAACCCCTTTAGGAGCAATAATTAAAGCCCCATCTACCTTTCCTTTATCATAAAGCATGGCTAAATTATCAATAAGAACTTTAGTTTTACCCGTTCCCATCTCCATGAAATAAGCATATATCTCCTTATTCCAGGATTTTTCTAAAGCGGTCAACTGATGACCATAAGGTTTAGTCTTAAATTTATATTGCATAATTTTTTAATTCTTTCTATTGACTTAATCTATAGGATATATTATATACATTGTCAATGGTAGAAAGCATAAATTATAAAGAAGTAAAAGAAACGCCGTCCATCGTTTACGTAATTCAAGAAATTGCAGGAACGAGAGAAGGACGACCTAAAATAAATATTATGGGGGCAGCTCAATACGGAGTATTTAAATTTTTACTACCTGAAATGTCTCAAATGATTTTTTCACCAGGTCCTTTAATTTTTAAATTAAGAAAAGGTTTACAAAAATATAGAGCGAAAGATTTTTTATTATTGACAGGGGATCCAGCTATTATTGGAGTCGCTTGTTCTATTGTTTCTGATATAACAAATGGTAAATACAGTTTACTGAAATGGGATAAACAAGAAAGAAAATATTATCCTATTGAAATTAACCTACACGAGAAAGGACAAATTGATGAGTGAGTACCCAAAAAATATAAATTTTGAACAAGACCAAGAAGAAATTTTAGATAAAACACAGAATCTAAATAAACTAGCAGCGAAAGTAAAAGAACTGCAAGGGATTAATCAAGCTATAGAAACGCTTGAGGAATCTCTTAAAAATACTAAAAAAGATTATGAAGCTCTATCAGGAGAAATCATTCCAACGATGATGTCAGAAATGGGATTGTCGGAACTTAAATTAATGGATGGTTCTGCTGTGGAGGTCAAACCGTATTATGCAGCCAATATCTCGGTTAAGAATAGAGATTCGGCGTATAGTTGGCTTCGTTCCAATGGCCTAGGTGATATCATAAAAAATGAAATCACTGTTTCCTTTGGTAGGAATGAAGATAACAAGGCGGCAGAATATGCTAACCTTGCGAAGGGTCAAGGGTATCAACCGACACAAAAGTTGAAGGTTGAGCCTATGACCCTCAAAGCACTAGTCCGTGAGCGTATCGAGAAAGGTCTCGAAATGCCAACGGATATTTTTAACGTGTTCGTAGGAAACCGAACCACAATTAAAAGGAAAAAGTAAACATGAAAAGCGACTCACAAATCACGAAACGTGAAAACGCAGGCGCTCTAGCTCCAAATATTTTGGAAGCGGACGCAAACCAAGGCACGCAGAATATATCGCAAGAAGATTTAGCGTTACCATTCTTAAAGGTCTTGGGACAACTTTCTCCCGAAGTCAATCAACGTGACGCAAAATATGTTTCAGGGGCAGTCCCTGGAATGATTTTGAATACGGTCAGTAATGATACGTATGACGGGACGAAAGGTATCGAAGTTTTGCCAGTCTTTTACAAAAGACAGTATATTGAATGGCAAGACAGGGGGGAGAGTAAAGGCGCACCTGTTCATATATATGAAGCAGGCGATGACATACCTCAAACCACTCGGGATAAGTCGAACAAAGATCGTTTAGCCAATGGCAACTATCTTGAAAATACAGCAAGCCACTTTGTGGTGCTGTTAGGTGACAATCCTTCTACAGCGTTGATTTCTATGAAAGCTACTCAATTAAAGATTAGCCGTAAATGGAACTCAATGATGATGGGGATTAAGCTACAAGGTAAAAACGGTATGTTCACACCGCCTACATATAGCCACATTTATAGACTAAAAACAGTTCAAATGTCGAATGACAAAGGAACTTGGTTTGGTTGGGATGTATCTAAAGTAGGGCCCGTTCAAAACCGTACAGTATACGATATAGCTAAAACTTTTGCTCTTAGTATAAGTAAGGGCGAAATAAAAGCTAAACACGGTACTGACGGCAAGGAGAGAGAGGAGGCACCATTTTAATATGACAGATAGCAAAGAAAAGTACATTCCTATGTCAGGAACACTTAAATTTACATCTGACTATTCTATTTTCATAAAAGCGAAAGGAAATAGAAAGGTGTATCCAACTCAAGTGGCAAAACTGTTGCTTAAAATTAAAGCAAGAGGCCAGAAAGTACCGGTCATCGTTAATGAAAATAATCAAATCATTGACGGTCAACACCGTGTAGAAGTATGTGAAAAACTAGGCATTCCAGTAATGTATCTAGTTTGTAAAAACGCATCATTGGAAGATATCAAAGATATCAACAATTCTGCGAAGCTGTGGAATTTCGAAGATTATTTGAGATGCTACAGCCGCAACGGCTACAAAAAGCAAAGAACATATCTGACACTCAGATCTTTCAAAGAAAGATATGATCTGCCAGGTAGAATTGCTTTGTATCTACTGTCTGGTAATTCGCACGATTTAGGTCTTAATGATTTCCGAACTGGAAATTTTGAGATTGACAATATCAAAGAGGCTCACACGTTTGGAGACTGCCTAAAAAAAATTAGGAAGACTCACAAGTGTGGTCGCTCTGTGCGATTTGCTCGAGCACTGGTCAACAATGTAAGCATCCATAATTCGGATCTTAATCTTGATCGTCTTGTTAAACAGATCGAAAAGTATCCTCAAAAAATCAAAGGACCTAACGTCGAAGAATTTGAGGACTCTATTCTTAATTGTTACAGTTACCAGAAAAGAGGCAGAAAACTGAGTAACAGGAAAACAGTAGGGAAAAAATAGATCTTTTGTCAAACGACAAAAGGAGGGGCGCAAGCGGGAGACTTAATGCGCCCCTATCTTACTATGATAGAACGATTTAAAAATATTTTTAATGGATTGCAGCGGGCGCATGGGTGTACTTACATCGAAAAAAAGAATACCGATGGAACTAAAATTAAAGGGAAATCTTTTGTTAAGAGAGAACCCGTCACAGATTTATTGTGGCAAAACCATTTAAAAGGAATTGAACCTAGTCTAGGAATCATTCCCATCAATGAAAAGAATAAATGTTCCTGGGGCTGTATTGATATAGATAGCTACGCAGGCTTTGATCATAAAAAATTAATCAATAAAATTAAGTTACTAAAACTTCCTCTTATTACTATGAGATCTAAGAGTGGAGGAGCACATGTTTTTTTATTTACTACCATTGCGGTAGACGCAAAAGTATTAAGAAATAAATTATTATCTATTAGTGCAGTATTAGGCTTCGGAAGCTCAGAAGTTTTTCCAAAACAGATTGAATTAAAATCAGAAGAGGATACAGGAAATTTTTTAAACTTACCATATTTTAATTCTGAAAATACAACGAGATATGCCTTTCTAGAAAATGCAGAAGCTGCTAGTATGGATGGTTTTTTTGGATTATATGAAAGAAATAAACTCACTCCAGAACAATTAGAAAAATTAAGTATTAAAAGACCAACCTCAGAATTTAGTGATGGTCCTCCTTGTTTAGAATCTTTAACTCAAGAAAAATTAACTGATGGTAGAGACAGAGTTCTGTATCAATATATTCAATATGCTAAAAGGAAATGGCCAGAAGAATGGACAAAACATATCAATCCTTTTAACTACAAATATTTTAATGAACCCTTAGACGACAAGGTTATCCAAGATAAAATAAAATTTAATAGCAAGAAAGAATTAGGTTTTAAATGTAACGAAGAACCTATGTGTTTACATTGCGACAAAGAGTTATGTAAGACAAGAAAATTTGGAATTGGGGGAGAAGTAGTTTTTCCTATGTTAACGGACTTACAAAAAGTAGAATTAGATGAACCTTATTATTGGGTTAATGTAGACGGAGAAAGGGTAAAATTAGATAAAGCTCTTATTTTATATGACCAAAGACTTTTTCAAATTTCTGTATTAGAACAACTTAATATTATTCTTCCAAGTTTGAGTAAAAAAGATTGGCGAATGTTAATTCAAAATTTATTAAATAATATAGAACTTATAAAAGCTCCTAAAGGTTCTTCTAAAGTAGATCAGCTACAAGGTCATCTTGAAGAATTTTGCACGAACCGCAATTCCTCTTCTACTAAAAAAGAAGATATTATGAGAGGAAATGTATTTAAAGAAGACAAAAAATATTATTTTGTATTTAGTAAATTTTATCATGGCTTTTTACAAAAGAAACGATGGGATGAAAAATCTCAACTAACTCATCAAATGTTACGAGAGTATTTTAAATGTGAAGAAGATAGAATTATGGTAGGCAAAAAGAAAATAGCAGTTATTGTAGCAAGTTCTTTAGAACGTCTTGAAATTCCTTACGAACAAAAAGAATTAAAACCAAAGGATCCTTACTAATGAAAACAATTGTCTTAGGACCACCAGGTACAGGAAAGACTACAACTCTTTTAGATAAAGTAGATGAATGTCTTAAAAATACACATCCAAATAGAATAGGCTATTTTGCTTTTACTCAGAAAGCTGCATACGAAGCACGCGATAGAGCCATGGAACGTTTTAATTTAACCGCTGATGATCTTCCCTATTTTAGAACCCTTCACTCATTAGCTTTTAGAAGACTGGGAATGCAAAAAGAAAATGTAATGCAGAAACACCATTATGAAGATTTAGGTAAAAAACTAGGTTTTCCAGTTGACTATATGGAATATGATGATGAAGAAGGAGGAATCTTTACGACTAAGAGTGACTACCTACGCATCCTTCAATTAGCAAAATTAAGAAACATCAGTTTTGAAAAACAATATGATTTACAAGAACACACTCAAGATGTTGAATTTGATAAACTTAAAATTATTTCTAATGAATTAGAACGTTACAAGAAAGAATATAATTTAATTGATTTCAATGACATGATTTTAAAATTTATAAAATCAGATGCGTCTCCAGCATTTGATGTAGTTTTTATTGATGAAGCCCAGGATTTATCTTTAATGCAATGGGACATGGCCAGAACAATTTGGAATAAAACTAATGATGCTTTTATTGCGGGTGATGATGATCAAGCTATTTTTAGATGGGCTGGTGCAGATGTTGATAGTTTTATAACTCAAACAGGAAAATTTTTAAAACTGACAGAATCTTTTAGGGTTCCGCGTCAGGTGCATGACATTGCTATGGGAATTATAGGAAGAGTGTCCAATCGTTTAAAGAAGAAATGGGAACCTAAACTTGTAGAAGGTAGCGTCACACGCCATCCAGACTTTGATAATATAGATATGAGTCGAGGAGAATGGTTAGTATTGGCACGAACTAAATACATGTTAAATGAATTAGAAGAAACATTATATCGAAAAGGTCTTTACTATAAAAATAAATTTAAAAAATCATATGAAGAAGATTTATACGAAGCCATTACAGATTGGGAAAAATTAAGAAAAGGAGAATCTCTCGATTACAATAAAGCTAACAGAGTTTTAAGTTATATCTCTCCACGGAATTTACAAAAAGAAAAAATTTTTGGAATGGTAAAAGATCAAGTTTATAATCTAGAATCTTTGCGTAAAAATTTTGGACTATTAACAAAAGCTGTTTGGTATGAAGCTCTTGATGAAGCTCCTTCTCGTAAGGTAGAATATATTAGAAAAATGAGAGCAAATGGAGAAGAATTAAATAAAAAACCACGTATTTTATTATCTACGATTCATGGGGTCAAGGGAGGTGAATCAGAAAATGTAGCACTTCTCACCGATCTCAGTTTAAATACTCAACGAGGATATGACAAGAACCCTGATGATGAGAATCGTTTATTTTATGTCGGCGCCACACGCACCAAAGACCATTTACATATTGTTGAACCCAAAGATTTTTATAAGAGTTATCCCGTATGATAGTTTGCGGAATGCAAAAACACCATAACCCTTCATTATGTCTAATAAAGGATGGGGAAGTCATTTGGTATCAGGAAGAAAGAAAACTTTCAAAGATAAAAAACATCACAGGTGTTCCCTTTAGGTGTATAGATTTACTTTTTCCCATCTTGGGCAAAGTAGATGCGTTTGTTTTGACAGGATACAATTATAATGATATTGAAGCTGCACACGTAGAACATTATTTACACTATAAAAATATTTTACCTTATGGTCAAAAGGTTTGTGGATTTTATGCACCCCATCATTTAGCACACGCATTTAAATCTTATGTAGATTCAGGCTTTAAAAAAGCCAGAGTTTTCGTAGTCGACGGCAGAGGAAGTAATTGGTATCTTTCAGATACAACGGGAGCTGGTGAAACTTCTTCAGTGTATGATGTAAGTGAAACAGAAATTAAATGTATATATAAAAAAGTATGGTCTAAGGACAATAAACCTGCCGGTACTACCGTATTAGCCAATCAAAATCTCCACGTAGGCATAAATAAAAATACTAAATTTGAAATAAGTAGTAAGGTAGATCTAGGACTTTTTTATTCTTTGGTATCTCATCATTTTGGTTTTAAGAAAGAGGAAGAAGGAAAATTTATGGGTTACCAATCTTATGGTAACTTTGATAAAAAAATATATAATCTTTTAAAAGATGGGGTCACTAAAAAAGGAATTAAAGATTTACCTATTAATTATGATGCAGCCCATACTGCTCAAATTTATTTTGAAGAAGAATACGCTAAGTTAGTTAAACGATTTGAGCACGATAATATGATATTTTCAGGAGGCACCGCTTTAAATGTAATTAATAATGGTAAATTAGCAAAGAAATTTAAGAATCGTAATCTATGGTTTGATCCTTTGTGTGAAGATGTAGGGAATTCCATAGGAATGGCGCGTGCTTATTTACGGGCTAATAACCACAAAGTAAAACCTTTAAAAAATCTTTATATTTCTAATACACCTAGTCCTCAAATCACTGTTGGGAAAACGATTGATTTAAAAGATATTGTGTACCTTTTAGAAAAAGGCGAAGTGGTTGCACTTTTCCAAGGAAAATCAGAGGCAGGACCCCGAGCCTTGGGTAATAGAAGTTTATTACTTGACCCTACCCTTCCAAAAGGAAAAGATATAATGAATAGTATTAAAAAAAGAGAATCGTTTAGGCCCTTTGCATGTTCGATACTAGAAGAAAAAGCTCAGGACTGGTTTAAAATGGAAGGTATAAAAAAATCTCCCTATATGATGTACGCTTTCCAAGCTAAAAAAATAGCTAAAGAAAAAACCCCAGCAATAATTCATGTTGATAATACATGCAGGGTTCAAACTGTTACTGAAAATGAAAATAAAATATTATATAAAATTTTAGAAAGTTTTAAAGTACCCTTAATCATGAACACCTCAATGAATTTAGCAGGCGAACCCATCAATGAAACACTAGACGATGCTTTACTTACTATGAAAAACTCTCCCTTGAAATATATATATTTACCGGAGCAAAATAAATTAATAGAAAAAGATATTATATGAGCGTATACAAAAAACAAATCGGTGGATCCCACTACAAAAATATGAAAATTCAGCCGGCACAATTTATCAATGATAATAATTTGCCCTTTGCAGAAGGAAATGCTATAAAATATATCTGTAGACACAGAAATAAAGGAGAAATACAGGATTTGGAAAAAGCAAAGCATTACATTGATATGATTATTGACAGAGATTATGACTCTCCTACTAAACCTTTACCACACGGTTTTACTTTCACTAAGGAGCAGAAGTAATGCAGGTCCCTCTGTTTCGACCCCAAACAGAATGGATCCCCCCTGAAGAATTCCCTGATCTAAATAATTATTCAGAAATTGCTATCGACTTAGAAACCAAAGATCCTAATTTAAATAAATCTATGGGCTCCGGCTCTATTATTGGTCACGGAGATGTGGTGGGAGTTGCTGTCGCTGTTAAAGATTGGCACGCTTATTATCCTTTTGCTCATGAAGGCGGAGGAAATATGGACCGCAAAATGGTTCTCAAGTGGTTACAAAAAGTATTACATACCCCAGCTATAAAAATTTTTCATAATGCCATGTACGATGTCTGTTGGTTAAGACATTTAGGTTTAACCATACGCGGACGGATTGTAGATACCATGATTGCATCGGCTTTAGTTGATGAAAATCAATTAAAATACGACTTAAGCAGTTGCTCGAGACGCTATGTAGGTCAAGGAAAAGATGAAAACGCTCTGTACGCAGCTGCTAAGGAGTGGGGAGTCGATGCTAAAGCTGAAATGTATAAGCTTCCGGCGCTTTATGTGGGTGCTTACGCTGAAAAAGATGCAGAACTAACATTAAAGTTATGGTTGGAATTAAAAAAAGAAATTGAACTTCAGGATATCACTTCTATTTTTCAACTTGAATTAGAATTATTTCCTTGTCTTGTGGAGATGAGGTTTCTCGGTGTACGCGTAAATCAAGAACAAGCCGCGATCGAAAAGAAAACGTTAGTCGAACAAGAGAAAAAACTTCTTGTTGAAGTAAAGAACGAAACAGGAATAGATGTTCAGATCTGGGCAGCAAGATCCATTGCTAAAATTTTTGATAAACTTAAATTACCTTACGACCGAACGCTCAAGACGCAAGCTCCCTCATTCACAAAGAATTTTTTATCTAATCATCCTCATCCCCTTGTTAAAAAAATTGCTCATGCAAGAGAAATTAATAAAGCTCACACCACCTTCATTGATACCATTATTAAACACACTCATAATGGACGAATCTTTGCTGAAATTAATCAGCTTCGAGGAGATAACGGAGGAACCGTGACCGGAAGATTCAGTTATTCCAATCCAAATTTACAACAGGTACCAGCACGAAACAAAGAGCTTGGACCACGGATCAGAAGCTTATTCATCCCGGAGGAAGGCCATAGATGGGGTTGTTTTGACTATAATCAACAAGAGCCTAGGTTGGTAGTGCATTATGCAACATTGCAAAACCTGTATGGCGTAGACAGTGTTCTGGATGCCTATAAAGCGGGAGACGCAGATTTCCATAGTATCGTAGCTGAAATGGCTGAGATCCCACGTTTTCAAGCGAAGACGATTAATCTTGGATTATTTTATGGAATGGGAAAAAATAAATTACAAGCTGAACTAGGAATTAATAAAGAACAAGCATCTGATTTATTCAGACAGTATCATGGACGGGTACCTTTTGTTAAACAACTTATGGATTCTACCATGAAACGTGCTCAAGATTCAGGACGCATTAGAACTTTACTTGGAAGACTTTCACGATTTCATTTATGGGAACCTAATCAATTCGGGATTCATAAAGCGTTGCCTCACGAGCAAGCGCTCATGGAACACGGACCAGGAATTAGAAGAGCTTATACATACAAAGCATTAAATAAATTAATACAAGGATCCGCAGCTGATATGACTAAAAAAGCTATGTTAGAACTCTACAAAGAAGGTATTATACCACATATTCAAGTACATGATGAGTTGGATATTTCAGTAAAAGATGATAAACAAGCTAAACAAATAGTAGATATAATGGAATCCGCAGTTGATCTAGAAGTACCAAACAAAGTAGACTGTGAGTTTGGGACAAACTGGGGCAATATTAAATAGGAGGAAACTATGGAAACAATTAAAAATGCTTGGGCACAAGTTGTAGCTCACAAAAAAATTTCTATTGCTGTAGCAGTAGTAATTGTTCTTATTATAATCGCAACATAGGAATTTATGTTGAATGGCTTACTTAAACGCAAACATCCCAGTGATCTATTGTCAGATCAGGAGAGAGTATCTCTATGACCTTAAATCACATCACGGAGAAGTGGAAGACTGCATGGTTTTTGGCATTGCATCGATGCCAGGGCGTGCTCTACTCTTTCACGCAATTATGGAAAACGGAGGTGTATACTACCGTCTGCCAATCTCTGCGTTCATACAGCACGGCTTTGATGTCGAAAAAGTTCCTCGGATGCGACTTGACGAGCTGGAGCTTTGGAATTGCTTTAGTTACTATCCTAGTGTTACTGTTTTTGACGCTTTAAGTATTTCAGGAAAATATATAGGCAAAGATAAGAAATGGTATCCAGGCTCTTATCTTTTTACGGTTGACTGGGCTCATCCAGATAGTAATATAGTCGATACGGATCATTCAGAAGTTCCACAAGAACATAAATGCGCCCACATAATGGCCCTGGAAAACGGAAATTATGCAGCTCAACCCAATAATAGAGTCTTATGGCACATCCCTTCTTATACAGTGAGGGACGAAATTCCAGATTGGGAGGTTAATCATACTATATGGAGCGTAGAGGATAGTAGAGATTGGCAAACAGAGGACACTAATAAATTCTTCTACGGCATTGAGGATAAAAAAAATGACAAAGTGTAAAAATTGTAATTGTGATTGTCACTGTTCTTTAAAAGAACACAGCGATCTGTATGGCGTTTGCGCCTGCAGCAATTGCGATTGCAAGGAAGAGTGTGAAGTGTGTCAATAGATCCAAAAAAATGCTGTGGTATGCACTCAAAAAAAAGAGAAGAAGACGGCGAGTGTTGTCAGCAGAACAACGAGCAAGACAACGCAGAGCAATCGACTTACGAGTATACGATCAAAGTTGGACCACAACTTAAACTAAAGGAGCAACATGAATAAACTATTTCTAGTGCTCGCACTGTTATTTGCCTTGAGCGCCTGCTCGGTAGGCAAAAAATGTACCTACACTCAAGATGGAACTAAGATTTCATCTTATGTATGGTTCTTTCAGGGTGATAAGCCAATTGATTTAGATAAAAACAATTGCGGCTAACATGAACGAAAAATTGATAACCGCATTGCTCGCTATATTATTAGCGCTTGGAGGATGGACGCTTCAGCGTACATTTTCACTGTCGCAAGACATGGTCTTGATTAAAACCAAAGTGGAGATAATAGAAGATGAGGTACAAAACTTTAAAGATCTTAAGGGCAAGAAGAAGCGCAAGAGAAAAGATAAGAAACAGGGAGACTAGATGGATGAAGTATTTAATATCCTCTATGATCATCGGTTTGTTGTGTCTTTTTTCTGTTGGATGTGATGGGGTTAAACATGTTATACAAATTGAAGAACCCACTGATCATACTCAAGGAGATGATGGTGGCAAATTTAAATATAAAATTATTTGGGGAGACGTGAACCAAAAGGAATAAACAATGAGAAGAATAATACGTGGCTTTTTAAATAGATACGCCCTTGAATATCGAGTGCTAGTCCTAATAGCAATCGCATATTTATTTTATCTGCACTTTTCTAAATGTGTATGATAAAGTATGTGACGTTATTTATAGGAATGAGCATCGGTCTCCTAATAGGATTCTCTGTGTATCATTATTTTTTTATGGAAAAGTTTAGTTGTTGTGGGGTTTATGGGTAAACCTCTCAAAATTTCGGAGGAGGCAGCCGTGCAGATGCCGATGAAAACCGTGGCCTCTTTGATCGCCATGGTCGCGATCGGGACCTGGGCTTACTTCGGTTTGATCGAGACACAAAACCGTGTCACAACTCAATTGGAAATTATGAACAAAGACTTAGAGATGAATACGGAGTTCAGAATTAAGTGGCCTCGGGGGCTTCTTGGGGCGCTTCCGGCCGATCAGGAACAATTTATGATGTTGGAGGATTTATATAAAACTACCGATCGAATCAATAGACATATTGAAGATATGATGCATAATAAAGTAAACAT
>VTLG01007482.1_pt1 | contig 66758 bp, 102 predicted proteins | sample 4694571 | NCBI WGS metagenome assembly VTLG01 (sample SAMN12604809, study PRJNA352737) | marine metagenome | biome: ENVO:00000447; feature: ENVO:00000209|ENVO:00000569|ENVO:01000036; material: ENVO:00002151; isolation source: viral sequences binned using virsorter ...
AGATCTCTCTATTTCTCTTGAGTTCTTTAGAAACATATTCAAGGTCATTCCACTTATCATCTGGAACAACAGTCACAAATGGTAAAGACTTATCTAAATCATGTGCAGCATATTTAGATATCACTACACCCAGTCCTGCAATCAAAGCTTCTTTAATAACAAGAGGTGTTCCATTCTCACCATCAGATAACAACAACATGTTACCATAATCAGTAACGTGTTGCAACTTATATTTGTGATCCCACTCACCAAGATAATCTTTTAACTTTGGATTAAAACTTGTTGTATCAGTATAATGACCGACAAACTCAATACCATATATTCCCTGATAAACATGTTGTCTCTTTCTTGGTTCTATCTTTGCAAGATATAAAGTCCAGTCTGGTTTATCTGGTTTCTCTTGGAAGTTATAGTCTCTATGTTGAGCACCATTAGGACATACTAAAAGTTTATCTAAAGGAGCACCATCTCTCTTATAAGTTTCATAGTCCTTATAAGAAATACAAAAGTTATAATACTTATCATTATTAATCAACCACTTATATATCTTATCGTAACCATCATGAGGATGTCTATCTGCCTGATCAATGTATGGATAGTGAGAACTAATGGCCAACTTTGCATTGGGACATTTCTCATGAATAAGATCCATCATGTCATAGAAGACATCATAATGAACATGAATATAATCAAAAGGTTCAGCAGTTAGTTCTCTGATTATTTGATCTCTATCAGGAGTATTAATAATACTACCTTCATGTCCTAGTTCACCTAGTTCAGTTGCATAGTCCCATATAAGAGACTCTACAGCACCCCAACCCTTTGGTGGTATCTCAATGATACCTGGCCCTACTAAAGCAACTTTCATTCTTCCTCATCAACGTAGCAAACTTCTTTAAAGTTCTTAATAAAGTTTTCATCATCAAAGTTAGTTCTAAAATAACTCAGAGTTGGAAACTCTATAAGATCATTATGGAATGCAAATACCTTTTTGTAAATATCATCTTGAGGATTCTTACCCCAGAATGTATCAGCATTAAATTTCAAAGGCATCTGTTCCTGTTCTGAACTATGATTCATAGAACCATTAGTTGTTGTATACCCACCAGTCTCATTAAGAGTTAAACATAAAAGTAATTCATCTGTAATACCCTGAGCATTATTAGGCATAGTAGCAAATACACTATCAAATTTCTTATGATAGGTCTCAAAGATATGATCATGTTTATCCTTTTGGAATAAGAAAAGTCCAGAAGCAAAGTAAGGAATCTCTACATTATCTACTTCGATAAGATGAGATATCAAACCAAAATTAACACGAACATTTTCTAGATAATCTTTTAATGTTGGAACCCACCAATGACGACAAATAAGAAAATCATCTTCTGCTTCCTCAATGAGTTCATCAACACGATCATTAACAATAACAGTATCAGTATCCATATAGAAACAATGATCTGTTTCAACATACTTGTTTAGATGATATCTCATCTGCCAGTAATGTGGTTTAAACCACCCTTCACCCTTCTCTTCATCTACAGGAAAAGGAATAACACGAATGTTTGGTCTATCCTCATCAACATCTAGACGACTATCAGCATCAAGAATAACAATATCATGAGGTTGTTCAATACGTTCTAATGACATCAAAGAGCGTAGTAAATTATTGTAGTGCTTGTCATCACCACCAACAATATAACCAAAAGTAATTTTATTAGACATCAGTAATGCACCTTGTATTGGTGGACGATAGGTTCTTTAGAAATATTCCAGATAGGATTTGAAGTAGTTTCTGTAAGAAGACTATTATGTCTATACTCCTTTCCACAAAGGAAGAAATACATAGGCATCCATACATCTACCCACCCCAGATTACCACACAAATCTCTTTTAATTAAATCAAACTCCTCTTCAAAGATAGGAATAACTCTCTCGTAATTTTCTAAGAAAGTCTTAGCATTAAATATACTTCCTCCACCTGTTCCATAGTAATTGACATTCCATTCTACACCATATTTCTCTGTCAAGTACTCCATGAAAGGTTCCTGTAACAAGTTACCTGGTTTTGCTTGACCAGCAAACTCCCAATCATCAGGTACAACAATCTCTCCTCTAATATGAACATCATCTTCCATCATAATAATATGATCTGTATTACAAAGAGTACATGCCATTCTAAAACGTTCTAACCATATCAGAACCTCATCCTTTGTCATACCATAGATACCAGACGCATGAGTATGATCTCTATATCCAAGGTTCTTCTCTTCAGTAAGATAAAGACAATCATATTCTTTAGCAATACTAGAAAAGTCCTCTCCATTATCACCATCACGTATTAATACGTAAGGATTCTTCGGATGAAATTGACGGAAACTTTTAATAGCCTCCTCTGTTGCTTTCAGGTTATGATGAACCTGATGAAATACTCCTAACGTCATAATACTTTTAGCATACCATTAATACGGTTAACATATGTATGTTTATATTTTACAATTTCCATCTGATGTCTTATTAGATCTTTATCATCTTTATACTTCATACCTTCATCAAACATCTCACGGACAGTTGGTTTACAAATGATACTATCATCTATAAACTTAGCATTGATAGGTGAGTTTGTGATTCCAACATGACCATAACTAATACTCTTAACAAGACGACAGGCTAGATAACCCCACTTCTTGTGAGTTTCATTCCTGAAATCAGGTGACATAAAACTCCTTTGAACTAACCAACGATTCTCCTCATCAGTCACAGGATTTGTCCAAGGATTTACATAGGAAAACTTAATACCTGCATCCTGACAGTATCCAGCAAACTCATTAATAAGATGAGCATTAGCAAACCTACCTTCACCTGAAGTACTACCAATAAAATAATACCTATCTTCTCTAGGATAGTCAACCCAATTGAAATCTATTTCATGAGGTAACAAGTCTGTTCCCCACCCACAATAGATTACTTCATAATCTGAGTTAGCATACTTGTCATCATATAGAACACCAGTATCCAGTTCAGTACAGTTATCTCTATCTAAAACAAAGTCATAGTTATCATTGTCCATACTCTCTTGCAAGTACCGAACATCAATAAGTCTCTTAACTTTACCAAGATACTTCTGAGGATTAACACAAACATGTACATAATATATGCTTGTGTCTTTAAGAGGAATATTCTTATCAGCGAAACCTTCAGTTAAGAAGATGCAGTTATCATAATCAAAGTCTTCTGGATATTCATCATCATGAAACCAATAGACATCATGTCCCAAAAACTTAAAAGCTTTATAGAAAGAACTATGAATATATGAATGGGTATGACTGTTAAGTGGATAACCCCAGATAACTACTTTCACTTCACCTTACTCCTATCAGTCATCCATGCCTTCAAGTCTAACACTTGATGTGGGATTTGTAAAGTACGAAGTGTCTCTATTACAAGTTCATGCATATGTCTAATACCATTCTTATAAAACTCATCATAAACTTTTAATGGATCAAATTGTTGTACTCTATTCTCAGGACCACCATAGAACCAATCACAATATTCTCTACCTGCACCTGCTTGATAAGCACCATTCATCATAAACAAACCATCACCTTCACACTCTTCTAAAGGAACTCTATCAGGAAACTCTACATCAGTTCTCATTCTAATAACAAGATCAAAATCATCATCAACCATATTGACAGCATTCTTAACTGATGTCCACTGACACTTCTGTCTATACACAGATTGTCTTACTACCTCATCAGTCAAAGGAAACTCCATCTGACTAACCATCTTAAAACCAGAGAGATCAAACTTAGGATACTCTTCCCATTTTAAATCCTTTGGTTTCATCCTCTCTTCAAAGTCAGCAATAGGATCATAATCATCTGGATATTTTAAATCACTATTCCAAGCAAATATATCTCCACGATAACTTTCATCCCACCAGAAGTGAGCATAAGTAACAACTTCATGATCCTGTATGAGATTATCAAAATTCATTCGGTCAATAAACCTTGGTTGACCAGCAAAACATAAAGCAATTTTCATTAGAATCTAGGCAATGTAATTTGAATAGGATGTCCTTGTATACCAATACCAAAACTGTCTACCATCTTACGGTGCATAAGTTCATGACAATATGCACCATTGTTTTCTCTCAGACATTTCTCTAATATTAGTTGCCATACTGGAAAGACACTCATAAAAGCATCCATCTCTTTTGAACCAGCAAAATCAAACCAATCATTTATCATACCGTCAGGTTGACCTTGAAGATTAGAGAAATTAATTACTGATGGATTTAATTGTTCAAAAGGAATCTTAGTATGTATTATAGTATCTGTTCTACATCTAACAACCCAATCATACTTAAAGTCATTTGCATATTCATATACCTTCTTTGCTTTATTAACTTCATTCAAACTATAAAAATATGAAAGACAGTTATTAATATTAGTCCACCTAAACTTTTTTGGGTCTGGATCTTCCTTTGCACCATACCAATATCTGTTTAAAGATTCTTCGAAAGGAACAGCAGAGTCTGTAAATGACTTACTTGTCTCTGCAGTAAGATCAACTGGTTTGTATATCTCATTAGCTTTGTCTAATGCATCTGAGGGAATACGTTGTTTATGCCACTCTCCTTTATTACATTCACCAAACTTATATGGTTTAGATTGTAAGTCATCATCAAACCAAAAGTGACAAAATGTATCTACATCATATCCTTCACATACATTCTTAAGGATATAGGGAGCAACCTCTTCAACAAAACGAGGTTGACCTGATAATAATAAAGCTATTTTCATTCTATTTGTAAGGTAACTTTCTTAACTAATGATTCAATGTCCGTATTAGGTTCCCAACCAAGAAGATCTTTTGCTTTCTGATAAGAACCTTTTGAATACCTTGTCGTTTCTTTAGCAACAAGATCTTTACTTAAAGGATAGTCACCTTCAAACATCTCTGGATATGTACTCCAAAGATCTTGTGCTGGTTTATGATCTAGACCAAGTTCTTCCTTACCCATTGCTTCAGCAACCCACTTGGACATCTGATTAACACTTACAGCAACTCCTGTACATACATTAAAGACATCGTTAGGTTGTTTCAACATACAAAGTTCCAACATAGAAACAATATCTTCTACCCAGATAAAGTCTCTAACTTGTTCTCCATCACCACTTAGAACAGGTGCCTTACCTTTATTCAACTCCCTATAAACAAAGTTTAATAATGGTGGGTTAGGTCTTGTCTGATCACCATCAGGTCCAAATACATTAAAGAATCTTAAGATAGTTACATTCAAACCATAGTTCTCTCTGTAAGAATGAACCAATTCTTCAGCCATCTTTTTGGACAATGAATAATAAAGTCTTGGGTTTACATCTAGGTCTTCTGTAAACACCTCAACATCATTATTCTCATATACTGCACTAGTACTAGCAAAGACTACATGAGGAACACTATTCTTTCTAGCAAACTCTAAAACATTTGCAGTTCCCGAAACATTAATGCGGATTGTCTCCAAGGGATTGCTTTCACAATCAGGCAAAGAAGTAATAGCAGCAAGATGTATGATAACGTCATACTCCCCATCGCAGTACTTAAATAAGTCCTCAGTTGCGATATCAACTTGGTAAAAGGGGGCGATGACTTCATCAGCGTCGTCTTTTAAATTCTCCAGATAACCATTACGAAGGTTATCAACAAGAGTCAACTCATGACCCTTTTCAATAAGAAGTCTAGATAAACCTGATCCAATCTGGCCTGCAGCGCCAGTAATTAATATTTTCATGATAAAAATTCTTTCAAAATGTCTTGGTTCCTAGGCATATTTATAGCCGTAGCAGAGGGGTATGGATTACTCTTAGCAAAATCATTGATAAGAACTCTCTGACAATGAGGCAGTCCCATTATAAGTTCATCATATGGAATACCTTTTTGTTTGAGTTCAAACAGAGTTACTTTTCTAAGTCTCTCTGGTCTACTAGTTGTTAAAATAATTTTTACCTTTCCTCTTTCATGAAGGTCTGCTAGATAATCTATATTATCTTCCAATGGTTCACCAGACCCAACATAAGGAGGGAAATGGATAGATGAGTTAGTAACTAAAGTTCCATCAATATCTACAAAGAGACATTTATATTGAGACTTATATTTGTTCCAAGCATCAAGTGTTCCCCAGTCCTTAAAGTCAGATGTTTTTGTCCCATAGAATGTAGAACCAGTCAACATCATCTCAAAAACTACATGACTGATATAACATTCACCTTCCATATCTTCTAATTCCTCATAGGTAGAACAGAACTCCTTTGCATCAGCAAAACCATATCCACCACTAGAGAATGTAGAACTAATAACTTTCTTCTCTACAATATTTGTTAGGACATTATTAATATCAAGTTCAACATAACTCTTAGCCTTAGCATTAATATTATCCATATCATTCAAGTCAAAGTATGCGACTTGATTTCTTTCCTCTACATCACATCTATAGAAACCATCAGAGTCTTTTATAAAAACAAATCCTTCTAACTCATACCCCTTCAAAAATGTATACACAGTTTCTGATTGAGAACGAGTTTGTTCAGGCAATAAAACTATATTTGATTTACTCCTTAACCCTAGTTCATCCAGTTCAGCAACAAAACCTTTCATAAAATGATACTTGTCCTCATGTTCTTGAAGACAAATAAAATATATGTTATCAAAAAAGTCTAAGTTCAATCCTAGAATAGCTTCCGTAACCATGAAGCGATTCGTCATTGGATGAGTAAGTTGCCACTTTGGTCTTAAGTCAGGAAACCGTTTTGAACGTCCCGCCATTGGAACTAATAAAGTTCGCATATATCTTAGTCGATTTTACCATCTTATCTAGTATAACTCTTTGGGAGTCTGAAGTCAAGTATGGTTCTATCCTCAAACTATTCATTACATCAAGAACATCAAAAGACTCATACATAAAAGTAGAGTATCTATCTTCGAGCTTACTCCATGCCCATCTGTATATTTGTTCTACTCTATGTGTATAGCAATTCTGCGTCTGTAGCCCCCAAAGATGATGAAGATCCTGTTTCACTTTCACTAGGTCGGATAGAAATGTATCTACATAACAGTCAAGAAAATCAATAAAAAATAATCTATTCTTGTGAAATATAATATTACTAAAAGTTAAATCACCATGACAAAAAGTATGAGGAACTATCATACTATTCGTTTCTACATATTTTCTTAAGAATCCAATATATTGCTTGTGGAAAGTTTTTTCTTCTAGACTATCTAACTTCTTTAACAATTTACTTTTAACATCCACCATTCTAGATGTAGATATTAAAGAGTCAAAGTAATCAAATAAAGTTTGAACAACAAACTCAACATCATTCACAGAGGCTGTAGAGAAAAACTCTGAGAATGTATTACCTGGAATGTATTCCATATCAAAGTAGTCACTCTGGACATCATATACCTTGGGAGCATCTACGTTCTTATAAATTCTATTTGCAAATACCTTTTGTTTCTCAGCCTGCGACAAAAGTCTTGAGTCATATTCAATGGAAGGTGAACGTTTTCTCAACACCTTATCATTAATCAACTCAAGACTACATCCAGATAAACCAGTCTCTAATTTATTTGTGATACTTTGAGTTGTCTTTTGATACATGAACTATCTTAGGTTCAAAGTCACAAGAAGAAGCAAAGTCTTCTGGGTAAGCAAAGGCAGGATGTAATACATTGACCTCATCACGACGTTCTGCAAAGAACTTATTCATCTGAGACTCATCATGCCATACTGCAATGTAATCAGCATTAAGATCAATAGTCGTTCTCTTAGCAAGTTCCAACATCATATCAATAACTTCTGGAACTCTACCACCCCATAAACATCCTTGAAAATAAACTGATGTATCATCTTGAGGTTTAATACAAGCCTTAGACTTAACATTAGTTTCAAATGCACCAGGAGGTTCATCATGTGGGCCCATGCCAAGATAATGACAAGGATGATGAACACCAATATAAGGTTTATCACTAAAGATTTCTTCTGGAGTTACAGTATCAAGAACAACCATATCAGCATCCAAGAAAACAACCCAATCATATTCCCCTAATTCTTTCTCTGCTTTAAGAATAGTATTAAACCTTAAGAGAGTAATAAAAGGCCAAGGTCTATGTTCCGTAGGATAGAAACTCATATTATCAGGAACATCAATCATCTCTCCATCACTGAAAACGAAGTATTGTTTCTGAATACCTGGAAGAAATAAATCTTCACAAGTTTCATACCACTTTGGAAGGAACTTTAGATACTTATCTGTTCCAATAAAAACTAAAGCAACTCTTTTCAAACAAGGTAGTTCTCTTTTATTTTGTTTCATCATCTGGTCCCATCATTGTTAAGTCAGGTACATACTTAATATCTTCACCCAACACATCTTGTAACATTATACTATAAGTTTCTCGTGTTTTCATCTCCAACTTAACTAAAAATTTACACATCTCCTTAAGAGTTTCTACATCATTACATTCATCAATCTCTCTTGACATTCTCTCATACTCAAACTGTTGAGAGGTATTTCTTAGTTCTATTTCTTCTGGATTCATATTACTTTCCATCCATCACAATAAAGATCTTTAGTATCATGGAACTGATATGCAGAACCAAACCACATCTTAGGAGCGATAACTATCTTATCTTCATTCTTTTGTAACCAAGCACCCCACCAACTCATACTACTATTAGCAATAATAGCATGATCACATAGACTCATCAGACATAGATCCATATATGGAACCAAAGCACCATCATCATGAGTATCTTCTGGTTCTGAAAACATGAATCTATCTTGTTGAAAGAATGGTTGTTCCTTTACCCATTCAATTGAATCAGAGAATACCAAGATTGGCATATCATCAGGCAAATATTCTATTGCCTTTCTATAATATTCAATGGGTTGTGTTGGATGTTGATCTTCTAAATTTACATACGCCCATTTAAAACCACGTTTGTCTGTAAGATTTGGATCTCCTCTACGAACATGAAGAAAAGCAACTTCTTGTCCATCAAATTGATCCATAAAATCTACCGCAGGTTCAAACCACTTATCCTTAAAAGTATAATCCTCACGAAGTTCATCTTCACAATGTTTAAAATATTTTTCTGTTTGAAAAAACCCAGCAACATCTACACCATCTGGACATATATCCATTAGTTCTTCATCAAAATGAAAGAATCGTTCTTGTGCTGGAACAAAACTCCAACAATATCCTATCTTATCAACTCCAGACATTTCAAAAGCATCTAGAAGACCATAGTTATCAATCTGTTCTTGTGGATTTCTAGGGGGAATACAATACTCATATCCATGTTTCCTCGCTAACCCCTTTACAGCAGCATGTTGAAACATCTGATTGCCCAGACGACCCATTTTACCTATAGAATCAAACCCAATCATGTTTCATTACCTCAAATACTTTTGCGATACCGTCTGGTACACTCGTCTTCGGTTGCCACCACTTCTTGATGTACGGATCTGATATATTTCTGGCGTCCTTCTGTACCTCATCCTTACGCTCATCAGGAATAACAGTAATTTTCCTACCCATTTCTTTAAATAAGGTCTGAATCGTTCCTGCAATGCCCAAAATAGTTGTACTGTCACCAGTAGTAATATGAAGCTCGTCGTCACTAGTGAAATCAGAATATTTTTCCATGACCGTTTCCAACGCTTCACAACAATCTTCAGCGTATAAAAATTCCCTCTCTTCCGTACCATCAGTCATCATGTCAATAGTACCTGTCTCAAAACCTTTCCTAATGAAATCAGTAATTACATGGGCTTTTTCCATGTCCTTTTCGATTCCATAAACATTCCAAAACTTTACTATCAATCCACCAAGAGACTTAGTATATAGTTCACCCATACGCTTCATTACACCATAAGGTGAGTAACTCATATTACTCATCTGGGATGAAGCAAAGACAAATGGTTTCTTGTATTTCCCCAAAAGGTCAAATACATTAACCATCATTCTACCATTGTTATTAATGAATTTAAATGTATGTTGATACTTCTTCAAGTAATGAGAACCACCTACATCAAATGCAAGGAAGTATACAAAATCACTAGTCATTATTAAACGATGAAGTTCTGGGTTCGGTATCTCAGTCATGTCCTGATGAGGTCCATTAACTATATCAAACTCACGAACATCATGATTTTTATTGCGAAGGTACTCAGTAAGATAAGCACCTATCTGTCCACTAGAACCAAGAATAGTTATTTTCATTCTAACTCTTATCTATTTGATTCCAAATCCAATCATAGGTCTTTTTAATACCCTCCTCAAGTGTCATAGAATAATCCCATCCAAGTTCCTTACGAATTAGATCATTATTAGAGTTACGTCCACGAACACCAAGTGGTTTATTCATATTATGAACCCTCTTGATTGCTTTACCTGCTACCTTAGCAGTAATGTCAACAAGGTCATTAATACGAACCATTTCTTCTGAACCAATATTTACTGGTCCGATGAAGTTGGAATCCATAAGTCTTCTAGTGGCTTCGATACACTCGTCGATGTAAAGGAAGCTTCTTGTTTGTTCTCCATCACCCCAGACCTCAATGGATCCTCCCACGTCGGGGACATAAGCAATCTTTCTGCAGATTGCTGCTGGAGACTTCTCTCTTCCACCTTCCCAGGTCCCTTCTGGTCCAAAGATATTATGATATCTGGCAATGCGAACAGGAATGTTGTAGTTGCGGTTAAAAGCAAGATAGAGACGTTCAGAGAAGAGTTTCTCCCACCCATATTCAGAGTCTGGTGCTGCGGGGTATGCGGTTTCTTCACGGCAATCAGGGTTATCAGGATCAAGTTGGTTATACTCTGGATACATACACGCAGAGCTACTATAAAATATCTTAGTCTTATTCTGTTGTTTAAGTTTATTAAACTCTAACTGTTCATATAAAAGATTTAAATTAATCTGAGCAGAGTTATGCATAATATCTGCATCATTCTCACCAGTAAAAATAAATCCTGCACCACCCATATCAGCAGCGAACTGATATATTTCATCAAATGGTTCTAGAAATTTATCTACAATCTGTGAATAGTAATTACCTGAATACCCACCAAAACGAATTACTCTATGAACAACTTCAATATTTCTCAAATCCATACACACAAACTCATGTGCTTGTGTAGGAGAAAACTCAGGATACTTAATATCAACACCACGCACCCAGTATCCTTCAGATACTAGGCGGTTCACCATATTACTACCAATAAAACCACCAGCACCTAAAACTAGTGCGGTTTTTTTATACTGACTCATTTAGCCTCCATCGATTTGACATCCTACCATTGAACCAACAATAGCACCTGATGGTATTGCCCACCATCTATCCTTTCCACGAGAACCAAATCCAGCAAGTCCACCACCTAATAATGCACCAGCAACAGAACCATCAGAGCAATCGTTGTTATCAACTTCATACTCATCATACCTTCTAGTTCTTGTTGTATTCTCTGGTGTCCTTTCTACTCTAGTTCTACTACAAGGATACTCAATAGTATCCTGCCAAGACCTCACATAACCAGGGTTATTTGCTGTTCCTGGTACATATTCTTCTCTATACTCTTCTCTAAAACATGTCTTAGAATAAGAATACCCTTCCTGATATTCAGCAGCGGAAACAGAAAGGGGAGTCAATGTTAATAATGCCGCAAGTGCGAGTTTCATTTTATCAAAGTTACCATAGTATGTATTATACAAAAAAAGGAAGAGTTGGTCAACTAACCAAAGACACTTCTTAATGTGTCACCCTCTTCCATAATCATCTTCTATTCTAACTATATCTTCTTCATAACAATCACCAACTTGAGTCTCAATAAAAACTAACCCATCTGGACCTGCGGTTGCTCTGTGTAAAGTCTTCTTAGGAATAACCCAAAAAGAACCAATAAAAGATTCTTCAAGCATATCTCCTACAAGAATGGTTCCAGAACCAGCAACAACAGCCCAATGTTCCTCTCTATGATTATGATACTGTAAAGAAAACTGTTGATATGGATTAACAGTTAGTCTCTTTACTTTATAGGTGGGTTCATCTAAAAGAACCTCATACGTTCCCCAAGGTTTCTCTATCACTTCTTTTTTTATCTCCAACATAACAAGGAACTCCAGCAGGGTCTAACCATTTAGTATATTCAAAATCCTCAATAGCAAGATTCATTTGTTGTGTGTTGTCGCATAGATACATGTCATAATATCTATTTCTATCTTCATGCCACTTTTGAATGCGACAATCAAAATCCCCATTATCTAAAGTTCCCCATGTAATATAACGATAAGGGAACTTTTCAAGTACTACATCAGGTTCTTCTTTTATCATGCTACCTCCGTGAGGTCTTCAGCAAGACATTCTACTACAAGGTTATAATCATACTCTGGATCCTCTCCAGTAAATTCTACTTCATTTTGATAGTAACGTTTAACTTTTTTGTACAGTTTCGGATTCTTTACATCCAAATAAATTTCTTTGTTTACTGCAGCACGTAGGGTGCTTAGGTCTTTCTTAAACTTTGAAGTAAGAGTCATTTCTCTTGTAAGGTTAACAGAAGTATTATACAGAAAAAGTTTTGCAGTGTCAAGATATCCGTTCAAGAACTGATAGACCATTGTTATTGGTCCTATGAATCTTGAACTGCCATTCATTAGGAGTCTCTATAAGAAAATGAATGATAGCAGGCAATAAACCATTACTACCTTGTCTTCCCATAAATTCTTCACTCCTAGTTCCATATGTCTGAGTATCATGAAAAGCAATATACTTCTTGACCTTAGAAGCATGTTTCCTTAACTCAAGACGTAACTGTTCATAACAATGCCAAGTATCTATAAAGAGAAGATCAGTCTCTTCAATCTCAGTATCTAGAACATTCGCCTCTATATATTCAGCATCCTTACCTTCTTGTTTAGCAAGTTGGAATAGTTCCTGACATCTACCATCTAGGAACAAATCATAGGCACGAAGAGTTACATCCGATGCAAGAAATGCACGAGTACTAACTCCAGTTCTAGTTCCCATCTCAGTCACATGGTCTACTTCATCAGCCAGTGACTTTAATACTTCCATATGCTCGTTGATATCAGAGGGAGTATCACGAGCAATGTTAAATTCCTGTTCAAATACAAGTGTAGTCATAACGCATCATTGTTATTTTCAGTATGTAGTTTAATAAAGCGACGTTCATCAACATACGCTTTATATTTCTGTTCTATATCTTTATCAGTTGAATATTTTAAACCCTTCTCAACAAAGAACTCACAGAATTCATAAACATCTCTAGTGAGTAAAATATCCAACCTATTAAATGAGGTAAGCAGAGAAGTTCTTTGTTTTAACTTCTCATCCCATTCATCTTTGATCATTAAAGTAATCTATGGTATGTACCATTATATAGGTCTATATCTATAGTGTCAAGATGATTTTAATGCAGCCATTTCTGATTCAAGAGTCTCAATTTTAGTTTGAGCTTCTTGAAGAGCTTTAATAGCCATCCACATTATTTTTTGTTCTCGAACAGATCTTCTCATCACTTGTTCTTGAATTATATTACCATCATCATCTTTCTTTTCTTCTTCCTTTACCCAGTCTCTTCCTACTTCAGGTGATATTTCTTCAATTTCTTGAGCGATAACACCATAGTTTTTATCATATTCTGTAGCATCCTCTGGAACATCTTTAAAATGGAATTTCCTCAATCTCCATTGTTTAATGGACTCCCAAGTACTTGGTAAATCTTCAATATCTTTCTTCTCTCTTCTATCAGAAAGGTTTGTATTGTTACCTGAATGATTGTTTATACCACCATCGATTCTAATACTGAACCTATGACCATTATTAGTACCATTTGTATTATAACAATAGTGAAAAGTATTAGTACCTGTAGCAACATCACATACCTGGTAAACCGTAGTTCCTCTATTGTCACTACCATCAACCCAATCAATCCATTTATATCCAGGGTCTGAACTTGATGAAGAACTAGAAGATTTATGCATCATATGACCAGAAGAATCAACTGTAAATTTTCTGTTTATCGTTGCAGTATCACCTGCAGTTCCACTTGCAGCTGAATAGAATATTAATTGATTACCACCGATATTCAATAAACCAGCACTTGTACTTCCTTCTCCATATTTCCAGTTAGATCCATCAAAGTAAATATTAGATCTAATATCTAGAGTTGGATTATCTGTTCTACCAGAAATTCCAGTACCTTTATATGCAACATCAAATGCTTTATATGTTCCACCTACAGGAGATATATCAGTCTCACCCAGACCCATATGACCTGCTGCATTGATACGAAGTCTTTCTGTTGGACTATCTGCTCCATCTGCTGTTGTTGCAAACATTAAACGACCTGGCATATCATTTGAGCCAGGTGTTGCATCTACTGCAGAATATATACGTGCTGCAGTAGATTCCATATCACTTCCATCAGCACCAGCCCATGCTAATGATCCTATCTCATCTCCACTCTGCAATACAGTAACAGCACCAAGTGAAGTTCCTCTAGATTTTCCTAATACAATATAAGGAGAACCCCCTGCCTCATTTCTATGTTGAGTAACTGTTAATCTACCAGTTGATGATACAGATTGAATTTGTGTTAATGCTGCTCCACCACCAACTGATTGACTAGAAGTGGCTCCTACTAATAATCTACCACTTGAGTCAATGCGAACTCTTTCATCATAATTTGTATGGAATGCTAGATAATCATCTCCATGTTTATATTTTATTGCACCTCTTTCTTTATCTCCAGTACCTCCAGTACCTTCAGCAAAGAAAATTGAAGCAGTGTTTGTAGTTCCAGCGTTACCAACACTAATTGTTATTCCAGCATTTGCACTCTTTGATATAACAAAATCACTAGCAGAGAAACTACTAGGAGAGTTTGTTCCTGCTCCTATATTACCACTTGAGTCGATGCGAGCCTTTTCTGATAGAGTTCCACTTCCACCAGAGACAGAAAATCTAATATCATCATCTCCACTACCACCACCCAATCTTATATGACCACCAGGATAAGTTAAACCACCTTGAATACTAGCATTTCCATCATTAGCAGTACTTGTAATAGTTTGTCCACTAGTAAGTTTTGGACTTCCACCTAATTGAGTTATAGTAGTAATACCAGAAAATATTGCATTACCATCAGAACTAATGCTAGCTCCAACTCCTGGTCTTGCACCGACTTCAATAGAAGTTCTCGCAGTAATAATACCAACAGAATCTATATTCGTTACATCTTCGTAAGTTAACGTCCCGCCAATGGAAACGCTACCACTATAAGTACCCTTAGTGGCTATTACGTTGCCCTGAGAACCATCAATTTGAACGGCCATTTCTTATTCACTTAGACTTTTTAGTATTTATCTAACTTCGAAGTCGAGTCTACGTACTTTTCTTTTACGTCTTTCTTCTTGCCATTGAAGGTCTTGAGAAGTAAGTCCACTATCTTTATACTCTTTATTTGTAGTTAACATAACAACCTTACTTAAATCAACTGCTGTAATTTTATCATCACGTACAGTCGTCATATTTGAACACCCACAACATTTTGTTTGTGTTGGATGACTTTCAAGTTCCTTGTTACAACTTCTGCATCTAATTCTTAACATTATCCTTTACCATTTCTATAAAATGTTCTGCATCAAGAACCACCAAAGGTTTTTTATGGTTCTTTTTCATAACAACTATAGGTTCATACCCATTACTATTTGCCTTCGCCTGTTCATATGCATCCCATACATTTAATTTTTCAACATTTTTACATTCTACACTAAAAGGAAATCTTTCTCTTGCTGCTCTTGCCATAACAACATCTTCACCACCTGCTCCCATTGAACATGATTTAATATCTTCTGGATGTATATCAAAAGTTTCTATTAATTTATTAACTACCCACTTTTGTAAGTTCCGACCCTTGGCCTTTGCACTTTGTGTTTTCATTTTACCTATTCACAAAAAAGAGGGGTCGGTTTAGTTGCCCCTCTCTATTTATATGTGTAACTTACACTAAGGTGGATGTGAAAATAATAGCATTTTTTTAGGATAGTTAACTACGATTTAAAACTAAACTAAGACCTCCTTACAGATTCTTTTACAGATGTGCTGTTCATCGTCACATTCGATTAAGCACTCGTAGTATTCGTTTATTAAATCGTTTTGTGAATCGTCTTGTTTCGATCCCGCTAACTGATTAAAAGATATAAGATTGTGCATTAATCTAACCTCCATAGGAACAATAAAAACATAACAAGGGAGCTCTAATGCATTCGTCCTCCAATAGTTCTGTTACTATTTATAAGAGAAATGTGTGTATTCACTGATACAGAAATAAAAATTTATAAAAAGGTCCCATGAAGGGACCTTCTATATCAAGCAGCAGTAAGAATACGCTTATGCCCTGCAGAATCGACGAGGAACTTTACACCACGGTAAACTTCTTCGTGCTCTGTTCTTTTAACCTGTCTGTTAGGACGGTTTTCGGTGTCATATGTGACACCCCTGTAAGTGACTTGTGCCATTGGCTTTCTCCAAAGTAGTAGGGATTTTGGCCCCGTTCCTTCAGTCGGCATTTGCGTCCCATTCACATCCTTCTGTTTCACTTCTTACGATCTGAATAAGTTCAGTTCGTGCCTCTTCATCATACTGTGAAGGTCTTATCGCATTGATAATGTCTTCAGCTTCTGAACAGGTTAAAACAGTAGCAATAACAAAAGGTATCATGGGATGAACGAATCCGTTCCGTGTCGGCTTACTTGCGGTCCCTAATGGGACTGAACGTGTGGATATGATAACATATCCATATTATATAGGCAACTAAAACTGTAACATTAGATACAGTTTTAATATAACTTCACTTTTGTCGGACTTGATTAATAAATAGGTGTTTTCCAACTGGGTAACGACTTCTAATAAAGTCCTGAATATACCTTCTATCCGCTGTATCAACTTCTTCAGTTATATGATGTGATCTATTTTGATGATCCGTGTATCTTGCTTTGACAATGTATTGAGTCATAAAATAGTTCCTGGTTGTTTCCCATTATAATTTGTTATAAGTACTTCCTTAACATTTACAACACTTGTTCCACGACCTGCGGTATATTTAGCAGATATTTCATGGATATTATATTCTTCTCCAAAATTATTCTTCCAAAAAGAATCACCTATTTCCTTATTAGATTCAGCAAGATAACCAGGACATTTCTTTAAGAAATTAACTAAACGAATCTGATCCTCTTCACTAAAAACATTCTGATATTTTACAAACGTATCTCTATATGGTGGATCAGCATATACAAAAGTCTTATCATTAATAAAAGGTTCTGTATTTTCAAAATCACCTTGAAGTATAATACATCTCTGAAGGAACTCTCCAAAAGCTTTAACTTGAGTTAAATCAAAGAAAGATGGTTTTTGATTTAAAGTTCCTGCTGGTGTTGCATACTTATAATCCATCTTCTTAGCTGGTTGCCAAATACCATTGAAGTTAGTCTTCAACATAAAAAATAACTCAGCAGCATTTACAGCAGGACTCAGTTCTCCATGAAATGCATGTCTGTCTCTTAGTTCATAATAATATTCCTTTCTTGCACCATGTTCCATTGGAAGGAACTTCTTAACAACCTCACAATAATGTTCCTCAAAATCATAATAATGTTCCTGAATAGCCTTATACATCTCAATCAATTCTGAGTTAGAATCATTGATGATGATCTCTGTATTAGGAAAATATTGTGCAACCCATAATGAAACAGCACCTGCACCAAAGAACATATCCACAAAACGATCAAACTCCCCATCTGGAAAGAAGATAGGGAGATATGATTTCCACATTCTGTTTTTGCCACCTGTCCACTTGAAGGGTGGTTTCAAAGAAAATTTAGACATTTATAAGATCCAGTATGTCTATTATACACATCCTGGCTAGGATGTCAAGAGGTTCCCCAGATATTTTTACAATACTCCTTAATAGATCTATCAGATGAGAAGAACCCAGACCTTGCAACATTAGTTAAAGACATCCGTTGCCAGTTCTTCCAGTCTTTCCATGCACTACTTACTCTATCCTGAGCATCACAGTAATCAGAGAAGTCTGCAAAGACACAGAAAGGATCTTTATTTAATAAATTATCTATCAATGGTCTAAAGGTATCTTTATCACCATTACTAAAATGGCCACCCTTAATAAGATTTATTGCTTCCCAAACCTCTTCACTCATATGATTTTGAGGATAATATCCTTCATTCCATAGTTGTTGAATCCCACTCTCATCATGACCAAAGAGGAAAAAGTTCTCTTCCCCTACAAGCTCACGTATCTCTACGTTAGCACCATCCAATGTACCTATAGTTAGAGCACCATTCATTTGGAACTTCATGTTACCTGTACCTGATGCTTCCTTACCAGCAGTAGAAATCTGTTCTGATAAATCAGCAGCAGGATATACCTTCTCTCCTAACTTAACACTATAGTTTGGTAAGAATACCACACGCAACTTACCATCCATATCAGGATCAGTGTTAACCACATCTGCAATATGACATATAAATGACACAATCAATTTTGCCATATAATATCCAGGTGCAGCCTTACCACCAAAGATAACTGTTCTAGGTACTACATCAACACCATTCTTAATTCTAAGGTACTGTGAGACAATCCAAAGAGCAAGAAGATGTTGTCTCTTATATTCATGTATTCTCTTAACCTGAACATCAAACATACTTGAAGGATCAACAGAAAAACCAAGTTGTTCATGGATATAATTTGCAAGACTATGTTTACCAAGTACCTTACATGTAGCAAATTTTTCTATAAGTGATCCATCATCTATATGTTTCTCAAGATTTCTAAGTTGTTCACCATCAGTAATCCATCCTGGTGCATACTCATCTAAAACCTCAGTCAAACCAGGATTAGATGCAGCAACCCATCTTCTTGGTGTTACACCATTCGTTACGTTAGTAAACTTATGAGACCATAGATCATAAAACTCAGGCATCAACTGAGTCTTAACCAATTCGGAATGCAACTCTGCAACACCATTAACATGGTGTGAACCTATGGTTGCAAGATTTGCCATACGTACTGACTTATTACCTCTTTCATCAATAATAGACATTTTTTCTAACTTACTATCATCGCCAGGATAATGAAGTCTTACAACCTGTAGGAATCTTCTATTAATCTCATAGATGATTTCCATGTGACGTGGAAGAAGAGTCTTAAAGAGTTTAAGATCCCATGTCTCTAATGCTTCTGGTAATAATGTATGATTTGTATATGCAATAGACTTAGTTGTTATCTCCCATGCAGAATCCCATTCAACATGTTTAACATCCACAAGTAGTCTCATCATCTCTGCAACAGCAACAGATGGATGAGTATCATTAAGTTGGATCTGATACCTATTAGGGAACTCATCTAAAGGAACATGACACTTCTCTAAGTTACGGAACATATCTTGAAGTGATGCACTAACAAAGAAGAACTGTTGTTTCAGTCTTAATGTCTTACCTGCATCAGTACCATCATTAGGATAAAGAACCTTAGAGATAGTCTCTGATTGAACTCCCTGTTCAACAGATCCCATATAGTCACCTATATTAAATGCATAGAAATCAAAAATCTCAGTAGCATCTGCTCTCCATAATCTTAAACGATTACAACAGTCAACTCTATATCCCAACTGAAGTACATCATATGGAACTGCAACTACATGTTCTTCAGGAACCCAACGTACTCTATAGTTTTCTCTGTCAGAAATATAATTCTCTACTCGTCCACCAAAACCTACTAATACAGACTCATCTGGTTGTGCAAGTTCCCAAGGCCAATTACCATGCAACCAGTTATCAGTAACCTCAAGTTGCATATTATCTTTAATGACCTGTTTAAACATACCAAACTTATACCTTATACCATATCCAGTAGCAGGTACTTTTAAAGTCGCAAGGGACTCCATATAACAAGCGGCAAGTCTTCCTAAACCACCATTACCAAGTCCAGGTTCTTCTGCAGTATCAAGTACTTGTTCTAATGTTAGATCATATTCCGATACTGCTTGTCTTGCTTCTTTCTCTAACCCAAGGTTTAATAAGTTATTTCCAAGTTGGGGTCCAATTAAAAACTCTGCTGATAAGTATGCAACTTCTTTTCTATTGTTACATATTTCTGGAGTAAGATGATATTGCATCATCTGATCTCTCACGGCATAACACAATGCCATGTAAATATCATGAGAACTAGCTGTCTCAGGTCTTTTACCTAGAGTATAAAAAAGTCTCTCATTAATACCATTATAAAGATTATTATTCATTAAAGTTGAAATCCAGAGAAAGTGTCCTTTTTAACGTCTTGCTTGATACCACCAACTACGTAACTCTCTACTTCAGTTTCTTGTGGAGCAACCTGAAGACCTTTGGAAGAAATCCAATGTTCTGTCCAAGGTAAAGGATTATTTCTCATAGGAATATCATAAAGAGGTTTGAGTCCGATTGCTCTCATTCGTTTGTTAGCAATCCACTCAACATACTGATGAAGCAATCTGTCATTCAATCCTATCATACTTCCATCTTTAAACAAGTATTCTGCCCATCTCTTCTCCTCATTAACAGTATTTCTAAACATTTCGATTATATTATCTTCTTCCTCCTGAGCTATCTTCTTCATCTCAGGATCATCATTACCTTCCATCCAGTTCTTTAATATCTGTTGTGTGATGACTAGGTGTTGGTTCTCATCCCTACTGATGAGGGATATGATTTTAGCAGATCCTTCCATTGTTTTAAGCTCACCGAATGCGAAGCTGCATGCAAAGCTAACATAGAATCGTATTCCTTCCAAAATATTGACATTGGCGACTGCTCTGTATAATTTCCGTTTGAGTTCATACCTGTCGAATGTGCCGGATATATGTCCGTCAGTAGCCATCTTCCAAGTATTACCACTACCATAATCATGAGCGTGGTTTATTAATTCATCATATGATTTGGTTACTGATTCAGCTCGCTGTAAAATTCTTTCATCATCTATAATAGTATCAAAAACTTCAGAGGGATCAGGATATACATTTTTAATAATATAAGTGTATGACCTTGAGTGGATCATCTCCATGAATTGCCAGACGTTCAAACATCCTTCCAGTTCAGGAAGAGAACAGTAAGGAGAGAAAGCCATTCCTGGCGCTCGACCCTGTACTGAGTCCAACATAATCTGATATTTTAAATTTGATGTAAATATATGTTTTTGTTCTGGTCTTAAATTCTGGTAGTCACCACGGTCTTTTTGAAGAGATACTTCTTCTGGTCTCCAAAAATATCCTAATTGTCTCTGGGTGAGTTTTTCGAACACTAAGTATTTAGCGCTATCATATCTTTGAATACCTAAAGGTTGACCAAAAAACATGGGTTGTTTTTTAGTATCAACTACACCCGTATTGAAAACGGTCATGCCGTTCACTGAATATTCATTTTCCATAATTAAATTTTACAAGATTCACAATCATCTTCTTCCTCTATAGAACAACTTTCAATGAGTTGTTCTAAAGCTTCTTTCTTCTCATCAATCTCATCACTCTTCATATCATGAGTATTCTGATAGTAACTAGTCTTCCATCCATACTTGTATGTTGTCAATAGATCTTGTGCCATTACAGAAACAGGTACTTCATTGTCTGGATAGTTCTCTGGATTATAACTCCAGTTACCAGAAATAGCTTGGTCAAAGAACTTTTGTATCACAGATACAATATTAATATATCCTGTATTATCTTTCATCTCCCAAAGGAGAGTATAGTTATTCTTTAAGGATCCATACGACGGAACAATCTGTTTAAGAGGTCCCTTCTTGGATTTTTTAATGGACAAATAATCTCTTGGGGGTTCGATTCCGTTAGTTGCATTTGACACAACGGAACTGCTTTCAGATGGCATTTGTGCCGACAACGTTGAGTTCCGTAACCCGTATTGTCGTATGTCTTCCCGTAAAGTTCCCCAATCAAGAGATAAGTCATTGGGCACAATACCATCTACGTCCTTCTTATATGTATCTATAGGAAGAATACCGTCTGCATACTTAGTTCGATAAAAATATTCACATTTACCCTTCTCTTTAGCAAGTTCATTAGAAGTTTTTAGAAGATGATACTGGAATGACTCACTTAAACCATGAACCATCTTCCATGCTTCAGGATCATCATATCCCAAACCATTCTTAGCCAGATAATGTGCTAGACCAATATAACCAACTCCAAGTGATCTTCTTTTCTTGGTAGAGTTCTCTGCAGCAGCAACTGGATATCCTTGATAATCTATTAACTCCTCTAAACCTCTCACAGATAAATCACAGAGTTCTTCTAGTTCATTTAGATCACGTAACTTTCCAACATTAACAGCAGAAAGAATACATAAAGCAATCTCACCATCTGGATCATCAATATGTCCTATTGGTACTGTTGGTAAAGTAATTTCCTGACAAAGGTTACTCATGCTAACCCTGTCTTTAAATGAAGAATGACTATTACAATGATCAATATTCATTATATAAACACGACCAGTCTCAGCTCTTTCTTTCAAAAGATCTAAGATAAGTTCCTGAGCATTTACACTCTCTTTCGGAATAGATGGATCATTCTCATACTCTACATATAAGTCATCAAAGCTTTCTGTACCAAAACGATCATACAACCCTGGCACAGCATGAGGAGAAAAAAGCGTGATCTCCTCATTGTTAATAAACCGTTCATAAAATAGTTTACTTAACTGGATGGAGTAGTCGAGTTTTCTGACTCTGTTATCGTCACTTCCTTTGTTGTTTTTGAGGACGAGGATGTCTCTGATTTCTTGGTGCCAGATAGGAAAGTGGACAGTTGCTGATCCACCCCTGATGCCGTTCTGAGTACAGCATCGAACAGTGCTCTCAAATTTTTTGAGGAAGGGGACCACACCTGTGTGTTGTACTTCGCCGCCCCTGATTTTGCTGTTGATTCCTCTGACTCGCCCTGCGTTAATACCGATACCAGCCCTCTGTGCAACGTATTTGCCAATAGCCATGTCAGAACTAAAGATACTATCGAGGGTGTCATCGCTATCAACGAGAACACAAGAAGCAAATTGACGGATAGGGGTCCTAACTCCAGCCATGATCGGGGTTGGGATGTTGATTCGGTGTCTACTGATGGCGTCGTAGTATCTTCTGACATAATTAAGCCTCGTTTCTATAGGATATTTTGCAAAGATCGTCAATGCGATCATAATGTACATGAATTGTGGTGTTTCGTATACCTTTCCTGTACTTCTGTCTTGTACAAGATATTTATCTACAACTTGTCTTAAACCTGCATATGTAAACAAAAGGTCACGATCGTGATCTATATACTTCTCAATACTGAAAAGTTCTTCTTCTGTATAGTTATCTAATATTTCTTTATCATAAACTCCATTATCAACACACTGACGAATATGATCAACTAAAGGAGGTAAATCCTTCATACGTCTATAGATACTTTTCCTAACACTAAAAAGTAAAAGACGTGCAGCAACAAACTGGTAGTTAGGGTTGTCTAACGTAATAAGATCACTAGCTGATCTAATAAGAATCTCTTGAATATCGGCAGTAGTAATGCCATCATAAAACTGAATACCAGAATTAATTTCAACTTGACTTGCAGATACTCCAGCTAAACCATTGGTTGCTTCCTCAACCATCTTATGCATTTTATCAAGATCTAGGGATTCTGTCCCTCTTCCGTTACGTTTTTTAACACTGATGCCGTTGCTCATGTCTTCTTCCAATGGGTAAGTTTAAGGGTTCCTTCTAAACCAGAATATGTACTATTTTTTAATATAGACATTATATCATGTCCTGCAAGGACCATATCATTAATGTCTTTTTGTTTTATATTATTGGGCCATATGACCACCCGCTTATCATCTCTGACACATTTTTCAATGCGGTTGACAATTTCTTTATTGCGGGGTTCATTATCGTAAACGTAGACAATATTGCGTGTTTTGAGATGTGCCAAACTACTATCGCTCCCACACATAGCGATACTATTTTTGACGAATGTTGAGTCAAAAGGTCCTTCAACCACGTAGACAGTTTTGTCTTGTTCGATTCTATCCAGTCCATAAATCTTTGGTAAGTTTTCCTTAAGCATTATAGTAATATAACGCATCTTAGCCTTAGGGTCAAGTGAACGACCCTGATATCCAAATAAATTAGATTCACTATCCCTTAAAGGAATAATAATTCTTGCTTCATCATTTTTGATACTGTCGAAGGTTCTCTTATGTTTGTTTGTCCACTCTTTAAAGTTAGGACAGTAATAAAATTGTCTAAGATCTTCTTCTTTTATACCACGGTTGACCAGATAACATCTGGCCGAATGTGTTTTATTTAGGGCCGATATTTTGTCCAGTTCATCGCATATGTCATTACTCTTAAACTTTGGTTTTTCAAAGTTAAACTTAGGTTCATCTACTACAAAATTTCCAGCACCAGAGATTGATGTATGTCCTTCTTTAAACTTTTCAATAACATACTGTCCATGCAAAGTAGAATCTACATGTTTTAAAAAGTTATTAAACGACATAGAAGAACCACAATTATGGCACTTATAATTGGTGTTTGCTTTTATTTGATAGAAATATCCTCTTGCTTTATTCTTATGTTTCTGCGAATCGCCACAAATAGGACATCGAAAATTATATAAATTCTTCTTAACCTTCTTAAACTTTTCTAGTCTAGAAGAAAGAAAACCAATATACTTGGCATCAATTATATCCATTACAGACCATTACTGTGTCTGTATTATACCCGATGGTGGTGGTGATGTCAATGCTGGTCGGACGATTCTTTGTCCGACAGGACTAACGATGAAAGATAGAAGAGCAATAGCACCAGCAATACTCCACATCTTCTTTTCCATGAGACGTAATCTTTCATCTACTTTGCGAATATCTCTCTCACATCCTGCTTTAATCTCCGCACTTTGACGGTTGACCTCTCTATGAACCGAGTCAATTTTCTCAAATAATACTGCATCTATCCTGTCCTGTTTGTCTAGTTTTTCATCATGGACCGCAAGCATCTGACCCATCTTTACAGAATTATCCTGTAGGGATTCTATTACTCTTTCTAATCTTTCTATAACAGCATCGTTTACCCGCATGACTTATCTTTCTTCTTTCTTAAAGATCTTGACCACCTACCTAATGACTTTCTTCTCAATAAGTCTGCTGAAATCTTTGGATCAAAACCATCAGCTGCACCTGGCGGTTGAGCAGCATTAGTATATCCACCAACACCAACTGACATAGTTGGTTCTTCTTGTATTCTCTCTTCTCGCAATCCACGAGCTAACTCTCTCATTCTTTCTATTCTATCAGTCATACTTCTCTCCTGCGTTTTTTCGTTAAACCTTATGAAGTAATTCTAAACAATGAAGATCAACCTTAATATCATGAATCTTAGTTTTAGGAAAATCTGGGATTCTATGTAAAAATAATAAAAATGTTTTTAAGACTGAATGTAAGTTAGGATCAATCTTGTAGAAAAGTAAAGGAGTAGCAGCTTCATCAAATACATTATACAAACAGATGAAATGATTCAGAAGAAGGTGAGTTTTTAATTCACCTGTCTTTTGATATCTTTTCAGTAATCTCTTAATGTACTTAAACTTCTTGAGGTCTTCATAGAAGTCCTCTTGAGTTACCGCTTGGGGATTTTCATAATTTTTAATGGCAAACATCAAATAGTTGTCATCATTTAACTGTTCAAATCTCATATTATATTATATCATATTAATTTTTGAGTTATGCACTAACAGTAATGGTTCCAGCAGCAGTACCCTGATCAGAAGAAATTGCAACAGAAGCTGCTGTAGAGCCATCTGCAGTATCTTTAATTGTACCACCAGCAAGAGCAATGTTCTGAGCACCAATTGATAGTATATCACCAGCATTAGTTGCAGCATTAGCAGCAGCAATTGCAAGTGAGAATACTAATCTAGTAGTGCCTGATCCACTAGCATAAACAAGGGTGTGTGGTCCTCTACCTGATCCCGAACCTTGGTTTCCATTAGTAACAGCAAGTGTTGGGTTTCCAGTAACAGTAACCAACTCATTATATCTAACTCTAACAGATAGAGTAAATCCTTCGGACTTATCAGCAGTGGTTGTAATCCATTCTACTTCTCCAATGTCAGCAGCACCAACAGCTGTAGCTAAATCACCAACGCAAGCTAAAACCTCTGGTTGAGCATCAGCATTATCATTTCCAGTTTGAGCTGAACCACCTTCAACTACCCATCCGCTATTATTAGCATAGACTTCTTTTTTTTCTGCAGTAGTGAGCCACTTTGGTTTAGACTCATCCGCATCAGTAATTCCCCATAATGGCATTTGCTTTACCTAATAAATTTCCTTTTCTACAGATATTTATAATCTACGTAATCCCTAGTCTCATAGACTTACGGATCTTAGCAACCAATGCATCATCTATATCATTGTCAGTAGTTTTAGCATACTCTTCCATCATCTGGACAGCAAACTCTTTCATCTGTTTTTTAAATACCTTCTTTACCATTATCAGTAACAAAGGTTTTAATAATAAAAATAATAAAGTCATTATTCTACTGGAGTATCTACTATAACATCAGCACATAATGAAGCATCTGGTGATTGAGGGTTAACATAAACTCCATATCGTTTTAGTTCACCACAAGCCCTAATACGACCTATAGCATAATCCAATTGTCGATTCATTAACAATTGTTTTCTCATTTCACGGTCTGGTCCTTTGTTAGAAAAACTACCAATAAGACATGTACCCGCTGTTATAGCAGTTACTATAGCAACAACATTAATTGTTGTTTTCGTAAAAGTTTTTTTCATGATCTTAAGAATAATGTTTCACTGCTGCGTCATAGTAGTCGCCCATGTTATGATCTGCGACCCCATCAAATCTTGTGTTGACCTCATCTTTAAGTCTGATAACTGGATGAGTATGAACAAATCCAGCAAACCAAGGAGGAGTCTTTGGAACAATATCATCGCCGTGTACAAACCTATAGTGTTCAAGATCCTTAATCCTCTTTCTCAATCTACGGCCGCCAGGTCTTGGTGAACCAGCAGTTACAAGTGCAACATTTTTATTACCAGATTCCCAAAGCAAGTCAGCAATACAAGTTGCTGTTGCTCCACCAAGGGAATGTCCTGCAATAACCAGTTTTCTTTCTGGATTCAATCCTTCATAGGCAACTACTAATTCTGCTAATGTTCTATTAGCATTATTTTTGAATCCCCTATGACAATCATCTCTCTTGATAAGAAACTTCAAATTGGTTACCCAGTCTGTAGTTTCATTCGTTCCTTCTACTGCTAGAATAGTATGTCCATCACATTTTCTACTAACAAGAAAGTCTTGTTTATGTGGATATACGTCCCTACAGCAGCGAAGTGCTTCTAAGATCACTTCCTTTGGTAAGGTCATTTTTCTATTTCAACTAATCTATATAGACAAGTTATGTTGGATTCTTTCTAAATCCTACATCATGTTTAGTACTCAAAGGTAAACCATGTATCCTGATAGGTGGAAGTTTTTTACCTGTCTTAGATTTTACAGCACTTTGACTTACAGCTTTGCTTTTTACAGCAGTTTTGCTTTTTACAGCAGTTGGATTTGCAGCTATAGTTTTATCTGCAACCCTTGCTCGTTCTCTTGCTCTTTGTCCTGCAACTGTTCCTGTTTTTGGAATAACTACTGATCCATCTGCAGTTCCTGCAGTTCCTGCAGTAGCAGTAGCTGCATCAGAAGCAGATGTATCTACTTCTATTGGATCCGCTATTGTATGACTTGATGAGTCTGTTGCTTTAGAAGCAGTACTAGTAATCTTATTGACACCAGTTTTTATAGACTTTCCTACATTTACATTTGTTACAGTCTTTCCTATATCTCCTGCAGTAGTACTTATTACTTTATCTATCTTTTTTCTAGTAGTATTGGTATTAGTACCAGTAATATCACCAATATTAGCAGTAGTAGTAATTTGGTTAGTATTTACTTTTTGGTTATTTACTTTTTGGTTATTTACTTTTTGGTTATTTACTTTTTGGTTATTTACTTTTTGGTCAGTATTTACTTTCTTAACTGGTTCTCTCCATTGAATATTATTATCAGTATTATTTCCACCAAATATATTTGGGAAGATACCTTTTCTACCCTTCATTTTTTCATGATAATCATACCCCGCAGCACCTAATCCACCTACTGCTAATGTACCCAATACCCATTTCGTAAGAGCAATACCAGCTGGTATTGTTAATAATCCACCATCTTCATTAAGTGCATACTTCCTTACTGCCTTAGGAGCATTAAGTTCCTCTCTCCAATTAGATTTCTTCATGATGGGTTCTTCCTAGTCCCTACGTCATGTTGACTCGTAGCTTTTTTTCCAACTTGTCCTAAAACAGCTTTGCCTGCTCCATATGTTCCAGCTGCCACACCACCCCATTTTAAAGCCTTACCCCATCCTAAAGCTTTAGCTACTCCTAAAGCACCTTTACTCTTTGCAACTAATGCAAGACCAGTACCAGTCACAGCAAATTCATTAATATTCTTTTGAACTGCTGTAGGAGAAGTAATTTCCTCTCTCCAATTAGAACGTCCTTCTTGATTAAGAAGTTGTTTTTGTTTCTTAGTTACAACACCAGTTAGAGTTTTCTTCTTAGCCTTATCAGAAATTTCATCTTTAGTAGGCATTATAATACAGTTAGGAGACTTAGGTGAAGCCTTTCCTACCTGTATTTTTTCACCAATAAAATCACCCTCTGGTTCATAAGACTGCATGTTTACAGTCTTATCTTTATTTGCATCAAGTACACTCTTAACATCCTTAGCAGCTTGACCAACTGCTTTTACACCAGACACAACACCCTTAGCAAATGCACTCTTATTAACTGCTTTCTTATGACGTTCAATGCCCCTGGAAATAACACCCCTAATACCTTTTTTAGATGCTGGTTTCTTAGATTGAGTTGTCTTTGCTTTTGATACTGCCTTCTTAACCTTTTCTTTCTTTAAATCAACACTAGAATCCTTTCCAGAAACTTCTGACTGAGGTGGTTTTTGGAACTTTCTTTTCTTTAAAGCTTTAGAAGCAGCAACTCTTTGAAGAGTATCTTTTGGACTTGTTTTTCTTGGAACTACATCAGACTTATCCGATTTAATTCTTTCAGCTTCTTTCTTGACTGTCTTCTTAGTCCTAACATTCATCTTACGAGCTGCTCTTTCCTCATTCAGCTCTACAACAGACTCACTTATAAACTCAACAAAAGTGTCAAGTCCCAACTCTTCAATAATAATATCTAAACCATCTTCATTAATCCCTTCATTATAAAAATACTCAACTGCAGAATTTATTAAAGTTTCTTCTTTCTGTTTAGTTGGTATTAACTGTTCATAAGGAACTCTGGTTAAAGGTTTTTGATTTTCCCGTGGTATTCTCTGATCAGTAATATATGGACCATAAGGACCATGTACTAACTTACCTTCTTCAACTTTCTCACCTTTTCTTTTCTTCTCACCACGGTTTGAACGGTGAAGACCTCTTCTTGTAAGAGTCTGTCCATATTGATTGAAGGTTTGTTTACCAAACTTACGTTCGTTACGTGTCTTTTCCTTCTGTACATCATCACCTTTATCAACCTTTGCCTCACTTACTCCTTCACGTTTTTCTCTTTCTCTTGCAGCTGCCCATGCCTTCTCATCATCTTTTGGATAACGTCGAGAAGTTACTGCAGGATTTCTCTTCTTAAATCTTCTTTCTTTCTCATCAGAAGCAGCACGTTTACGAGTTGCTTTTCTCTTTGACTTCTCAGACCTAGTATCCTTTATTGTTTCTCCAGTACCAATAACTGCATTAGAACCATACTTACCTTTTAAGTCTTTTAAAACTTTTTCATAAGCAGCATCTTCATTTACAGACTCACCAAGAAGTTTTCTTTTAGCCATAGTTTTAACAGGTCCAGGTGCAGGAGAACCAGCTAATAATGAAATAAAAACTTTTTTTAATTCTTCAGAACTAGCACCTGGTTTTACTTTTCCCTTAGCTTTATATCGAATATCAGAAGCTAACTGAGATGCTTGTTTTTCAAGATCAGAATCACCTGCAGCGTGACCTCTCTTAAGTTCACTAATTAATTTAGACCTATCAAACATCTTTCTTGACACTTTTTTTCCTAAACTTATTTATAAATTTTTTGATAGCAACAGTTCTATAAGCTTGTGGATGACTTATACTCTGTACATATTTAAGATGTGCATCAGTACCTATCAATCTTTGATCAGGTCCAACACCAGAAGGATCAGTCCATTCACTCAAATCTTTTATCCAAGATTTAAACATCATGTTACCTTCTGTTACTGCAATAATATAGTTAGCACCTCGACGAAGTATCTTTCCAACTAAACCAGTATTATCATTTTCTATGATATCATCTACATTAAATATATTTTCATTTAAATAATTCTCTCTCAAATTCTTCCAATCAAACTTAGGTGCTATCCTCCACATCTCAGTTTGAGTTTCCTTAATCTTCATACCTTTCTTAAGAGAAGAATAAAGTCTCTTCATATTTTCATCACCAAAACCTTTAGGAAGACCTTTACTAAAAGATTCATAATCATCCTTAGCAACTGCCTTTCTCAACTTAGATGCAGACATACCTTCTACACCTTCAGACTCTGCATCTCTTTCACCAGCAGATATAACTCTTATACGATCATAATCATATAGGTCTCCATTATATTTTTGTGCTAAATTTTCAAATTCCTTTTGTCTATCTGCACCAACAACTATATTAATTGACCTAGCGCCACTCTTATTAGCATTTTTTAATACATCAAAAATAGTTTTTGACTTAGGATCATTAACAATACGTTCAGCATGTTTAGGAAACATCTGTTGCATATAAGATATCTTTTCTTCTGGATCTAATGGATTCTTTTTAGGATCATTAGTACGTGAAGGATATATTGCATATTCTCCTTTACCAGCAACACTCTTTACTCTATTCAATAACTTCTCATGACCTGTTGTTGGTGGATTAAATCTACCAAATGCAACAGTAATATCAGCAGGGTCACCCTCTTTCTTTCTTATTTCTTCTCTTTCTGCTTTCTCATCTTCCTTAGCAGCTGCCTGTCTATTAACTTCTATCTTAGTTCTTTCATCTGCAGTTGGTGGTCTTTTCTTACCAAAGAATTTTAAACTTTTATTAACTGTCTTAGCAACAAGATTACCTTCTTTATCATACCAGTCTCCATGACCATCACCTTTCAAACCCAACTTCTGGGCCTGGGTAGAGGCTTGTGTAACTACTTCAGTTATAAATTGGTTAAAACTCTTCATCCCTTATCCCAATTTTTAGTAGCGGTAAAGTTTGCTCTACTGAACTCTAGTCTATCAACTAATTTCAAAGCACTACCAGAACGAATAGCAACAAATCCTTCAGGGGCAGTAACCTTATAACCATTCTCAGTCTTAAGAAATGTTCCAAGAGAATTAACCTTTTGGAGTTTATTAATCATAAACTGTTTTGCTGCCTGCAAATTATAGTATGAGGCAATGGTCATGTATAAAGAATTTTGATTAGTTGATATAAATTTTAAAGTATTATCTTTAACCTGTTTATATTTATCTTTTGTCTTAGTTGTCTTTTTAGATGCAATTTCTTGATTTAATTTAGTTGTAAAATAATTAACAAAATCAATAACTGTGGCACGAACTCCTATAGGTTTTTTTCCTTCACGAACATAAGCATTAAAGAATACTTTAAAAATATTAGGTAAAGAAAATCTACCATCATCTTTTTGCATCAAATCTAAAAACTTAGATGACTGTCTTAATGAACCTTCTGACTTATTAATAAGAGCATTATACTTTGCTTTCTCAACATTAGTCATACTTGCCTCACCAGATGCATTAGAAAAATCAGAAGTAGTAACAAATACATCAGTACTACCTGCGACATTAATGCCACCAAATTCAGCAGTCATAGTACTTAACTGTCTACCAGAATACCTAGTATGGAAAACTATTCCTAATCTAGCCTGTATTATTTGTTGTCCTACAGGACTATCTTTAGGAACTGCATATACAATAGTGTTTGGTTGAAATGCAACACACATATCACCACCAATCATTGATTCATACTTATCATCAGTAAATAATAAATCACCTTGTATCACTCCAGTGATACCAAGTTTAGATAAGTATCTATATGAGGCTTTAAGTTTTGAATTCAATTGACCTGCTGGATATAAAGAATCAACGTCAGACTCTGAATAACAAATCTTAGGTGTTACTGAATTAAAGACAGACTTAGTACCAACAAAGAAATCATTTCTCTGAGGATCTATACCACAAATAACAGCAGGAGCACCATCCCACTTTACTGTTACATTCGTATCAGAAGCACCACTTTCTAACATATCCCCAAGAGATTTTAAGAAAGCAATAGCTTCCCTCCCTCCTTGAGATCCTCCATTGAGTATATTATCTTCTAAATGTTCTAAGTGTGTATTCTTCATCTACTACCAACACCAGTAAGCCATTTGTCACCTTGTTTAACTAACTTTTTAAACTCTGAAGTTGTAACCGCATGAAATCTTGGGAAAGCACTAAAACTACCACCATATCTCAGTGTAATATGAAGTAAATTATACTTTCCTTTATAAAGATTAAACTTAACACTTGCAGATTTACCTGAAAATGTTGCCTTATCAATTACAATTCTAGCAGGTTCTTTATTCAAAGCTATCATAGTCACCATAGTACTATGTAAACTCTCAACATATGCATTCTCAACAACAGGACCAGATTTATTATATCTTCCAGCACCTTCTACTAAGTAAAACTTATATTCAGAACCATCCCAAAAAGCTGCAGGTAATTCATCATACATACTAAGTTTAAGAACCCTATTCATCATAGAATCTGCTATAGTATTTGCAACCTCAGGCTCATTCATCACATTAATAAAACCCTGAAATAAAGGATTTAATTGTCCACCTGTACTTCTGAGTCTCGTGTTAACATACTTATTAAATTTTTGTTGAGTCCTAACTGAAAATCCCCTATTCAAAGCTCTATGAAGATAACTCACATCTTTCAAATTAATTAATGCTATTTTAGGTTTTTTCGGGTTTCCATCTTTATCAAGAACAGTAACCCTCATATCCCATATCTTTTGAGCATGTGCTGGAATGGAAGGATCTAACCCAGCAATTTCATCACATTCTTCTAACTTTGATCCATCTTGATATGTTAATATATCATCAGTCAAACATGCATCTTGAAGAACCCCAGCGAAAAATTCCATGCGAATATTATTAATCTTTTCCAATAAACTTCTTAAAGCAGGACCCTTAATAAAAGTTGCAAAAGAATTATTAATTAAAGGAGGAGATGCTGCATTTAAACTTGGTTTCTTTTTTAAAGATATTCCAATTTTTAATCCACCACCATATCCAAGTATTATATCTGATGAATTATAATCTGACATTCCAAAAGCTTTAATCTTCAAAACTTGAATATCTTTATGCCATGAATTACCAGTTAAATAAATTTGACTTGGTGGACCATCAGGAATTCCTGCAGTACTTCTTGTTCCCAAAACTGCAGATATCATAGAAGCACAATCAGCCCTACCATCATAATTCTCATCAGTAAGACCTCTAGTCATTCCTTGTTTCGTAGCATACCCAGCACCATCTAATATTGATCCACTTTGAAAATTGGTTATAGCACTCTCATAAAGTGTCTCAAATTGCTCTGGATCATTTTTAGCATTATTTAAAGTCTGAGTAGGTTGCATAGATAAACTAGCATAGAAAGCCTCAGATAACTCATATGCCATAGTTCTAAATACATTTCTAAGTATTTAGTTCTTCTTCATAAAATACTGGTTAACTACTTCAATTTGATCGTGGTAACGAGCAATCTTATCTAACTCTACCTGAATAGCTTCAGTTATATCTGAATGTTCTCCAATACCCATTGGATGTTCTAGATAAACTTCAACGTTTGCTCTGTGTTTTTGTATCTCACCATTAGCATGTGCAAGAACTGCTTTTAATAATTGATCTCTCATGTGAATCATAAGTCGTTTGGTTTACGGTTCTCTGAATAATATATATCAAACTCACCACCAGGATATCTCTTTTTCAACTTTTCAACATTACGTGCCACTACATCATCAAACGATACGTCCAAAGCCATACAAGCTTGTGCCACATACCAGAGAACGTCACCCAACTCAATAATAAGATGCTCTCGGTTATCGGCATTCCAAGGTTTTCCCTGAAATACCATCTTCTTAACGATTTCCATAAACTCACCACCTTCAGCACTAATCCCAACAGCAGCAGTGGTAAGACGATTAATATTGGAACCTTGGGAATCAAGTAGTTTAAGACTCTCAATAAAAGATTGATAATCTTTACTGGGATCGGATGTGACACCATCCACGAAATCAAGGTACTTATCCAGGTCAACTTTTTTTGTCATCATTTCTCCTTTTTGGTGGTGCAAAATTATTACTAGAAACAAACACACTAGGAACTTTAATATCCTTAACTGCTTGTGATGATTTCTCCAACTGTTCTATTGCTGCCAATAGTTCAGGTGTCTCTTCCCACTCCCAAATCTGAGTATGAGTATCCTTTTTCTTTTTGATTGTATGAGTTTTAAGTGTCATAATAATTTTACCTTATCATAGAGTTCAACTACTTCTTTACTAGGATCTGGAATATGAGATAAAATATCTCTTAATGCAACTACTTGTTCAGCAGTCAAACAAAGTCCTCTATTTGTTGTACTTGGTTCTATGTTTGGTCTGTAATGGCTACCAACAGCTGGATACGGATCAGTCATTTTTAAAATTTAAACTCTGCAAACTTTTTCGTTAATTTACTCTCCTCATTATTATACTCCTCTTCTTGGCCACTGTCAACTATATCTTCCTGAGCAGCCTGTTCACAGTCATATAACCTCATCTTAGCACGATCAACACCTATAACAAAACGTTTGTTATATGTAGGATCATTATACCTGTTCTTTAATTGTTTTACTAAGATTTGATTCAGTCCCTCAAGCTCTTCAGTACTAATAAGAGCAAACATAAGGTCAGCAGTGGCTGGAAGGCCAAATGACTCAGAAGTGTCGGTGAGATCAACGTCACTACTAGCAAACCCAGAACGAGTAGTCTGAGTGGCGCTGACAATGGGGACATTAGTTTCGACAGCCAAACCTCGCAGTTCTTCAGCAATCGCTTTAATGTAGGAATAGGAGTTGACATTGGCATTTCCACGGTATCTTGATGAACCACATATATTCAAATAATCTATGAATATAATATCTGGTCTGAATGATTTCTTTAAAGCAAGTTCACTTATTAATGCTTTAAAATGTCCAGAATGTGCAGCTGCAGTTGGATACTCTTTAATGATAAGTTTACCTTGTGTCTTTTTAGACAGACTAGTTACTTTAGAATCAAAGATGGGTTTAGGCAACTCACTTATTTCTTGGATGTTAATATTTAAAAGATTAGCATCAATACGTTCAGCAATCTTTTCTTCTGCCATCTCAAGAGTAATGTATAAAACATTCTTACCTTCTAAAAGCGAAGAAGCAGCAACATGACACATAAAGAGAGATTTACCCACACCAGTACCCGCAAGTGCAATATTAAGGGTTTTATTTGGGAGACCTCCTTTTGTAATTTTGTTAAAGTATTCAAGGTCGAATTGAATTCGACTTTCTTTTTGGTTATAGAGTTCGAAGCGTTCTTCATAATCTTCGAAGTAATCATGTCCTATGTTACGACTAAAAGATACAGCTAAGGCCTTAGATAAAATATCTGGAATAGCATCTCTTGTTCTTTTCTTATCCTCATCGTTAGCAATCTGTATAGATTCCATAAGAGCCAAATATATTGCTCTATCACGACACCACTTTTCTGTAGAGTTATTTAACCAATCAAAATCTGAATCAATATTCTCAAGTCCATTAATAGTCTTGTTAATATTAATTACTTCTTGTTCTGTAACATCATTACGTTCTTCTATTTCAATAGAAAGAATCTCTTGAGTTATTAAACTATTATATTCAGCCGCATATTTGGCAATATGTTCAAATATAATTTTCTCTTCTCTATTATTAAAATACTCTGGCTGAATGAAAGGAAGAACCTTTCTTAGATAATCTTCATTGTATATTAGATTCCTTAGAATAATATTCTCAGTTCTATCCATTGTTTACACATAATGAAAATAAGTAGTAAGAATGTATTTCTTACCTTTTGTCACAGGAAGTCCTGCATGAGGATAAGTCCACAGTGGAGGAAAAACCAAAACACGACCAGTCTTTGGTTCAATTATTTTATCATGGATGTCAAATTCTGTCTGGCCACCTTCAAAATCTTCATTCAAATATACCTGAAAAGCAATCCATCTCTTAGCAGATTCATGACCAGCAACATCTACATGTTTATCAAATGCATCACCAACATCATACTTTTTGACTCTCAAAGATTCAAAAGCATATTTTGGAGGTAACAAATCTGGATCATTATAACCAAGTTCTGAAATATAATCCATCCCCAAAACTTTAAACTTCTCATAAAGACCAGCATACTCTGGAAGATCACCAATATTTCTTTGATAAAAATTTGGTTTTCTATTCCTATCTACTCTTTCACTTTTATCTTCAATTGTTTTGATAAGATCATTACAGGTATTCTCTGTAAGAAAATCATCATAGGTTTTAATAAATTCATTCTCCATAACCAAACTCCTTTTGTGCTGTTTCATCAAGAGCCTGCATTATCTCGTCAGTAAAATACTCTGTGGGATTTCGTAATATCTCCTTGGCGTATATCTTTTTGCCATTGATTTCATATCTTCCAGCTTTGTTTTGCCAGAGTCCCCCAATCTCACCCAGTTCCAATAAACCATAGTAACGGTCAAGACCACGATCATCATAATAGAGACGTATTTCAACGGTCTTATTCTCTTTACTTAAACGTGATTTATGCGTCGTTGCTTTGATAATGTTTCCGACGACTTCCTTGCCATCCTTCTCTTTTTTCTTTCCGAGATATATGATTGTACTTGCTGCGTACTTGAGGCCAGAACCTCCTCCCATTTCTTTCGTAGGGACGTAAGAACCAATGACATCGTAGGTGTGATTTGTAACTATAAGTGGAATTTTTGCTTGACCAAGTTTTAATGTAAGCATTCTGAATGCACCTTTTACAAGTTGAGATTTGGTCATATCCCTAACTTGTTTATCATCAAGTGCATCTCTAATCTCTTTCTCAGTAGAAAGCATTCCCAAAGAGTCTAACACAAACATACAGGGTTTGCGTTCCTCTGTGTTGGTCTTTAAATATATATCTACGGCCTTAAGTGCCTTCTGTCTAAACTCCTCAATGGTAACAACATCGATCTTAACAAACCTTTTTAAATCAATGCCACGAGACTCAAGTAATCCTTTATTAACTGCGGCTTCAGTATCAAAATAGAGACAGTAACCATCAGGATTATTGTCAAGGAAGTTTTTAACCACAGCGAGCGAGAAAAAAGTTTTCCCAGTACTAGACTCACCAGCAATGGCAGTAATCTTATTAGCAGATACACCGCCATAAACGGAACCGCTAACCATTGCATTAAAGATGTATGAACCTGTGTCGATGAATCGTTCTGATTCGTCGATTTCTGAGGCGAGTTGGGTGTAGTCATCTCCTATTTCTTTTACAATTTCTTTAAGAAAATCCATAATTACTTTCTTTCCTCTATAGTTTCAGAACTCAAACCAAAATAAAGACCAACGACAGGTATAGCAAAAATAGCTACTCTTGCAAAACCTGTCACGGCTAAAACAATAAGTAAAGTTTTACCTTTCATATTACAACTTGACTTTTATAGAGTCACTAAGTTCAATCTGTACTGGTTTATTAAGAAGATCTTTAATACTCATATATGCATATGCAGTAAATACTTGCGGAACTATAAATGCCACCATTGCAGCTGTCCAAAAAACATAGTATTTGGTTTCTTTAATCTGAGTACTCATTTTCTTCTTTTCTGTGGTTTTTCTGGATAATATTGGAAACCAGATGTTTTCTCTTCCAACTCTTTCATTTGAAAAGTAATCATCTTATCCCAGGGAGTATGTTGATCCATAAGAACAGCAACCTTATCGCCACTAATTCTTTGAACACAACCCTCGTATCCATTATAGATGGAAGTCTGATTTTTGACAACCACTGTAGATCCTGGTAATATCATATTCCTAATAATTTACGTTGTCGATTAAAATAATTGTGTAATATCCAAGAACTACTATTTACCTTATCAGTACCACCAACTCCATACTTAAAATGAACTCTATGATTTTCACCATAACCCATTACTTCAGGAGTATTACTTTTACCTCTATCACCACCATTGCAAAAAATAACTTGATCCGAAATTTCTAAACACTTCTTAATAGCACCTTTTGCAGAATCGTCAGTATCATCCCAAGAAATAACAGCATCAACCATATCAAGATGACGAATAATATCGGCTCTCTCAGTCCAAGATTGAAAGTACTGTCCTTTCTTTCTTGTTAACCAAGGATCACCATTTACTCCAACTATCAAATAATCAGAATAGTCTTTAGCTCTTTCAAAATAACGAAGATGTCCGCTATGGATAGGATCAAAACCACCAGTAACAAGACTAACTTTATCAAAAATCATTTTGTAGTCTTCTCATCTAATTGTTTTTGCCAATGTTCTATTAATAATTGAAGTTCTATAATACGATCATTAGCACTCTTTATTTTTTCTTCTAGATAATTCATTTATATAACCATGTTATGTTGTTCACGAAGTATCTTTTTATAAGGACCACCAGGATTAGCCTCTCTTACTTCATGGACTAATTTTAATCTTTTATGGAGTTCTTCTTCTCCATGCATATGTTGAGTCCACCAAACTAATCTTTTTAGTTCTTCATCATTAATAGGTAAATCCATTACACAAAAAAGGAATCAAGGTTTGTAGTTCTCTCAGCACTCCACCCAACAGAGTCAAGAATAATCTTAAGAGGTTCTAAGAAAGACTTTTCAAATTGTAGTTCATAATCCACATATTTGTCAAGTCCCAACTCTTTAGGAAAGTCCTGAATAAATGAAATAACATTCTCTTGTAGGGTATTTGGTTTCTTCAAATAACAAAACTTGATCTTCTCACCATTATTAATATAAGAATATTTCTGAGATAATTTATTCTTTTTAATATAATGATTAAAAAGAAGAGCTCCTCTTGCATGGATAGGAGTTCCCTTTGCATATATTGTAGATGTGGCTTTATACTTATCCACATTAGTACATGTTCTTGGAAAAGAAATTTCCTCTGGAGGAAGAGATTTAAACTTCTTACGACAGTCCTCAATAAAATCAATGACCTCATCCTCAGTCTGAGTCATAATAAGTTTAAGAACATCCTTAATCATTTGACGACAAGGTGCAGGTGTTGAAGATTTAACTGCTTCAATACCCATCATCTTTAACTTAGGTTCATTGTATCTTACTCCTTCACTATCCCATACGTTTAAAATATATCTTTTCTTAGCAGTCCATATACCACGATCAGCAATGTTCTCTCTTTTCATGAACATCTTCTGATCATAAGCATTCACGTATTCGGCCAACGCTTCATAAGAACTCGAAATATACTTTTCAAATTCCACTTCACAGACCTTATCAAGGAACGAAACAATGCTTTCAGTAGTTTTCTCTCGCCCCTCGTATACCTTTTCGACCAAAGGACCAAGGTTAAGATAAACAGAATCAGTATCCACAGCAATAACATAATCCACCTCATCAGTTTTTAAAATTTTATTAAGACGTTCATTCAACATATTCTCTACCCATCTGATAGAGACTTGTCCAGATAAAGTAATAGCCTCCGCATTTTCAAGTTTGTAATAACGAAAATACTCATTACCAATAGCACCATAAGCTGAGTTCAATTGAATCTTACGTGCCATCTGGATATTGTTAAAAGTTGCAATATCCTTTAGAAGTTTTGGATTCTTTGTATCCTCATATTGTTGCTTTGCAGCAAGCATCTTCTTCTTATAAATGGTTCTCTCATTATAAATGGTTTCCATAAGTTCTGGTAAGAACCCACGGACATCTTTTCTAAACTGAGCACCATTAGGACATACAGCAAACTCACCATCAATAACAGTCTTTTTATTTAATATCCCTTCAACGCTCGCGCTGGGATGTCTAGTCTCCCAGAGGGTTTCTGGACTGATATTGTATTGCATAATGAGATGAGGATACAAGCTATTAAGGTCAAAACTAACCACCCAATCATAGCGTCCTGGTTTCGGTTCTTTGACATATGCTCCTGCGTATTTTTCACTCTTAGAAGTTCTTCTTTTTGGAGGAATAACAATATTCCTCTTCTTAAGGTAATTATATATTATAGTATCCCACATCCTAACTTGGAAGTGAATGTCAATAAAGTTTACCTTAGCATCAAATGCCATAGTAATGGCAAGTTCAATAAGTTTTAACTTGTCCTCAAAAGCATCTACCAGTTGAACGTCCTTAATATTATATTCTACAAACTTATTCCAACCTTTTGTATAAAAATCCTTAAAGGTATCAAACTCAGAGTGGTCTAACTTCTTCTGACCCAATTCATAGTTAGCAATATAATCCAAACGATATGACTCTTGATTAGTATAAGTAAATCTCTTATACAAATCCAGATAATCAAGTTGAGTTACACCACCAATATCATAACTGATATGTCTACGACCATGAATATAAACTTCCTGTTGACTGACCAATCCCCAAGGAGATAGATCCTTCATAGACTTCTCTCCAAGAATTCTATTAATCCTCCCTGCAAGATACGGCATATCATACATTTGAGAGTTCCATCCAGTCACAACTTCAGGAAGATTCTCTCTCCAATATGCTAGAAACTCTCTTAAGAGATGTGCTTCATCTTTACAAAGAACATACTTAACCTGCGGGTTTGTATTATTAAATGGTCTTGAACCAAAAGTTATAATCTTTTTAGTCGCATAATCCTGCAATGTGATGAGAAGCATTTCCTCAGCAACATTCTCAACATCAGGGAAACCATTTTCAGATGCAACCTCAATATCAATGGTTACAAGTTTAATATTCTTTATATCAAATTCTATATTTTCACCAGGATACTTATCAGCAATATACTGATATACATACCTATCATTACCATATATTCTAAACCCTTCTATATCTTCATACTTTTTATAAAAGTCTCTACAATCACGAACAAACCCAGGTTGAATAGGTTCTACATAATCACCTTCTAAAGTTTTATATTTTGATTTCTTTTTAGAAGGCAAAAAGAGGGTGGGTTTCCACTCCTCTCTTCTAGTAATATGTTGTCCATTTTCATAACCACGAACAAGAAATTGATTGCCAATAAGTTGTACGTTTGTGTAAAAATTCACTTAATAAGGTCCGAATACATGTCAAAGATTTTCTCGTTAGGATCAGCGAGAGTCACAATTTTATCAGACTGAATCATCAGTTCTGTTTGTCTAGTATACTCGCCCATCCACGGTTCTAGTTCCTCACCAACAATTCTGTAAGGATTCGTAAGCTTACAGTTTGGATCTCCAAACTCAGCAGGGACTTCAGATATCTCTGCAACTACATAATCATTCGTTGATAACAACAGAACCTTTATCATTTTTGGTTCCTCCATTTATTTGTTCCTCGTAAAGTTTAACTACATCGTCCTTTGGTTTAGCCATTGTTGTAACCCAATCAGCTGAGCAAGGTATTTCTCTTGTTTTAGCCAAAGGAAGCCAAGGGAAAAAGATAATTCTAACTGATGGTTTGAACTCAACCATAGTATCTTCTTCATTCAAGACTTCTGGTTCTTGTTCAGGTTCAACTTCAAGTAATAAAGGATTATTAAAAAGATATCCAACAACATCTTGGCTTACTTCTTTTCTAACTTCCTTTACATCTGCAATAAGTTCCTCACCAGATTTTAAAACTACTAACTGAATAGACATAACGTATTCTTACCTCTTTATATTGTACCAAAAAAGGGGTGGTTTGTCCACCCCTCTTTACCGTTTGTGAAATGCATTTCTGTAAGAGGGCGGACCCCTTACTCCTCTCATATTTATAAGAAGTCCTTACGAGCGTGATGATCAGGAACTACTTTCCCAAGTGTCACAACAAGAAGACCATCTTCAAATGTACATTCTTTCACAATAACATCATCTGTTATTTCCCATGCTCTTTCAAAAGATCTTTGTGCAAGACCTCTGTGTTGATATTCTATACCAGCTTCTTCATCCCCTTTCTTACCAGTTACATAGAGTTTCCCATACTCCGTGTAAACGTGGACTTCATCTTTTTTAAATCCTGCTAAAGCAATCTCTAGTCTTGATTCATGATTACTGACGTTTACTAAATTGTAAGGTGGATAGTTTGTCGTCTGTTGTAGATTGAAAAAACGATCAAAATAATCGTCGTTCATACCGATACTATTTCTTGTTATCCTGTCAAAAAGATCAGGCAAATCGGCAGTACGATACCTTTGTAAGTTAGCCATGATAGCTCCTCCATTGAGCGAGTTTGTGTTTTGTGAACCCTTTCGGCGTTCATCTATATTTATACCATAGAATACAAAAAAAGGGGATGTGGAATCCCCTACTTTGCTATTCGGTTTCTTCTGCCTTCTTACGTTTTCCTATATTATATTTCGTTTCTAGTTCCCACTCATTCTTTTCCTTATATGCAAGGACTTTAATCTGGTTCAAAGGAGCGATATCAAGAACCTTATCTGTATTAACTACAGTAACCAATCCCCAATCAAGAAGTAACTGAATAATACGATTACGTCTCTGAACATCATTTACAGTAATGTTTGCTCTCTTACCGTCCAAAGCAAACAGTTCCTTAAAATGAACAATATAATATCTACCTTGCTTATGCAAGATATGACATGACTGATAGAGTTTCTTCTCTTTCCTTGACGCTACACCAATTCTAGTTAGAGTCTCACGAACCTTTAGAAAATCATCTGGTTCATTTAATGTAATCTCAATCATCTGGTCTGGCGACCATTTGATTTCAGGTTCGACAATAGAATTCATTTTTTTCCTCCAGTCTCAAGTCGATCTCTAATAAAAGAGAGTTGTTCTTTAGTCAAAATATTTAAAACCTGTTTGGCCTTTTCATTGTTATAACCATAATATTGTTTAACAATTTCAAGGTTTTTAATTTGGTCTTTTCGGAACCAAGGAGAGAATCTCTTCTTTTTCCTCAAACTATTTAGAAGAAAATCATATTGCAACTTTTTGTCAAGGTTAGGATATTTGTTTACTTCATTAGAAAAGATAACAGAATCTATATGTCCAGATAAACATCTATTAATAATATAAGGAGCATAATCCTTCTCTACAGAAGGATCTTCATCAATCAAGTTTTGTTTCGTATGATTGATAGAGTTCAACCAGTCTTTCAATTCCACGGTTATCCTGTAATATAAGTTTTGCTCCAGGTTTATTGAACTCCACTATTGCAGATGTTCTAATCACTGGTATTTTTGGTTTACTTTCCTTTCTGGTAAGCAGGACCATTGTAGAGGTAAATGAGGAAAGAGTCAATACAGTTAAAAGTGCCAACTGCACTCTGATAGGTACAGGAGTTTTCATAATAACCTTTACCCACTCTGGTCTTTGTGGTGGTTTCCATCCAAATAATTTCATTGGTATCTCTGCGAAAAAATAATCATTAATATAAGAATAATAAAGATTTCTGTTATTACATAAGATTCATTCATCTTCTTCCAATAACAATATCTCCATCATCATCCTCTTCATCTTCTTCATTAAGTTCGTTAATACGATCCCTTAATGATTTCTGCAATGGATCTAAATTATGTAGTTCAGGAGAATCTAATTTAAATCTTGGATCTGGTTCTGTTTCTTCATAAAAAGTCACTCCCATTAATTCTTCCCCTGGTTCCACATCTCTCATCTCAGGATGTACAGCTTTAGTTACTGTCCTAGTATATATTCCACTGTCTCTAACAGAATTAGATCTCCTCGGATTCTCATTTATTAAATTCCATCCTTGTGACATTTGTCTTATAGCAAATATCAAAAGAGTAAACCAAGCAATAATAAAAATTATATCTGTAATAGGATTCATACTGATATAACTCTCACAACTTCTGGAAACTTTTCTTTAACTACCTTCTCGATGCCCATTGTCATTGTCTGAGCACTCATAGCACATCCTGCACAAGCACCTAACATTCTTACCATAACAATTGGTCCTTCCTTAAGATAATCTATTGCAACATACTCTAGATACCCTCCATCTGCTTCGATGTAAGGACGTATAACATCTAAAACCTTATTTACATTAACGTCGTTTAATTCCATCTTACTTCTTCTTTAAAGGCCAAGTTAAATGCATTCCATACACTAATAATATAGTAAAAAGAAAAGGGTATAAAGTAACCATTATCCTTGCCAAATCATATCAGGCATTGCTGCTGGTTGTTGTCTTCCTACAGTAATCATGAGAATAAAATACCCAACAAACCATATGATATTAAAAATCCAAGCTTGTCTATAAAGATATTTTCTTATACCCATAGCAACAAAAACTTTTCTTACAGCAGCAGGGTCATCCTCATCACCTGTTGCTCTAAGTATCTGTTCAATAATCACAGCAATGATTGTACCTATCACTAAAGGATAGAATACAAAATTTGCAAATGACATTATTGAAATTAAAAAAGCCATTTAATCGTACCCCTTTCGTTTTTTCCAGTCAGCATACATTCTACCAAAAACCATACCCTCATGTGATTTTAAATCATCACCATCAAGAATTTCTTTTTCTCTCTTATTGAGAGTGACTCCTTTCATAGTGGGATATTCTTTTTCCCAGTTAGCAATGTCTTCGATCATGATAACTCCTTAATTTTGTCTCTCCAATACTCTCTATCTTCTTCAGAGATCCAAGGATTATGTCTTTGAACCCAAGCATGTTGTAACCAATTTTTATCAGTCCAATCTTTTCTTGGTTCTGAAATATAATCTTTAAGAGTCATATATTGGTTTAATAATAATACGATTCTCTTTATAATCTGCTATAAACTCAAGATCTACATCATGAGACCACATCAGTTCTTCATACAGAGCATTAAGTCGATCCATATCCTCATACAGATCATTAACATGATGTTCATCCATTATTCATTATCCTCTGGTGGGTGACATAAAATATAAAACCAAACTATTCCCATTATTAGAATAGCAAAAGTTCTTATTGAACTAGGTGAAGTATCTATGGTTCCCATTATAGTCCAGGTATATATCTTTGATATTTTTGAACTTGAGGAAGAAGATCAGACTCTACCTTCTCTATTATATCATCAATCACGTTTACATCCAAGTCCATAAATGGAGGGATAATACCAAGAATACGAAGTAGTCCATCAACAAAGAGAGCAAGACATATAAGACCAAGTATCATACTAATAATAGTAGCAGACCTATTATGTTTAGCCATGGATACTCTATCCATTTCTTTGGCTTCCGCAACTGCTGCTTGAACCAACATGTCAACTTGTTCTTTTGTGTAGGTTAATTGTGGTACAATTTTTCGAATTTGTTCCTCAGTCATTATCTTATGATGTCAATATGCATGTCTTTATTCCAAACTTCTAGTTCGACTCTTAGTGTTTTATTTAGTTTTAAGTTATCATATCTTTTGGAAGCCTTATTCTTCCACCACTTTATAAGATTATCTATATAAAACTTATCGTAGTTTTGGGAGTTTTTAAGTAATGTGTCAGTATCTCCTCTTATTACCTCTCTACTATTAGAAAAACCATAGTCACTAAAGTATGTTCTTTTCTTCTCAGTGAGGTTCTTTGCATTTACAATCGCAGTCTGGAATTCCGCAGCCTTTTGAGAACTTAAGTTCTTTTTGATAATAGATATCATTTTTTGTTGTGTTTTCAACTTGCGACTGGATGCATCTTCCTTGACTAACATCTTGTTGTTGTTGCGTTTGATAAACCATTTGTTTAAATCTTTAAAAATATGATCATGTAACAAAGGAGTAAAATCACTCTGAGTTAATCCCTTATATCTCATATAAGGTTTTAGACCATCATACTGAGATGATGATTTTGATGTGCCATATAATGATGTAGTTTCAAATAAACAAATATCAGCATCATACTTATTATTTAACTGTGTTCTAGCTTCATGTGAACAACAAAGTAAAGCAAGTAACTTTCCACCCAAATAATTAAAACCAAAAGGTTGAGTAGGAACAATGATGAATCCCATAATAGAATGTCTATTAAACCTTTTAAGTTCGGGCGGTTTACCCAACCAATCATTTCTTGGTTTAGAATTAATGGTGGGAGAACCGAACCGTATAAACCCTACAATCTTTTTAGTGTTAGTCTCCATGACTATCCACTTTAAAGATTTACCAGGAATAGAACTTTCAACAGAATGAGAAGTTGTTATTTGAAGTCTCTCATTAAAATATTCATTAGTAAAGTCATCATCTGTTCCAGCAGTATAAACTTTAAAATCCATATCCTCTGGATGCATATCAAACGCAGAAAACATATCCTCCTCAGGCCCACAGCCAGGAAGATATGTTGGCATCTTAGACATTCTGTCTAATTTTACATTACGAAGATATTCATCAATACGTCCCATATTTGAGAAATAATCAATGAACTTATCGGCTGCATAAACAGCATCACTCTCAGATAGAATCATCTTATAACCATAGGATCCTCATGAGTTTTCTCAACCTCTACAGAAATACTATTAAGTACTCTATGAAAAGCCTCTGACATTAAACGATATCCCGTTCCCACATACATCTGTCCTGCAAATACAGACACAGTAGCAGCACCCCAGAAGATATAATAAAATCTGGACTTAACCTGAGCTCTTAATTTTTCTTTCTTCTTAGTCATCATGCATTCCCCAATCCCAAATACGTTTTAAAAATTCAGCAATTTTATAGATAAAATTTAAAGAATTAATTTTCCTCATAGAAATCTTCCATTGTAAACAAACTGACGAGTTCTAGATTTTCAGCTATTATAGAGGCTTCGCCTCCCTCTTGTCTATTTACAATGGACACTATTCTTTCCACCACATACCCAGCATCACGTAGTTTATTAACTGCAAATATAGCAGAACCCCCTGTAGTTATAACATCCTCAACAACAGTAACCAGAGACCCTTCTGGCGGTCTTGGGCCCTCTATCCATGCATCAGTACCATGTCCCTTTGGTTTCTTTCTAACTATCAATCCATTCATTTCTGCTAACATAGCAATACCACTAACCAAAGGATCTGCTCCTAAAGTAAGTCCAGCAACTGCTCTAGAATCTTTTTCAATTTTCTCTAATATCAAATAAGACGCTAACTTTAAACCATACCCATTTAATGTAACTGGTTTACAATTTATATAATGAGGACTCTTCTTACCAGATGACAAAGTAAAATCACCGTTACGATAAGAATCAGACTTTAACAATTCTAATAACTGAGTTCTTTGGTTCATTTTAATTTTTCCATTGTGTCATGATAATCTTTAACATGGTATGCATGTCCACCCATTTTCTTAACTGCTTCTGCTAAGGAGTAATCATTTCCACCTTTTTCCATTCTATCACCAAAGAAGTGTATGTCATCACTTTCATCAAAATCTCTTAATATTTGACTCTTGTCACTACCATAAGGTCCAATATCAATACCTGTCTGTCCTCCAAGAGCCACAGACAACCCAGGAAAATTACTTCTAAGTCTATCTGCTATAACTGCTCTCTCATCAGTATCTTTATCCCATCTCATATATTCCTTTCTACCAAGAAAAGGATCTACATGTCTGCCAAGAATACTAAAGTTAACTCCACCAGGTCTTCTCTCAATATGATTCCCATTACGAATAGGAAACTGACTGTAATCCAATTCATCAAATAAAAATCTCTCTACATCCCAAGGCAATTCCCATTCAGATCTATAAACATTTGTATCACCCTCATATACATCACTACCAGAACAGTTATAAACTCTCTCACAGTTATCATATAATTCAGGAGTTACTTGATCTAAAGTCTTTGCCCTATCACTACCAGTAACTAAATATACATCATTGTCAAAAGTAAATCTAAAAAAGAATGATAAAAACTCTTCATCAATTCTTTGTCTACTGGGAGTAAGTGTCCCATCAACATCAAAAATAAATTTTTTCATTGTAATTTATATTTCACTCCAAGTAAATAACCATTACTTCCACCATGTACTCCATCAAAAATACCATATGCTCCTGATCTATGATGAATCCTTCCCAAAAAAGAATAACTCTTATCAACAGGAACCTCTACTTCTACTGCAAGATAATTAAGTAATTGAGATGATTTACCATTACCATATTTGGTTGTCTTCTCATAATAACTATGTTCTGAGTTATAACTTAAACCTTCAAGAATTGAGAAATTAATTCTAGGAGTAGAGTATGTGAGTTTGAATGCTGTTACACCTTCATGAAATATTTGTGATGGTTCATCATATTTGTTATGTCGAAAAACACTAACCTCAGCTGATAAATCAATAGGACCCTTAGATGTTAATTCTCTATCAAATCCTATTCCATATATACTTTCTAATCTACTTTCTCCATTTAATGAAATTGTATTCTTAAGATCAGATTTAAGCATAGAACCATTCCAAATATTAATATTCCATAAGGTCAGCAACAAATCCATTATAAAATTAGTTTTTTCTCATCTGGAGTAACTAACTTACTTCCAAAGAGTTCATTATATTTCTTTCTAACATCAGAACTAACTTCTGCAATATAAACAACATGATTATGAGACAAAGTTATCTCTGGTTTATTATCATCAATAACAGTAGCCCAAGGAGCAAATCCAACTCCACCTTGAGTAGGAAGAACAACTAAGCCATTTTTTACAGTAATGGTGGTGTCACTTTCAGAAACAAATTCTGCAATAACTTCTTCACCAGTTACAATACGAAGCAATTTTACATTAATCATTTGAATTCACACTCGCACATTATTTCAGTGAGGGCAGCTAATAGGTTTATTTCTTGGTCTGCTACGAAGGCAATTTGGTACTGATACCGAGCAATAATAAGCACAGCAGCAGGTATGGTACTAGGAACGAGGGATTCGTAAAGACTATCATAAACACGCCGCAAAAGTACAGAAGGATCATTGTCCAAGTTATTGACACACCATTTACGTACTTCCGAAAAGTTTTTTTGTTTAAGATTTTTGATAAGATCATTTATCGAAATATCCGAGAAGGTAGCAAGAATACCTGTATCTATTGTACCACCAACTGAGTATCTTTGGCACTCATTTAAAATGCGCCTCCAATCTGGAAAATGCTTGTTAATGAGTTCAACGAGTACTTTCTTATCACTTTGAACCCCTTCTCCGTCCAAGATCCCGTTAAGTCTTCCGAAGAATTCAGCAGCGACTTGTTGTTTTTCTTTTCCTTTGATTCCAAACTCGACGACAGCACATCTTGAATGGAGCGGTTCAATGATCTTGTTTTTATAGTTGCATGTAAAGATGAATCGGCAGTTCTTATAGAATGATTCGATATTGGCTCTGAGAAGGAGTTGTACATCATGAGTAGTATTATCGGCCTCATCTATAATTATAACCTTATGTTTTCCACTTCCAGTAAGAGAAACTGTAGATGCAAAGTTCTTTGCTTGATTCCTAACAGTATCCAAAAACCTACCTTCATCAGAACCATTAATAACATAATAGTCACAACCAAGCTCTTCACACAGTGCTTTAGCTACAGTGGTCTTACCACATCCAGCTGGTCCAGATAAGAGTAGGTTAGGGACTTCACCCTCCTTTACAAAATCCTTAAAGGTTTGTTTTGTGGAACCTGGAAGAATACACTCATCAATAGTTTTGGGTCTATATTTTTCAACCCATAAAAAATCACTCTTCATTGGTTACTCCAAAAATTTTGGGTCAGCATGAACAAATCTTTCCTCATTAGAACTAGATTCATTAATAAAATTCTTTTTAGTTAATGGAAAGTAATTTATGTTTAGAACATATCTTGCTTTAACATTAGTTGTTGTTTTACTTGCATGACGTAGATTAGCTGGAAATGTTATTAACCTGTTCTCTACTGAATCTACTTCTCCACCCTTCTCAAATACAGTTGATCCATTACAAGTATTAAAATAAAAAATCGAAGTCAGATTATCCAAACGACTATCTGTATGAAAACCAGAAATCCAATGAGTATCAGTTCTAGGATTTAAATTTAATTTAAGTCTCAATAAAGCATACATAGGAAGTCTTTTTAATATACATGACATACTTTCGATTTGAGAAGACTGGGTTGCAGGTAACCCACTCTTTTGAGATACCTGCCCATTAAAAAATACATGTACTAATTGATAATCATTCAAAGAATAAAACTCTGAACTTTCATCATCATATGATTCCTTAACCTTATGATTTGCCCAATACCAAGGACTTGATGAACCCAAATAATATTCTTGTATTTCCTTAAACTCGTCTTCAGGAAGAAAATTATCTTCTATTAATACTTGTTCACCTCCTACATCAATTGAAGTTATATTAGAGGTCTTACGAATTACCTCAGCTTTTTTATTATCTTCAAAATCTTTTACTACTATCTCTCCAGACATTATGCAAACTGTCTCAACTGGGTCAGAATATACTTATATGCTTCTACTATATCACCCTCATCTTTTCTAAACAAGTCCTTATCAAATCTTTCATGAGTATCCTTCTTCCAAAGTCTCATGTTATCTGGACTTAATTCATCAGCGAGATAAATGTCACCATGAACATCATAGCCAAACTCAAGTTTAAAATCAACAAGATCAATGCCACAAAGCGTGAAAAGTTGTAGAAAGACATTATTAATATCCTGAGTTTTTTCAATAAGAGGTTTAGTATTTACACCCATGAGTCTAACACGATCAGCAGTAAGTAATGGATCATTTTTAGAATCATCCTTCAAAAAGAATTCTACAAGTGGAGGATTAAGAAGAGTTCCTTCTCTAAGAGTAGTTGTCTTAACAATAGAACCAGCAGCAATATTTCTACAAATAACTTCTACTGGATAAATCGTTAACTTCTTGCAAAGCATAGTATCAAGAGAAGGACAATCTATGTAATGATTCCTAATACCATGTTTCTCTAACAACTCAAACAAAAGTGCAGAGATAAGACAACAGACTTTACCCTTCTCTGGAGGATACTCCACTGCCTTACCATTCCAGGCTGTTACTTTATCATGAAATTTAATAAGGACCTTCTCAGCATCATCTGGAACATTGTATACTGACTTTACCTTTCCTTGTAAAATAGGTTGTATCATACATTTAATACCCAAATAAGTCTAATAACCATTCCAACTATTAACACATAATATGTCCACATGATCCACATACCAATTTGATTATGTCGTGATCCACGGACGTATGGATGAACGGTATAAGGAGTCCTATCCCAACCATCAACCATATACTCTTTTGGGTCAATCATCATTCATAAACAGAATCAGGTTCAAGAGCAATCCAATATTTAAGATCCATATCCTGATTAGAAAAACGAGATAGAAGTTTAGAAGAAACTACTACATTATAAGAACCAGGAAGAATCTTAATATTTTCAACTTTAAAGTTTAAAGAGAAAACAGATTCAGTCTCTCCAACAATAATAGAGAATACATTAGAAGTGTCATTCTTCTTATCTCTTACAACAAGTTTAACAACACCATCTTCACCAAGAACAGACAAATCAGGAAGTTGATATACTGCTGCAGCCTTAAGTAACTTATCAAGTTGTTGAGTACTCAACTCAAAAGATACATCCTCACTAGGAAGAACAATCTCTTTATCTGGTGGAGTTACAATAACATTAGGATCAGCAAAGAAATACTTTGAACGCATCTTGCCTTCTTTAATGACAACATGACCATCATTTTTAAAATCCAACTCAGGATGTTGATGCAATCCAAGTCCATTCAAGAACTGGTTCAAATCATAGATACCAAAATCTTGAGGAATCTCTTCATCAATAACTGCTTCAGCTAGAATATTCTTCATCACTGAAATAGTCCTTAGAGAACTACCTTGTTTGAAAAGAATAGATTGATTAATAGTCGAGAAGTTCTTAAGTAAATTTAATGTTTTTTCAGAAAGTTTCATAACCACGGGTCGGAGTTTCATCGATTTCGGTGTGTCCACTAAAATAGTAGAGTAATAAAGTATAATGTAAAGCTTTTAATATGTCACGTCTTGCTTGTCCTTTCTTATCATACCGACTCAAATACTTGATTGCATTAGAACGGCAAAAAGCTTCCGCATCGCCAACGGATTCGATAAGATCAAGTGTCTGGACGTTATTGTGCTTGGAAGTATAGTGTCCACCATAAGTTGTGGAGATATAATCCTGAAGATCTTTAATACCTTTATCTTCTTCATATTTCCGTATCTGAGCTTTTTCTATTGATGGTTTCTTAGGTATGTATTTCGTTCCTGTAGCAGGAAAATGATGTGCATAAACATCATCTACACTTTCTCTTACTAAACCACCATACCCAATATCAGAAACATCTAAACCAGGTACTTTTTGTTTTTCACTTTCACTCATAATTGGATACTCCTTGTCCATGTTGCCATAAAGTTCTTCAAATGCTAGACTCCAAGCATTTACCATAATATCACCTCTTGACTATTTGGTCAAGTATACTGTTCATAAAGTCTAAACCTATCATAGACTTCTTTAAATTGATCTCTATCTTCTATCGATTCTACCTGAGCAGGTTGACCAGGTGTACCATTAAAAATCATAACCCCCAATGGACCTTCTTCATCTTCCAATGAAAGATAATCAATCAATTCTGAAATTCGAACGCCTTTCATAATGTAATATGCGAATGAACATAGTATAACAATAAAAAAGGGGGCTGATGCCCCCTTAGTGTTCACTTTTTTAAGTGTCCTAAATCTGTTCTCCTTCTACCTCAGTTTCCTGATTTAACAACTCTAGAGCTTGATTTGTCCTTTGTCTATGTTTTTGTATTCCTGTAACTGCTTGACCCATTGGTGTTTTAGATGATACTTTATGATCTTTGTTCTTAGCAAGACCAACAAAACTCTTTACAGTATCAACAAGACCTTCATCAACTTTAATAATTTTCTCAATCTCTTCTTCAGAGAACTTACCAGATTCAATAAGTTTTGCCTTTATTTCTTCAGGTTCATATGAGTTCACTAACTTAATATTAGGTAAAAGAGCACCCTTTGCCTTTGATGCAGCATTAGGAACACCTCTATCAGCAGCCTTGTTTATCTTATGTTGCCTTGCAGAACTAGATCCACCTCCACTACCAATACTGAAACTAACTTCAGATACAGTCTCTTCTTTAACTTTTTTCTTATCCTTTGGATTTAATGAATTACCTTTAGAATCATATCCATACTTAGCATCTTCCTCAACTTTCTCTTCTGTATTATACATGGAAGAATATGCATCCATCAAACTACTTGGAGTAGCAACAGAACCATACTGAGAACCACCAAGCTCCTCAGTTTTCTTCTCACCTGTAACAGACATCCCCTTAGAGATCATATCCTTAGAAACTCGATGATCCATTTTTAACAATAACTTTAGAAGTATTTAGTCACCATTCAAGTTTACCCAAGAATCAGGATGAATAAAACCCATTTCATTATCTTCTAAACTACCTTTTTTATGTGTTATTAAAATATCATATGTAACAGAATATCGTTGCATATTACCATGATACTCAATAACTTCATGCCATAATCTTGAAGGAAAAATAACCAATTGATTAACAATAGGTTTAAAAGCAGAATAATCTACACTCAAAAAATTCATCTGAGGAATAAATGTACAAATAGGAAGAGTCCTTGTTGGATGATTATCATCTATGTACACAATCAAATCCCCACCAACATCCATATCAGATTGAAGATAAAATACTACACTCAAATGAGAATTGGGATGATTATGTTTTTCTACACCTCCACCATTATTGTCACATATAACAGGCCAAGATTTTGAAGCATATAAATTTACTAGATTAGTATCAACTCCAAACTCAGTCAGATACTGATAACAATGATGAAGGACTTGGTTATTTAACCAAAAAAACTGTTGTTTACTAGCAATTTGAAAATCACCTGTAACATCGCCTGTTATATTACCACCACGATTTTGTCTGTAAATATTTCTATTTCGTGCATAATACTTCTTAAAATATTCAAACATTCCTAAAGAAACTTCTTCAGGTGGTTCCAAATCCGCAGTATACATTACTGTGGGAAATAATAATTGAGTTCCCATAATAACCTATAAAAATACGTACATATTATAAAACCTCTGACGAGGATCAGAGGTCTTGAGTAGACTCTTTATTAACTGTCTACGTCTTTCCTTAGCACTACGTAGTGCCTGTGGTTTGAGTTTTCGTTTTTGCTCCTTATTGGAGTGATGTTTCCAATTTGGTACTTGCATCTTTTCTGACCATTTTTAAATAAGCATCAGATCTAGGATCTGTAATAAGATAGCGACAATACTCCCACCCCTCTCTATAGAAGGTTTCACTCATATCAACGGGAAGAGTTCCATTAGGTGTTTTCATTCTGTTCCTTGTACCCCAATACCATTCTACTGAATCCTTTGACCTTTTCAAATTGTATCATACTTTGAAACCTATCATGAAGGGACTGCTTATGAGATATTACAAAGATATTTGCATCCTGTATCACAAACTTAATAATCTTTAAAAATTCCTCTGTTCCCATACCATCCAAAGAACTATCAAATACCTCATCCATAATGAGAAGATTAGTATTAACAGAATTTTTAAACCTAGCAACTTCTCTCCAAGTAAAGAGTAGTGCTAGGTCGATTCTCATTTTTTCTCCTTCACTAAAAGAAGCATAAGAAAAATCTTCATGAATAGGAGACTGAATAGTCTCATTAAACTCTTCATCAAGTTTAAAATTGATATAGAAGTCCATCATCCTGAGATACTTATTAACCTGTTGGTTGATAAGTGGAAGATACTTTTTGATGATCTTGGACTTTACACCACCGTCCCGAAGAAGGGAATATGCAAAATCATGATAAGAGATCTTTTGTTTTTTCTCTCCTAAAAGATCGTAAGTTTCTCTTAAGTTTTTATTGAACGTATTTAACTTCTCATGCTCAGAATTTCGGTTTTCAAGTTGAGTGGTAATAGTTTGAATTTCTGATTCAAGTTCTCTGACTTGTTTTTGACATCCAGAGATCTTAGTATTGTTTTGAGAAATGCCATGCGTTAATTGAGTAAGCTCCTTACTTAAAGTTGTAAATTGACGCTCTCGCTCTTGTTCCGTTTTAATTGCTTCTTCCAGTTCTTTATAACCAGATTGCAACTCCTTTGCTTTATTTTGAGCGTCGTCGATTCTATTTAACCTAAACTCTTCTTCTATATCTTGAGTACAAGTAGGACATACCGTATTGTCTGTGAAAAACTTATGCTCTTTGGTTATACTTGTTACTTTTTGAGAGATTTTACCCTTCAGTGTGTTTAGTTTTAATAACTTTTCTGAAGTACCTATTAACTTTTCTTGTTGTTTCGTAAGATTTTCAACATTAGATTCTAATATCTGATTATGTTCTATATGAGTATCAGACTCAACAGTTAATTCTTTAATCTTACCTTCTTTACCTAAGATATTTTTCTTACTACGATTCTCCAACTCTTCTATAAAATTCTCTTGCATATCAACCTTCTCTTTAAGAGAAGTCTTTTTTAATTCTAAAGTTCTAACTTCCTCCCGTATCGATCTAATCTTATCCTTAATAATAAAATTCATTGCCGAGAAGATTTTTATATCCAAAAGATCTTCAATAACTTCTCTACGATTAGCACCAGTCAACTGCATAAAAGGAACAAAAGCACTACTACCCAAAATAACAATCTGAGTAAATGACTTATAGTTCATCTTAAGAACATTTTGTTCTAACCATTTTTGTTGATCATTAACAGATGATGACTGATTCAACATCTGACCATTACGATGTATTTCAAATATATTAGGTTTCATTCCTCTACGAATAAACCAATTCGTAGATCCTATACTGAAATCTATCTCAACAGAACAATCCTTTTCATTAGTAGAATTGAGAAGTTGTGATTTATTAATTTTACGAAATGGTTTATTAAACAAAACAAAAGTCAACGCATCTAAAATGGTTGACTTACCTGCTCCATTTGTTCCTATTATAACCGTGGTTGACTTAGAACATAAATCAACCTCTGTCCAATTATTTCCCGTAGATAATAGGTTACGCCATCTTATTTTTTCGAATCGGATCATTCTTTGGAGGAACTATAATATCTTCTGGTGTAACTATATTATACATGAAATCATGCATTTCGCAAGCCTTTATTGCAACAGCGTCATCTATTTCCATAATATTCATCTCTGGATAATCATCAACCTCCATTAATCCAACATATCTATCAGCATCCTCTTCCTCTTCAAACATCAAAAGAACTTTTTCTCCATCGTCCCCATGCACAGCAAAAGCACCATCCTCCTCATATCCTTTTACTGTAAGAATAAACATTTAATCGACCTCACAAGCCTCTTTGTATACCTCTTGAAGAATATTTGTAACTATAGATTTATCTAAATCCACTTCAGATTCTTGTATATATCTATTTAGAATTGAGATGGTATCTTCAGATTCTTCAACATCAAACTCTTCGTCTTCAACTATAGCAAAATTTTCTACAATCTTTAACTCAAAACAATTTGAAGAATAAAGTTTATCAATATACTTCTCAAACTTCTTAGGATCTGATTTCTTTTTAACGACAACCTTAACTATCTTATCCTTAAATTCAGTTACATCAAGCATCTGATGTGGAGTATCATCATAATACAAAGTATAAAACATCCTATAAGGATTATTTACAGGAGTAAGTTCTAATGTTTCAGTATCAAAAATATGAAAACCACGAGTATCTTCTAAGTCATTCCAATATATCTCATAAGGATTACCCAAGTAAGAAATATTTCCTTGAGTTGATCTAGTATGATAATGGCCAGAAAATACTCTTTCAAATTTTTCAAATAAGGAACAATCATGACCCTGTTCCATAATATAACCCCTATGGATTCTAAACCCTCTAAACTCAAGGTGACCCATTGATACTGAACAATTAGTTTTATTAATAAGTTTAAGAGTCCTTTTTTCATTCTCAGGATTAATCCAAGGTACTAGAAGAACATTCAATTTATCCAACTTTATCTCAGAAGCTTCTGAATATACTTTAATATTACTATATTCACGAAGTAATACATCTACAGTGTTTAAATCATTAGTATTTTTATAATACGCTGTATGATTACCTACAATAGTATGAATAGTAAAATCTTTTAACCTATTGTAATAATTATTCTTTGCCCAGGATAGAGTAGAAAAGTCGATACCCTTACGGCTGTCGAAGGTATCACCCATGTCAATAATGGTAGAAATACCTTCCTTTTCAAGAGTCGGAAAAAATACATCATTATAAAACCTTAAAAAATAATCATGGAACAGTTTTGAATTTTTTCTTGCACCAAAATGTTGGTCCGTTATTATCGCAACTTTCATTCTGGTTTAATAGAAGAAACTACAGGATTTTTAGTTTTATTAGTCAAACTAATAAATTTATCAGCAGCAAATGTACCACCTACATTAACAGAAATTTCATCACCATCATCCCATACAGGATCACCATTCTTCTTACGCATGTCTAAAGCCTTCTCTAGATCATCAATTATCTGTTGTGTTATTTTCATGAACCTTTTCTCCTAGGAACTTTAATAGTCCATGCAGGTGCTACTAAATCCACCATCTCAAACTGTTTCTTATTCTTCTCCATTTGTACTAATTCAGCATCATTAGCAATCTCACCGTAATGAGGTCGATTAGGATCTGGTTTATCTAAGTATTCAAGTATAGCACTATCTACCATACCATACAAAGTATCCCATGTCAGTCTTATCCTAAGATCATTAGCAATCTTTTCAATATCATCTAAATCAATATCATCATGATCAAGTTCAAGAACTACTGATCTAATATTAACTAGTTCAGAAAGATTAATAGTAATCTTTACATCATTATCAATTGTCATTGGTACATCATTCGAGTTTGAACAGCATCCTTTATTTGATTATAATCAGAACTTGACCCAGATACTTCTCCATCAACACTAAACACTTCATCATAACCAGACCTCTCAAGTATCTTACTCTTTATTTCTAATTGTTTCTTCTCTTTCTGAATTCTTCTTAAAAATGCGTAATGAATAATTTGAGTAAAGTATGCGAATGGATTGGAAGACTTCTCTGGATTAAAGTTATTAATATATTGAACACAATTTTCTATACCATCACAAACCATATCATCTTTAAACATATAGTTTACAAAATTTGGTTTAAATGATAGATGGTTAGCAATCTTTAAAAAACATTCTCCGATATAACGAGGAATAACAGGTTTAGGTTCACCCCTAGCCTCAGCTAAAGCAATCTGATCCTTATAGGCTATAATAGCAGCAAGGAACTCTTTATTATTAACGTAATGTTCAGAACGCTTTCTAGTCTTCCTCATCAGGGTCATACTCGGTTATCCATTCATAACAAATATTATACCAAATTATCAAACGCTTGACAAGTATCTAAAATATCACTAGAATAACCTTTGTGGAGGTTCAGAAGTTAATTTAGCTTTCTTTCCAGAGTTTTTCTAGAACTTTACGAGCATCTTTTACGTTAGAAATATATCCCATATCTCTTGTCATATTTGGCGTGGGAACGAAGTCAACACCATTATAGTATGCATCAACGAATTTGTCATATGCACCGATGACATCTTCATCAAATATTTCACTAGTAGTAATAACTTTATTCATATCAATTATATATGTTGTTTCTTTTCCAGATTTAATCCAGGGTTCTATTTTAATCATATTAATACCTGGTCTTCTCTGAGAACTTTGACAGTTCATCATTGCTGGACACTCAACTAGAATTTTATCCATATTTTCTAATTCAGATATCCTTGCAACAATTTCTTCTCCAGATGTAAGTTTAATAACAGCTACAAATTTCTCTAACATTTTTTTAAGGGTATCGTTAACATTTCATAATCAAAGTTTTCTTCATTGTAAATTTTTATTCTCTCCATTAAATGATTTAAAGTATAGTTTTTTAGAGAACCATAAGTTATGTCATCTGCAATATCATATAAAGTTGCTATAATTTTTCCTTCACCTTTACGTAATACTCTACCAATTGACTGAAGGTTTCTAATACGGGACTTGCTAGGGCTCGCAAAGATGATGTTGTGCAACCGCTTAATATTAATGCCAGTAGAAAAAGTCCCATAAGACGCAATAATGATGGCATTATTTTCAGTCTCCGTAATCTCTCTTACTTGTTCTCTCTCTTCGGCTGCGACTCCACCGAAGACAAAAAAGCATTTTCTATTTGCCTCTTTAGATTTATTTATGATTTCATAAAGAGGTAGTCCATGATCTTCAACTCGACTATAAAGAATAAGAGTATTTCCTTTTTGGTCTAATGTCAAGTTTTTAATAAAATTATTCCTTTGTTCATGTTTAATTAAATATTGTATTTCATCTTCATAAGTATTAAATTTCTTAGATGGATGTTTAAGTACTAACACTTTTATATTCAACTTAGATAAATATCCATCACTAATCAATTCATCTGTTCTTACTATTTTATATGATGGTCCAAATAGTCCTTCTAACACCCATTTATGAGTCTGTGTTCCATCTAAAGTTCCAGTAAAGCCATATCTATACTTACAATCTAAAAGTTTAGTCATAATACTAACTAAAGATTTTGATTTAAATAGATGTGCTTCATCTCCAATTATGACATCAAATCTTTCAAAGTAATTTTTCTCTAACTTGTAAACTGATTGCCAAGTTGTTATAATAACAGGATGAGTTGTTTCTCTTTCCTTTCCAGCGTATATCTTATGACAATATTCTTCGACATTCCATCCATACTCTATAAAATCCTTATACATCTGTTCTACAAGAGACGTAGTGGGGACGACAATTAAAATCTTTCTTTTATGTTCAATGTGATATCTGGTTAAAGTGTAAATCATTAAAGACTTACCAGAAGCAGTAGGTGATATTAATAACTTACGATTATATTTTAATGCGTCATAGACACCTTTTATTTGATATCCTCTAGGTTTATGCCTGGAGATACTTTTCATGTAATCTGCAACACCTTCTGGTGATATCAAATCATTTTCTTCTAAAGGTAAACCATAGAACTTATTACCTTCAAAATCATAAGTATATCCTTTCTTATTACAAAAAGATAAAACTTTATCAGTTAACCCAGTATATAATTCATTCTTACGACTATCAAAAAGACGAATCTTTCCATCCCAATATTTGTTCCTATATTGCGGCATAAACTTTGCACCAGGAACATCAAATGAAAAATGATCCGATAGTTCCATATAAACGTGAGGTTCAGATTCCACATTAATAAAAACTTCATTCTTCTTTTTAATAACCAAATGTGTCATGTAAATCCTGCCTGGAACTTATGCCACTCAATTGAGTTTTTTATTTGGTATGTTCTATTAGAAAGTTGTTTTAAGATACTATCAAGGTAATTAATCATTACATCATAATATTCTATCTTTAATGATGCTTCTGATAATTTCTCATCTGCATCAAGATATTTTTGCATAGTATCTTTATCTCTAATCTTTTTGGGAAAAGGATTATCTATGTAAATATCTGGGTCTGCTTTTCCTGAAAAATATTCATACCGTTCATGTCTTATATTTTTTCGTAGAGTTTCAGCTCTACTTTTTAAAAGTATTAAGTTGTTCATTAACTCATGATATTTCGCATGAAGTTGAGGAACCTTAATAGATTCTTCATGCATATTATCAATGTCAATCTTCGAGTCTGTTTCCCACATAGACTGAATCATATCAAGATCAATTTTCATATAGAGTATTATCTAAAAAGGTCAGGGTTGTTATCTAATCGTTTACCGTTTTTGTTTGAAATAGTATACAAAGTATATTTAAAAGTTGCTTCACATGTAAAATAAGTATAGTCTCTTTGAGATGCATCAAATTCTAAAGTTGAAACAGAAATAGGAAAGAGATCTCTAAAAACAATATTAATATTTGGTTGAAAATTACTATTTAAAATTTGAAGAGTAGCATCAGAAAACTCAATGTATCTTGGATCTGTACCAGCTCTTTGTCTTTGTTTAGGTCCGATATCTTCTAATTGTCTATACTGTTGTAAACTTTCTGGTTGACCAAGACCTACTATCCAACTATTAAGAGAAAGATAGTTTTCCATATTTTCATCGATGATAAACCTTACAGTTAAATCATCATATACACATTTATCACCAGCAACAGGAATATCCTTTAAGTATGTTGGTTGAACAGCAGTTCCCATAGAAATTGCTGGAATACTTGCTGATTGACAAAGAAAATCAACTTTAGGAATTTTTGATATAACAAGTTTAAATCCAAGAGGAGATAGATAATTCCTATTAGATATTTGTTTATCAAATGGGTTATTACCTGAATCAGTCATGACTTAAATGTGATTTCTTTTTATCTTCTTTAATACGTTTTTTAACCATTTTAGCATAGTGAACATCTTGTTCGGTATACCATTCAGGATGTTTCTTTGCTTGTTTAATGATCTTTTTTGCTGCTTTTTTATCTTTCATATAGTTATTTAGACGCTATCTCTCATGTCATCATGCAATTTTTCAGTAGCGTCTCTTTTAATCTGTTCTTCTAATTTTGCTTTAGCAGCTCTAACTCCAGCTAGTCTTTCTTCTAGAGTATCTTCCCATCTACTATACATCTTCAGTTTCCACTGACGATATTGATGGGAGTTCATTTTATTTTTACAAAACATGGTAGAAAGCAGGTCTCCTTTCATATTTATAAATATATTTTTAAAACTGTGAGGGTAAGAATCGAACTTACAAGTCCCGCCAGGAACACCAGGGAAACAACCTGGAGCGTTTACCAGTTTCGCCACCTCACAATGGAAGCCCTATGAAAGGGCTGACATTAAACGTTGCATTCCGATTCCACCTCCACTTCTAGGGAAGAAGTCGAACTCTAGGAATTCATCAAGTTCCTTCTCGACTCTTTCCTTACCAAATAATTTGTAGAGTAGTTCAGCATATTGTCCATCAGAAATAGTATGGAAGGTGTCACGCATCTGTTCCTTATCAGTGGAACGTTCTGCACTACCAATAGTTTCCATACCACCTAAGATAACATCAATCTTTTTACTAGTACCATCATCATTCCTTGCCATATTCCAGAAAGGTGATGTCCATTCAGGGAAGTCAGTAATCATACCTTGACCAATACTTTTTTCATGTTCATGGTCCAACTCTTTAGTTCCATAATTTTCTGCCCAACCATTATATTTTAATATTTTAAAGTTAGCTATAGGTAATCCAATATGTTCACACAATTCAATTTCTAGTTCTTCTAGTTCTTTTACTCCTCCTTTCATCTCAAACTCAAACATTGGGAAGATAGTTTCATGTCTTCCTTCTACAGGGTTTGGTTCTGCTCTATATGAAGTTGAGACACAAAAAAACCCTGCTGCATCAGGGTTGGAAAGTAATTCATATTCTAACCACATTTGACCTGTTTGTGGTAATGGCCAAACTTGACCATTGTATTCGTATGTTGCTACTGTTTCTGGGTCTTCGCATGCAGCAAGAATACTTAATCGATTCTGTGTATGGACTTCTAAAAAGTTTTTAGACAAAAAAAATGACCTCAATAGGTCAACGGTCTCACTATACTTTTTTGGGTCAATCAGTGCGGTCATTTTAATTCTTGACAAAACTAATTTATTTAGACAAAAAAAGACCTCCACAAAGTGAAGGTCTTGAAGTAGAGATATTAAACTATTGTTTGTTTGTCTGGATCGGAAACTCTTATAGCCCAATATCCCCAAACTTCTTTCTTCCCAGCTGGGAAATGTCCTCCTTTAGTTCTCCAATGGAAACCAGCTTTTGCAGCACTAGGTGGTGGACTAGGACGACCTTTGTTAGCTTTAACACGTTTTTTACCTTCATCATCATAACCCATAGGTTTGAACCAAGAATCAAATTCAGTGTCAGCTTGATATTGTTCATCAACCCAAGGATAAATCGATTCCCTAGAAATCGATCTACCCGTACCCATAGGTATGAATTGTTCTTTCAAACTTGATGGAAATGGAAAGAAGTCCACTTTCTGTTTTTTCTCATCAATCCCTAAAGATTTACTTATCGTAAAAAATTCATCTATGTCCATAAGAACCTATTTTTCATTTAATGAAAATATTATAACCCATTTAATATTAAACGTCAACAATGTGATTAGACGTGACATTCTCCGTGCAAAGAAAGTCATAGGAAACAAGTCATCAGGAACCTTCAGGAACCTTCAGGGATATTCAAAAAGACAAAAAAAAGAGACTCCCGAAGGAGTCTCTTGTAATAAAAGGATATATTTCCTTTCTCTTACATAAGGTTAGCAACGGCAACACGACGGTAGTAACGGTTAGCGTTAACGGTAAGAGTACCTGATCCCTGAGTAGTTCCCTGGGAGAATGGGTTCTCAACCATTCCGTAACGAGTCTTGAAGCCAATTTTTGGTTGGAATGTATCCTGACCCACGGCCCTGACCATTTGGAGAGGAACGTAAGGACAATAGAACAGTCCAGCGTCATATGGGCTAGAACCTTTGTAACCGATAACATAGTACTGAGTTGCAGCACTGTTAGCAGCGAATGGGTCGATGTACACTCTGTACTTACCGTTGATAACACCAGCAAATGTATTGCCTGTGTCGTCTACGTTAAGGTTAGCGTTAAGTGCAGGAGTGTAATCAAGAACACCAGCCATTGTGAGGGCGGAAGCAACGTCTGCAGAGCAGAGGATGATGTTACCCTTTCCACGACGAGTTCTTTGTGCGATTGCGTTTGCATCTCGCTCGATCTGGAACAGAAGACCCTTAAACTTCTCAACGCTCCAACGACCGTTACTGTCAACGTCTAGGTTGAATGTACCGGCAGAAGATACGTTAACTTGAGCACCTGTTTCAGCAACTTTGTAGATAGTTCTGATAACTTCACGGTTGATCTCAGCAAGTATCTCTGTTGAGAGGATATTTGCTAACTCAGCCTCAGCGTTCAATCCGTGGATTGCTTTGAGGTCTTGAGCGAGTTCTAGTGAATACTCAGCTTTTAGAGCTCTTGACTTAGCAGTAACAGTAACTTTCTCGATACTGAAAGCCATTTCGTTGAACTGATCAGCCGCAGTCGAACCTAAGTTCTCAGCGTTGTCAGTACGCATACCCTGACCAACGTCATAAGCAACCTGAGTTGCATTGGTTGATGGGTTCAGAGCACCTGGGTTAGTACCTGACTGAGCAGTTGTACCCAAACCAGTAGTAGCGCTAGTCCAACCTTCGGTCTGACTGAAGGAAGAGGACTGTCCAGAGAATGCAGAATCTGGCTCGTTGAATAGAGCTTCGGTTCCGAGTCTGCGGTCAGCGTTGGTTCCATCAACATAACGTGAACGCATCGCAAAGATGAGTCCTGTTGGTGCATTCATCGGTTGAACACCAGCTAGGTCATATGCGACCAAGTTTGGCATTGAACGACGAATAAGGCTGATTAGAACGGGGTCAAAACCAGCAACTGGTCCAGTAGCAGTAGCGCCGGCTTGATATCCGTTACTACCAACTGACATTGTTGGGCCTTCAGAAAGGAATTGCTTCTCTTCTGATAAAAATCTTTCTTGGTTCTCTAGCAGGACAGCGGTAACGGCTTTTCGATGTGAATCCTTAATAGGATCGATACCATCATGTTCTAGAAGGGGGTTCCACTTCTCCTGCAATTGTTCGGCATTGAACATTTGCTTTTTTACCTATTGATTAGTGTTTACGATATTATAATGTTGAGATCACTTTTTAGCGGCGGAAAGTGCCTGTAAGTAGGCTGCCATGTGACCAGTTGGTTGAACTAGGTCTTTACCATCGGCAGACTCTGTTAGGTCTTCCGACTCACTACGTTTTGGAGCAGTCTTGAAATATGACTCTTTTAGAGTCTCAAGCTTCTCCCTATAAGATTCTTCACTCTCAAACTCAATACCTTCGGCAAGGGAAGCGAGCTTTTCCTTCTGAGCAGTCGATAGACCTTCAGAAACATCGGAAAGGATATTACCACTTGTAGCCTCTGATAGAGACTTAGTGATTGTTATATTCTTCTCGATTTGCTCGTTGAGTTTAGCTTCCATTTCATCAAGCTTTCCTACCATATTCTCAACGACATCATATTTCTCTTCAGGGATAGTTACATAATGTTCTTCAAATAGACCCATCATTCCCTTAAGGAATGAATCAGTCATTTCGGTCCTAAGACCATGTTCGATTTGGAGGGCATTTTCTTTGACCCACTCATCAGAAACGTACTCTAGATAAGAGTCAACACGTTCGACGAGTTCGCCTTTCATACCTTCCACTTCCTCTACGAGTTTTTTCTCGTATTGGGCTTCGAGAGCTTCTCTCATCTCAATAACTTTTGACTTGAGAGCAGCTTCGAAAATAGTTTTTGCTTTTTCTCGGAATTCTTCCGAAAGTTCTTGTCCACCAAGTAGAGCATTAACATCATCTTCGATGTTAACTTCATCTGTGAGTTCAGGAACAACCTTCTCCTCAACAGTTTCTTCTTCTGCTACTACTGTTTCTGTAGTTTCCTCTTCCTTGACAGGTTCTTCAGCAATAACCTCATCGGTTGTTTCAACTTCTTCTTTTTTAGCCATAACACCTTTAACTGAAGCGAGGTTTTTTGCGTGAGCACCATCAGGTACTCCAGTACCATCTGCTGCACCTAGTTTATTAGAATCGTCGTCTGGACGAGAGTTAAATGGAGTCGGACCGCCGAGATCTTCATATGAAACACCACCAGAAGTCATTTTCTGATCGCCAGGAACGGCATTTTTGGTGACGGCGTTCTCCATTTCTTGTAAATTTTTCCCACGGGACATTTGAACTTTCTCCGATTACCTTTAATTAATCTATATTTATTTATAATTTAGAGATTTGCTAAGAAATCTTGAAAGACGTTCAATTTTTGTTCGTCTAACCTTTTTTGATCTACTAGAGTATTGATTCTCTTGTAAGTCTTTTGTGCATAACGTTCCCGAAGAACGTCACCATCCCAAACCCATTCTTTTCCTTCCATGATGCCATCTACGAAAGCATCTGGAGCAGAAGGATCTGAAACAATATCAGCAGCAGTAGCAAGGGTAAAGTCCTCACCAACTACACTGTATCCTTCGTTGGTTTT
>VTLG01009235.1_pt1 | contig 66733 bp, 88 predicted proteins | sample 4694571 | NCBI WGS metagenome assembly VTLG01 (sample SAMN12604809, study PRJNA352737) | marine metagenome | biome: ENVO:00000447; feature: ENVO:00000209|ENVO:00000569|ENVO:01000036; material: ENVO:00002151; isolation source: viral sequences binned using virsorter ...
TGATCTTACAACCCTTTTTTCATTGTAAGCGGTAATTGGTGTTTGTGTCATAATTAAAAAAATTAAAGAAAGTACTGTTCAAGTGGACCAATAGATTTAATATCTGCAACTCCTTTCCACTTTAATTCTATTTCTTCTTCTCCCATCTTAGTTACCCAAGACTCTGCTATTGTAGCATAATTTGGATCTAAATCACATCCAATATAACCCCTTCTTGTTACTTTTGCTGCTAATCCTGATGTACCTGAACCCATACATGGGTCAAATATTATATCATCAGGATTAGAAGATGCTTTAATAAGTTTTGCCAGCAATTTAACAGGTTTAGGAGTAGGATGATGCTTAACTTTTGCCTCTATTGCTTCACGCCATACAGCAGATTTGCAATGTTCGTTAAAAGTTGCCTTAGATTTTCTAGCAAAAACACAACATTCTATTGAAGATAACCAATACTTATCTCCATGAATAGGTGCAGGATTGTTCTTTTCCCAAATACATAGGCGTGTTGACAAACCTTTCTTAGCATATTCACCACGCAACTGACTAACTTGTTCAGTTGAACAAAACACGTAGATACTACCTTTTGTCACCCTAGCAGTGTGATCTATAAAACTTTGAAGGTCAAATGTTAGTACATCTGCCTTCCCTTTGTTATACTCACGGATTCCACATTCATAGTTATTAACTACATCATATGGAATATCTGTTAAGGTCATGATGACACTATCATCACCCATTCCTTCCATCAAAGAAATGCAATCTTTATTGTGAAATTCAAATGTCATGCAGATCCATCCATCTAATATGATAAACTAATTTAGACTAAAATTGACTAATTTTAGTCTAATAACTTACCATCTATCAGGTGTATTTAAATCTTCAACATAGGTGGAGACTTTCTCATTCTTCTGAACATCAAGCAACTTTCCCCAATTAATTTGATGAGGATTGAAATCATCTTGTACATCTAGTTCTAAAGTAACACGGTACTTAGACTTGTGATTGAAGGTAGAAGCAGGCATGAGAGGAACTCCTGATTGATTACTTGGTAAGTATAAAATGCCTTATTCTAAAAGTCAAGACATTAAGGACACCTTTCAAACTGGTACATTAATATTAGTAACATAACTATTATATATAACGTTTCTTATTTTTTCTTAACATATTAGTCAATCTTCACATTCAGAATAGTGCTGAGGATCAGAAGTTGTACGAGTTTTAACATACTTTAAGTCGTTCCAATAAGGTCTATGGCATAATAATAATGTATGAATATACTTATGTCTTGAATGCTCTAATTCACATTTTGGTTTTGGTTTAATCCCCGTCTCTATAGTAATATACGATTCATCAACAAAATAAACCCACCCTTCATCACTTCCATACTGACCCTTATCCCATATAACATAATCATTAACTTTAGGTATATAATCTTCAGTCATAAAATGCCCTCTCTAAAGGAGTCTTGTTTGTTAGCATGGCAGAATACGGTGTAGTTAATTTAATATCTACCTCATTACCTTTCCGCTGGGAGTTAATAGGCGAGTAAAATCTGCGTTTCCCTTTGTCGAAGAACCCCCAGATACAACGAACAGGTTGATCAGTGTAAACATAAGAACGCTCATGGACAATCCAAATAGAATCCATGTTAGTCGATCCGAATTTTTGTACTTCATAGTGATAACCTTCAGGTGGGGTGTGAATAAACTCAAGTGGTAACATTAGAGATTCAAATAAGAAGTAGGATAATCTATCTCTCCATGGAACATAACATTGAAACTTATACTAATCCTTTCTTGATTGTTTTCTCCTCCGTGATTAAGAACTGAATGCTCCAACCAAGAAGGAAAAATCATTATATCACCCTTCTGAAACATATACTCAAAAACTCCTGTAGTAAATTCCGTAGGATCACTACATTCAGGACAAAGAACCTTCTTAGCAGGACGAGGATCAATAAACCTTGTGCCAGCAGAAGCATCCCCTCGTATGTAAATAATTCCACTAAGAAAACTATTAGGATGGGTATGAGGATGATGAAAATAACCTTCTTTATGAGAACCAACATTTGCCCATAAGTTAGTCAGATAAATTGAATCCCTCTTAATATTCAAAAAATCAAAAACACCTTCAGATTCTAATAGAATATTCTTAGCCATTACCTCCCAATCAGAATCTTCCCCAACATGCAATCTCTTATTGGCAGTCTGCTCGAAATTCCTATCAGCAGAAGTTTCTTCCATTTCTTCACTTAAAATCTTTTGAGCATACTTATCACATATCTCATCATTTAAAAATTTGGTAGTAAAAAGTGGAGTAGGAAAGATAGAAATAATCTGTCTTTCCCCCTCATTTTGATTATTAATATTTGAATCTGTCATAATTAAGTAGGATTAGTGATGTCTACGACTTCAGGTTCAGATAACTCTTGGATTTCATCCCAAGGAACTGTAGCACCTAGTCTACCCTCTATTTCTTCTTCTGTAAAGCCTACATCCACTAAAAATTTAACGAATCCAACAATATAATCATCCATGCTAGAATCAGAGTCCATGGATATGTAAGTATCCACAGTAGAACACTTTACCTCGCGTGGACCTAATTCGATATTATCTTTTTGATAAATGTACGTTATCGAATTTCTGACTTGCACAATGAATGTTTCACCTCGTAATAGAACTATCGAAATTTGTACGTCGATTCAGACCATTTAGTTTTTTTCCTTCTCCCTTTGAAGAGTGTATATGAAGTTTTTGAATGATTGTATTTCCTTTTCCTGCGACTGAATTTTTGTCTCCAACTCTTTTATGTGACGCTTAAGAGAGGAGATAGTCTCTTCTGCCATAGTATTTAAGTTATGAATGATGAGACGACCCGTGATTTTTCGTCGTCTACAATCATATATTTATAAGACTTCTTAATGTTTTCTCTTAGTTTAGTATAATATCCAAAGTGGAGTTCATCGTCATCAACAACAATAATATCAAAACATTCTTCATCATCCTTGGCGATCACATTCCACACACCTCCATACTCAGATTGAGGAAATGGAACAAAATGATCCACAATATAAAGAAATTTGTTCATTGTCAGTGATGAATTACTCAGCAATTCTAATATGGATATAAGAAATTGTCAATCTACTGCTGCTAATTCCTTCATCCTTAAAAACTGAGCATCATTATTAAAAAATAACTTATGATTCTCAGTAATTACATAGTATCCAGTAATACTTTTTCCATCATCAGTATATCCATATGCCTTGACACATTCTTCGATTCCATCAATACGTAGTTTTTTAGTCCCACGTAGGTAGGATTCGTATCTTCTGTCCAGGTTAATCATTGGTTTTCTGTAATGTGTGGATATTCTAACATTATCTATAGAAAATAGCAGGTTCTTAATGATGTCTTTATAATGCAGTTACAAATAGTAACTAAAAATCATTATCAGGATCATATTTGGTCAATTTTACCTGATAGTAAGTAATAGCGACACCCGCAACAATCAATAAAATAGTTCCAACATATTCATTCATTTAATTAATTCCCAATTCGTGTCACCTACCTTATCTATACAAAATTGATACTGACCTGTTATGGAAGAAAGAAAAAACTGGGTGTCAGTCTCCCTATCAACTTTACAGGAATGTAAATGATGCATCTTCTCATAAAAGCGTTCCTTTGCCAGATCACTTTTAGGTTGTACATACAAGAATCGTGTTTTAGTAATCATGATTAAATCAAGGTAGTGCAGGTGCAGGTAATCTCTTACCAGTCATTTGTTCATAAAGAACTTTCTCCATACGATGTGCTTCAACTTCCCAGGGTTGATCATCATAATCAGTATTAGAATGATCTATCCCCTTCCACAATCGGTGGGAACGTTTGTCTTGAAGATCACCTTTAACATGCTGATAAACGTGCCATAACTCATGTAGAAGGGTTGCAACATAAGTTGATTTGTCCAAACCTGAATGAATTTCAATAAGAAATTCCCGTGGACGATAATCACTCCAAGATGTACATAATCCAAAATTACCTTCCCTTTTCATACCCCTATGGGCTACTGTGATATCTAAATGGTGTCTAGGTAGGTATTCACCTATAAACCACCTTAGAACGTCCTTACAGGTCCGTCTGTGACCCCTTCCGTTGATCTCAAAGTAAAGCATGGTCTACGTAGTTAAGAACGGTTGCAGTTAGTCTAACACCCCAATTAAGACACCACATAAAGGATGCAATGAAAAGTAACTTATCAGTGGTAGAATACTTCATGAATGTTTGACAACAAAAGTATTATAATCCATTCACCACCCTTTAGGGATTTTGTGTGCCACTTTCTGAACTGATCCACTTATAGAACCTACACCATGAATCAGCAGACCAGTAATCACCAAGATTAGTTTTTATCTTCATGGGATCTGTTCCCTTTGCAACCTCTTTTTCAACCATCTCACTATGATGCTGAATTCTCCATAGTAAATCTTGCTTTATTACATCCTTTGTCTCTTGACCTATATGATCCCATTTCTTAATAAGAGTATGCATAACTGCACTCATATGCTCTAAAGAAGGATATCCACATGCCATACGAACTGCCATAGTAATCAACGCATGCAATTCCTGGTCATCAAATACATCTTCAGTCGTTATAACATCACTCATGGTTCATATACCTCTGTACATTATTTACACCCTTACTTATATTCTTCATTTGCTTAATAATATCCTTATCAACAAAATCAGGATGAACCCACCAGTCCTCAAAACTAAACCAATCAGTTGGTCCAATATCATTAGCAATCAATTCATATCCCATAAGTTGCAAGTATCTTCTTGACTTATCCCTGTATGTCTGACTTATATCAATAAAATGATCATGCTCATATGTTATCACGCGGAATCTATATTTGTCAAAAGGTATTGACATAAGAATTTGAAAGGTATTCTTAGTAGGATCACAATCTAATTGAAGATAATCAATTACATTACCATCAAAGTTTTCCAGTAGAAATTTCTCATAGTTAATTTCTAAAGCATCCTTACAGTATACCTTATTATTCCTTAACTTAGTATACTTAGACACCACCTTATCATCTATCTCTATTCCTACTCCTTTCCAATTAAAATCCTTTTCCAATAACGCAGTGTTGTTACCCCAAAAAGGATCACCACTTCCTACTTCAACATAAGTTCCATCTGTCTTACCATTTAACATAGACAAGACAAACATGTCCTGATATACCTGGGAATAGTTCTGCTCTATCTTTTCATACCCATCAAACTTATATCTAAGATTCTTACTTTTATCATAAGATTTATAAGCAACTTCAACGGGTCCACACCCAATAGTATTCAAATTATCTTCTACTGACTTTATATAATCATCATTCATATCATAATTTTCAATCAAATCACGATACAATAATCTACACTCAGTACCTTTACCCCAATTATATCCCATATATGCTTTCTGAAAGATAAAAGCATACTTACCAGGGTATCCCACATCTACAGGTAGAGGTGGTAAATCAAAATCACATATTTTTAACGCTAAATGTGCAGTACGATATGATACATGATGATGATCACCATATTTCTCATACATCTTACATACAAAGTAATGTGCTTCTGGTCTTTCAGGCAACAAACAAATAGCATGCTCTAATAATGTTTGAGATGTATGATTCCTCCCACCAGATATATCAGAACAATGAAATGCAAGAATCAAAGATTCATAACCTAGAAGATCATCATCAGTCCTATCAGCACATCTTAAAAAGAAAGTAAATGCAGGTGCATAATGACCTTGATCATAATACCATTTGGCTAAATTAAAATTATTCTGGGCATTCTCTGGATCTAATGCATAGGTTGTAATCTCATTCATATACAAACTCCCTTAACGCATCCCCAGGAACTTTCAAAAGAATAGCAGCATTGTCCTGAATACCCGCAGTGATAAGAAAATGATTATCAAAATAAGTCATACCACAGCAAAATTCAATATTGGTATTTAAAAAAGAAAACTTCTTGGATATCTTCGCTAAATTCCAATCTTTATCCCACACAAGAAACCTATGCCTATATACACCATTTTTCTTCTTAGTCTCTGTAGGATGCAAATCTGCTTCATGGACAAGTGCAATGTAACTATCACCTAATGGAATTACTTGACTACCACCCCTCCAATCATTGTATCCAGAAAAAGACTGACCTCTATGGATAGTCTTACAAGTTTTATCTTCAAGAGAATATCTTACCAATTCAAGAGGATTTGACCATTTAACAAACTCATAAGGTTTATCTAATATAGGCATCCAATTCTTTTCGCAGTAAGTAGAATCATCACCTGGTGCTGGTATCCTTACTCTAGATAATTCTCTGTAAGATGTCTTCTCCAGTTCAGAAAGTTCCATTCTTCCCTCACCATTATCCCTAGTATCTCTCCGTACCCCAATAAGATATAATTTATCATCCCAATGAACTAACCTACCATCCTCTAGTCCAACAAATTCCCACTTAGGATCTTTATCAAACTGTTTAGTATATACTGCCTTGTACCCTTGAATGGTTAGATCTCCGTCCAACTCACAAATTACATTAGTAGTACGTAAATGTTGATCATTCTCTGGATGTATATAAGATAACGGTCCCCAACAATGCTCATATCTAGCCTTCTCTGAATGATAAAGAATATAATTAGTATTTCTTAAATTAACTATTACTCTATCCCCAACAGTTAAAATAGAAGGATTTGTAAGGGATGGTCCCAATCCCTCTAATGAAATTAAAAGAGGTACTACCTTTCCACCTCTTTCAATAGCAAACTTAGTGAAATTATCGTTCGAGGATTGTGCCATGAATTACCATCATGTCAATGGGAACCTCATCCCAAAACTGATATGCATGATTCTCATATTCAAGAATAGGTTGACCCTTCCCATTTAAACTAGTGTTTAAAAGAACAGGTACTCCTGTAATCTTTTTAAACTCTTGAAGAATTTTATATACATCAGGATTAGTTTCTTCCCGAACAGTTTGAAATCTTGCAGTATTATCTACATGAGTAACAGCAGGAATCTTATCAGGTTGTTTGACTGGTGCTGTATATAACATATAAGGACTTGGAATAGGAAAATCAAACCAGTCCTCATATTCTTCTTCCAATACCATAGGTGCAAAAGGTCGGAACCATTCTCTTTTTTTAATCATATGATTAATCCATTCTTTCATATGAGGATTACGAGGATCAGCAAGAATAGACCTGTTTCCTAAAGCACGTGGTCCAAATTCTGCCCTACCATTCATCAACCCAACTACCTTACCATCTGCAATCTTTTTGGCAATATAAGCATGATCAATATCTGCATGTTTAGAATATTGAAATCCCAAATAAACTAATTCCGCTTCTGAATACTCCACTTTAGGTGCACCCAATACACAATGATTAAAAAATAGTGCAGCACCTACTGAAAGACCATCATCACCACACGCAGGGAATAGATGAGTATTATAATCTCGTTCTCTAACAATTCTACCATTCAAATTACAATTTAAGAATGATCCACCTGCAAGACATACATTATCCACATAAGGAACCCCTAAACTTTCTGCGGCTCCATCAACAAACTTCATCACATTCTCTTCAAATATTACCTGCTGTGTCTTAGCAATATCCATCACAGATTCCAAATCTTCTGTGTACTTAGGATATCTTGCTTTCTCTACATGACCTCCACGCACTTCAGGTTCAGCATTAATAAGATCTGCCCATCGCTCCTTATACTTACCATAAGAAGAAAGACCCATCAAAGTCCCTGCCCTTTCTAAACAAGGTTCAAACCCTGTATAATCAGTAGTTTGTGCATACTTTACTCCATCATAACAATATGGATTAACATTATTAATAAACCTCGAACCCTTAAAATGGGTATACAAAGAATTTAATCCTCGTCCAACATAATAATCAAAGTCACAACAATCTAATGTTGCACAAACTGCCTCATCAAATGGACTTGTAAAATATGTTGCAGCAGCGTGACAAATATGATGAGGAATATAATAAGTCTTAGGAGTTACCTTAAGTCCAGATTTACCTTCATCTGGATCTACATTACTTAACTGAGATAAACCCGTAACTATACCTGGCTTTGATTTTATCCTTAATTTACCACCTTTTGATTTTTGACCCATTTGATGATAAGTAGTATCATGACCACATGTACAGGATACCACCCAATCAATATCTTCTAATTGAACATTAGCTTGAGTACAAACATACTCAAGTAAACTATCGATTATCCTCCCATCTTTCTTCTTTCCTGAATTACGTTCCGCAGCAAGTGCTGCTACCAATCTTCCATTCTTTACTATAGCAATCGAGGAATCATGCCCATTCTCAGTGGTTCCTACAATAACCTGATCCCTCCAAGTCGCCTTAGTTAAATCTACCCCCTTTTCCATTTTTTATACCACACTCCATACACGATAAGGAGTAAAACTATACTTTGGAGCAAGATGTCTACCTTCCAAAATATCTAAACATCTCTCCATCCATATCTTTTTAAGCTCCTCACTACTAAACAATTCACTTATTCTTTGAAGATGCCAAGTAAAAGGATACATCGTTCCTTTTCCATACCTACCAAATGGTCCCATCCTTATCGAATCACCCCAATCATATCCAACAGGTAAAAACAATTGATAATCCTTTCCTGTCTGATTTTGCAGAATTGATAGTATCTGTGCAGTATCAATCTGAGGTTTCCCCTTCTCAATACGATAAGCCATTGTAGGCTCCATATTCATTTTAGGAACTTCTTCTTTAACTTCCTTCCAATAATCTTTATGCACTACCAAATGAGAAGCACTAGCATATATAAAATTCCTTGACTGTGTATGTGAAATATTTTGAGCACTGCCTAAAAAAGTTTTATATGTCTCCACCCATTCAGCACACTGATGGAATTCCACTTTACGATGAGGTAAGCAATCTACATCTAGGAATCCAACAACATCATTTTCAGAAGTGTCGAGAACATGATCCATATATTCTCCATGTTGTCTGTAGGCAGGCCATAAAGGACCATCCCACCCTTCACTTCTACCATCATATGGTTCTTCATATTTTTCCACATGATATTCTACATCTACCTCCATATGCTTACACACTTCCTTATGCATATCAACAACATAATTGGGAAGGTTATCAGTCAAAAAAGTATAATACTTAATAGATGTAGTCATAGCAATGAATCTCAGCAACTAAATTTTAACACGTAATTTTCAATGTGTAAATAATATGATATAATAAAATGAACTAAACAATTAGTATGATAATACTGACTGGAGCAAATGGATTTATAGGAAAAGCATTCCGTAAAAAATTAGGAGTAGATGTCCTCATATACAAGGTAGAAGAAAGAAATGCCTTTTCTTTTTTAAAAAGATTTGATGAATGGAAAAAAGTAGAACTAATTATACATCAAGGTGCGATATCAAGCACGATAGAAAAAGATATTAATAAGATTCACAAGTACAATGTAGACTTCACGCTTAGACTATTCGAAAAAGCAATCGAATACCAAATACCTGTAAAATACGCTTCTTCAGCATCTATTTATGGCAATACTCGACAAAGTTTATTACCTTCCACAGAAAATAAAATAAGTCCTCTCAACTATTATGCCATCTCTAAATTACAAATAGATTATTTCGTTCTGGATAATATTGACAAATTTAAACTAATCCAAGGATTCAGATACTTTAACGTATATGGAGAAGGTGAAGAACATAAGGGAGATCAAGCAAGTCCTGTACATAAATTCACCAAACAGATTAAAGAAACTGGTAAATTAAAACTCTTTGAAGGATCTGATAAGTTTCTAAGGGATTTTATATATGTTGGAGACATAGTAGATATCGTTCTTCATAATAATAAACCTTCAGGAATATATGACTTAGGTACAAGTCACCCTATCAGTTTTCAACATGTAGGAGAAGCTGTTGCTAAAATGTATCAGGGAAAAATAGATTATATACCCTTCCCTGATCATTTAAAAGGAAAATATCAAACATTCACCATGGCTAAAAATGAATGGGAGGACTATGATTTTACTTCCATGTCTGCCTTTTTATTAGCGGATGCTACCATGTCACGGAGTGAAGCTACCTGATTTGAATCCCCCTCCTGTTTTTCTAGATTAAAAGTAAACTTTGACCATAGAAGATCAATAGATTGATAAGAAGGCATTGCAAATTCCCACTGTATATTAATCACTGAAGATGTGATGGGACAAAAATCCCATACTCCTCTTTCAGTATACAACTTATTAATTGTATCATCCTCTGCACTTTCACCATACTCATGCTTGCCAAATGCTTCAAATAGATCATAGTTATCTACAAAAAGTTTTTTACCAACTAACATACAAAATTGACTTGAATAAGGAGTAGTTCTCCAATATTGATCTAGCCCTTCCACAATCCTGCATGGAATCTGCACATTCTCTTGTATGAAGAATCTCCTATTATGCTCTCCTGATAATGTAAGTTCCTTATTACCTAAACATGTAGAAAAATGATCATAATTCATCAACATATAATGAATAGAATCTTCCTTATGAAGGAAATCGTCTTGAGTGAAATAAATTCTGTCTACTGCATTTTCTTCAGCAAATTCATAACAAGTCTTTATCGAGCCCATAATACCTACTCGATCCAATGTCTGAACATTAACTTCAAAATCAGCAAATGATAATATGGCATTTAATTTTTCAAGAAAAGCCGGATCCGATCCATCATCAAATACTTTTAACTGAATCGCTAATCCTCTATCCTTATGGAGAGCATAGTTTAAAGCATTAACTAAAGATAAAGTACATCTACTAGAAACTTCATCCTTAGATACATGATAATTACCCACCATTCTCTGGGATTTTTGATGCTCCGGTAAAGCATTTCCTTCTGCATATGTTTGAAGAACAACTAAAAGATGCCTCTTATTACTCTTACCTTCAAACTTTTCCTCTTCCTCCGGAAAATCCCAACTAGGTTTTTCCTTACGAGGATTAGTTATGGGCAGTACACCCATTGGTAATTCTTGGTTCTGTTTGTGAATCGGATTAATCGCCATTTTCTATTCTAATGCTATCTGTGTCAAAGTGTTGTGTAGAAAACTCAAAGAGTTCAGTATCTTTTAAAGCATACATTTGATGCCTTAATCCACGTGGAACGTGGAAAGTATCACCTTCTCTAAGGGTGATTATTTCAGATTGATTTATATCATTTTTCCATCCATAAGATAATTCAATCAATCCCTTATGAATGTAGAAGGTTTCATCCTTTAATTTATGATAATGCCAGGAACAACATTTATCCCTAGCAAAAAATAAAAGTTTGCCGCAGTACTCCGGTTTATTTACAAACCATTTCTCATATCCCCACCCTTTAGGAACAAATTTAGTTTCTCCAGTCATCTTCTATCATTAAAGAACACATGATCAGGCCATGCCTTATCATCAATATAATAATCCCCAGAAGGTTTTCCAAGTATCAATTGATGGTATTTACACCCCCATCTATCTAGCTGACTTTCTGTAATAGCATAAAATGCTTCTATCGCTTTATCCTTATTACCTTTAAATCTACCCATCCCCCGTGCAGTATAATACTTTATAGTATTACCTTCATCGTAAAGTTTATTAATAACTTTAATCCTTTTATCGAATGGTTTAGAAAGAGTATAATCCCTTCCTGGTTCCCAATCACATATGGTTCCATCAATATCAATCACGTAAGTTTGAGACATCTTCCTCCGTTAAAACATAAGTTCCAATATTCTGTACAGCAATTGCTGCTGCCTTATTAGCATATGGGATTGCTTCTTCTATTCTACCATAAAGAAGATAAAAGTAAACAAGAGCAGAAAGAAATGTATCACCTGCACCTACTACATCAAAAGCATTTGCAGGTTCAGCAGGATATAGTTTACCCGCATATTGCGCACCATCAGATCCTTTAGTAACAATCAAATTTTTATGCCGACCCTTTAATAACTTAGATTCTGGCTCATTAATTTTAATATAACATTTCTCTTTAGGAAGCTTGGTTTTCTTACTATCAATAAAGACTGGACCCTCAAACCAATCTACTAACTCTTGTATCTTACTAGACGTTAAAAAACCCTTGTCATAATCTGAAATAACAAGGGCATCATACCAATCATCGGATGGTGGATCACTGGTTGATCGCTCATGAAAAGGTTGTTGATAAGGAAGTGGTTCACACTTACCCTCATCATCTACCCGTAAAATATGCTGATTAGATTTTTCATCAATATATCTTGTCTTTGTAATAGGTTCTTTATTAGTAAGTATATAAACACTTAACCCAAATGACATAAGATTCTCTCTTACATTCCATGCCATTCCTTTTGTCGTTTCTTTCCTATTAAATTTTAAAATAGGAACTGGTGCCTCTGGATTTAACCTCTCACAGGTTCCATAGACATATTCATCAGTGCAACTATCCCCGATTAATAATATCTTGAATGGTTTTTGTTGTTGCATAATCTCCTATTCGATCAAAGAATATTAATTTGGCAGCCCAATAAGATCCAATGACGGATTTGTCTTTCCAATCAGATCCTACAATCATTATATCAGGTTTAAAATCTTTTACCAATCCTTCTAAAGAAGCATCATCAGAAAAAAATCTAACCTCATCAACTGCCTTTAGACTTTCAAGAAAATACTTTCGTTCCTCCTGGGTATATATGGGTCTTGTTGGTCCTTTCTTCTCTCTTACCCTATCATCAGTATCAATACCAACACATACATACCCACCTTGCTTTCGTGCATAATTTAAAAGTTCTATGTGTCCCCTATGAAGAAGATCAAAGGTTCCATTCACAAAGACTTTCTTAAACACATCTACTTTCACGGATCAAATATTCCATTTGAAAACGCTTTTATCCTTAGATTTAGGTGTTGGTGAAGTTTTTTCTGTTTGTGGTTCTCCCCATGTGGTTTTTCCTTGTGCAGGTGGAGTACTTACCCGCGAATTACTCCCAGAAGAAGGATTATATTCATGACCATCAGACCTTCCAAAGAAACTATCCATATTCTGACGCTCTACGACAGTTCGCGGATCAGGACTCCATGTTACATTTGGATCTCTCCAATCTGGTTCTGACATTATCCCATTTGCCACAACTCTTGCACCAACAGTACCATCCTCAGGATTATGACTTGGATTCATCCACTCCTTAGCAGATTCTTTATCCTCACCTATTTCCTTACCATTCATTTGGATAGAAGAAAAATTCCCTCCTTTTAATGCATTTGCAATATCATTCTCTAATTGCTTTCCTGGCAAACGAGTTGGATCAATATCTTGACCATCAGATGTGGTCATCTTTTGCCCTATTTGTGAAACTTCATGCTTCCCAACTCTTGCTCTATCAACATTCTCATTCTTATAAGCTTCATTACCATAGAAAAATGGTTTAGTCCTTTCGTCTTCTTTTAATCCCCATGACGGATCAGGAAGAGGTTGTTTTTCCAAAACTACCACAGAATTATGAAAATGTAATGCTGCCAAATCTTCGAAAGTAGGTTGATAAGGTTCTGCAATAAATTCTAAACTAGGATCATGAGAAGATCTGCCTAATATTGTATGAATATTAAAAGGTGAAGCTATTCCTCCAGAGTACTCAGTTGAATAACAAGAATGCGTATCTTCAATAATATAAACCCCACCAGGTTTAATCTGAGGATAACACATAGCCATAGTCTGCAACATATCCTGCATCCTATGACTACCATCATCAATAATCACATCAGGTATTCCATGTTTAGCAAGAACCTCATTCAAGAACTCGGAAGAAGTCTGATCACCCAATTCACATACAATCTGTGATTCTTCATATTGAGTATATGGATCGGTATCAATTCCAACAATCTTGGCTTTAGGTCCAAAAAACTTTTTCCATACTTGCAGACATCCGCCGCGACATACACCAATCTCCCAAATCAATACATCAGTTCCTACAAATTTCTGTAGATATCTCTCATATATTGCTGGATAGTGCAGCCATTTTCCACCACCTTTTCCTTCATGGCTTTGATAGATTTCTAAAAGACTCATTACACCTCTCCTGTATAAAATAATTTTAAATGATTTTTAAGTAAATGTCAATCATCCTCTCCATCTGGGGATTCATGAAAGAAAAATAATTGTACTAGTCGTGCATCCTCATCTGTTTTTCCAAAAGAAAAACCTCCATCATGCCACATCCAAGGACGAAACAATGCCAATCTATTATACTTAAAAGGAATATTCATAATTTGATCCCATTTAGTAAGATCTGTTCCTTCCGTATTAAAAAACTTTACCATATCATCACGAGTATGTATACCTACTTCTTTTGCTTCCTCCATATTAGGAGATGTTTCCCATCCGGTTGCTTTATGTTTAAAAAATCTTGTGCCAGAATTCATTCTTACAGGTCCAGGTGTTAAATATAAAACTCCCGCCCATACAAGTCCTGCATTAGGATCAAAATGAATATTTTGTGTACCATATTCACCTTCTTTCGTAATTCTAAAATAAGAACTTTTATTCGCTAAATGATTAAATAAAGGTTGACCCACTTCATGAGAAATATTCATCGCTGAATTTATCTCATTATGAACTTCTACACTATCCCTCCCAGGCCATGTAGTAGTCTTCTTTCTTTCTGCATACTGTTGACCTAAAGCATATTCTCTTACTAAATCAGGATCAGTATAGAAATCATCTATAATAACAAAATTTTTCATTTAAATTCTAAATGTTTTCCACTTCTCTACAGTCTTTTCTGCTAAATGTATAGCATAGTCTCTATTTCCTGTACCTGTATGTACAACTAACTGTTTTAATTTCTCTGTAATCTTTGGATTAGTATGAGCTATAATCCCACAATACTTTATTCCATACCTTGCCATATTCTTAGATAGACAATATTCATCAATATCACCTTCTCGAACGAAAGTAATCTTCTTACCTTCTTCTGGAGTGATTTCAAGTGGTTTCCACAAATCATGCGTTAAAGCACCACTAAACACAAAATTAGATGCAATCCCAACATCTCTTCCATCTCTTAAAAAATCTGAATTTAATAAAAGTTTCTCACTAGCATAATATCCATCCATAACAGCAACCCAATTAGGAGGACATAATCCAAGAATATCAGGATATTGTGGATGTATTAACATATCTGCATCCACCAAAAGATTTACATCACAATCCATTCCATCTTCATAGACTTGCATCTTTTCATAATTAATATGCCATTCAGGGAATTTCCTTTTACTAATAATGTTTAATTGATATCCAAACCTATCAGCATATGCTTCAATCGAAGGTAAAGTTAATTTCCACAACTCTGGGAAAAAATCATTGATATAAACCACATGGAGTTTTCTTTTAAGTAGGTTAATTGAATCATCACACTTCACTATCAAATCTTCGCCCATAGGAAGAGGTTTCATCTCTTTATTATTATAAGTTCCGCCCCCTCCATAATCAGAAAAATCCTTAGCACCTACTGTGGTAGTTTGTCCAGGATTCTCACTCCTCCTAGGAGTATTAATTAAATCACGTGCTACCGGATCTCTATAATTATTATCTCTTTTATCTCTCCCCTCCCCTACCTGTAAATCATGATTTACAGTATATTTTTGTGGTTTACCATAATCTTTATGTCTTCGCGATATATCCGTATCATTCATATACTCAGGATTCGTACTCACATGATTATCCGGAACACCTTTAGGTCCAACAAATGGAATAAATTCACTAGAAGCTTTTCTCCTAGGCATTTTGATATTATCAAATTCATATTCCATCATACTCTGTGCATCAGTAAATGATTTATGTGGCATAATTACAATCCCTTTTCTAAGTATTTCCAGTCTTTATGAATAGTCGATCCATCATAATCATCATAAGCATATAATCCCATCTGTATAATAGGAAATAAATCTGATCGAATATGAACATCTAATGATGTCGTAATACCATATTTAATAGTATGAGAAATTAAATTCTTTGCTATACAGGAATCAATAGCATACGCATGTGCTCTACATATAAATCTATTTCTTCCAGATTCTGCAGTCCCATGTGGAGGGATATTATATACCCCATTCCCTTCCTTATATTGTTCTGAAGATCCCAAATAAACGATAGAATTATAAACAGGCATCGCAGGGAATTTTTTAACCATCACAGCATCGTGTTCCAAAATAACAATGGGTTGATCCATTTCTAAACAACGACACCACAAAGCAAAATGACTGTAGTAAACCGCAATCTGTGTTGGAGATAATACATCGGTATATAGTTTAATCCACTTTAACCAAGGTGCTCCTTTATAATAGTTCGGAACTTTAACTATTCCATCCTTTGTACCATCAAAAGCTGCAGCATATTCCACCAGAGGTTGTCCTACCTCCTCACACGATTCCTTACATCTTTTAGCCAATTCTTGTGATTTTTCGTTTCCTTCAATAGTAATAATATAGGTTCCAGCTATATCAAGATTATAGGACCAAAGATATGGAATCTCAGGATTATATTGATGATTTAGAACTTGATCATTCATATTGAGTTCAATTCAAAGTAAAGTATAGAATAAAAATGTGAAACTGTAAAGACTACATCTTATTAACTAATGTACCCCCATGCCCAGATTGGAACCAAGTAATGAAATCCCAACGAGGTTGATTTGGATTATTATATACATCAAACGTCTGAAGTCCATAAGCATTCGAACCAAAGGACCAATATGGACCAACTGCTACTGGTGAAGATCTATTAAATGGGCTACCAGTTGGGTTCCCTGCACAGAGATTATAATAATCATCAGATCCCCATCCTAACCATGAGTTAGGATTATCTTTATCCATATTACAGAATGAAGATTGAGATCGCAATTGCAATTCACCTATACCCCTAGCTTTAGCCCACAGACCATTATTATAACTAACTTGGTGCGGTGAAGACCTTGGAGTATTTTCGTTACGTCCTAATTGACCTTCACTACCTCTACCCCAAGCATACAAATTACCACTCCTATAAGCCATAGAGTGTTCCATACCACAAGAAATATCTTCCCAATCTGTCTCTGCTGTTATTTGGTTAGGTGAAGATCTCGGAACTTTATCATTAAATCCTAATTGACCATAATCATTATATCCCCATGCCCATAAAGTACCATCAGTCTTAATTCCACAGAAATGGCGATCACCTAAAGCAATTTGTTCCCAACTATCACTCTGGAACTGTGCAGGTGAAGAACGATCATACCTGGTTTGGTTGGCGAACTGGCCTTCACCACCTTTACCCCATCCCCACAAGGATTTGTCAGTAGAAGCAATACCAACCGACCAATATTCTGCACTAACAAATTGATTAAATTTCATACCAGTTGGTATGGCTACCTGAACAGGAGAAGAGTATTAATTCCTAGAGTACCATTACTCTGGTGTCCCCATGCCCACAAGGTTCCATCTGACCTTGCCATTGAGTTCCAATTAGACTGATAATATCCACCTTTCTCCATCTCTTTACCAGGAGCCATAATACCTTCAGTAGTCCAATTCTCACCTGGAATTTGTACAGGTGATGACCGCTGAACTCTCTCATTTTGTCCTAACTGACCCTGACCGTTGTCACCCCATGCCCATAAGGTTCCATCTATTTTAACACCCAGTGATCCATTATTACCTGGACCCCAAACAGTCATCCAGTTACCATCACCCATAATTTGGGTAGGTGATGACCTGTTAACCCTATCACCAGTTCCTAACTGGCCCTGGCCATTATATCCCCAAATAAATCCATTTCTAACGTTAAAATTTTGTTTAGCAAGTCCATAAACATCCCTTAAACTTAGGGGATGTTTGACGCTATCAGCTGGTGAGATTGCATCTGCCATAACTCTCTATCTCAGGATAATTACTTCGTTAATAGTTATTTAGACACTCTCTACATTTATCATAGAAGAGATCATTCCATATATGATACCGCGTTTCAAACAAATGAAAAAACATTGGCGTGTCTTCCTTATTTATGAAAGTTGTGCCTATACCATATTCAGGACCATCATCCCCCAAATCCCATCTATCTTGTCTTATATTTCTTCTTATAAAGGATTGGGGTTTAAGAAATTCAATAGGAAGTCCCATTTCTTCAGCCCTATATGTATATTCTTCAGCAATATCACCTCTAGTTGTAGGATTAAATCCTGGTGCACCTAATTCCTTTAATACTGAAGCACTTATACAAAATGCTGAAGGTGCAACAAAAACATGCTGATTATTATCAATATGCATTGATCTTTGCCCATTCCCAATAAGAACCCCTTCTTCTGCTCTTTTAAACATATAATTAAAAGAATCCTTATGAAGAGGAATACAATCTACTTCTAATAGTAAAACTGTATCATATTCCTTTTCAGCAAAAAGTTCTCTCATCCCATAATGAATAGCATCATCGGGAAACATTTGACCATCAGGTTTAGTATATTCTAAAGGATAGAAATCACAATTCTCAACATTATTATACTTTCTTACAACTTCGTGATGAAGTTTAGGAATCTGTGGATTAATCTGATAATTATAATAAGTAAAAATTGCTCTTTTCATATCTTGACAAACATATTAGCAGCAATAACATATCGAGGAATATCACTATCAACCAAATTACTCCTATGAGTTAACCACCCAGGAAAAATAACCCATGTATACTCTTGAGGTGCAATCATCTGATTTTGCATGACTTGCCCTTCAGGACATCTAGGATCAGTAAATTCAGTTCCACCAGTACTCTTATCTCCTGTTTCATCAGGAGGAATTTGTATATAATAAACTCCAGAAAGAAAAGCTGGATTATGATGATGCCATGGATTTGATTCTTTCTGATTTAATCCTTTCCATCCCTTATATACCCATGCATTACATCCACTAAATTTAAGCTGTTCTTGATTTGGACAATAATTATCCACGGTAGATAGATAATTATAGCACGCTCTATAAAAAGATTCTCTTACTTTCTTCCAAATATCAGGAGCATCATCAAGAAATAAAAGAGTTTCTGTCTGATACTTAGGAGTACGTTCATTATCAGTATATCTCCCATTCTTAATAAGAAGATCTGTGCTCTCCTTCATTAATTCATGATCCTCAGAGGTCAAAAAATCAGAACAATCAGTTCTTACAATATGTGTAGGATAAACTTCTAAATCCTGAACCATATCCATTGCCATATTAACTCTCCAAAATTTTTGGAACTAGTTCATAAAGTTCATCCATAGCATGTTTCCATGTTCCATACTCCTGTTGTCTGATAATAGTAACATTATCCTCATACCAATACTCATCAGCATTTCCATGATCAGGCCAAATCATATAAGGAACCATAGGAACAATAACAATAACTTTCTTACCCATAGCTCCTGCCATATGTGCAACAGCAGTACATGACGTTATAAGAAGATCTGAATTAGCAACAATATCATATGTATCCTGCCACGAATCCATCAAATGCTTCAAGTCCCAAATTGGAGCATTCTTTTTCATATCCCCATCATTTTCAAACTGGACAGAAAATAACTGTCCAAATTTTGACAAATCCCACAAAGGATCAACAGGGAAAGTTCTAAACTGATCGTGTTCAAATTCGGGATTTCCACTCCATTTAAGAAGAATCTTCTTCCTTCCATTAGCCACTTTATCCATTTCAGGAACAGGATCCGCTTCTCGTACAAGATAAGGAAATGTAATATTCTCCCTTGGCGAATTTACACCCAAGTAATATGGAGAAGACATTCCTGGAACATACTTATCCCACTTTTCTCCACCATCAACTATAGCATCATGTGGATATACATTTTTATATCCACATTCTATAAAGAAATTAACTAATTTCTTATGACAAAATATCTTTAACTTCCTACAATATTGATGCAAATGTTGCGTAAAACGCATAAATGCAAACTCATCACCAATACCACCCTCTGTAGTAAAAGCAATAATATCAACATGTTCTCCTGGAATCCATCTTCTATCAGGGCCTATTTGCCACTTGTCTTCCATCTCCCATTCATTTCCCCATACCTTCAACTCAGAACCTCTAATAATATGAGCATATCCCTTCTTAAACTCACCAGCCCTAAACAAATACCATGCTTTATTAAAAGATACAGCAGGATTATTTTGATCAGGAAGCATCTCTAAAACTTGTCGTGCTTCTTGAAATTTACCTATGGCATTTAGATATAAAGATCTATCCATCATTACTTCGACATTCGCACGCCTCTTATCTGAAATCCCATTCAATATCTCTAAGGCTTTATCTGCTTGTCGTAAATAATAAAAACACTTGGCTCTGTTAATTTGAAGGGAATCAAGATGAACTACATCATTAGTTCCTCGCTTAACCTGATCTTCTATAGAAGGTAAAATCTTATCTAAACAAAATAAACAACCTTGATATTCATTAAGATCATAATATGCCCTTGCTAATTGACCTACCATAGAATTATCATTCTCATGGGTAAGAAACACTTTAGCAAGTGCCTTTGCTGCTTCCGGATACTCTCTATCCAAAAGCTCAGCAATCATTTCTTTAAAACTTTCATTCGTAAGGGCCATACAATCTTTCCTCAGTTTCAATCCAACAAACTAAACTATCCCGAAATCCAGCAGTAACTGGATGCACTTTATGTGTGAACTCATGGTATGATGGAAACGCTATTATTGTACCCGCTTTTGGCCTAATAGTCAATCCTAAATCTATAAATTCCAATTCACCACCCTCATAGTCATCAGTCAAATAAGCTAGAACACTTATATCTCTAGGAGATGACCTAAACCATTTGTGAGTCACAGGATCTATCTGTTCAGAATCATTATGTGCAATGTAATGCCCTCCAACGGGGTAACCCAAATACTGAACTGCCTCAATAGATTTTATTCTAGCACGAAATTTCCATTCCCACAAACTATGATAACACTGCTGAATACAATTCTGCAAATGTAAATTTATATCTGGTGGAATAGGATACCACAAAGTATTTCTGGTATCAAGATTCTGATTTTGAGAATCCGAATCTACTCCAGCGAGAGCAAAAGAGGGATCCTGCTGCTTCAATTGAAGCAACAGATCGATATCCCCCTTTGGTATTATATTTGGTCGAATCAGAATCCATTCATATGGGTTCATAACAAAATTAATCCATCAGCAATTATTTATGGTGCTGGATACCAGGATTCATGACCGAATCTATTCTTACTATAGACTGGAACCATTCCCGCACGTCTCTGTATATAACAGGTACGATAGCGGTCTTCTTTACCATTGTTTTCAGGCCATAAACCTTGTGCGTTCTGCCCATAATAGAATGGTGCCATGTCAATATTGTCAAAGATATGTTGTGGGAAGGACCAATCACTTTGATTATTCAATATCCCCAGTTGTCCATAGTTGTTTTTACCCCAACCCCATAAACCAGAGTTACCGTAATCATCACTCTTAACTAGGAACATGGTAGTACCATTAGTACCAATACCATACCTTCTATCCCATTCACCAGGAATTTGCATTGGATACCAAACTGAGTTGCCAAAAGGCACACCACAATATTTGGGTCCATCATTTCTTCCCCATGCCCATACAGTATTGGTGCCTCCACCAAAAGCCCATACAGTTTTGGACTTAGATACTATATGATCATAGTTTCCAGGTAAAAGAACAGGTGAAGATCTAGGATACCTATCACCTTGACCTAACTGCCCATAACTATTATTACCCCACATCCAGTGAGATCCATCAGTTCTAATTCCATAAGAGTTCTGAGCATCATTCAGATTAATGCACTTAGCCCAATAGGATCCGCCTACCTGATAAGGTGAAGATCTATTAGATCTATTACCTTGACTCAGCTGCCCGCTAGGACCTTCACCCCAGACGTGCATATTACGTTCACCATTAGTTTCTTGTTGAATTCCCCAACAATTATATCTTCCTTGGTGGAAATCAACCCATTGTCCTTGAGTATTGTTTCCAAGTTGAACTGGAGAAGACCTATAAATGTTTTCATTATGGCCTAATTTACCCCAACCATCTCCACCACCCCAAGAATAGAGCATGTAATTACTCTTACGAGCAAACATAACAGGAGAATGATCTCCATTTTGCCAACTATGGATAGACATCCAATCAGTATCACTACCAATTTTCTGGGGTGAAGACCTATTATTTCTATCATTAAGACCTAACTGTCCACCATTATTATATCCCCAAGACCATAAAGTACCATCAGTTTGAATACCATAAGCACTATACAGACCATTGGATTGAACTTCTCTCCAACTACCATTAATTTGGTTTCCAGTTGCTATATTAAAACGACCCTGCCATCCATTGCTGTTTTCCCCATAACTAAACAATCGATTTTGATCATCAATAAGGAAAAGAGCCGTCTGAGTGTTAGTTCTAGAAGCATAAGATCCTTTTACAATATTATAAGAAGGTGCAATTTGTACAGGTGAGGAACGTGCTTGGTTAACACCGCCAGCTTCATCAGTTCCTTCTGCATAATTATCATCAATATAGTAACCAGAAGCCCATGTCTCTGGTTTACCCCGATAATCCATTCGATCAAGAGTTTGATCTTTATAAATTTGATCTAGAGTATAAGTACCTCTAGTAACTTCTCTATCTGTCCCTATTCCAATATGTGCGGCCGCCTGAGACTTGACGCCTTTCTTACCCATAGTCATCTTAGCTGATCCTCCATCTGTACTTTAAGTTGGGATGATAAAATTTCATTGTATATGTATCGTCATCATCAGAGTCCATAAGAACTCCATCATCAACTGCATTTTGATAGAAAGCATCATCAATACTTAAAGTACCAAGAGTTTCAGTCTTTTCTTTCCAAGTTAAAAAATCAGTTTTAGTAGCAGCTGCATTAGAATCGCTAATGGTATAATTCTTACATCTATCACTATAAGTAGTCTTTAAGTTAGACAACTTAGTAAGTTTAGCTTGCCAAGCATCATAATCAGCCACAATTTCTGCACACAATACTGCTACTGTCTTAGATGCAGCAGTTGCTTCATCCTTAATTGCAGTTGTTGTTGTGTCTTTATCTTTTGTACCATCTACAACTTCTTTTGCAGAAGCATATCTAGTAGCACCATCAGATCCTTGCTGATTAGGATGTTCAGCATTGATAATTATAACAATATCATTATATTCATCTTCCATCTCATTCAGGAGATCATTGCATTCTCCTTCTTGAGTGGAAGCTAAATCAAAATGCAACTGAGCAGCACTAAATTCATAAATGTGGTTAGCGGGGTCAGCCACTGCAGAATCATCCACAGTTCCATAATGCCAATAACCTTCTAACCAATAATGATCCAATCCTGGTAAATCAGGAGACACAGGAGCATTATCAAGTTCCCGTGGAACTAATAAAATCCCCCTTTTAGTAGTAGGGCATTGATCCGTATACTTAAAATACTTCATAGTTGATAGTCTCCTGGGTTATTTATTAATAGCGAATGAAATTTTCTTTCAATCCAATCCAGCAATCCGTAATCACGCGATTCATGTTATCTTCTGGATCATGCCAAACTTCATCATTATATCTTTGCTCATCTGATGCAAATTTGGAAGCAATAAAGATAGGAGATGAGAACTGGAAGGACCATGAATAGCTAGTATTTGGAGAAGGTCTGTTCCATTTCCAATCACCACTTGGATAGAATCCATTATTCTGACAACCTATAGCAAACATACCACCATCTCTAGTTGTTAAGAGGGTGCTTTCATGTCCACAGTTAATAGAATAATAGTTATTATATTCACTACCACCCATGTTACCACCATACATGCTAACACTGATACGAACACCAGTACCACCTGGGGAACTAGTCCTCTTATCCAGTTGCATTTGAATTGGGTTTGAACGACTCATTCTATCGTTCTGTCCTAATTGACCTCTATTATTATTACCCCATAAGAAAACTCTTGGAGCAGCACCATTAGCAACAGGTCCAACAACACCAGAATGATTGCCACCAGCAGAAATGGATTCCCATCCACCCATGAAAGTACAAATAGGTGAAGAGTATGGAATATCATTACCATGTCCTTGACCTAGATACCAGTTTCTACCCCAAGTCATCATCTTGCCATCTTTCTTAATGGCCATGACATGGTAGTTACCACAAGTTATCTTTTCAGACCACTGTCCAGGTATTTGAATAGGTGAAGACCGATGATAACCACCTCTGGTGTTATTTCCTAGATATCCATAATCATTCCGGCCCCAGGAATATAAGTTATTAAATTCACTAATAGCAAAAGTGGAACTATATCCACATTTAACTTGCTTAAACTTAATGGATGGCATAACTTGGGTCGGTGAAGACCTATGTACTCTATCATTCTGACCAAGTTCTCCACTTCCATTATAACCCCAAGTCCATAATGTACCATCTTCTTTAATGGCAGCAGCATGTCCTTGTCCAGTAGACATCTTCTTCCATCTTCCAGGAATCTGATTTAAGAAAGAACGCCCATAACTATCATTTTGGCCTAATCTTCCATTTCCATTCTCACCCCATGCCCATAAAGTCTTATCAAACTTTATAGCCATAACCCAGTTAGTACCTGCTTGCTGTGAAACAGCAATCCAGTTATCAACTGACTGAGATACTTGAACTGGTGAAGAACGATTAATACCCTTTGGTGTAGTTATTCCACCAAATCTATTCTGCTGTCCAGTAGCATAGATTTGATAGGATGGTCTATTCCAAAAAGCACCATCCGTCCTCTTTAATTCACTACACTGGCGCGTAGGAGTCCAAGTATTCTTGGGCTTTTTATGTAATTTGCGTTGATCGCATCTATTGTTTGACATTTAATTCCTCCGCTGCTATTTTACGTTAATCATTATCAGTTAGTGGTATAAACTCTCTTACCAGTCAAAACAACATCAACGCTATTAGCGATTTGTGATTTAACAGCAATTTTATATGCACTATAAAGGAATTTTTCACTTTCAAATAATTCTAGGGAAGAATTCGCAGGAACTAAAATGTCATAAGCATAATAACCAACATCGTTAGATCCAGCATCCTGAACTGTTACTGTGCAGCGAGTATCATAATCATTGTTCTTGTTAACTAATAAGCAACTTGTGAACATTGAATTATAGTTTTGATCCCAAAGATCATAACTTGTATTAGCATTAACAATATTAAGTCCTTTACCAAAGAAATCTCCAGCAGCATCAGTTATTTCTTCACCTGTAATAACTGCCTTAAGGGAGTTATTTGCAGATGCTTGCATCTGAATGCCATCTCCTGCCTTCAATACCTTAGGATTAATCAAAAGTTCCATCGAAGCCTTCTGAGGTATTGGAATTTCTTGTGCAAGATAGAATTCATTAGTATAAATTTGTGAAGTCAGTTCAACATCACCACCAGAAATATTGGTAACTTGAATAGAATGAACAATCATTCTCTTGGTAGTAGCAATACCAGAAGCATAAGAAACTGCAACACCAGTTGTTGTTGTTAAGTTATAAACAATTGATGTATTAATACCAATATTAACACCACCAGCAGAATATGCACTAACTCCAGTTAGTGCTGAACCATTACCCGCAAATGCATTGGCAGTAACGGTTCCAGTAGCAGTAATATTTCCTGTGTTGCTGATATTACCTCCAGAATAGAGGTGTGTTGTAAATGTACCTATACCAGCGAATGTTGAAACGCCCGTCGCGTTAATCGTTCCTACGGCAAGAGCATCTAATTGAATACCGGACGGAAAACTAACCCTATCGGTTTCGTTTACAGATTTGACGGTATTTACCTTTAAAATTGACATGGTTAGTTAACCCCTTTAATGTTTTTTCTTTATTACAATCAAACCACGCGGTAGGATACTCCTGATCCTACGATGATAGTACCTGCAGCACCGACCGTAACAGGTCCAACATGGAAATAATTGTTCTCAGTCATAGTGAGGTTTAATACATCTGTAACTTCCCTCTTATTAGCGAGAATCTTTGCAGTGGCAATACCTACATTATACCCAACCGTTGGGCAATCGAAAGTATCATCTACTGGTATCTCTTGAAGCTGTCCAGCTTCGTTACTATAAATCAGTGGTGCTCTATTGAACTGTGTTGACATTGTGGACTCCTCTTAAAAATTAAACATTTAATGTTGTAGTAACTCCGGTTCTGAGTAGGATAGTAGTACTACCTGATGAAACATTAATAGTTGCTACTCCGACCCTTCGACCGATACTTAAAACACCGCCACCTGCCTCAATGCCAGTTAGCTTAGAACCATCTCCGTAGTACGTGACAATACCAGTCGAAGATGTGACAATTCCAGTAGTAATCTGGAGATTTGCTATTGTGGAGACTCCTGATGCACTAAGGTTCTGAACGTTTTCTATATTTCTGCTGTTATCTACAACAGTAGTCCCTGAAATTTTAAGGGCCATGCTCGTACCTCCGTACTAGGCGATTCTCTAGTATAAATTATTTATAAAACAAATAGATTCAGAACTAAGACTGCTTTAACTCTGCAACTTCTGCCTTTAATTCTTTAACTGCTTCTATAAGTACACCGATAATACCATTATAATTAACCGTCAATGTATCATCCCCATGCACTAATTCTGGAAGTACTTCTTGCAATTCTTGTGCAATAACACCTATAGATGGTGTTTGATCCTCTACCCAATTAAAACTTACTCCCCTTAATTGACCTACTACATCTAATGCGTTAGTAAGATCAGTAATATTTTCCTTCTTTCTTATATCTGATGTAGAATTAAAATCAATAGCAGTTACATTTCCTGCCACTTGAAGTTTAGTGCTGGCAACAGTAGTACCTACACCAATATTATCGCTACTAGTGACATATAGATTATTTTTAGAAACTAACTTCGAAGCTTCTCTAGTTCTATTAGTAGCCATTTACCAAACACTCGTGTTTTAGCTATTTATGGGTGTTGAATTTTGCAAAAAATTTGGATTAGGTTTTGAACCTTCCGACTTTCTCTGCGAACCACCGTTTGTATCTTCAAACTTTAAATTAAACGATATAGAAATTCTATCCTCCTGAGATTGATTCATCTCCACTTGATGTACCAAATCTGCAGGGAATAACAATCCTGCTCCATCCTGTGCATCCATTCTTCTCATAGCATAAAGATGAAAATCCTCTTGTAATTCCTGCGGTGCATAAGTCATTAAATTAAACTGCGTATACTCATTAGGATTACGAAATGCTATTTGTCCTGAATCTGGAGGAATTTTAACCCAGAAAACACCAGATAAATCAGCACCTGGATGACAATGTGAACGATTAAGTGTTCCAGGAGGATTAATATTAACCCACCAATTAAGCAATTTACATGGAGCAAATAAATGCAACCCGTGAATTATGTAATCAATATACATCTGTGGAATCCCATTCTGAGTAGGATTATCACAAGAATGCCATCCTCCAAAATTACTTTTTACTTGTCCCTCTGGATCTGATTTATGTAATTTATAAATGTGCTTTATCAAATCATCCTTAATATCATCATAATTCTTATAATCATATCTCACTAATAGGTAAGGAAATAACCCATCACAAACTAACGCAGTTTCTGGTTTTAACATCATTCACCATAATAAAGGTATTTTATTTAGCTGATACCCGAAACACTATCTTTAAGTGCTTCAATTTCTCCCTGTTGGGTTTTAACAGCATCAATTAAGAATGCAATCAATGGCATGTAACTAACAGACTTATGATCACCTTGTTGTTTTACTAATTCTGGTAAAACACCCTCAAGTTCTTGTGCTATAACACCATAACTTGTTTCACCTGTTTCCTTCCAATCAAACTTAACAGGATTAATAGCATTAAGAGTATCAATAGAATTATCAAGATTTTGAATATTCTCTTTCAAGTTTATATCAGAAGTAGAGTTAAAGTCAACTGCTGCAACTTGTCCACTCGAAGGATTATAAGTCAATTTACTTGAAGATGCCTTAACAGTAGTAGCAGATCCACTTGATGCTGTATTAAACAAAATATACATGCTTGCATCAGTTGAAGTATCATCCGCAATACTAATAGCAGCAGTTCCTGTAAGACCCTGAATACCTTGAGTACCTTGCGCAACTGCAGAACCTGAAGTTCCTTGTATACCCTGTATACCCTGAGGACCAGTAGATCCAATACCAACAGAACCTTGAACACCTACATTACCTTGAAGTGAATCACCAAGATTAAGTACAACAATATCAACAATGTCACCTATAGCTGCTGCATCTCCTAAAACAACAGATGTACCATTAGAAGCAGTATATTGATCAGTTGATAAATATGAACCATTTAAGAATACATCAACCCCAGTATTAACATTATAGGTAGTTGCGTATGAAACTTGTCCTTCAGTAGAACTGAACGAAACTGTTCTTCTAGTAGTTGGTGTTACTTCTTGTCTAGTAATAGTAACATCAATAGTACCATCACCAACTACAGCAAAGGTAGCACCTCCACCAACAAAGTTTAAAGTTTGAGCAGCACCTACATTCGTTCCTTCAGATTGAATGCCAAGGCTACCGCCTCCTCCACCGCCGCCACCGACTTTAATCGTACCTTTTTGATCGACGTTAACAGAACTACAATAAAATAATTCATTAGGAGAATTAAATGGAACTTTCCACGTGACAATACCTACAGTTGTACCATTCCCAATAACACCATCAGTATAAAGATCAGTATTAGTTCCAACTCCTGCAGTAGTCTTTATATAAAAAGGACTATCAGCATCATTAACACTAAATCTATAATGTTCTCCTCTTAATACAAAGATGGTTGGGTTATCACCTGCAACAGTGAAACCAATACCCGCAGCATACTGGAATATAGTAGTACCAATACCACTTACACTAAAGGGGAAATATATTTCTTCACTACTTACTGTTAAAGCTCCACTTACTTGACCATTTGTAAGGGTCAAATTAGCAACAGTAGTTACACCAGTTATATTTGCATTCGCCAAAGTAGCAACATTCGTTGCATTTAATCCAGCAAGAGTAGAAACCCCTGTGGCATTTATATCAGTAATAGTCGCATTAGTACTAACAAAATTAACTATCGTACCAATACCAGTGACATTTGCATTCCTTGCAGTAAATTCGTCAAATGTCAGGTCATCTTTAATGTATAAATCGCCTCCAACATAAAAATCTCCACCAGTGGTAGTAATACCTCCGGCAGATCCTAAAGTAGTAACACCAGTAACTATAAAGTTGTTTGCTGTTCCTGTTCCTGTAACAGCTAACGTACTAAAAGTACCGACCCCTGTTGAATAAATGTCTGTAGCAGCGACTCCACCTCGAACGTCTAAGGCAACACTCGGAATAGTAGATCCGATTCCGACGTTTCGTAAAACGGCACTAGCGAAGATTAAATCATTCGCAATTTCCAGTCCGTTCTTAACGACAAAATTCTTGTTTACAGCCATGTCTTCTCCAGAGGTTCACTATCCCCTCGATAAATTTTTATGGCCATTTTCGTAACTCAATGAGTACTAGGCGATTATATCTTATTTATACTTGTTAGAACGTATATGTTGTCGTATCATTCCATGTTCCTGCACTAGGAATAACAGTAAGATCAAAATTATTACCCAATATAAGTTTATTAGCCGTAGTATCTAAACTTAAAACTCCAGCACCCATACCCATAGAAGTAGCAACAACCTTATAAACAGATCCTAGTGCTATTACAGTAGAAATAGTTCCAGAAGTAGGACCGAAACGAATTGTTGCTGGACCAGATCCACTTTGAATTTGCATATCAATATAATTTGAAACTAGACTGTTACGTGCAACAGCAAATGATACAGAATTACTTGTAGTTTGTAATGAGAAAAGTGCTTTAGAAGCAGTTATACTATTTCCTCCTAATTCAGTAGATACTACAGTAACACTTCCATCTTCAAATCCTGATCCGCCGCCACCTCCTGCATTAGAAGTACCGCCGCCACCACCAGTAGCACCATGTCCACCTAATGCACCACCACTAACTCCTTTTCCGCCAGTGGTTGTAACCGTATATCCTGGTTTAAATCCTCTGACAATCTCAGCACTATCAGAAATAAGTGTACCATCAGTATTAGTAAATTTAATTTTTGATGTACTATTATCAGAACAAGCAGAAATTCCCTGATCAATCCAATATGATCCTTTTGTACAAGAAATAGTTTGACCACCGGCTGGTGCAGAAGCAATGGTATCTCCAGGATATAAAGTAATACTTGCTCCTTCTAATTGAGAACCATATGTTCCTGTTAATGAATATCCTTCTAGAGGTATAGATCCACCAGATCCAGGACTTCCACCACCTCCTGCTTCTCCTGCAATATTAAATCCACCGCCTCTACCACCTTTACCACTATTTCCAGCATTTCCACCACCACCAACACAAGCAATTAATACAGATCCTCTATAAAGGAATAAACCATTATCATTAGCCAATCCAACTAATGTATATTCTATATCCTGAGTCATAGTTAAATCAATAGTTCCAGAACCACCATATCCACCTAAGTTTCCTCCAGAATCTAATCCTTTTGCTGCAGATAATTCTAATCGAAGATCAACTTCTTTTTCTGGTGCATGGAAAGAAATAATTCCATAAGTAGAACCAAATGTATGACTAAAGATACTATAAGTAGAGAAACTATCTAAGTCTACATCTAATTGAGATATTTGATTTGAAGGATTAAATGCCTCAAAACGAACCAATCTTCTAGGTTCTAATCCAGTAAAGAGGGCTTCATCTGATGTACCAGTAACTCTTCCACCTGGTGTATCTACATACGAATGGAATTTAATAATACGAGATCCAATAATAGTTTGTTGAATTGTTAACGTAGTAGTAGTTGCACCACTAATATATGGAGTAGCGGTTCCCCCAACACTATCTGTAAGAATACTTCCATCCAGTTCAATCGCATTAACTGCTGCATTATTTGTGGGGTCACCAGGAGTGGTAAACTCTAGTGCTGCAATAGATCCAGTATACAAGCAATCTACCCACATCCCATCACTTCCATTACCATTAACCGATACTTCCTTGACGACAGGTCCACCACTCTCAGCAGTTATTTTAATTTTACCAGTTCCTGCAGATACATAACTAGTGAAAATTCTTAATGAAGTAGAAGCAGTAATAGCAGGGGTAAAAACTACATTAATACTAGCAGCATTTGTATTTGTTTTAGTAAAATAAGTCGTACCTCCATCAAACATCCCTTCAGCACCTTTGGAACCATTACCCGTTAAATCATAACCACCTTCAGATACAGATACTCCATCACTATAAACCGTTCCTGGAGCACCACTTCCAGCCTGATCACTAACTATAGTACCATCAACTGTCCAATAATAATTTAAAGCACCAAAACCACTATCCGAAATACTTGCCGCTGCATTGAAAACACCTAACAATCCATTACCTACACTAACATCTTGTGGTTGTGTAGTAATACTAATAGAAGGATAGATTGTTAAAGTAACAGGAGTAGTATCTAATGGATCATTAGTAGCATTTCCAGTATTTCCACTCCCATATGCAGAAGGAATATAATCTGCTCTCAAAAATATCTCTCTCGCATTATCCCCTGGAGTAGATAAATTTGTTAACGTTAGTGTAGTTGTTCCACTACCAGATACCCCACCACCATCACTTAAAGCACCATTTTGGTCATACCATTTATAAGAAATAGTACCATTATTTGCTGCTGATGCATTATCAGTAAAAGTAGCAGTTGCAATCCCTGTAAAGGTTGCAGTTCCTGTTGTGGGAAAAGTAGCTACACCAACTGGACTTGTGGTAAATCCTAATGTGGGTCCATTTAACTCTAGAGTAGTCGGTGTCTCCCTGAAAAAGTTAATTGCTAGTGGACTCATGAGAAGTTTTGTCCTCCAATTACACCATAAAGGGTAGTGAAACCATCGAAGGTCATGAATGAATACAAATCTGTTTTACTTGCAACATTAGTTACTGTTGGTTTTACTCCACCTGGCCAATAAACCGGAATGGTAGATCCACCACCTACTCTAACCGTACCTAAATCTAATGTACGTGGAGTAGAACCCTGCGTAATCCGAAGTGTGAAAGCAGTTGTAGAATCTGCAACCTTGTTAGTAACATTGAAAGCTGTTACATCTTCTGAAGTAGTTAACTGGAAGGATTGTGCTTGTGATACATCTATTTCAACTACACCCGAAGAACTAGTAACAGTTCTAACAAATTCATGATAAGACTTCAATCTAGTAGAACCTTCGACATCCAGTGCCGCACGTGGTACGGTTGTACCAATACCAACACCAACTGATGCACCACCAGCAGTTGTAGAAAGAATAGTTCCTCCAGTTCCAACTTGAACTTGTGTGGAAGTAACTACACCTGCAACAATCTTACCAGATGAAGAATTAAGATCATAATCAACAGAAATTAAATTACCACTAATATTAACACTGCTACTAAATCCAGCAGTTGAAATAAACTTAGATGTATTAGCAACATATAAATCAGTAGCACCTGTTCCTGCAGTACCCAATTCTAAGGTATATCCGCCATCAGGAGCAGTTGTTCCAATACCAATCTTCTTATTAGAAGTAGGATAAACTTCTAATCCAGAAGATGAATTAGTCCATAGACTGTCATTAGCAAGATTAGTTAGTCCAGATCCATCACCCACAAAGGTGCCTCGAACTGTACCTTCAACCCTTAATTTAACACCATTTGCTGTGGTTCCAATACCAACTCCATCACCATCTATAGCGACTAATGAAGTACCAGATCCTATTCTTACAGTAGATTCACCAGCAGTAGTAGTGGCAATGCCAACTTTATCAAAGATTAATTCATTAGATGAAGTTTGTAGACTGATATTTCCAAAAGCATACCAACCATTTTCAGTAGTATAAGTCCATCCAAGTATTCCTCCTGCTTTTGGATCAGAATTATAAACTACATCACCAGGGTTACCTGCAGCAGTAGGAATTGAAATACCAACAGTATACTTTCTAGAAACTGTTGCATCACCCTGTAAGAATAGACTATTAGATTCAAGACCTTCATCAGATGTAGATGTTACTTTCTGTGAGAATACAACAGGTCCATTAAATTCTGATAGAATATTATTATTAGGACCACCTTCAACAGTCAGTGCTCTGGAAACTGTAGCTTCCAAAGGATTCATCACATCTACTCCACTTTCACTTCCTGTACCGAGGATGTCTTCACCCGTAATAGTAGGTACTGGAGTGTCAAATACTTCTTCTTTACCAGTGTTGGAGGAAATACGTTTGTTACCAATATAGAAATCACCACGGTCATTCATACCAGTGTAAACGTTTACACCACCATCAGATCTAAGTGACTGTGATAAAAGCTGTGCAGGTAGACTTGGTTGTTCTCCCTGACGACTTGGTAAAGCAGTTGAATAGTTACCAGGACCAAATCCAATATACTCAAATGTATGACCAGATGCACGAATAATAGATGTTCTTCGAAGTTCTATAGGTGGAACATCAATTCTTCTTACAACTGCACCTGCAATATGTGTTGTGGCTTTAGTTCCAAATAGACCTCTGAATACTGAAATTGGATTACTTGTAACAGTTGTCTTAATTCTTACTATTTCATCATCAATTCTGAGATAATCACCAATATTGAAATTGTAATTCTCTACATTAGCAATACTTACTGATGGAGTAGTAGCATTAGAAATAGCACTTTGCAGATTTGTTGTTATTCCTGCATAGATATTAACCTGTCTACCACCATAATTTTCATCATACAGTGAAATATTTCCTGCTTGTGATGTAGGTCCAGGAATATAAGCATTCAAAGTACCACCAACTGCAGGACTTAAAGTACTAATACCAACATTCATTATAAATGTTGTTAATCCTACGTTTTGTGTAACAATAAATTCACCATTATAGAAACTAGTAGTAGCACCCCCGATTACCACTTTATTATCCACACGTAATCCATGATTATCTGTGGTTGTAACTGTTGCTAATCCAGTTACATTATTATAAGTGATGGTAGAAACACCAATAGAAGATCCTGTAATAAATTCAAATGCACTTGATACTGCACTGGCACCAACTCCCGTAGTAGAAGCATTATTTACTGCATTAAGGGAATTAAGTTGAATTGATTTATAACTTGATATACCTGTAATTGTATATAACTGGTTATAATCTGCATAACCAACAGAACTTACACCACTAACTCTTACAGTATTTCCAACATTATTATAGATCTTATCAATAGTAACTGTTCCAGCAGTATATCCTGTAGTAGTTGCAATTCCAACTACACTTAAGGTTTGTCCAGCAACATATCCAGCACCACCATCCATTACCTTAACAGCAGTTAACTGACCTGCAGCATTAACTGTTACACGTGCTGATGCATTGATACCTGTAGCTGACCCTGTGAGATTAGCATTATAAAGATTTTCAACAGATCCGGTTCCATTTCCATATCCACCACCACTACTTGCAATACTTACTTTAGTGATTGGATTTAAACCATGATCAATATTTGTGAAGACTGTATGAGAAGTTCCAGCTGATGTAGAAACAATATCTGTAAGTCCTACACCAATTCCGAAATCAGCATAAGTCTTATCAATACTCTCCTTAGTAATACTCTTCTTAACTTCATCAACTACAACTTTACCCAATGGATCAGGTTTAGCATAAGATAAAGTACTATTAGGGTTGGAATTTGGATTATCCTTATCATATTGAGGATAAAGATTAACCAAAGGTTGTGAGAATGCAAAACTACCATCATTAAATGGTGCAATTGCTGGTTTATTTGAAGAATTAATTGCAGTTAGATAGTAAATACCATCTTGCTCACCAGTTTTATATTCCTTAATACTCTCAACATCGTAGATATAATACGTATTACTTGTTCTTACACGCTGATAAGTAGGAAGACTGGTAGTTCTTTGTGACGTATTATTGGTAAATGTACCAGGATCAGTGGCAGAACCTGCGACAGTAAATATATTAGAACTAGGAGTCGTAGAAACAGTAAATGTTCCATTATAAGCAGAATTTCCAACACCAGCAGTATTATTAGTACTGGTTATCTTAACCACTTTAACCTGAGAACCCACTGACAAATCATGTGGCAATTCTGTAGTATAAGTAGCAGTTCCGCTGCTCCATGTTGCTCCTTTAACAAAACTGAAGTTTCTCAATTCAGTTTCATTAGTCATGCTGACTGCAGCAGGACTAAACTGTAATGCAACTTCGGTATCATTAGCACCTGTTACATCATTAGACTCTTGAAGAACGTAACTATCTCTAGGTGGTCTTGCGGATGTAATTCCACTACCTGCAGGAATAACATAACGGAACTTATAAATCTTATCTCCAAGACTTCTGGTATCAGGAGTTCTTGTAATATAGGTTCTAGAAGTTGCTTCACCTAAAGCAGTAGTTCCAAGACCTACAATTGTTGGATAGATGCTGTTATCAGTAGCAGCAGTACCAACTGTTACATACCATTGATTAACATCATTATCATATTGAATTGGGTGACCAATATCTCCTGCTAACTTATCACTAACTCTACTTTGTACTATAAGAGTACCACCTAAGTTATTAATTGAAAGTGCATTTCCTTCAGACGCATCGTTTAAACTAACAGCGACTTTAATCTGATCAGCATTTAACCCAGTAGTAATAGCAAAATATATTCCATTACTATCCAATCCATCAGGAAGACGTGCATTATCACTTACTATACGTATAGTCTCACCATTTGATAATTGGTGATTTGAAGTGAAAGTAAGAGTATTAGCAGTAATACTGTTACCACTACCCACAGTTCTTCCAACTGTTGACTCCTTCACTGAAGTTACTTGTACTGCATCTGCCTGAGTATTAGGCATTACAATACGTGATGCATAATTAGATGGAACTCCAGACTGTGTGATGTTAAGGTTTAATTTATCATTTACCTTAGCACCAAATCTATATCCTTGAATTACTGACGGTGGTTTAATATCTGCGTTAGTCTTACCCTGCAGATAAAGTCTACTGGTTGATCCTACACCAACAGTTCGAGAAATATCAATCGAACTATATTCAAAGTTAAGAGCACTATCAGTTATCTGTTTTGGTGGAATAAGATTAGTAAAGTATCCTACGTCATCTTTTGCAAAAGAATCATCCCTAAATCCAGAAGATGTTAATGCATACTGACCAAAGTTAGAGTTAGAGTTGGTGACTGAGAAATCACCACCTGTAACACATTCAAATTGTCTAGCATATCCAATCGCAAAGATAGAAACTAACTGACAAATTGCATTATTTGATGCTCTAATATGATAGTTATAATAAGAAGGCTTATATCTTGCCTGTGCATCACTGTGAATATTAGCAATAGTGGTTGAATCATCAAATGTACCACTAGTCTCGTTAAATCTTACAAATGCATTATCATCCTTCTGTAAGCTGACACCCGTAAACTGAGCAACAACCATAGATTTAAATCCAGTTGCTTTCGCACCATCAGCATGAAGTCCACTCATACCATAAACAGACCTTAAACTAACGTTAAAGATGTATGGAGATGATGAAGTAACTGTATCAGTATCTAATACAACAGTCGATCCAGCAGGGGTAGGAAGAGCACTTGTTGGTTCAGTTGGAACTCCATATTCAAAAACGAGAGTTCCTGTGTCATTAGAAGATGTAACCTTATTACATACAAATGATCCATTATATGCTGCATCTGGAACATTATTAATATTGAATGCAGTATCTACATCAAGTCCCTTAATAGCAGAAGTTAAAGTAACAGTAATAGTAGTGGTGGAAATTACACCATCACCAGCCCTAATACTACTGATACCAACTTCACCACTGGTAGGACCAACAATACGATATTCATCAATCTTCGGTTGAATATCCAAACCAGAAGAAGGATAATCAGGTTCAATGGCACGACCAGAAGCAGGACCATATGCAAGTCCTACTTTCTCATAGTACATATCAAGGTCAGTTCTATTAGTACTGAAATTACTAATGAATGCATCATTAATTTCTACATCATTTACACCATCAGCATATTCAAATACTGTTAATTTATGGTGTGAGAAATTAGGAACTGCCTTTGAAAGTGTATAATCTTTAAATACTCCCTTATTAATATCTGCATCAAAGTTAGTAAACTGCCAAAAATAACTTCCTCCAGTAATTCTAAAAATAGCACTACTTGTTATATTACTATTAGTAGGATTTGGAACATATAAAGGACGAATTTTAGTTTTACGTAAATCGTAACCTACAATAGAAACACCACGTGGAACAATAACACCACCGTATATACTATTAAGCTTATATAAAGAGTTATTCGAAGAATTTAGATCAAAATCAGTCGTTAAAGAAAAAGGTGCAAAATCAGATGAGGTAGATCCATTCCTCAACAAGTAATTATTAGTCCCATCCGGAATCCAACCAGGGCGGTTGTCTACGTAATGTTCTCCTGGGAATAATAAAACAGTTGTCTTCCCAAACCTATCATTATCTAATCCTTGCTGATAAGAAAACCTAGATGCTTCAATAAGTGCCCTTTGTATGGTAAGAAAGGGTCTACCCATCGAATTACCCCGATTCTCGACACTATCAGTAGCATCTAGATCATTGGGGTTTACATAAATGATATTTCCACGAACGTTCTTCAGGAAATTATCTAAACGACTGAGTGGCATTTTATTGACACAGAAATTCTATTATGGACTATTTATCATACAAAAAAACCTCCTTTCGAGGAGGTTATTTATTCATTCTTATTGCCCTTCATATTCATGGGATTCAACCATCCTTTCCACAGCAGAAGTAACATCATACATCGTGTCACGTAAAGCGTATTGTTGACCAGATTCACATTGTCGTGTAACAGGATGAATCAACGTCCAACGCCATTTCTTGATATCTTTTGAGTACCAGAGTTTAATATCCATAGTGTATTTATGGATAAAAAGTAATAGGACCAAAAAAATTGCTGGATTTTTTTTCCGCCTTTTTTGGAATTAAAAGTTGAATTTCCCTCAGGGAGAAGAGACTACCATCTCAGAGTAAAAAACTATGTCGTCGTGTACTACTGCGCGAATCATCTCCAACACATTCATAAACTCCTCAACACTATCACACTCAATAAATTTCTCATCCCCTTCATTAGAATATAAACGAAAGGTCCGACTACAAGTATCAACTACAACCCGTTTTAAATACTCATCATCTTCATCTTCCAATGCATAATTCTCAGGGCTGTAATTTGAAGTCATAAGATATACAAATTTTTAATATTTTACTATATTATAAGGTATATGTCAATAAGGACCACCATTGGCAGGATCATTCAAGACTTCAATAGCAGATTTTAATGAAGTAATAGATGCCTCAGTAATAACATTATCTTTCTTATAAGACCATATATGTACTGCAAATCCTTTTTTAATCTTCTTAATAGAATCACCTGCAGTAGCAAAACTAACAAGACCTACTCTTTCTGTTGCTACTTCCGCTTCAATATTAGTAATTGAAGTCGCTGCTCCGGCATTCGTAGTTGTACTGAAAGCATACACTCTTCCATAGAAAGTGGCAGAAGACCACACCAACCTACTATTATTAGCTGGATCATCAGCATTGGAATAGAAAGTATTTGCTACTCCAACTCCCACATTAGATGATTGTACTTTAGTTAAATTTCGAACCACATAGGGTGAATCCACACTCGTATTAGCTGGTTCTAAATTCGGATAAAATGTAGAAATAGTAAGATCTTCAAAAATAGATCCATATCCTACATAACTAACAGAACTAATAGTGCCCACACTATCTCCTGGTGTACTACTATAAGTAGTTCCCACTCCCACCGAACAAGCACCACCAGCAGTGAAAACTTTAAATGGTGGTACACCTTCTAATATTACACCCGTACTCGTACCTGCACTAACAATTTTACCATATGTACCACTGGATTGCACAACATATTCTCCTGCAACCCACGTCTGCGCAGATGCAAAAGTAAGATAAGTAGAAAATCCAGGACTAGAAGGACGGCTAAGAATTATAGTCTGACCTGAATCATTTATTGCAGTATAAGTAGAAAATCCTGAAGAAGTAACAGTCTGGGGATAAAGATTAGTAACTGCATTCAAAGCATCTGTAGTAGAAGCATAGGATACAGGTGCTGATTGCCACACACTTAAAGGTCCTAGGCTTGCTATCTGCTGCTTCTTCGCATTAACAGTAGTAGTTACCCCTAACATCTTACCATCAATTACTTCACAAGGAGCTTCAAATTCAGCATACCTATCTGAATTAATTCCCAAAGTGATTTGAGTTTTATCATCTCTAAAATGACTTTCCATTGAAGACACACGAGCAGAAAGAAGTCCAACTGCTCCACCATAAGTAGTAACTGCAAATCCCATTTATTCTATACGTATCACAAATAGCTTAAATATTTAGGTAGTAATTCTAAAACGATGAAAGTTGCTCTAATCCTGACTGGTTTCATGAGAAACTGGGAAGAGAACTATTCATCTGTAAAAAAAGAAATCTTAGACAAATATCATCCTGATGTATATATCAGTTCATATACGTATTCTAGAATGTATATGGATCAGAATGATAGGGTAGAAATTAATCCAAAGAAAGTTATTAAAGAATACCAACCAAAAAATTATTTATTCAGAGAATTTGAAGACTGTCCAGGAATTATTTTTACAGATAATGGAAGTGAAAGATTTAGTAGGGATTATAGTGTCCGTCAATTATTAGGATGGTGGACACACCTATTAGCTTTCAACTTATTTAACTTTGATGATTACGATATCATCATTAAACTCAGAACAGATGTTGCCATTGCAAATTTTAAACTCCATAGCACCCGCTTTGATGAACTAGTACTTCCTGCATGGAAGTTTCATCCTGGACCTGTATCGCCTGAAGAAGCATACGTAGATCACATTGCTTATGGAAATCCATTTGTGATGGCAGGATACTTTAGATTATTTGAAAAGATGCAAGAAATGCATCAAAAATATATTGATATCTCTTGTGGGGAAACATTACTAAAAGTTTACATCCAAAAATATGTGACAAGCAATGTCCATGAAGACAAAGATGTAGACTGGAAAGGACGTGGAGGTTATTGGGCCAGCGAAAAGGCAACCATGTTTCCTATAACTCCAACCACTGTGAAGGATGAGTAGACCCTTGATGATAGTCAGCATGCTCAGGATCTAAAGTCACTCGTATATCCCCTGGGATGACTATCCTTTCACCCTTTCTATCTTCATATTGTTGTGTATGATGCCATACATTACTAGGAAATAAAACTACCGTACCTTCCTTAGGTGTAATAGTATAATAATTACAATTATACTTATTATATCCTAATAAAGTATTTCTTTGCTGTGCAGTTTCAAATAATCCTCCAACACATTCATTACGATTGCTGTGTTGACTGATACAAAACTTATCTGAAGTACTATCTGTCTTCAAATAATATACAAAACTAATGTTAGATTCGTTATGATAATGAGGAGTAATGGATGGTGTAGTATTGTCATGATGACATCCCACCCATGCCTTAATAATATGATATCTTAATAAATTATAGTCAACATTTAAATGCTGCATGTATTGATCAAGATTCTTCTTTAGATCATTAAAGAATGGTTTACATTCTTCTTTATGATGTAAGAAAATACGTCCAGAATACTCTGGACTTTCATTCTCATATCCATTAAACCAATAGTCTCGAAGAAAATCTAAATTCTCTTTTTTAAATTTTTGATGACAATCAATAGTCCCCTGGTAAATTACCAGAGGAAATATTTCATGAATTTTGTGGTCCCACACTTACAAACCATTCACATTATATTCTTTATTATCACCTGGATAATCTTTAGGTGTCAAGCCTTCATATTCTACATGCAATTCTTCACCTAATCTTTCTGCCCATACCTGATAATAACAATTAATTGCTGCACCGCTACCAGACTTTACAACAACTCTCTTACCCCATTGCACTGCTTCCACAAATAAATCTTGGAATACACCAATAGGTGTTAGATGAACACTAATAGTTTCAGGATCAACTAATCCTACCCAGTAATCTGGAAGTTCAATGGTAGTATTATCTTTTAATTTACCCCGAACATAAACAGCAGACTCCGGACCCTCAACACAGACATGACGCAAACGATGTCCTTCCTTGTTAGGGTGCTTAATATCAAAAGACTTCTTACTATTAGCAATCGATCTAGTTTCAGTACAATAATCAGCCACGTTTCCCAATCCCGATAATGTTTGTTCACCTACGAGGTCAACATTCCCCGCAATATTAATATCACCTACTACTCTAACATTACTGTCAAGACTAGTTTGGTCAGCATACTGAGCGTACATAGGAATATTACCCATTGCATGCTCTACAGTAATTTTGGATGTACTATTACTATCCATATGCATGCCGACATAATCTTCCTTCGTAGTAAAAAGATTCATCCCACAGTCATCACTTTTAAATGAACTGTCCTCTGGAATATCTTCCCACCACTTCTCAACTTCGCCAGAAACTACAGGATCATCATACTTATAGTATCCTGTTTCATCTGTAGCACCTGTACCAACTGAAGGTCCAGTGAAAGTTCCGTAGTCTTTAAATTCAAATTTAGGCATCGTTATCTGGTTCTGTTACTAGTTTTTCTATGTCATTCCTTTCAGCAAATACATGATAATAACAATCAATAGGAAACCCTGCTTTGGATTGGAGAACAACTTTGTTCTGACTAATTCCTTTCACAATCACGTCTTGATGTGAACCAATAGGTGTGATTGAGACGGTAATACTTTCAGGATCTATAAGATCTTTCCACACCTCAGGTAGACCAATTTCATTTGTATGCTTGACTCTTCCTCGCACATACACTGAATTTTCTGGTCCTTCCAAGCAAGCATAAACTAATTTCTTACCCTCTCGTTGCGGATGATCAATAACAAAGTTCTTAGTCTTTGCCATTATAACATCAGCATATATGATTTTACTCTTAATTAGTTTAACTGTCAAGAGTGTATCAACTTTTAAAAATTCTTTTATTCTTGCATAGGTTCTTACAAACAATGAATACCAAGGAACTGGTGTCATCTCTTCATTGATTGTTTCAGCACACATAACTGTGCCGATTTCATACTGTAAGGTTTCGTCTTCAGGCTCTGCTTCAGTTGGACCTGCTTCATAGGCTGCTTTAAGATCCTGATCCTCATCCTCCTCCTCAGCAGGTGGAGCAAATTTAGAAGGATCACCTAGAAGCATTGGACCTTCTACATATCCCGATCCTCGAACTGCTGTTTTATCGGCACCTCCTAATATCTTAGGTAAACCTAACCCTACAAATAATTGTTTTCCTACCCATAAATCTGGTACTTTCATTCCAATTCCCTCATTTTTTCTTCCCAACCTGTGCCAACACTTCCTGGATCATCTTTAGTTCCTCTTTCCTTGGTGAATCCATCAGCACAATCAATTAATCCACCGTATATATTTAATATACTGTTTCCAATAATATCTACAGTATCTGATGAAAAGATCTTAGCATACTTTGTAGCTGATAAAGTAATGGTATGTGCATTTCCAATTATCTTACTGTTGGCAGCAGTGAGTTGAATATTACCATCCTTATGACCTCCATTAGCAATAATATCAATGGCCAATGCATCCAATTTAATCTTACCCCTCGGTGCTTGAATTAAAACATCACCATTCTCAGTAGTCATAAAGATTCCAAAATCTTTCTTATCTACAGTATCACCAGACTTTACCTGGAAAGATCCTGGACATCTAATAGTAGTTCCATATTTACGACTAGATGTACCCGTAGAAGCCAGTTCAATATAGTGCTTGGGTACAGCCATATTATTAATAAAAACTCCCTGCAATACATTGTCAGCACTCACAGATCCAAACCATATTTCACCTTTATTATTACTCCCTACTGCACGACCAGGATGATAATTTTTTAATTGTCCCATTAGATTACCACTGCTCCTCTAGTTACTGCACCAACACAATCAACAACCGAAACAATTTTATCCTGTACATCAGGACTCTTCGCTTCATCCTCACCAATTCTATCAATACAAAACTTAGGTATAAGTTCTGCACCAACCCCAGTCTCAGATTGAATATAAATGAATGGCATCTCTTGGAATCCTTCACCACCTTTAGTGACTTTAACGTCATCTATTTGGCCCAAATACTCATCAAATGTAACTTCGACTTCGGCACCATGATTGGGAGTAATAACAACCTTATCACCAGGTGAGTATCTATATCCCCTCCTCTCAACAAGAATATCACAAAGATATAATACAACAGGATAAGCACCAGTCGATGCAGAAGGATAACTTCCTCTAGCATCTTCATAAGTTGTAGTAGGAGATGTAAATCTAGATGGACCATCAATCGTAGTAGGAACTCCTCCCATTAACATTTGATCCGGACCATCAACACTACTAATAGCATTAGTAGTTGTTCCATGTGGAATAGTTACATTATCACCAGCATCTACCTCAATCACATTTCCACCAGGAGTAGGGGTATCCCATCCGTCATCACGATGAACTATAGTATCAGTAGGTGATGCCCAAGTGCGTCCATCTCCACCTAAACTTCCATCAGGTGCAGAAAGATATCCTCTACCTGAATAAAGTACATTAATAGATTTAACTCCTAATGTTTTTCCTTCACCACGAATAAGATTACCATGTATATCTTTAATACCTGTAATAAATTCATCACCATCTTTTATTGGTCTTCCTTGGTCATCTTCCCAAGTTCCATCTGGCCTTTCTACAACATCTATCTCTCCAATCACAGGTTCAATAACTGCACCAGATCCTTTTCCACAATCATCAAAAACTATTGAAAAAGGTTTTTCATTATAGTTAACACCGAACTGTGTTATATCAACTCCCAAAACTTCTCCATCTAAAGCATTGATAACCGCATTTCCAACAGCACCCATACCTGATCCACCAAAAATACGAATCTCTGGAGGTCCACAATGTCTTGGTCCACTATAACATTTTGCAGCATTATCGAAAGCATCTGATATAGGCTTTCCACTTGTTAAAGATTGTGTCATATCTTTAACACTATCAAATCCATCAGTGAATGCAGATGATACCTCATTTGCTGCTTTAATAATTGACATAACATCAAATTTTTTATCATCACCTTTACCTACCAAAGTATCCCACTCTTTTTGATCTATACATTCTGGTTTTACATCACAAGTTAAGAAGCTTAAGACACGACTTAAAAGTCTTCCTATACTAGATGTTAATTTAACAAGACCACCAGTAATGGCTGTGATAGCACCAATAGCAGTTGCCATTGCATTTTTAATTAATGCAGTGAAATGACCTAATATAGTTGCTAATATAGTTTCTACTACACACTGGGTAATATTAATAAGCTTCTTAATCATACTTTTAAGAATCTTAAAAATACTATTGGAAATAGTTCCCATTAATGAAGTGATTAAACAACTTACAAGATCAGAAGATTTCTCTATCTGTTTTTTTAACTTCTCTTGTTGATTAGGAAAAAGTTGTTTCTTAACTTGATCACCAGCACTAGTTAAAGTACCTAAAATACCATCCTCCAAACTTTCAAAAGCTTTACCAACATCACCTTTCATATCGTCAGATATTTTTTGAAGTGCATCATCTACTTCTTTTGTTTTACTTTTACCCCATTTTTTAAACCCATCATGTTTTTTAGTAGCCCATGAATCTAATGCTTGAATTTTTTGTATACCATTTATCAATTTAGATTGTATACTATTAGCATTCATTGATTCTCCACTACATGTCTTGGCTACATTAATAGGGACTTTATTCTCTTTCGCATTCTTCTCCTGACCTTCAGTTCTTTGACCACTACCACCTGTACTACTAGTAGTGGTTTCAGTATTTGTAGTCTCTAAATATATACTCGGTTGATCATATGTAGAAAAACCCTGTCGAGGAACAAAGTCAGTAGAAGATATCTCAGTTTCTACAAACTGATTATAACCAAGAACACCTATAATTAAAGGTTGCTGCTTACTTAATCCATCAGCCCATATTCCCATAACTATAGTACCTTCCGCCATAGAAGCAGGAGAATACTGACCACCTGGTCCTCCACCAGCATTTACAGGATATAATACACTAGCCCAAGGTAATTGCTTCTCATCTCTAATACTATCATTATGTCCTAAAATACGAACCCTATATCTTTCACCCCACCCTTTTAATTCTCTCTTTGACTTCAAAGGATACCCTGGAATATTCTCCTTCCATGATTCCTCACTAGCAATCATGCCGATCCATCTCTCATTACCTGAGAGATTATTCTTTTCTGATGCGGTTAATTGGATATCCAACATATTAAGTATCTAATTTACGTCCAAAAGTGTCTCTTATAAGTCCTAATTGAGTGTATCCACCCTTATCTTCAGGACTATAACGATGACAAACAGACCCTATCATATATATGCCGCTACTATCAGTATTTAATTCAGGAGAAGAAGATCCTGATGTATCTTTAAAGTTACATTCAACTAAATCACCGGCTTTCAAAGCAAAATCCGCTGGTATTGTTGCATTAATTTGAACAGTAAAAAGTTGATTATATCTCATTACAGTCTGAACCATTGCATTTTCAGCAGACTGTCTTTGCTTAGCATACCAACCAGGATCTTGATTCTTACCTTTTAACTGCTCATTACCTATACCATCTGGATTAACTCCTATATCCAATAGATGAGTGTACGTTTTACTTGCCGTCGATCTTATATCAGATGGTAAATGATCATAGATTGGATCATCACCGGCTTCCTGCAGTTTACCTTCTGCATCTGTACCATAATTATAAGGCCGATCAGTTTTTGTCATAGTATAAAGATCAAAGAAGACAGAATTATTGGCATACGTACCCATCAATAACTTATCTTCTAAATTCATATTAGTATCAACACTAAATTGCATTATATTAAAGTCATAACCCTCAGCAGTAAGTCCAGTATCATTAAAGAGAAACTTTCTTTGCACCTGAGTAAACCCAGAAGAATTAGCCATAAACATCTTATCAATAGATCTAAAATTAAATCCCTTACGAGTTTCATAAAACAGATACCCAGCTGCACCACCTACTCCCGATCCTCCTTTACCAGAAGCAGTAATCTCAGGGATACCTTTAGATGCTAACCAAAGCAAAGTTGGAAAAGGTTTTCTACCATTCCCATAAAAATTATAATTAATAACTGTCCTATCACTCCAAATCATCTTTGGCGTTCTTATAATATTATTCATAATATTATGAACATGATCATGTATTAATCCTTGATAACGTCCTTGAACTGCAGTCAAATAATTAGTAAAATATTCTGGTGAAACTAAATGAAGTGTGAAAAGTTCTCTACCACGATCAGTAATTACATTCTCAATTCTTAAAACAACCATATCAAAATTAATAGTACCCGCATTAAAGGTTTGTAAAAGAGTAGTATTTCTTGCTCTCTTACTATCATCTACATTAATAGAAACCTTTTCCCCACCACGAATAGGAAGACCATCAATTAATCCTCTCGTAGCAATAGCAGCATCCTCTTTATATTCCGTTCCTGTATTAATTACAATAGCTGTTGCAGTAATATAAGCAGAAAGAACATTCTCATAAAACCTGAATTCCATAACACCAGGAGAAATATCAATAGTTCTTTTCTCACCACGATTTTCAGTGATGGTAAAACCCTTTACCTCAACAGGTTCTTGATTTAATAATGATTCTCTTTGTTGTATGTTTAATATCATATCCTTATTAAGTAACTGCCTCTAGAACTCTCATTAAATCCTCAAGCGATGTACCTGGTTTCATAGCAAAAACATTAAGACCTGAATCAAGAGGGAATGCAGCAGGCCACTTAAAATTATCATTAGGTGATCCCATCTGAATAAATCCAGGATGATTAGCTAGTAAATCATTTATATCACTATTAATACTAGCATCTGCTAAATTTTCCCCATCTAAATTACGATTAGAAGCCAGATCAAGTCCAGATGGATTAATCAAACGGCCCTCGGTATCCTTTATTGGAATAGGGTTTATTGATTTTGATTTGGAGGCGCCATCATTAATTATCCCCTGCGACTTCCGCATTTGTTGTTGATTCCTGATCAAATTCATCTCTGTTATTGAAACAGGTCTTCCAATACCGATTCTATACTTCAAATATTTATTAATAGATTCTTGATCATCACTTAAGTTATTATCTTCCAACCACTTATCATATTCCTTATAAAAACTCGCACCTGGTAATTTATCAGCATCCTCGGAAGTGATTTTGTCCAATGGCGAAGTACCCTCCGTTGGTTTTGGTTGTCCAAAGAACGCAGAAGCAATCCATCTTCCTAAGTTTCCAAAAATCTTGAAGAAATCAGGAAACTCACCACCACCCAAAATCCCAGGAAGCTTCACTGTAGGCATCATCTTTATTAAATTAGATGTTCCTTCCTTAATCCAATTCCAAAAAGCAATTGCTTTCTCACCTATCATAGATGTAGCTCCCATGATACTATCCCATGTTCCGGCTAACTTAGATTTTACTCCCTCCAAACCATCACCACCACCTATCAGATGATAAAAAATATCACCCAAATACTCACCAATAATTTCGCCAACCACCAATCCAAAGAAAGCAGCAGGACCACCAACAGATCCTAGCATTCCACCAATTGCTCCACCTAATAATGCACCTCCCGTCTTCCACGCAGTTTGAGCTGGTGGATTACCCTCTAGTACAGAAATAATAGCTGTAATTAATCCCCCAATCCAAGGGATACTAAACCTACCACCTTTGAAACCTCTTAATAAATTTAATCCACCTTTAGTCTTTGACGCAGCTGATATTGACTTTGGTATAGAAGGTGCACGAGCAGCAGTGGCACTAAGTATACGACCTTGCCTAACTACTCCACCTCCACTTGTAGTTATATCTCTACCTATGTTCAATGTAGGTGCAACACCTTTTAAATTCCGGCTTCCACTAATAGATTGTGAACCCTTCACAAAAGAAGACGCAGCAGATGCTACTCGTGCTCTACTTAAACTATCACTTACTACACGAGTATTCCTTCCCCTTGTAGCATCTAATCCCTGAGCAAGACGAGCACTAGCTGCTCCACCACGAATAATACCCCGTAGTTGTCTTAACCGTCTCAGTCCAAATTTAAATATACTATTTCCTAAAGTTTTAAAACCTCTACCAATACTACTCCCTATTCTTTTTAATCCAGATCCAATTGCACCTAATCCTTTCTTAACCAGGTTCCAAGATCCTTTAAGAGCTGCTTTACCTACCCATCCAATACTTTTAAGAGAACCTTGCAGTCCTCTAAACATAAGTTTAAAATTACCAAGTGTAATTCCAGAAAAAAGTTTCTCTAATTTATCAATATTATCCACTAACCATAATAAGAAAGCACCCATTCCAATATTACCAATAAAGGTAAGGAACCTTCCAAAAATATCATCTGCACCCTTAACAATCCCAGAAGGTATTAATTTCTTTGCCCAACTTGCACCTCCCTCTAATTTCCCTTCTCTTCTTTTCTTTTCACTTTGATTCTTAAATCTTCTTCTATCTCTTTTATTTTTCTTTTTTAATCTATAGTCTACTTCTGTAATAGATACCAATCCATCCGTAGCATTGCGAATATTCTCAAGTTGAATACTTAAAGCCTGGAAATCTATCCTTCCTCCACCTCGTTGCTGCGTACCACTTTTAAACGTAACAGATGGAGATGCAACAATAGTTGAACCACCTACAAACTTCTCAGATGATGTAGCAGAAGATGAAACATATGATTGCTCTTCACCACCTCTTATAAAAGATTGGGCTTTCTTTTTCTTATCTTTCTTTTTACCTGAAAGTGCTCGACCTACCAATCCAAGTGCTTCCTTTCCTGCCCATGCTAAGAATCCTAATGCCATAATTTAGAACCTCACCCCAAGCAAATTGAAGAACTTTTTAGCCATTCCTAAACATAAATTACTAGGATCAAAAGATGAGAAATTAGGTACTTGCTGCTTCAAAGCACTACTTAAAGCACCAGGAGCACCTCCTCCACCACCAGCAGCAGCCGAAATAATACTAGGCAAACCAGATGAAGCCATTCTACTTGATAATGATTGTGAAACACTTGACCCTACTGTAGGTTGAGTATTACGTAAACTATTAGAATCAATCCTAGGAGGAGGATCAGGTATAGGAGAAACACTAAGATCCCTTTTAGCATTTGTAGGTAATAAAGGTAAAGGATTCATAACCACTTTATCTTTATACATCTCCAAATGAAGGCGACTATCAGATGAATTCGCTCCATGCTTACTCATATCCACCAGTTTTCCAATCTGTTGTCCTCTTACAACATCATCCCCTGGTTTCAATGTGGGAAGCATATTCATATAAGTTGCAACTATACCTTCCCCATGATTAATACTCATATTTGCATCAGCACCTTGCTTTGTATAAGAAGCGTAATCAAAACCACCTTCTATAACCTTACCATCTCGCATAGCATAAACAGGTAGCTCTGGATTAGCACCCCATGGCCAATTCTCTGTTAAATTAATACCATTACCACGAGTTCCCAGGTTACCCATCGCATGGGCAGCAGCACCTTTATAACTTCCTCTAGTACCTAAAGGATTAATCCATCCACCAGTGTCTGCATATACAACTCCATCTTTAATTGTAGGTTTATTATTTCCACCTCCTGCAGCATTTATTCCTGCCATAAATTCAGGACCAAAGGTGTCAACAGCACCTTTACTCATGACAAACTCACCTTTAGTTAGTTTGGCATCAACAACATCAGTGCCTCTATTTCTTGATCTATCATTAGTTTCTTCTCGTGGCGAACCACCAGGAACATATGGTATGGTTAGATAATTATCAAGAAACTTTTCAATATCAAGAGTAGGTATATCAGTTATTTCAGGATCCTTAAATTCCTTATCAAACAATCTTATTGTATCCCCTATTCTTCTTTCTACCCAATTAAGGCTTTCGTTTATTGCACGAATAACTGTATTCAAACCCTTACCAATAGTAGTTACAATCCACTTGGTAATATTATTAATCCCTTCAATTATTCCATTAATCCAATTAATAATGGGTCGGAAAATTTTTCCTGGATCTTCCAAGAACTCTAGCAATTTTAAGACAAGACTTCCTAAAAGAATATTCTTAAAGAAATTCACCATCCTATCAAAAAAACTTATCACAGGTTTAAATATTCTCTGTGCTAATCCTTTTGCCTTCTTACCTATACCCTCTGATTTGTCTTCTCTCTTACGTCTTCTTTCTTGCTCGGCTTCTAATCGATCACTACGAGACTCTTCAGCATCTAAAACCAATTGATCATGGTTAACTTTCAAAACCCTTTCAAGATTATTCTGAATGGCTTGAAGAGCAGGTGCTAAAGTAGATATAAAGAAACTAGATACCTTTTCCGATTGATCTGAAGACGGTATAAGTTTCTTAGAATTAATCTTTTTAGTCTGAAGAATTCTTTTTATCGAAGAAATCTTTTTCTCATTATTCTCTACCCTCTCTTCTAGAGAAGTTCCTTTAGACTCTTCAGATGTTGATTCTAGATCAGGCATTTGCTCTTTGCTTGTACTTGAGTTCTTCTTCCTCTAAGTATTGTTTTAACAAACCAACATATACATCACGCTCCCAAGGCATCATGTTTTCAATCTCAGTTAATGAGTATTTATGGTACTGCATCAAAGCAAAATTTAATTTAAAATAATTCTCTAGATCCATATGGACTAGAGCTATCCGAAAAAACTGGACAATCCCTCCAATACCATTTCATTTTCAACTTTAGTCTTAGGATTTAAAACTTTAACAGTATGTGATAGTTTAGGCATCGTCTCAAAGAAACTTTCAATAGCCTTAAACTGACCTGAATTCAACTGCTCTAAGAACTCCCTCAACTCTTTCTTAGTAGATTCAGCAGCAGGGAATGCTTCCTCTTCACTATAAATGGTATCAATACAACTAGCAATAAGATCAAAGGACTGATCTATATTACTATTCTCACTAAAATCAAAATTACTCTTAATGAATTGATCTAATGATGGGTACTTCATATCCATCATATAAGTATCATCCAACTTGATCTGTTTACTATGCCCATCAAATTCCTTCACAACAATCTCATCTAAATTAATATTAACTGTCGCTTCAGTTTCATTATCATCAGGACAAAGAAGAGTAACTTCAACTTCTTCTCCAACTGATTTACCACGAATATTTAAAAACAAATATTCAATATCAAAAGTAGGAAGATGTTCTACCTTAATACCTTTTGTAAGGATACATGCTTTAATAACACTCTTAATAGCAGTAGTAATCTGTTTAGTATCTTCGCTCTCTAATGCCAGAACTAAAAGCTTTTCTTCTTTAACTAAGAAAGGTCTATATTTAATCGTCTGTTTCGATGAAGGAAGTTCCAACTCATATGTTGGCGTAGCAATCTTTGGTAAGGGCATAATATTTTATTCAGTGTGTTTATTTAGAAGGGTCCAAATCCCCCATCAGGTACTGGTCCACCACGGAATCCTGGTCCTACAACAGGAATACCATCACGATCAGGAAGTGGACTAGGACTAGGTTCAGGAAAACCTCTTGATGTGATTCTTCTTCTCACATATCGCATGTATGAGAAACTAACATCCAATCTTAATACATCACTTGGACCATATTCCACTGGAGTTGATGAAATATTTAAAGGAAAAGCTTTTAAGAATTTATATTCTAAGGCTGGATTATCTCCACCTTGATGAGGCCATGAATCTTTTTCAAACTTTGTGACATAGATATCAGATTTATAATCCATTGGATATCTCATTCTATATCCAGTATAAGGATTGTCATGATCTCTAGTATTATCTCCTTTCAGTCCTGCAATATAATCTAACCATCCATCAATCATTTCAACAATATTATATTTCCTATCCACATAAAAAGTCAAGTTCAACTGTTCATCATACATCCTACGATATGCCATCCGTTCTCTTACACCAGCATAATCATGATCTGCATCATGAGTCATAAATGACATTCCTGGAAGATTAGCTGCTGAACATCTCAGTTCAACATCCTCACCATCAGATGTATAAACAAATCCAGTCGCCTCAGATAGGTATTCCTGAACCTTCCGAGGAGGAGTTAACTTAACTTGATATACCGCAGTTTGAGCAACATCTAATATTTTACTTTTTAGATGCGAAGTTCTTATAGAATTAGGTTGTGGACCACCCCTAATAATAAAGGCATCTGGTGGTAAAGCCATCTATAAATAAATTTGACTACTATTACTATGTATATGAGAAGTGGGTGAAACTTATAAAAGTATATTTAAACCACAGAATCCCAAAAAATATAAAGGTAATGCCTCCAACATTATCTGTCGAAGTAGTTGGGAAAGACGGTTTTGTATATGGTGCGATACCAACAGTAACATACTATCATGGGCATCAGAAGAATTCTCTATCCCATACGTATCACCTATAGATAATAAAGTCCATCGATACTATCCTGATTTTTTAATTGAAGTAAAAGAATCTGATGGGACACTTAAAAAATATGTAATTGAGATTAAACCTAAGAAACAAACTGTAGAACCAAAGAAAAGATCAAAGGTAACACCATCATATATCAATGAAGTGAAAGCCTATGCAGTAAACCAAGCTAAATGGAAATCTGCTAAAGAATTTTGTAAAGACAATCGTATTGAATTTCAACTGATAACTGAAGATCAATTATTTACTTCTAATGGACGAAGAGTACCAAGAAAACGCCACAAATAGAATAGAAGGTTTAGTAGATGATATCATCGCTCTAAGTGAACCTGATGATATGATGCTAGCTATTGTAGATACTCTTAAAGAAGTAGAAGTTATTCCTGATGTTGGAAAGTATTATACCTTTATCTACCTACCTAAGACTCCACGCATTAGATACGATGAATTTCCTTTGATTGCATGTGTAAATCTTTTCCGATGGGGATTCCGAGGAATTAATTATCATTGGGGAACCTACAGAAACTATGATTGGAATGAAGTGATTGGCAATTTACATGTGGTATATCCACTCGAAGTAAAACCTTTACGTTCTATTCCATATCAAAATTTCAAGATAAATAACTAAAAATAGTATATCTAATGGCTATACCTTCAGGGTGGACTGAAAGTTCCGGCACCAAATACAAAACTACAATGCCTCAAAGGTTATTTGGGGATCCTGATAACCAAGGAAAATGGCAGAGGTTAGTAATTGAAGGTGACTATGTAACCGGAGACTTTTCCATTAAAGTTAGAATACCAGGAGCAGTAGAACGATATACAACTCTATACGAATACGATGCAAATACCAATAGAAGTTCAATAGTAGATAGTACTGCTTATAATAAATTTTATTCAACGTCTGGTGGTGAGACGCAATTAAAAAATACCAATAGAGCGGCACGACGAGCTCTTTATGAAATAGCAAAACATAATGTTGCCGCAGGAAAATCAAGTGGGATCTATGGTCCTGTCGCAACAGTCCCTGAAGGATATAAATCATTCAATAATGACAGTGCCGAAGACTCAAATAATTCTGGTAGCGAGGATGAAAATGATAATAATAATAACAATGATAAGGGCACAGATCCAGATGCTCCTGCAATAAAAGTTAATTGGGATGATATCTGGGGTTGGATTGGAGATTGGGAAACTGTAGGTGGTACTAAACATGCAGTGTATAGGTATCCATATAACTCCAATGAACTTGCTGAATTTGGTTATGACTTTATTCAAATCACTGCCTATGATTATGTAACTTCCTTTGGTCCTGATTTTGCAGTAACTAATGATTATGTTACTCTTCAAGATTATGTAGTGGGAAGTGCTTTTGATAATAATGGTGTCCCAACATTTGAACAAGCAGGTGATTCATCAACCCAAACAGGACTACTACCTCCGAGAAGTATTTTTCGAAGAGGAGAAGAAAGATTTGCTAAACAAAGATGGGAGACTATACAACTTCCTATGCAACCTAAGATTCAAGAAGCAACTTCAGTTGATTGGGGTGATGGAGATAGGTTAAATGAAATTCAAGCAACATTAGCTGGTGCAGCAGGAGGTCTTATTAGAGACATTGCTGGTGCACCAGGTGCAGTACAAGGTGTGAAAAATTTTCTAAATGATGTAACAGGTTCTGGAAAACAATGGATCAAAGATACAAAATTTAGACAATTTCTGGTCGCTTATTTCGCAGGACAAGCAGTCGGTACAGATATAGTAGCAAGAACTACAGGAACAGTTCTTAATCCTAATCTTGAATTATTATTCCAAGGTCCACGTCTCCGTATCTTCAATTTTAATTTCAAATTAACCCCTAGAGATGTTAATGAAGCCAACGAAATTCGTAAGATAGTAAGATGCCTTAAAAGAAATATGGCACCTGCTGTAAGTACCTCTAATCTTTTCTTAAAAGCTCCTAGAATTTTTAGATTAGAATATATACATAATATACCTGGAACAGATAATCCTCTTTTCAATGAAATGAATCAACATCCATTTCTACATAAATTTAAACCATGTGTTCTAAGTAACTTCAGTGTAGATTACACTCCTGATGGTTCTTATATGACCTATGGGGAGAATGGATCAATGACTTCCTACACACTCACTATGCAATTCTCTGAGATTGAAGCAACCTACGCTAATGAATATGATGAAAAAGATGATGACGCAAAAGACATGGGATTCTAACCAATGGCACAACCATATTTCCGCTACCTTCCAAACTTTAATTATGTGAGTCGCCTCCCTGGTTCGACTTCCATATCAGATTATATTCAAGTAAAGAATCTTTTCAAAAGAGCAAAGATAGATCCTAATGTTCTTAATGATCTATCTTTCTTTACCAAGTATAAAATAATTGGTGATGAAAGACCAGATAATGTTGCCTTCAAAGTTTATGGAGATCAGTATCTAGATTGGTTAGTCATGATCAGTAATAATATTATCAATCTAGAAAATGAATGGCCCTTAAGTCAGGAATCATTTCAAAACTATCTGGTTAATAAGTATGGTTCTGAAACTAAAATATATGAAACCCATCACTATGAAAGCATACAAATAAAAAATAGTTTAAACAAAGTAGTTGTTAAAAAAGGTTTAGAAGTTCCTTCTGATTATACTGTGACTTACTATGACTACAATACTCAGTCACAAAAAACTATATCAAATGCATGTACCGCTGTTACTAACTATGCATATGAAGAGAAAATACAAAATAATAGAAGAAATATATTCTTAATCAGACCTCGTTACACTGGATTAATAATCAATCAACTAGAAAAAATGATGCCTTATCGAAAAGGAAGTACTCAATACTTTAGTAAAGAAATTGTACTGGGTGATAACATTAGATTATATGAATAAAAGAAAAGGACCCCGAAGGGTCCTTTTTTAATATCAACTTTCAGCAAGTCTAGCAAAATATGCTAAAGGATCTTCATCCTCGTCTTGAACATCTGCTGATCGAGCAGTAGCAGAAGCAACTGGTGCTGGTGCTTTACTGCGTTTCACAGATTCTTCAAGTTTCTGCAAGACTTCTTCTTCACTGACACGCTTGGTTTCTTGTGCAGCGTATCCATCATACTCAGTCTCCTGAGCAACGGCAGCCTTAGCAGCACGATTACCTAGAACATAGTCCAGACGCTTCTTCAAATCTTCATAAGACTTGAATTGATCAGGTGCTACAAAAGCAGTAAGTGAATGTTGCTTCTTCCAGAGTGCTTCTAGTGCATCATCGTCATCCAATAAAGCACTAGGGCTATCGAATTCAGACTTGTCATAGTTCCAGAAACCATCTTTCTTTTGCAACTTCAACTTGAAGTTTGCACCTTGCCAGAAGTCAAAAGGATTGATTGGTGTTTCATCCTCAAATTCTGGTTGCATTACATCCATCACCTTGTCAAAGATCTTCTTACCGAACTTGTAAAGGAAGACACCACCCTCGTTCTGAGGATTAGCAGGATCTTTTACAACATAGATGTTTGCGTAAAAAGAAAGCTTACGCTTCTGCTTACGAACAACATCCTTATCAGATTCATTACCACTGTTCCAAAGTTCCCTGTTCAATTCACTGACAGGATCTTTTTTGCTGACGGTGGTAAGAGAATTCTCAATGTACCATCCACCAGGTCCTTGGAATGCATGAGAAAATAGTTTAACCCATGGTAGATCTTCACCATCAGGAGCAGGAAGGAATCTGATAACAGCATACCCGTTACCACTTTTATCCATCTCTGGTTTCCATAGACGATCATCTACGCCAGGTCCAGCACTATTCATCTTTTCTACTTCTTTTACCAGTTTGCTGGTAAGAGAGCCCAAAGAGCTTTGTTTTTTAAGGTCAGAAAAACCCATTTGTATACCTCGTATTAGTTGTATTTGGCTTGTGTGTATTCGTTATTATATCAATTAATTCCAGATCAGTCAAGACTCTTTCTTTAATTGTTTTTCCATAGCAGCCACAGCATTGAACATATTAGTAAAAACATTACCAATATCTACACTCTGAGGAAACCCACATTCCTTTGCATTTTCATCAATATTCTTTTTCATTATCTTTGCTTCAGGATCATCAGATAAAGATAATCTAGCATATAAAATCTGCTGCTTGTTTAGCAGATCCTTAAGGATAGCAACATGCTTAACCTTATCATCATGATTCATAGCGGGGAACGCCCATACCTGAGAATATATCTTCTCCTGTATCTCTTGAATCATCTTCATTTCATTTTGTACGATGTCAGAATTGAAAAAGCTCATACTAGCAAACGATGTCTTTTAGAATTTTTTTATAACGGAATACATCTATATTTATGAAAGAATCATATTTTTTTAAACGCATCGATAGAAATTCCCATACGGGATCCCGTAATTTTTTATCAAAGTCTTTCTTAAATCCAATGATCCGATCCAAGATAATTAAAGACTCCAATGATATATTATTTTGAAGATGTTCCTTCACAATAATTGGATGTTTAGTTCCTTCTATCTTAAAGATACTATCAAAATCTTTTCCGCCAAAAATATTTCCTACCTCTTCCTTAAAGACATAGGATAATGACTGGCGTTTCCTTTTCCAATCAATATAATTAGTATCTCCATTCTGCATTATCTCTCCAATCCATAAAGATTGAGGATCATTACATGATACAAAATTAGAAACAAAGAATTCTATAACCTCTTCATCTGTCTTCTGTCTACTTAGTTTCTCAAAGAAAAATCTATCACGTCTCTTATAAAAACTTTGAACCGTAGCACGTGACTTACCACAGTACTTATGATAGTCATACTTATCCTTTGTAAAATGATTCTTCAATCCTAGATAGGATTTATAAGCTTCGAAAGGTGTCACTTTAATCATCCATCAACAAGCAATAAAATTATATGCTAAAGAAACTCTAGGCTCTTTATTATACCCCATCTTTACCATATGTCTAAGAGAAGATCTGAAAATCAACAAATCACCTTCAGTTGGTTGATAAGATACGAAATTAGAATTAACATTATTCATCTCGTCCACATTCTTTAAAGAAATCATCTGATTCTGAGGGTTATCAAAAACTATATCCCCTGATCCTGCAGGACAACGTACATAATATACAGCACTGAATACACTATCTGCATGCATATGATATTCTTGATAACAATTCTCAGATGAAATATTAAACCATGAATCTAAAATTTTATAATCTACAAATGACCTATATGAATCTCTAGAAAAATAATTTACATTCTTAATAATAGTCTCATTAATCTTCGAAAACATTTGATGCTGTCTTAGATCAAACTTCCCCATACTATTAAATGTATTACAATTCCAATCACCACCAGTATCAATAGAAGGAGCAATATCTAAAACCTTATTCTTTATATCGTCATTCTCCGAACGAGATAAAACATTTGGTGTTGTGTAAAGAGGAATTGGAAAAAGATCTATTAATTCTCTATTCATATAGGGAGTTTAGCATGTGAAGTTTTCTTCAATAAATTTAATTCCATTGCCTCACACTTTAACTTCTCCTTCAAAGGCTTAGAAACTAATTTAGGAATCGATTCCACATCTAAATTATTTGCTTCACAAAAGAAAACAATAGCATCCATATATTTCATCTCACTATTTTCATGGACAATCTTTTCTATTGCCTCCGCAAATTTCCTGGAGCAATAAAATTTATTTTCTATTAGGTCATTGATGTTGCTGTCGTCAGGTTGTAACATATTCCTGTAACTTGAACTCAACAAACTCTCTAATATATTCGGAGAGTAAGCTGATATACTTTTTCTTATCGTACTCTTCATAAACTACAGATTCTCCATTCTCACAAGACATAATAATTACAAATTTCTTAACTGCTATACCTGTCAACTCAAACAACATACAAGCATAAGCAGCACATTGTACAAAGTAATGATCTATCCACTGACGTGGTTTAGGTTTCTTTGAAGTTTTAAAATCAATAACAGCAAGTTCACCATCATATTCAGCAATACAATCAACAGTCCCTGCAATACCTAGTTTGGTACTAAACAATGAAGTCTCAAGTGCATGAATATTATCTATGCGATTTAGATCTGGTTTTGCAATCTTAAAAAGAAAATCAGATAAAGGTTGTACTTTAGGAAGATCTTGGTTCTTTAAATAATACTCCGTAAGAGTATGCATATCTGTTCCACGACTTGTGGCTTGTTTGGTAATCTTATCGGCTTCTGCCGCTCCGACTTTCTTTCTCCAATCTAGAAAAATCTGACGATTAATCCAACTGGTAATAGAAGTAATAGATACTAATTTCTTCCCATTGGGAGTATCATAATATCTTACACCATCAATAGTTTCTCTTTCTAATTGAGGAACTTCAACATCAACATGATTAAACATTAGCCATCAACACCAGATTCAAGTTTTGCAATGATATACTCTTTTACTAAACCGCTTCTACAGATATCAGCTGCAGTAAACTCAATTATATCAAAGGATGGCATATTCTGCAAGATCTTCATGAAGTCAACTATACCATTTCTTTCATTTGTCTTAGTCAAATCTGTCTGAGTTGCATCACCGCAGAACATAATCTTAGAATTCTCTCCTACCCTAGTAATGATAGAATCTAATTCATGGAAATTTAAATTCTGAAATTCATCAACTATTAGAATTGAATTATCAAATGTAGTACCACGAATAAAAGAGGTACTCCAGAAATCAATACTACCTTGCGCCTTTAAGTTATGATATAACATCTCGAAAGATGCTTCATCAGGCATGGTGAACATATACTTCACCATATGTTTGTAAGGTATTTGATAAAGTGAGGACTTATCTTCATGATCACCAGGAAGGAAACCAATTTCCCTAGTAGCAACAAGACTCCTAACAATATATATTTTTTCGTAAGGTGATTTTGGATCCAGGACATCTAAAAGAGCTTTGTAAAGAGTGATAAATGTTTTACCTGTACCTGCTGCACCATACGCCACAAGATTCTGATTCTCACCATACTTCTCAAAGAATACTTCTTGATTTGGGGTAAGAGGGGTAATCTCTTTTATATAATCGAGATTAATTGGCTTCTTGCGTTTCATTGTTCTGTTGCTCATCCCAAACGGGACGGGTGTTGTTCCGATACCTGCTGATTTTTTACGTGGCATAATAATTAGAAACTATAATCTCGATTTTTGGTTACATTAGCACCAGGTTGTCTAGAAGCCCTGTCTAGAACTTCATTCCAACCACTTGATGCTGCTTCCCCAGTCCAACGGAACATCTCCTGAGAGGCAGCAACTCCTGCTTGCCAATCCTTATCCCAATCAGAATTGAGTGGATCTTTTCTCCACTCATCATATTCTTTCATGGTCATAGAGAGTTCTTTCTTTTCTTTAGTTTTCAAATTTATAACAGGATACGTAGGCATAAGATCAATTAATAATACTTAATAAACTATTTATTCCCACTTTGCCTCGGCAATTGTAGGGAATTGTTCTACAAATATTGCCTTACATTCGTTAGCAATATCCATATGTTCTTTCTGTGTTCCATGTCCACTGCGTAAATCAATATAATGAATCCACGAACGAACACTACCCGTCATATATATGCGAGTAGGGGTAGCAAGAGGAAGAACAAATCGGGCGCATTCTTTTGCTACACCCTCCTCAAGCATCTGATTATACAATGAAAAAGCAGAACTGAACAATGTATTCATCTGCCTATTAAGTTTTTCTACCACTTCAGGATCTAAATCATCAATAGAATTTTGACGATTCTTAGTATCTTGTCGTCGCAACGCAGGTAGTTCAACTGTTTCTAATAGTTTGGCATCTGCATACCTTTGCGAAAACTCTTGGTATGTAAAACTCCTATGTCTTAATATCTGCGCAGCAATACCCCTTGTAGTATTAATCTCCAAGGTCATATAAGCCTGTTCAAATACACTCCAGTGTCCATGTTGAATACAATATCGTAATAGACCTGCAAAATTCTCATTGTCTTGATTTTTAGGATTACTGACACGTGCAACATATGCTATATGCTTCTCAGCATCCGGTGTCACCGATATCAATGTTACTTTCTCGTTCATGCTGTTTCTTTTCAAGTTTGATACGTTTTTTGACCATCTTAGCATACCTTATATCTTGTTCAGTATACCATTCAGGATGCTGCTTTGCCCTCCTTATAATCAACTTGGCTGCCTTCTTGTCTTTCATACTTGCCGTAATACGCTTTAAAATAAGAGACTAAACCTGAAGTCGTTACTTGCTTACTACACCACTCATCAGCGCATTCATAGATGGCTTTATTGGTATGAGTGTTACCAAAGGTCTTTAACAATAAAGACAATGTTTGTTCTCTAATCTGGGTATCCATCGTCATCATCCCATTGTTCATCATAGTCAGATGGTGGTGATGAAAATGCATTCGATCCTTGATATGCATTCACATCCGAAAGAACCTCAGATTCTAGAGACTCCACTAGTAATTTGAGATTTCTGACAATGAGTTTTAGTCTCTCTTTGTCCATGGTTTACTATTTATTACCTCCAAATATTAGCACAAAAAAAGGAGGGGATCAACCCCTCCTTCAAGAATCTGTAAGTCAGTCACTTACCTTGCGCATACAGTTTTAGATTCTGTGTGCTTAATGCCTCGATAAACAAGTTCGGAAACTTGCTTCTGGCAGGACTTCTTGTCGTTGGTGTTATAAGAAACACCTCTGTAGGTAACTTGCATGATTGTACTCCTAAAGTAGTTGGATTTTAAGGCCCGTTCCTTTAGTCGTTTGCGTCCCAACACCCAGCTTCTGTATTGGCCTCAATGACCTCAACCAATCCAACCTTATCTTCTTGAGGAAGATTACTCTCGTTAGCATGATCAATCAAGATCTTTGCTTCTGAGCAAGAAAGGACTGATGCTAGAAGGAAGGGAATCATGGGATGAACGCTCCGTTCCGCGACTTACTTGCGGCCCAAAGTGGGCTGAACGATATGTGAATACTAACACATATATTCTATATATGCAAGCAGAAATGTAACATGTGATACAGTTTTAATTTTTTTTAATATATTCGATTGCTCTGGGCAAAAGTTCATACTCTTTTCTTTGAATTACTTTGGTCAATGATTCTATTGAATCCTCAGGAAGAATAGGAACCTCTTCTTGAATGATCACTTCACCACCATCCAACTCCTCATTAACATAGTGAACACTTACACCAGTGATCTCATCTCCACTATTCAAAGCTTGTTCAATAGCATGCAACCCTTTATATTTTGGAAGCATTGATGGATGAAGATTAATAATTCTATTTGGAAATGCTGCAATCAATTTAGGTGATACTATTCTCATCCAACCTGCAAGAACAATAAGATCTACACGCCATGCTTGAAACAATTGAATAATTTGTTCTTCATCTGCACTTTTAATATGACAATGAGGAATCCCTAATTTATCTGCTCTCTTCTGCGCTCCACAATTCTTCTTGTTATGTATCATCAACACAACTTCATCTTCTTTACAGGTACGTACTATATTCTCAAAGTTAGTTCCATTTCCGGAACACATAATACCTAGTCGCATTGTGGTTTAGAAGAAATTACAGGATTCTTAGTCTTATTTGTAAGAGTAATAAATTTATCTGCTGCAAATGTTCCCGCAACATTGACAGAGATCTCATCACCATCATTCCAGATCTCTTCTCCATTCTTCTTACGCATGTCTAGTGCTTTCTCTAGATCATCTATAATCTTTTGAGTTATCTTCATATCTTTAACAAACGATTAGGAAAAAATTCAGGACCAGACATTCTCTCTTTAATTATACGCTCTACTTGTTTCTTATCTAGTCCACATAACATACGACAATTATCTAAAGCAATCAGAATACATTCATCATCAGTCCAAGGTACTCGCTCTTGGAATCCCTTGTCATTACCATCAGGATAATAAAATTGAACCTTTAATCCAATCTCTTGCATAGTCATCGTATCATGTCCGGTTCTTCTGGCCAAGTACCAACTGGATACTCTCTTCCTGTTGTATCAAAATAAGATTGTGGCAACGGTTCTGGATCATCATATGGTCCTTCCAGTTTCTTCACGTATTCACGTTCATCAAGAACTTCATGAAGAAGAATCTTCATTTCCTTGACATACTCAGGAGTAAATAACCTACGAGGTGTAACCATCATAGGTTTATGTTTCTGCGTCTTAGCTTTTGCTATTTCCTCACTCGTAGCAGGACCAGACAATCCTTGGGTATCAATCTTACTCAGTTCATCAGGCATAATAAGATTTGCGTTTTCTTATTTATTCAATGGTCTCCCATGCTTATCAACTAAACCAAGTTTCTTTATCTGCCCAAGATTTGATCGTTGACTTCTTTTAATCTTCTTATATTCTTTCATAATTCTATCGATCTCCTCTTTAGGAATGTTCACTTTTAATTCCTTTTCTTTATCTGTGGGAACAAATCCCAGACCACTCTTCTCCGACTCCTCCTTATCATCAACATAATCATTAATGGTGTCTTGGATTTCATCTCTTATGATCTCATTAATCTGATCCCGCAGTTCATCGCTCATCGTGATCTACCACCCCAAGTAATCTCAGGATAAGCACCTTCAACATTCGCTTGAGTAATTCTATACTTAGCTCCTAACTTCTTATCCTTTACTAGAACTAAGATATCTGCTTCAGCAGGATGAAGTCCTTCTAAAATCTGAATAAACATAGTTTCTCTCCGAACAGCAGATAAACTATCATTACCACCTTGTACAAAATTATAAAGTTGTCTCCATTCCCTTCTCAAAGATGTATGATCTGTCCCAATAGGAACATCATTCCTCTCATAAGGAACGGTTCCTTCCGGAATCATTGATATCACAGTATCATCAAAGTTCCAAATCAATATCGCTTTCAGTGCATCACATCCATACTCCTTAAGAACTTCTACTCTTTTAGGTGAAGTCTTTTGCTTACTCACCAATTCTAAAATCTCATGGATAAAAGGATTAGGTGGAAGAGATGCTTGTACTTCAACGGTCTTCTTTTTAGCTGGAGCCTTCCTAGTTCTTTTCTTAGGGGCTGATTCCTCACCGCTCAACGCTGCTGTTTTAATGACCATAGTAATAATTTTTTTTTAAGTATAGGTTATTTAGAGTAAAAAGTCAATCTTCATCAGATTCATCTAGATTATTTTCAAATCTAACAGCAACTATCTCATCAGGGATAACATTGCCATGCTCATCAAACATTTCTGGGTGAGTATAGGCAACATATGCTGCTTCATATGAATGTTGTCTGGCTAACCAGCCTATCATACCTCCGACTAAAAGGGCAAGAAACGACACTACAGTAGTAAGTGTCAGTGTAACTATGGTAGTTTCCATTATTCTTCCTCATGAGAGATTTTGTTAATAATATCCACATGAAATTCAAAATAAAAATGTATTTCTTTCTTAAGAAAAGAAAACATATTACCAAATTTCATCTGAAATGTTTTAGGCTTTGGTCTTTTCCTCCTTTTATTTCTAAGTAGTAATTCGATACCCCTATTCATCTTAAGAGGTTCGGGATCACCTTTGATTTTATTTAGAGGACTTTTTCCGTCTTCCTGGTCTTCTGTCACGACTGTACCTCCACGCATCTTCGAGTATGCTGTACAAATAATTTCTTATCTTCCTTGCTTGAGGTTTAGGGATATGATGATATGCCTCACGTAATTGTTTATGGTCACTATCATTACCTCCTTTAATATATTCTTCTAGTTGCAAGACAAGATCACTTAATTCTGCAGCTGTGCTGCTACTAATAAAAGCATCTACTTCTGCTTTTGTTGTCTTACGATATTTTAAAAAATCATAAAACCGAAGTTGAAATCTACCCTTCTCAAAAGCATAATCAATAGCATGCTCAACTAAATCATAAACGCTGTCAAAATCGTTCTCCCTTTTAGTCACACCAAATTATTCTCCTGTAGATATTTTACAGTGTCACTACACCCCCCAAGATTGTGATGATCTAAAACAACTTGAGGAAATGTAGAACCTTGACCGAACTGTCCGTAAAAACTTTCTCGATCAAAGTCTTTATCTAATTTATAAACAACATGTTTTAGGTGAGCAATTCTTAATACTTCAACGACCTTAGTACAGTAAGGACATCCGTCCTTAGAATAGACAGTAAAATTCATGTTGTCTGCCATTGATATTAAAAAAATTTATTTATTAGTAGAATATTATTCACCAATTAGTGACAGGAAATCGAGATAAGATTCTATCTCCTTTGCTTCTTCTAGTGTTACTTTTTTATCATCTTCTTGTGGTTGTTGATCTTCACTCATTTCATTCTCCTTTTTGTTTGACATCGTATTCTATGATAATTTTCTTAGACTGTCTACCTGTTGAATCCACACAAGTTAATCTTTGCATTTCACCTTTTAATTCACCAGTAATACAAAGCAACTCTGAAATAAGATCTCCTTCATCTGGATAAGTATACTCAAAGTCTTTCGCATGATCAAGAACCTCTGGAGTGTATTCATATCCTCCACTCTCTTTGACCCATTCTGCAGTGCTCATCTTCCCTCCCTAGATTTATTTCTAATTGTAATGTGATTACCTTCAATTGCAAACTCAAGTTTATCCCTATGGTCCCACATCAACTCTTCATATAAATGATCAAGTTTCTGCATATCATCCCACACATCAGTGGGAGTAGGTTCACCCCAAAATGGGTTTTCATCTGGCTCAGTCATGCGAATTGCCTTAGGTGTTGTAGTATATATTTGTATGCCTCTACTATGTCCCCTTCATCTTTTCTGAAGAGGTCTTTATCGAATCGCTCTTTAGTGTTTTTCTTCCAGAGTCGCATGTTGTCAGGTGATAGTTCATCAGCCAAGAATAGATCGCCGTGAGGATCATAACCAAACTCCAATTTAAAATCAACTAGGTCAATGCCCATAAGGGTAAACAATGATTGCAACTGGTAATTAATATCCAGTGCTTGTTGCTTCATAGGTTCAGGATCAATACCCATTAATCTTACACGATCATATGTAAGTAATGGATCATCCTTAGCATCATCCTTGAGAAAATACTCAACAATAGGTGGTTGAATAAAAGTTCCTTCAGTAACAGTAGTAGTCTTAACAATACTACCAGCAGCAATATTCCTTACAATAACCTCGATAGGAATAATTGTCAATTTTCGACACAACATAGTGTCTAGTCCTTCAGTACCCAAATAATGTGTCTTAATACCATTACCCTCCAACTTCTCAAAAAGTAATGCAGATATAAGACAACAAATCTTACCTTTCTCTGGAGGATATTCTACCTGCTTACCATTCCATGCTGTTACCTTATCATGAAATTGAATAGTTACTTTGTCAGCTTCGCCAGGTACATTATATACTGACTTTACTTTTCCTTGAAGGATAGGTGGTTCAGTGTGGGTCATAACGTTTCATAAAACTATAAACTAGCACCAAAGAAATAAGTGCAATACAAATTAAGGTTAATAATGTATGCATCAAAAAAGGGGGTGAAGTACCCCCTTAGTATATCAATATATTTAATTGTCTGTCAACCCTTTGGAGTCATCCGGTACGCACCGTAGATCGTGCCAATAATAGCAACGATACCTAAGATCTCCATCACCCTATAGCAGGTGCTACAAGGGCAACCTCAGTGGTCTCAGCGGCAGCCAAGTCCAGTGGGAAGTTGTGAGCATTTCGTTCATGCATAACTTCCATACCTAGGTTTGCCCTATTGAGCACGTCTGCCCATGTCGGAACTACCCTACCAGAACTATCAAGGATAGACTGGTTAAAGTT
>VTLG01010936.1_pt1 | contig 66711 bp, 92 predicted proteins | sample 4694571 | NCBI WGS metagenome assembly VTLG01 (sample SAMN12604809, study PRJNA352737) | marine metagenome | biome: ENVO:00000447; feature: ENVO:00000209|ENVO:00000569|ENVO:01000036; material: ENVO:00002151; isolation source: viral sequences binned using virsorter ...
AGCTTGGTCAACAAGACTTAATACATTGTTAAGGATTTCTCCCCATGTATTTGCATTGTCTCCATCACCTTGCTTTGTCAGGCGTATATTAGTTGTATAGGTACTCGCCATTTACTTCACTCCTAGTCTTTTTTGTTTCATTATTTTGTAATAGTCCCGGCATTCCCGAAAAGTATATACAAGATAATTCTGCCACATTCTCCATTAAAATTGCAAAACCTTTTTCTTTATTTATAAAAACTTTAACAACATTTTGATTTGGCATTAAACCGATAAATACAAGTTGTTCTTTTTTAAATATTTTACTGGCTTGTTCTGAACTACCACAGGTTATAGGATGAACTACACTTAATTCAGTCATTGGTACTTTTGTTTTTTCTTCTTCTTCTTCTGCTAATACAGGAAAAGATATTAAAATAAATAGGATACTTAGGATAATTTTTTTATACATTACTCTTCCAATACAGGCCAATCAAATAAGATTCCTGATTTAGTTATCTTACCATCTTTATCTTCATTAAAGGATAGAAACAAAGCTTTGAATGCAGTCATATCTTTAGCATCATCAATAGCCTTTTCCATCTCAGTAGCTTTAGTTCTAATAGCTGCTCTATAGGTGGCTATCTTAGTAGGTACAGCTACACCTGTATCAGCCTTACGAACCACAGCCCAATCTGTATTAGCTAGTAAAGATCCTTGCTGTTGTTTAACAATAAGTTTCTCTTTACTCTTTAAGCCTAATACTAAATCATCACCTGAACCAGTATCATCTAATTTTTTATCTGTAATATTAGAGATCCCGTCCAGACCATTATCTATCCAGTTATGAAACTTTCCATCTGGTTTTGCATCTAGAGTAATCTCTTCTATATTCATAGCTTTCTTATGATCATCACTCCAGATATTCCAGTTCCTTGGATGCAAGACACCATCTTTATCTCTCCACCCCTTTCCCGGTTTAATCTCTGTAGTCTTATTATATAAAAACATTTGTTTCTCCTGTATCCTATTTCTTAATATTAGATATAATTAAATAAAAAGCTATCAAAGAACCACCAACAACTAAGATAACACTTCCCATAATTTCTAAAGCTTTATACCATTTCTTAGTTAACTCACTCTTTTCTCTTCTTTGTTTATCTAATTGTTTCTTATGTTTCTCTAGTCTACTATCACGTTCTAGAAGTATGTCTTCCCAAGTTCCAAGACCAAATCTTCTATTAACCATTAATCTTACTTTAGCAACTTGCTCTTCAGCTAACTTTTCTTCTATAGTTTCTTTAGCTATAGCTCCTATTGATAATCTATCAGCAGTAGATCCTAAAGTCTTACCTAAAAAACTATCCCATTTACTAGCTATAGGATGTGATTGTTTCTTTACTTCTTCCTTACCTTTAAATAAATTATCAATGTCATCTGCAATAGAAGATATATCTTTAGCTGTTCCTATTGCACTTCTAATTCCTTTGACTGTACTATTTATTAGTGCCAATCCAGCTAATGTCTCTGCCACCACCATAACATTTCTCTATCCTCCAGTAATGATACGTCCATCCGTATCAATCATAGGAGTTCCTATTGCCATGTATATATAAGTGTTAGCTGCGTTAACTAAGACGTTAGAATTTCTCCATTTAAATCCACCTGTAATTAGATCAAGAGCATCAGCACTTTGTTCAACAGCATTTGTGTCTGGATAAAAATATTTACTTGCTACATTATAAGGATTTGATTTTCTATCAAATAAAGTCCAATTAGCTGTTGCATCTATATTCTTTATTATTATCCATCTGGGCTGAATAGGAATACCCAAGCTATTAACAGTGTATACATTCTGACCATCAGTACCACCATTTCCTTCATATGATCCTATGCTGATAAATTGAGTATCAGCAAAAGCATAAACAATAGCGTCTTTACTTGCAGCAGCCGTACTTCCAGCCGTTAAACCTATTACTGAACTTGTTGGTAAAGATGCTCCAAATACATTTACTCCAGAATCAACCTGTGCAGCATTAGTAAATAAAATATAGTCTGTTGTATCTGACATTGTAGCTCTAGCATGAATTACCCAGTTATCAGTAGTTTCTAAACCTTTAACTATAATCAACTTTGGTATTGCACCTAATCCATGACCAATAGTAAAATCACCACTTGCAGGAACAGGAACTAAATTTATACTTAAACCTAATGTAGTATCTACAAGTGTTCTAGTAGTGTTTACACTACCATCTTCATTAGATGATCCACTACCTGTAGCTTCCATCATAAAGTTCCAGAGAGCATAGCTTTCATTAGCTGTATTGACTTCAACATCATTACCAACTTGAACACCAGCAGCTAGAAATCGTTGCACTGTTTCCACGTTTGTGACTTCAGCAGCAGTAGTATTACTATGAATATCTTTTGTTACCCCACGCACACGATCCAGCCACATATGACTATCAGTGGCATCTCTGTTCTTAATCCAGCTAAATGCTGAGATGAATTGCTCTGTATCTGTCATATTGTCTTGAGATAAAGCGGAATAACCAGTGGGTGCTGAATAACTCCACAGAGATGAATCAAATTGCATATTAGTTGTAAATGAATCGTACTGATTAATATAAGGATAAAGAATTGGTTCATCTGCAATAGTAAAAGCAGACCCTGTTCCAGTTGTAGCAGTAGGGTCAGAACTCATTAGCCATGTATTGTTCTTGGCAAAATATACATACCCATTATCCATATCAACAGCTACACCAATCTTATCTCCATTAGTAAAAGTCGTTGTTGTCCAATCTGCATTTTTGGATGTAGTTTCACCGTAAATTGTTCCGTAACTTGAATAACCATAGGCATTATTATTTGTTGACGAACTGTTAGCTGTGCTTGTGTTAGGATTTGTGACACCATAAATAATACCATCACTGGCACTAGATGTAATGTGACATTCCCAGTACCATTTCCCCGACCTCATAGGAATGGTTCCAAATACTACTCTCCAAGCTGCTGATTTATCATCAAGAGTCCTATTACCATTAGATAAACTTATACCCGACCCTGCTCTATTTGAGTCTAGTGTTGCCCAGTTTATAGTTGGTGAGTCACCTGTTTGAGTCACAGTGTTATTATTTGTAAAATCGTTAGAACCAGTTTGATCTTCACCTAAATCACTTGAATCTGAATAGTCTAAATAGAAACCATTAGTTCCAAGAGAAAGTCCAGATACTGCTTTAGGTATCCATCTGTTTGTGCTGGTATCAGTTTGACCAAAGCTAGATGCAGTTAGAGCAGTGCCATCAACAAAAACTGTTTCGGCTAAGTATGCTCCTAGAAATCCAGATGCGTTATTAAATGCTCCTATTGAATGAAGAACGGCTTGGTTTATTCCTAGTTCAGCATCTTCGGCAGGGTAACTGGCTGTTCCCCATGTAAGCTCAACTCCGTTCCAATACCCTTTTACTCTGTTAGTATCTGTAGATTGAGTTGTGTCAAGGGTCATAACTAGATGCCCCCATTGAGATTCATCTTCAAACGTCATGTCACTTATCATATAGTTTGTTGACCAACCTCTGAGATAAATCTTGCTTGATGACCAGAAAATATCTAGTGTTCCTGTATCACTTGCCGATCCATAGCCATTAAAGATGGTAAAAGAAGCTGTGGTCGGTGCAAATTTTATCCAAGTAGAAAATGTCCAAGTGCGTCTATTCCCAGCACCAGAGGGAGTTCTTGTTAAACTTTCACTGTTAGCAGAATTAAACAAAGCACTCTTAGCTACAGTAAAAGTATCCGTAAATGGTTGAAAATCTCCAACTCTTTGACCAACACCATTGCCTTCATAGAGGACGGTCTGGAAGTATTTGTTAGTATCTGATGCTGTTCGAGTTGTAGCAGATGCTATATTGGTTGTAGATGGAGCTTTAAAACCTGATGTTACTGTTCGGTTAAAACTATCCTGACCCCAATTAGTTGTCCATATAGCTCCACTATCGTTGCAAGTTGCTTGAAAAAGATAGTAGTCTTCATCAATACTTAATCCGTCACTCGCCTCGTAGGTTCCAAGTAGTGATGAACCATTGTACCATTTTATCGTAGGAGTATCAAGGTCAACCTCACAAGTTATTGTTGCACCATCAGAAATATTTGGGTCAGTCTCTGTAACAACAATACTACCGTTGTCATATATCCTGCCAGAGTTCCCTTTGAGAAACATCTCCATACCGTTCCAGCCATAAGCATCTCCACTTAGAGCAGGGGTACTTTTAAGTTTAGATACAGGAATTATCCCCATAGCTGCTGATTCAATAATTGTATTAAAAGTTGTTTCAAAGACCCACTTTCCAGATCCAGGAACTCCAAATGTCGGTATTCCAGTAGTAGTACCGTTAGCAGAACTAAGAGTTACTTTCCTGTTACCTTCAGAATAGGTAACGGTACTGGAACCACTATTCCACTTTGCATTAACATCTAATACTGGATATAGATTTGTTGGAGTATGTGTACTTAATGTAACTGTGTTATTGTTAGTCCAGTTATTTCCTTCACCACTAGCATCTGTCTGAGCATTTGTAGTGTTGTCTAAATAGAAACCATTCGTTCCAAATGTTAATGCTTTGATTTCAGTAGAACTCTTTGGTGTCCAATATAATCCTGTTGAATCAAATTGCCCAAAGCTAGAGGCATCTATAACAGCAGTACCATCTAAGAATACTGTCTCAGCAGTGTAGCCGTCATTGCTAAATCCTGATCTATTGATCCATTTTCCTACGTTGTGGGCAACTGTGTCATTAATAGACATAGTTTCACTAGATGTTGGCTGATGAACTGTCCCTGCTGTTGTAGTGTATTTAACACCATTAACAAATATTCTAATTCTTTCTTCTTCTATGGCATTAGTAGAATCGTAAACTGCTACAAGATTATACCAACCTGATGGATCTCTCCAGTAAGGTGCATATTCCTTTAAAATTGTCCAACCACTTGAATTATTGTAATTTCCAATGGATAATTGTCTGTTATTAAAATAAACCATTGATGCTCCAAGAGGAGTTCCTGATCCGTTATATGCTGTGAAATAAGCAGAGCCGTTTGTCCATACTGAAAATGTCCATGTTGTTTGACTGCCACCACTGCTAGGTGTTCTGGAAAGATATTCGTCATTACCACTAACATACAAAGCAGAGTTACCTACTGATACTAAGTCAGCACCACTCGCTGCTCCTGCTGCACCCATTAATAAGTTATTATTAAACATTCTTAACTATACTCCTGAGATAATATTGCTTGTATATTTTCACCAGTATCATCACTTGATATAGAAGCAACAATATAATCTAATCTATCAACGGCTCCATTAGAAGTAGAGAAGGTTGGATCAGTTCCTGCTGGAAACTTCCAACAAGCATTCCATGATAGTGTACCACTACCACCTGACTGTACAAAGAATACACTTCCTACTTGACCTACCCTAGCATTGGTTGGTCTTGCCATTGTATGTGCTGCTGTAACAGTTGTCAAGAAGTTTTGCGCTGCTCCTAGATTTAATGACACACTTGCTACACCATTAATTGCTGTAGTATGTACAGAAGCTGCTGCTGACTTAGAGAGAGCTATCTGTCCTAGAAAAGCTGCATTACCTGATACAGTAGCTGTACCATTAACATAGAGGTTTCCACCTACAGTTGCATTAGCTACAGAGATATTTCCTGTAATTGCTATACCTGTAATATTAGATCCATCTCCATAGAAGGCAGAGGCACATACTTTACTACTAACATGTACATCTCCTTTGATAGATACATTACCACCCATTGAAACATTACCACCAACATCAAGAGTTCCTCCTACAGAAGCATTCGTACTTACTCTGAAAGCACCACCTACTCCTAAGTCTCCTGTTATAGTTGTATTGCCTACGATAGTAACTGTTCCACCTACATAAAGGTTTGTTCCTATAGAAACATTACTAGCTACATCTATATTACCTGATACAGAAACACTATCCTCAAATATAGCAGCCCCTGCAACAGTAACTGTAGATCCAAACTGACTTGCTCCTGTAGCTACAAGTGTTCCCCCTATTGAGGCATTTGTAGCTATATCTATGTCTCCACTTACTGATACATCTCCTTCAAATACAGCCTTACCTACAACTGTGACTGTTGAGCCTAATTGAGTAGCTCCTGTAGCAGTAAAAGTACCTCCTATAGAAGCATTTGTAGCTACATCAATATTACCACTTACAGATACATCTCCTTCAAATATAGCTTTACCTACAACTGTGACTGTTGATCCTAACTGTGTAGCTCCTGTGGCAGTAAAAGTACCTCCTATGGAAGCATTTGTAGCTACATCAAGATCTCCAGAAACAGATACATCACTTTCAAATACACCTACTCCTGCTACTGTAACCGTACCACCAACATAAAGATTACCACCTATTGTTGCATTATTAACTGATATATTACCTGTAACAGTTATGCCTGATATGTTAGAACCATCTCCATAGAATGCTGAAGCACATACCTTACTACTAACATGGACATCACCTTTAATACTGACGTTTCCACCCATAGAAACATTTCCACCTACATCCAGTGTACCACCTACGGAAGCGTTTGTGCTTACTCTTATAGCACCTCCAACTCCTAGATCACCTGTCATAGTAGTGTTACCTACAATCGTGACAGTGCCACCAACATAGAGATTAGTTCCTATGGATACGTCACCACTGACTGAGACATCTCCGTCAAAGTTTGCATTTCCTGTTATTTGAGCAGTTCCACCAATGGATACATTACTATTAACGTCCAGTGTTGATCCAAGACTTACTGCTCCTCCTACTGTAACTGTACCTGTAAGATTAGTATTACCACTTACGGATACGTCATCTTTAAAAGTAGCTGCTCCTACAACATTAAAGGGTCCACTAACAGAGACACTTCCACCTGCATGAATAAATCCTTCAACAGATATATTTGTAGCTGTTCCTAACTCAGCTTCTACATTAGTTAGATTAGAGCCATCACCATAATAATAAGTTGCTGTTACATTACCGTTTACATTAACATTAGCACTGACTGAAACATTACTGTTAAACACGGCTGTTCCTGCTACAGATACATTACCTGTTACATCTAAGTTTCCACTAACTGATACGTCATCATTAAATTCTGTTTTAGCATTGAATGTTCCTGCTCCAGTTACATCAAGTGTACCATGTAGAGAAGTATTACCACTTACGGATACATTTCCCTTAATAGCTGCATTACCACTTACTGATACATCATCTTTAAAAGTTCCTGCTCCTACGACTGTAACAGTAGAACTGAATGTGGCTGCTCCTGTATTAACCAGAGTCCCACCTATAGATGCATTAGTAGCAACATCAAGATCCCCACTGACTGAGACATCTGCTTCAAAGACTGTATTACCTGTAATTGTAACTACCCCATCTATGAGAGCATTACCTACTGAAATACTTCCACCAATAGAGGCTGTAAGTCCTGAGAGATTTGATCCATCACCATAATAAGTTGAAGCACAAACAGCATCCTTTACAGATAGATTTCCTGATACACCTAGACTTCCATGTATCTGTGCTTTATTTGTAGCTACTTTTATAGCTGTATTAGTTCCATCTCCTGTTTGAATAGGAACTAATGAAGTTGTAACTCCTGTACCTGTCGTGCTTGCATTAACAGCAAGAACTGATTTGTATGTATTAGATATAAGTTTTCCTGTAAAATCTGTCATATTGCTGCCCACGTTTTATCTGCTTTGTTCCAATTTGTGTTACCTGTAACAGTAACTAAAAGTTCTCCTGATGCAGTATCGCCACTCATTGTAATCCATTCTGCATATTCATCCCATGTTATTCCTCTACCACCTGTATCAGGTCTTGGATTTTTAACTCTAGGATTATCCCTTACATTAGGTACTTTATTTAAAGGACTATTCTTTAAATCATACTGTCCTTCAAAGTCTTCAGGACAAACTAAAAGACCATAGCTATTTAATCTCATAACATTGTGGTTATAAACGAAACCACATATATCACACATTGCTTTTGTTTTAATATTCGTTGCCATTAGTTATTATAAAATGTTAGTCTAGGTAAAAGATATAGAGAAGCCCTTTCTCTATCTTCTTCCATTGCCCTGAATAACATATCCTCGTAATTTTGTTTTAACATTCCTATTCTTGTATCTGCTACTAATGGACGCTTCATTGACATATAGTAAGCAAGTCCACAGGTAAGAGCAGGTAAAAATCTTTTAGGGAGATCTGCATTTTGTCCAGCAGATTTATTAACATCCTGCATTTCACTAACAACTTCTATCTTTAATGTATCTGTAGAGTTTTCAGGTATAGGCCAAAGAGATATTGTAGGATTATCTCTACCCCGTCTAATACTGTACTGGGTAGGCCGACCTGTCTGTGTCGGTGCAGGAATAATCATATATTCTTCAGGAGTAATACGGGTAAGTTGAATATCTGTATTATCTCGACTATGTACAACTTCCAGAGCATTAATTGTGCTACTAGCTAAGTCATAAGAAGTCACACTTGTTGCTAGTGTAACTGTAGTTGTACTGGTTGTCCATAGGAGTATGCCCCTATTCTGCCAATCCTTCAGCATAAGGTTAATAGAACGTCTTGCAGAAGCAGGTTCATGACCAAGAGTATCTTCTCCCCCAATCATTTCTGTTGCTTCTTGAATTACTTCATCTATATCTAAGTTGAAGTTATATGTTCCAGATACTGCCATATTAAACTCCAAGCTTTTTAATTCTATCCGAAGCCCCTTTTATGTATGAAGAAAACATATCATAAAAAATATAAGGGCATATACCATGTATAAAGAGAGCAATCATAATAAACATTCCTCTTATGCTCTCAAACAAAGTAAATCTAAAATGCTCAAAATATTTTAATTTTACTTCGTTTAAATGTTTAAAATTAATTATCATCTTTAACCCCAATCAGTCTTAGGTGTACATACATCACACCTACAAGTTTTACAGATTTCTACCTTAGTATCATTACCACCAGATATAACCTGATCAACAGTTTTAGTTAGAGGAATACCACAATGAGAATCGTGTCCACAATTTTGACACTTACTCAGAGTCTTCTTCCTCTTCTGGAGCAGCTTCTTCTTCAACTACTTCTTCTTTAGGAGCTTCTGCTTCACCATCTACTAAGACAGCTTCACGATGTTCCATAAACTTCTCAGGATCTGCGACTTCCAGAATCTTACCAGTTTTTACATCTTTAACTTTTGTTTTCATTTACTCTCTCCATTTACTTCCATAAGTATATTGATATTTTAATTGTAAATATCTACAACTATCTTTCCAGTACATTTCCCAGTTTGGATAATCTTTTTTAACTGGTTTTATAACACTATAATCAATTAGTGTATAATCATCTTCTTTTCTTTTTATACTCTCTTTAAATTTCTTTAAGAGATTTTTCTTTTCAATATACTGTTTTAATTTTTTCATTAATAAAGTTTACTAGAATATTTAGCATTGCCAAACCCTTTGGTAGCTGCCCCTACACCACGTACAGGTCCACCCATATTACGTTTAACTTTACCACCATATTTTTTAATAGTTAATCCTAATTCTTCTGCTTCTTTTGCAGTTGGTAATTTACCTTGACCTTTTAATCCCATTTCTTCAGCTATCATATGTGCAGGTGGAGCAAACTCTCCAGTTGTTTTAATTACACTCTTACCTCCTTTACCTTTACGCATTTTAGCTTGACCTGTTTCTACAAGTTGTCTACGTCTAGCTTTAGATACTTTTTCTGGAGGAGGAACTTTAGATAAAAGTGGTCCTTGTTGAACTTTTTGTTCTTGAGGAGTTCCTTTTGGACCTGTTTTTCTACGCCTACTTCTATCGGCTCCAGATGGAGGTAAATTAGCTCTCGCCATTTCCTCTTCTACTTTTTTTACTAATTTAGCCCTTTCTCGTTTTTGTTTTGGAGTTAAACCTTTTGTGCTTCCTATATCTTTAGGTTTAGGTGCTTTATAATTAGGATCTGGTTTCCAATTTTTTTGTTTAGTTGTTACAGGTTTCTTAGTTTTTTTAGATTTTACTAATGCTTTAGCTGCTGTAATATAATCTTCTCTATTATATTGAGGATTTTTCTTAAGAAATTTATTAGCTTGTCTTGAAACTTGTCCTTTTTCTAATTTATTTAGTTTCTTTCCTTTACCAAAAATAGCTTCAATAGTATCTGTAACAAAAGGTTTAACAACATCTGCTAATTTACTTGATATAACTCCCATAATTAATCTCCTGTCTGAGCATAATTACCTACACGGTTTGCTTTATCTGTTTTAAAAGACTCACCTTGAGGATACTTCTCATCACTTACAGCTTCTATTGGTCCTTGTACACTTGGTCCTTTACGAGCAGCACCAAAGCCCTGTCCCGTTGGTCTTCCAAGTACCTTATCCAGATCTACTGGAGTAGGGATTTGTGCTATCGGTCCACCCATTTAACTTCTCCTTTTCTTTTTCCGTAGTTTCTTTAAGGTCATAGCAAATCTTGCTCTCTGACCTAGTTTACCTTTAGACTTAGCAGCTTTCCTTAACTTAGAAGCTGGTATAGTCTTTCCCTTTTTAATACCTAGAGACTTACGTAATGCTCCGGGTTTCTTAATGGCTTTCTTTATGTTTAACTTTTTCTTTTTCTTTGGTTTCATAATCTGTTGCCTAACTGAACTACGACTAATCATAACATCCAGCAACTGTTCCAGCATCCATACGGGCCATAACTTTTTTATTATAAGCTTTACCACCACCTGCTCTTTTAACAACCCCACCTGATTTCATATAACGCTTACGTTTAGCTTGTGACATTGTACCTGAACGAGCTTCTTCAGCAGGATATAAACCTTGTCGGGTCATACCACCACCTGCTTTTTTAACTACAGGTCCACCAGCTTTAGCCTTACGAACTTTAGAAGGTTTTTTCTTTATTTTAGTCCTACGTTCTCCACTAGGTTTAGGTCCACCTAACATTTCTTTAATTCTATCTTCAGATAAACCTTTCATCCAATCAGGTGTTTTAACTTTAGGTTTAGTTGGACCAGAAGTTTTACGTTTAATTACAGGTCCACCAGCTTTTTTAGAAATATTAGCCATGCCACGTTTTTTAAATAAAGGTAAAAATCTACTATTCTTTTTTAAACGCTCTGCTCTTTGTGCGCCTTTAAGCATCTTATCGTATGTATCAGCTAGTTCTTCCATAGAATTTCTTTTAAGAGTTTTCGCTCTTTTAAGTGATCCTTTAGCTGCTTTCTGTCTAGCTAGACTATCTTTTTGTTTATCAGTTACAGCAGCTTTCATGGTTGGTTCTTCACTACGTCCAACTATATTTCTAGGACCACCTTTAGGTTGTGAACCCATTCCAGAACCTTCCATTAAGCCAGCACCTTTTTTCTTTGTAGGTGATTTTGTTTTTTTAGGAACTGAGCTTGGTTTCTTTTTCTTTAGACCTTTAGAAACTACCTTATCATCAATTACTTGAACCTTAGATCCTTCCCTACCAGCTAGTCTTTCTTGAACTTGTTTTCTAGTTAAACTTTTATAACCCTTTGGTACAGGTACACTTGGAGCTAATAATTTTCCAACTGTTCTGCCAAATTTTTTACGTATAATTGGTTTTTTCTTTCTAGCCATTTTAAATTCTCCCTTTAGCTTGCGCCCTGTGTTATCGTATCTGGACCACCAGCAGGAGATGCAGCTACAGCCATATCATCTTGTCGTGTCCTTCTCGCTTGATTGCGTAATGTTGCTATGGCATTTTGATATTCACCTTGCCATACTTGTAATGTATTCCAATCTTTCATATACATTGTAGCTTCTACCATGCATCCTGCAAAGAGAGCTTCATAACAGTAATCACTAAAATAATTCTGTACTGTCACACTTGTCCCTGTGGCAGAAGCCAAGGCTAATGGTTGTGACTGTGATTGAATTTCTACTGTTAATACTGAAACGGGAGTAGGTACTATTTTTATACTTGAATTATTTCTACGAGTGTAGTATCTAGGCGTTCCTGTAGACGCACTAACAGGCCAGTAGTCATTTACATATTCTACTGTCCTCTGAAGAAGGTTAGTAACTTCAGTACCATTACTAACTTTATAGTTTACATTCCTGACAATCCGTACTCTATCATTTAAAGATACAGTACCTGCGTTACCAGATGATACAGATATATTTGTGTACTCATCTAGTCCTGAATCGTCCAGATCCTTTATCATTCTAAATTCTGTTTTCTTTACAAAAGCAGAAACTTGAGCAGCAAATTCAGTTGAATCATTCTCAGTCGTATTAACAAGGTCTGTCTTCAAGTAAGCATAGTTAGGCATCTTTAGCCTACATATAGAGTTATTGTAGGAGTCATTGTTCCTGTGCCTGAGTTGGCAACACTAAGTATACCATGTACACCTACTCCCATGTCTCCTATGTATTGATCGTTGGCATCTGCTGCTGCTACACGATAACGTATAGCTGTTCCCTTTGCTGTCTTATTCGTAATCTGTTTACTTCCTGTAATAACAATTTCACCTGCAAGTGTTGAATAAGTATGTATAGCAAGAATACGGTTTATAGATGGGGTGGGATCAGAACCAGTTCCTTCATCGCCTAAAGTTAAGTTGGTATCAATATAACGAAAGCCTGTTATAATTGCTCCATCACTGCTTACATTTTGTGCTACTTTAACATTTGTAGTCATAGCTTCTCCTTATAATAATGAGGAAGGAGTATAGTACTCCTCCCCCATATATTAATTAACCTGCGCTACCAAACCATCCACGCCAGTCAGAAACACCAAAGCTATAACGCTCCCGTGCCTTAAAGCGGAGATTACCAGTATCGAAGTCTGGCTCCATCTTCGTTTGAAGAGGAGTACGGTTAAACATCTTAGTACCGTTAGGCACATCAGTCTTAACAAAGTAAGCGTCAGTGTCGGTGAACCTACGGTTGATGTAGTACCCATCTGGCAACATACCTAGATGACGAATGGCATTAATTGCATTCGTGTTTGGATTAGCCTGAAGGTCACTCGTTTGAGTGTTTCCGGGGCTAGAAAGAACACGATCTGCAATCGCCCATGAGTCAACTGGAATATGTAGACTTACAGCACTTGCACCAATTAGAATGCCACGATCATCTTTGATCTTCTGAACATTCGTAAGAATAGTTTCAAGTGTGGCTTCAGATAAGTCAGAAGCAGCAGCTAAGTTGCTCTGATTACCGTCACCTACAGTTGGGTGAGTTGAAGCAAAGAAAGCTACACCGTCACCAATAGTATCTGTGAAACCATTGTTGAAAATGTTAGCAGCTTTAACTTGCTTAGTGTTAGCCATTGCACGGGCAAGACCTCTAGCACGAAGCTTGGCAAACGTATCATAAAGATTGTCTTCCATTGCTTCTTCTGTAATGGCGAATGCCAATGCTACAGTCTCAGCCGTATAACGGGCTACATAACTCTCTTGTGCGTCATCATAAGTAACAGCAGCACCTTCACCTTTAGTTGGCGCAGAGCCAAATCCAGTGAATAGTACTTCTTCTTCAAAAGCACGATCCGAGTTTTCTATTTCAAAGAGTTGTTTATGCTCGTCATTAACTTCTCCATACTCAACTCCAAACACAGCATTTAAGCCGGGAAGGAGTTCTTTACTAATACTAGCTCTATTTATAGCCATAATAAATCCTCCCTATTAAGCTGTAGACGCTGTTGCCGTGACATAACGATCACGGTGCGTATTAAGATAAACTTCCACGATTGGATAGGCATCGCCATCACCTTCACTTGGAAGTTGCGCTCTGCCGATACCACGTACAGCAGCAACAGCTTCTGTGCCTGATGCTCCGTCTAGATAGTAACTAGACTGACCAGTTGTGGTATTGCCTGATGAAGCCGTAGAACTAACAGTAACATTGTAGTTCTTTACGATCAACATTTCAGCAGCAGATAAGGTTAGTGAACATTGAATGTGATACGTTTGATCTGGATTCGTAATCACAAAAAATTTAATATCTGTGGCACTTGTTCCCCCGTTCCAAAAACGAGCAAACTTCTGCTCACCATTCTCAACATATTGACAACCCATGAATACTCCAGAAGGTTTCAACGTAGCAGCAATATACGGAGATATTGTTGCAAAGTTTGCACCCGGAAGTACTACTGGATCACCAGTAAAAATGTTATTGGTTGGTGTACCTGCAAGGCCAGTAGATGACCATGCAATGACATCGGTTACAGCTTCATTGTTGTAACCACCACCAATCATACGAGCAGGAGTAAAGCCACGAAATGCTTTAGTAGTAGACATGTGTTTCTCCTAATCTATAGAGAAAGACTTAATCTTGAAAAGAAGGTTGTCTTCCTCTGGTTGTAACTGATTTACTTGTATTTGAAATCGGCATACGAGAATCATTGTTACGCATGAGTTGTGCATTTACCGCATCCATCATCTCTTTAGATTTATTCTCATAATGCTTTCTTCTAGCCATTACTTTTCCTGTTGGCAACTTCGCCAACGCTAAGTCTCCACGACAGACTGTCCCGGTGTAACGACCTTCTTTCCTTACGAAGGATGTAATTGCAAGTTCAGGAACCTCATCAGGAGTGACAAATACCCAACCCTGTTGTTGTTTCTTGCCTATATTAGAGATATCATCTTGTCCCTTTACAGATATGCGTAACCATCGTAATGACATTCCGTCATTGTCAAATCTTGCTTCTACCTCTTCAGGTATTTTGAGGGCATCTGGCTCCTCAAAGGTCCACTCTTCTTCTCTTATATTTGCTTCTCGACTTGTATTACTACGTACTTCATTTCGTGTTGTCATTCTTTATCTCCCACGTTAAGTTATGTTTGTATAGCCGTCTGTGTCATCAACTTTTAATTTCTCAGCAGCATATCTTTCAAGTGGTATATCCCATTTCTGTGCTAACCTAACATCTTCTTTTGTTAGTTTAACCTTTTTAGAATTGGTTGGGGATGAACGTGACCCCCCCGATACTACTTGAGCAGGCGTTGACGGAGTTTCCTGCACACGGTTTTGACTTTCTCCAAACTTCTGTGGAAAAGCCGATTGAATCCTTTTATTAATTTCTTGATAGAAATCTTGATCCGTTGGATCATATCCTTCTCCTTTTAACTCTGCGTCTATTGCTAGAGCAGCAGCAGTCATAACATTATCTTTACCAAACCAATCATTATCAGAAGCCCATTGCTCTGCTCTTGGATCAGTCCTCTGAGGTGCAGGTTGTTGTTGTACCTGTTGTTGTGGTGCAACTTCTTCCTGTATCTCCTGATAATTATTCTGAGCAGCAGTTACATTTTTAAGATCTATCTGAGCATCATTAAGCATTTCCTGTGCTTTAAGAACTCTATCTTTATCACCTTCTTCAAAGGCTTCTGCGTAAACTGCTCTTGCCAGTTCTATCTTATCAGTTAGTTGTTTTTCAGAAGCATCTAGGCTAGACTTACCTAATACATTTACTTCTTTATCTTTTGTTCTGAGGTTATTACTTAGTTCCTCATTTTTTTGGATGAGAGCTTGAATATGTTCATCACGTTCTTTACGTTCAAAAAGAAGTCTTTTTATTCTTCGTGTTGCTCCTTTAGTTTCTATACCTTCTAATTCTGGAGCTTCAGCTTCTTTCTTTACAGGTTCATCTTCCTGCTCAATTTCTACTTTAGTTTCTTCTTTTTCCTGTAATTTTATTTCAGGTTCTTTCTCAGGTGGTTCTTCAAATTCAATTTCAATCTTATTTTTTTCTTGCTCTGCATTCTGAACACCTACTGTGTTCCAATTATCTTCTTCCATTTTATTATCCTTCCGTTGTTTACGAGACAAACGAGTTACGTATTTACTATATTATACCATATAATTAATGATTTCGCAAATTAAATTAACACTTTATTTAATTAAGCTGAACCTCTACTTAAATTAAATGTAGGGTCAAGGTCTTTAGGATCTTGTAATCGCATAATTATTTGATCATCAAAGAGTAAAATAAGTCGAACACCTTTATAAAAAAGTTTTGTTCCCATATGTTTACCATAAGAAACATGATCACCTATTTTACACCATGCACCTGCTGGAAATTTTTCTTTATCTAGATAAGCTAAATCTCCTAGTGCTACTACCTTTCCTACCGTAGTTAGGTAGGACATATCATCTTTAGTTGAATCAGGAATATAGATACCACCCTTTGTTATACTCTTAACTGATACTGGACGTACCAAAACATGATAACCCGGAAGTTCTGGTAGAACCTCTGGATCTGGTGTTTCTTCTGGATCTGTTACCCATAAGTCATTCTTCACTGATTTACCTAAGTTTACTTCTTGCATTTTAGTCCTCATCTTCTGCATACATGCGTTTTTTAATAATTTCTGTTAGATTATTTCTAGCCCATTCAAGACTAGAAATGGACCCAACAATCTGACGATAGTGAGAATAATCTTCTGCACTACCACTTCCTAAAGAAATACGAAGTTGATTAATCTCTTGATTAAACTCCTTCACTACTTCATCCCAAACTTCCATTAGGCTAGTTTACCACCCTTATGATTTTGCTTAGTAGCTTTAATTGGTGTGGGCCATTCCCAAACAGAGTCTGGTTCCCATTTATTTAATCCTGCTCTTACTTGATAATCTCCAGTAAGATTTTGTTTATAAGGATCACCAATAGATTTATCGGTATTCTTTACATGTGAAAGATACCCTTTACCTTTTTTCATCATTAGTCTTCTCCTGTTTCTATTAGATCTTTTAAGTTACGTTCCATTGTTCTCTTATCTTCACTTAGCTGCTTTTCTTCTTCAACAGCTAACTTACCAAGAACATCCATTGATTTAAGTTCTTTACGACTTTCTCTATCTAATGCTGCCTTCTCTTTCTTGAAGTTATCAGCAGCACCCGATTCTAACATATCTATAATTTGTTTATTTTCATCAAGCTCAAGTTGTTTTTCTTTAAGTTCCATCTCAGCAGCTTGTACTACTGTATCTGATTGTAGCTTCTGCTTCTGTAGTTCTACCTTGGCTTGTTCCAAAGCTACTAATTGCTGTTCAGGTGACTGAGCCATACCAGCAGCTTGATTAGCATTCATTACTTGTTGTGCTGCTTGTGCCATGACCATTTCAACAATAGAAGGATCTTGTTTCTGTTCTGGTGGTAGTTGTTCTATAGCTTGCTGTGCTACACCATTCATTTGCTCTTGATACTTCATAACTGAATGCTCTTGTATATTTGCTTCCAGTATAGGACGTACTCGTTGCATGATTGGATTTGCACCATTCATAGGATCTTGAAGATAGGCCATCTTAGTTTGTATATGAGCATCATGGTTCTGACCCGGAAAGGCTGCAATCGGTAATCCTTTTGTTGCTGCCATAATATCTGATACAGGGTCCATTGGTTTAGGTTCTACCTTTGGTGGTAGTATCTCCTCTAGGTTAGGCATGTTGGCTGCATGTAAAATAGTTCTGTTCAGAGCTTCCAGATTAAACATACCGGGTGGTGACTGCTGTGCCATTTGTAATGCCATGTTAGCCATCATCATGCGATGTGCGTTGGAAGGTATATTCGGATCTGAGACAGGAACAATATCTATACGTCCATCAAAATCCTTTTTGAATATGCTACGGTCTTCATAAGGAACATCATAAGGATATTCAGCAGGTAAGTAATCATAGTCAATCTTAGCTAGGATTCTAAATTCATCTTTCTGAGACTTGTGTACTCGTTTATGGATTGCACTGAAGAACTTACTACTGGCTTCTAATAGAGCCATCGTAGTTCCAACGGGTCCATAGGAGGCAGCATCAGAGACTATTTGCTCTGTGCTGTCTGCAAATCGCTGACCAGCAGCACTTACAAAATTCAGCATTTGAAACAGAGTTGAGGAAGGCTCTTTATAAGGCAGGGGAATAATAGCCTTAGAGAGATCTGTTCCAGTTGCTTCAACCTCCTTGAACTCACCGGGAGAGATAGGGTCGTTGTCACCAACCATTCTCAGTCCCTTGGCTTTAAAACCACCCGGTAAATTGGCAAACTGTCCTGCATCTATGAGGGATCTCATGGCAGCCGTTGCACTCATGGTGAGATTACCTAGAAAGTGGATCAAGCCTAATCCATAGAAACCAAAGCCCGGAACAAATCTATAATGCACAAAGTGACTGCGCTTTTCTTTGTTCTGGTCATTCTGCTCATAGTTTCTACGAATACTTAACACTTCTCTTGTTTGTTCCAAAACAGTAACAATATAAGGAAGTGATTCATCTAATCCTTCAATATCCAGATAGCAATGTTGTTCTAGTAAGAGATATTGAGGATCATTATCAGAAGAAGGAGACAGACCAATAATAGTATCCATCTTCTGTGTAAAACCTGTGGTATTAATCTGATCTGGTGTGGGCAGGTCTACGTCATCATAGACACCAGCCCTCATATCCTTTTCCATTTCTATAGGACTACGATAGATCAGATGTGTATATCTGTCAGCATTTCTAAGATCAGTTGCATAGTAAGACACATAGAACTGGTCAATAGGTATAAACTCTGATACAGGCCGTTTCAGGGTAGCACTGTAGTAAACCTTTTTGAATGCAGATCCTATCAAGGGAAGATGGAACAACATTCTTTCAAACTCATCGAAGTATTCTGGCATCTGCTCAGTTACCTGATAGTTCATAAAGTTCTGTACCCTATTAGCTTGTAGTTCTTTCTCTGGTGTAGATTTACCTAGTATGTTTGCCTTGACAGGGCCGTTAGGTGGAAAGAGTTCTGCCGAAGCCTTAGATTGAAACTTAACGGCTGACTCAATAAGCAATGGATGTACGGCTGTACATGCTCCATCAAAAGGATCAGTACCCGGCTCTAGCTTCAGACCTAATAGATCAAAGCCACGCTCAAACATAGATTCCCATTCAGCCCTTGAATCTTTATCAGCTTGATAGTTATCTATAACTTGATCAGCTATTCCATCTAGATCTTCTTGTTCAAGAGTTTCTGATAAATTCCCATACCACTCTTCCAGAGCTTCAGAAGGAGACATCTGAATATTCATCTCTTCTGAGAAGTCTACAATAACTCCACCGTCAGCAGGATCAACTTCAAAGGTAGCATTTAAGTCTGCTGACTCTGTTGCCATAGGAATTACGTTTCCTAGTTCTTCTGGTTTCATTTCATATGGATTTTTTTCTGTTGCCATTATCTATCCTATCTGTATTCCTGCTGGTAAGCCTATAGCTGCTATAGCTCTTTCAGCCGTGTAACCTGCTCGTATAAGTGCTAGATACTGAGGAAGAAGACCAGCACTTGTGATTGTCTTCTGAACTTCCTCTGGGATCTTAGCTGCTTCCTGCGCTATAGCAGCTACTTCTTTTTGAGTTGGTTTTGTTTGTACTCTTTTTCTTTCTACAGCATCATTTGGTCCTAGATTAGTTGACTCATCAGGTATTGCTGATGATCCAGATGATTTAAAAAAGTTAACTACTGTGTCGAAAAAAGATGTAGATTTTTGTTCAGGAGCTACTTTAGCAGTAGTAGACTCTTCTTTTGATGGAACAGCACTTTTTTCTTTTAGTGCTTCAGCTATCTGTCTTTCTACTAATGTAGGATTATTAGGAACACCTTTAAGTACTGGTTCTTTGTTAGTAAAATAAGTTAAAGGATTATCTAAAAATTCTAATGTTCCTGATACACTAGGTAATCCTCCTTCTTCTTTAGTTGTTTCTTTTGGATCTGGAGCTAGTGATCCCATAGAAAGATTTTTGTTTGCCAAATAATTATCTTCTTCCTTAGGAAAAGTAGAATAAATTTGTTGATTCTGTATAGCTGCTTTTAATTTTTCTGGCATACCGGGAGCTTCTGGTTCTACTTCAGGATCAATAATTCCAAATCTTTCACCTAAAGATCTTAATCCTGATTTAATATCACCCATCATAGATGTTTCTTTACCTTTGTCACCATAAACTCTACTTAGTTGATTCCCGAAACCCCAAGGAGATATAAGAGCAGAACCAGCTAAAGCAAGACCTGCAAGAGGATTAGTATGACCTCCTAATTCATTAGAAATTTGAGATGCTTGTGCAGCAGAACCGGAAGAATAACCGATAGATCGGGCAGCAGAATCAATAGATTCTTCAGATAACCTTCCTATAGATTTCATATAGTTAGTTACATCTTCAAGAGTTTCTCCCGGTTTAGCTGCTCTTAGATACATTCTAAGTTCATGTATTGCTTCTTTATTTGGATGATCTCCAAATTCAATACCTCCTGTTAATGCTTGTGGATCATAACCTTCTCTGGTAGAGCCTACTTCTTCAGCATCTTCTTTATATCTATAAACTGCATCACCGGGAGTATAAGCTTCCCAAGGTCCACGCATTCCCTTACCAAATGTAGCAAGTCCTAATTGTTCTAATCTATTTGCTATAGGTACGCCAGCTTTGCGCATACGATCAAGATCAATAGCCTTTTGTACTCTTCCATCAAGTCCTAGATTTTCTCCTTGTCTAGCAGCTTGTACTCCAGCATCTGTTAGCCAATCAAGACCTTCGTGACTTCTTAATAATTGAGCTACGGAATCTAAAGAACTAATTGGACCTTTTTCAGGAACCCAAGCTCGTTCTTCTAATTCTTCTTTTTTATATCCTGTTTGTGGAGTAGCTCTTTGTACACCATACTCATCTACTCCTAAATCTGCTGTTGCAGGATCACTATCATAATCATAACCACCACCTACATTCCACTCCCAATCATATTGTTCAGCAGCAGCTTCCGCATCAGCTAAGTCATCATTAGTAGTATCCATAGCTGCATCTATAGCATCTTGGGTAATATCACCATAATAACCAAAATCACCACCATCTTGTCTATAGATTGTAGGAAGACCACCATTGGCAAAAGCACTGGTAGCATCGGGATCAGCAAAGGCACTACTTCTACGTCTGCGTTCACTCAGGGTTATATACGCATCATCAAGCCCACCACCATATTGCCGTTCTATGGTAGGTTCAATTATATCCATTAACATTTTTCTAGCAGATGGCATATAATCCCCCTTTTATTTCGCCTTCCCTTTATTATACCACACTTTTCTTAAATTCGCAAATAAAATATTAAAATGTCCAATAAGTTTTACTTGCTTGGCGAGGCTCATCATCCCAATCGGGATCATCAGGGTGTTCTAAGTGCCATGACTCCTTCATGTAGTGGATCGCCATAGTCATGGCATCCACCTGATCATCATGAGCAGCGTTAGGAAAGCGTATTAATTCTTCTATGAGGTCTTCTGACCATTTCTTGTTACTTGGTATCCATACTCGACCTGCCTCTATAATAGGTGAAGCTGCATAAACTCTGGATACCTTATCTCTGTCTGGGGTGTACTCCATAACAGGTAGCCCTGCCCTTCGCATATCTTGGATGAGTGACTGACCACTGGCCTTTTTCTCTATCATACACACATCTGGCTTGTTATCAGCGTACAATCTCTGTGCAAGCTTGCGTAGTTCTGGGTATTCATATCGACCTTTGATGTTACCTAGCAGAATTAGGTGGGGTGCTGCACTTTCATACCCCTGTTCGTCTTGATCATAGAGATAAAAGATGCCCCATGTCTGGATGACACTGTAATCAGCCGTAGTTCTGGTGGAAAATGCAGTATCATACGTCTGAATTACAAAATCACAGGAAGGAGGCTCTTCATCTTCCCACATTTGCAGCCATCTCTTCTTAATCAGGCCACCTTCTTCAGGTGTAGGGTCTTGCATGTAGAGGGAGTTCCAATATCGGCTACCATTACTGGCTTTTATCTCATGTTCATCTACTCTGAGGACTTCTTCTGGCTTCCATTCAGGGAAATAGCTGCCACCTACAGGTAATTCCAGCAATTCTGCTGCATCTTCGTCCAGCCATGCAGGTATCTTAACTACATCCCAAGGGATAATATCGTAATCACCTGCATTTTCCTCTTGTTTTAAGAGCCATCCACAGAGATCATCGTAGTGATACCTAGTATTAATGATTAATATGGAGCCATTAGGCATAATCCGTGTACGTAGACCAGCAGGATACCATTCTTTTACATATCGTCTACCTGCTTCTGAGTAGGAATCTTCTTCAGACATCACATCATCAAGGATTGCAATGTGCGCTCCACGACCCGCAATTTGAGATCTCACTCCAGCAGCATAATACATACCCCCTTGGTTGGTTTTCCACTTACCTGCTGCTCTGACATCACTTCTTAGCTGTACACCTCTGAATATCTTTTGGAAATCTTCTGTGCTTACGATGTCTCTGACAGATCTGCCGAAGTCAGAAGACAACTGATCACTGTGAGACACTGTTAATATCTCATGTTCTGGGTGTCTACCTATATACCATGCAGGAAACAGCTTAGAACACAACACTGATTTAGAGGAACGAGGAGGTAGGAAGACCATCAACCTTCTGATCTTACCTTCTTCTAACTCTTTTAACTTATTGGAGATGACTTTAATATGATTACCCATCTTGAAGTCAGACACAATAGAAGGAGCCATGAGCTTAACAAAGGTTAAGAAGTCATCTTTTGATTGATCTTCTACTTTTTGTGAGAGGAGTCCCTTTAAATTAATAAAAGACTCTAAGACATTTTCATTTAGTAACTTATTCATACTACATAGTATACACTATAATTACTAATTAGGCAACTATTAAATATAAATAAATATAAAATAATATAAAATAACTACCAATGTAGTTTACTAGTAAACTATGTAAAGTACTATAAAGACGGCAGATTGGACCTATGTGTTGTATTTATGTTACATTATATATTTATTTTTATTATGATGATTGATCCATGATATTTTGCAAATATTTGAGTGTCTTGTTTTATATATATATGTAGGCACACGTTTCTTTGCCCACCCCTGCCCACACAGGCACGACCTCAAAAAACCCCAGAAATTAGGGAAGTTATATATATTTCTCTTAACGAGTACTTAAGAGTTTAGAGAAATAATAATAAAAAGGGGATTTCAACCCCACAATTCTCTTCCCTCTTGTCTAAAGAAATAGCTTGTAAAGCTAAAACATAGACTTAGCAAATCAAGATAACCCCTTGTAATCCTTTAGGATTTACACGGTACACACTCATAGCATTATGCCACACATTGTGATGTGGAGCATGATGTGATGATGAGAAGCTTGACAAGCTATGATGATTAACTTATGTATAACTTTATATTTAAGTACTTACGTAATATAAAGTTCTACTATAAAAGGAGTTTTCAATGAAATATTTTAATTTTGATACCAAAGTTAACTGGAACCATTTGATTGAAAATCACATTGAGGTTTTAGATTTTCTTACTAACTCTGAGAAATTAAAAATAGCAAAAGTCTTGAAAAGAATCTCTGAGGATCTTCAAGATGATGTCGAATTTGATGAAACTTTGAAAGAAGTTGTTGGAGCAAGTTAACTGAAACTAATTACTACTCTCTATAGTTAAGTACTTACGTACTATAGAGAGTAGTTAATTAAAAGGAGCTTTGAGATGCTTTGGATTAATTTGTTTTTCATACTATTCGTAATAGTATGGTTAGTTCTTTGGATACCAGCTATAAAGGAGTTTTCAAAATGAATATTTCTGAAATCCAATGGGATTTAAATTTCTATAACACTGGATATCAAGTATATCCTAGTGTTACTTCTGGTCTTGACCTTCATGATAATGAAGGAAATTGGATCAGTACCTTCTCAGAACCTAATGAGTTGTTTCATTGGGTTGAAAATCGTTAAGTTCCAGATAAATATACTACTTAGAAATAAGTAGTATATTCTTGTGAAACTTGATAGAAAAGGAGCTTTGCTATGTCTTATGATTTTTTACTAAGTTATTGTCATGAAAATGACAATTCTTTTAAGTCGGAAGTATATTTTAATTCAAATTATACTTTCAATGTTTCTCCAATGTTCTACAAAGTAGAACCAGAGCAAGGTATAAAAGCTCTGTCTGGTTTATCTACTTATGAAGCCAGACCAATGCTTGAGAAATTTGTTATATACTTTATAACAAATAGGGAAGAACTCGTAGAGTTAAACCCTGAGAATGGTTGGGGAGACTACAAAGGAGCTTTTAAGCTACTTTGTGAGATGTTAGAAGCTAACTATATAGCTTCTCATAAAAATGCCGGATCAACTTGGTTTGTTCATGGCTAAAACTAATTAATCTACTGTAGAGTAAGTTTTACGAACTCTACAGTAGAATTAATTAAAAGGAGTTTAAAGGATGAAATATCTTTTATTGCTAGTAATTCCACCAATCTGGTGGTGGGGAATAACCTTATCTTTACTTGTCAGAGATTACTTTGACCAAGAAATTTATCAAGGTTTTTCTTCGTTTATTGTCTGTGCAACTCTGTTGTTTCCAGCAATAGCATTTTGTGCAACAATGGTAATACTACTCACAGTATTCCCAAACTTTCTAAAATCTTATAGGTAATACTAACCTCTGTAGTTCATACTTTATGAAACTACAGAGGGTAGTTATTAAAAGGAGCTTTAAAATGGCAAAATATCAAAGAAGGCACTACGTTGACGTGGCAACATTGCTTAATAAATCTATGTTGTCACCTAGATCTTTGGAAGACTTAACAAATAATTTTGTGGAATTATTTGAAAATGATAATCCAAAATTTAAATCTGAAACTTTCAGAGATGTTGCTTTAAACAGCATACGATAAATTTATATAAATACTAGTAGGTAAGTACTTACGAACCTACTAGGATTTATATATATATAGCCAAGCTGGTCGGCTCTGAGATCGGCAGATTAATGGAGAAAATGTTATGAAAACATTTGAATTTCTTACCAAAGCTAACAAGTGGCAAGCCATTGTAGACAATGGTTATGCTGATAAAAAGAAGCAAGGCACACCTTGCCGAATTGTCCACCCTAATGGGTCTTGGAAGGTCATAGCTAATGTAGATGCTATGCCGGAGGGTATGGATACAAGGTTCAGAGCCGAACCAGTAACAGCCTAACCAAACCCTAATATATACCTATGGGGGGAGTTCTTACGAACCCCATAGGGATATTATTAACTTAACAAGGAGTATGATATGAGAAAATTTAATTTTCTTGGTATGCAATTTATTGTTCGTTTACGAATTGTCCAATCTGGTTGGTCAATAGGCCGACTTGATAAGTCTATCAAAGTGGAGCTTGGTAAGCTTGTAATTTACAAGATGAACCGTAACACATTCCATAGCATGACATCTATTGTTGACCGTAAAGGTCAAGTTACAGTAGCATAAGATTGCTCCGCAATCCTAGGCAAGATTTAAAACTGCCTACTTTACTAAGTAAATGTAAGCATTTTGCTGAAGTGTTTACACTTACTTATAAAGTTTCCAAGGGATAGGTGGAGAAAGTTCACCCCCTACGGAGGTTAGTGTGGCCCCTAACGGTAGGCAATGGAAATGCTAGTACCGTGCTAACCAAAGTTTAATCCTAGGCATGATTTAAAACTGCCTAAGTAAATCTAAAGATATTCTTTATTAGGATATTTTTTAGACTTGCTTAGAAAGGCAAGCTTCATTACTACAAGGTAATGTCGTAACTTGAAAGGACTACAGAGTTTTTGGCAAGTTTTTACTGCACTAAAAAAGCTTGCACCCTTAAAACTCAAATAAGAAAGGTAATGCTATGTTAAAAAAGGTAAATGATAGCTTTGATGCTAGGACTGAGCCAATGATATATAAAATAGAAAAGAATATACCAATGCCAACATGGTATCGTAATTCTTCTGGATATAAAGGGCAATTTCCCTTTGAATTGATGAAGAAAAACGATAGCTTTTTTATACCTTGTGCTTCTGTTTTACAAGACAAGATTGGTAGTAAGGTGCATCAAGCATCAGCTAACTACAGAAGAATTTGGAATGAAGATTTCAAAGGAGCCTATAGAAGTGTTACTGGTGGCATCCGATTTTGGAGAACCAACTAGTATATTACGTAACTCTAGACTACTACTACTTCGTAGTAGTCTTAGAGTTACTTATAATAGGAGCAATCAATGTTTAGTACACACCAAAAAGATATAGGTAAGTTCGCAAGAAGAAGCCCAGACAATACTGCTAGGGTTATCCTTGTTGATATGCTATCTATACAGCAACAATGGAATCAAGTAGGCCGACAGGTTCTTGATGTTAAAGCTAATGGTCTTAAATCTAAATACTTGTTTGGATCAAAACGTAAAGGTTGGGCTTATATCCTAGCCAATAAGAAACAACTACACCAAGCTATCTTTAGTAAGACTATGCCATTAGCTGAAAAGTTATTGGCAGTAGCTAGTATTCCCAACATTGGTTTAGTCAAAGCAGGATTTGTATTGCAGCTTTGCATAGGTGAAGTAGGATGTCTTGATGTCCACAATCTAAAAAGATTTGGGCTATCAGCATCAGCCTTTAATCTAGGCAAAGTTAAATATGATACTGCATTAGGCAAAGCTAATCTTTATATAAAGTTATGTGAAGAATTAGGTGGATGTAAATATCTATGGGATAGTTGGTGTGAACTGTTGGCTGAAAAGTATCCGACTAAATATAGAAATGCACAGCACGTTAGTCGTTTACATAGAGACTATGTTATGTTATAATAAAGGAGCAGACCATGAAGAAATTTATTCACATTAATCAACACGTTATTAAACGTAATGGAAAAACTGGTGAACGTGAACCAGTTATAACCGTTAAGACTTATAAAGATAATACCTATGGACATAAAGTATATGTGGACAGCCCTTGTAAAATAGTGTATAGTCCAGATAAACCATTACCTTGTGGTGCAAAAGTTTGGATTGAAACTGAAGGTGAAGTGAGGGTAGTATGACCAAGCTATTTAAAATTCTTTTAGATTACAGAGTGTTAGCATACGAAGCTAAACCTAAACCTAAACTTGGAACCGTCCTAAATGTATGGGCATAGGAGAAACAAATGAACAAACTCTTTGAAGATAAGATGGACTACTTTGAGTGGCAGAATGGTATGGAGCTAAGATATAATGTTATGCCAGCATGGTGGTGGAATGAGTATATGAGAAAGAAAAACTATCAAAACTATTTGGAAGGAAAAGGAGATGGCTTTGATAATTAATAAATGGTATGTGTGTCAAAACTGTGGCTATGATATGGAAGCAGATGAAGCACCTGAAATCTGTCCTGCCTGTGGCTCACAAGATTTTGAAGTGGAGGTAGAAGATGAGTGACATTCACGAAACATTATTAGATAACTATGAAGAAGCTATGGATATGGGAATGTCTATAGCTGAAGCTATGAAGTGGGCTAAAGAAAAGACACATGGCTATGTAGATCATGGTGATATTAAATTAAGTGAGGTTGACATTTTAAAAAGAAATGTTGCAGATTTACAACAGGAACTTCATGAAGCTCAGATTAAAATTAAAAATCAGAGAGAAGTTATTGAAAGTATTACGAAAGTTATGACAATGAAACAACGTGATCCTAGTTGGAAATGGCTCAGAGCTTTGGGTCATAAGATAGTACTTGCAACGAAAGGCAAGATGAGTTATACTAGAAAAGTAAAACATAAGAAAGTAAAGGAGATTGAATAATGAATTGGAAAGATAGTAAATATACTTTCGTTGAATATGAACGTAAAGTTGAGAGGGCTGTTGATAATATGATTGACAGTTGGGATATGAGTACCCTTATGAACTATGCCTTTGAAGAACAATTAGAATATTTCCTTCAAAGTGCTGATGAAGAAGAGATTAACGAACTACTAAAGGAGTTTGGATAATGTCAATGGGTAAGAACTATAGCGTAGGTATATGGGACTGTACATACTATCTAATAGATGAAGATGATAACCTACTATTAAATGAAGATGGAAGTGTAAAAGAATTTTACTCTAACAAAATTGATATGAGTTACTGGGCAGATGGTATTGACCCAGATGATTTAGTACCACTAACAGAAGAAGGAGATTAAATAATGGATTATAAAGACAAAGATTATTCCATAGCTGTGTGGGATTTAACATTTCATTTGATTGATTCTAAATCAAATGAACCAGTTGTAAATAAAGATGGAACTGTGAAACAGTTTCATGCTGATGAGGTTGTAGATTGTAGTCTTATAACAGACGGCCTTGAAATCAAAGACTTAAAGGAGATTGAATAATGTTTATGTTAATAATATTCCCAATGTTATTTGGTGTAGTCAATGCTGATGCACTAAATAAATTTAATGAAGAAATGCAAGCAGGAGCAGAGTGGTATCATGTTGGTGAGCAAGATGCTGATCCTAAAGCGAAATCAATTACTTTAAACGGTAAGATATATTACAAACTTAAATGGAAGGATAAGTAAATGTTAGTAACAGTAGCTCAAAGAGTAGAAGTAGCTATACAAAATGGATTTGAAAGTGCAGTACAAGGATGGGTGATGTCTGAGGTACTGGAATTGTTTGATGGTAAAGAGCAAGACGAAGCTCGGAACTACATACTGGAACGATGTAACATAAAAGAAACTTCTTAGTAGAGTATCTTACGATACTAAGAAGTTTCATTTAAAGGGGAATTAAAATGAACGCTAGACAATACCGATCTAAGAAATATTCTATAATTAAATCATTTATGGGTGATGCTTGGGCTGAACCTATTATAGAAGATTTGTTTAATACCGACATCAATGATATGACTGTAGAACAGTTAATAAAAGCTATTGAACGTGATGTATTAGAATTACAAACTGACTATAACAAATGGAGTAATGAAAATGTTTAACCATGAATCACTAGACTTTGAAGTTGAGAAGTTCCCATTGTTAGCTCCTGCTGAGATTGGTGTATATCCAGTATCGTCTAACATAGGTGTGGGTCTTAGACGTAAAGATACTAAGCAACCACTGGGCATAGTCTCTGAGAACTATGAGATTGTACAGTACATGGACATCGTAGATGGTGTTGAACAAGCTATTACTAAGTCTGGTATGGACTTAACTGATGCTGAGTTTAAAACTAATGTCTACGATGACGGTGCTAAGATAGAACTTACAGCTAGGTTCCCTGCACATGAGCAGAGCATAGGTAAGGAGTCTGATACTGTTAAGCCAGAGCTAAAGTTTAGAACATCACAGAATAGAACATGGGCTAACAATATGATGGTTGGTTTATGGCGTTCTATGTGTTATAATACTTTAGTTAATGGTGACAAGCTGGCCTACATCTATGGTAGACACACAAAGAACTTTAATATAGATGGGTTTGCTACCAAGATACAAAAGGCTGGTGAGTTCATAGCTGGTGATGGTATGAATGAGATGCGTACTTGGTATGATACCAAAGTAACACGGGATCAAGCCATTAACTTATTTACCAAGACACTGGCTAGACGTACTGATAATGTGACCAGAAAGAAAGTAGCCAATAAAGTAATGCTATCTAATCTTATGAAAACATTTGATGAGGAGAGCCGACACTTACATGGTAAAGGAACCTATGATAAGTATGGTCGGAATGATGGTGGTACTATGTGGTCAGCATATAATGCTGCAACGTGGTGGTCTACACATGGTCAGACAAGACAAGGCTCATCTCTACATAATGCCAAGCCTATCAGAGAAGAGAAGGTACGCAAGATGCTTGGCTCTGACACTTGGAAGGAACTATTAGATGCGTAGACAAAGTGATAAGGTCTGGGACTATGATGCCATAGACAAGCAACGTAATGAGGATTGGAATGGCATACACAAGCTAGTCACAGACCATGCAGTAGAGAAGCGTGTAACAGCAGAGGAGATAGCAAAGCGTAATGCTATCTTCTATAATCATAGAGAGATTAACAAGCCATGAACTGCTGGCACTGCAAGACTGAGTTGATTTGGGGTGGTGACCATGACATAAGTCATGAAGATGATACCTATAGCATGGTCACTAACCTGAGTTGTCCTAAATGTGAGAGTATAGTGGATGTCTACTATCCAAAGGAGAAAGCTGATGACTAATGAAGAAAGAGTAGAAGCATTCAAGATATGGTTAGGAACTTGTCCTAATGGTGAGTTCCATTCTATAGAAAATCTGTGGGAAGATAGTGCCACACTAGGATTTACTGTAGACTTTGCACTAACAAGGAGTGAAGCTGATGATAGTATTTAATAACATAGATAAAGCAGATGGCTTTGAAGCAGGTGTTGAAGAAGCTAACAAAAAACTTATTGAGATTGGTATAAAGTTAGAATATAATTTTATAACAAGTTATGTGGGTGTAGATGGTGAGTATGCCTACTCTTTAACCGTAGAAAAAGTAAAGGAGTTTGATGATGGTAAACAGTTACACTTGCTCTAGATGTGGGTGTGTGCATTGGGATGAACTCAAACCTATCTCATGTATCATGTGTGATAATGATATATTCTATGATAGTCCTGATGATTTTTATGATAAGGAAACATTAAGTAAACAAACCAACTATGTAAAGGAGACTGATGATGCCGAAGATTAAGAAACCACAGACATTAATTCAGTGGGGTAATGAGGAAGTGACGGCTCTCGAATTGTTTAAGGAATTAGATAGGCTTGTTGCTCAACCTGTTATGAATCTCTATGAGATGGATGGGGATATGTATCTCTCTGACTATCGCAAATTATCTGATGCTCAGTGGAGAATTAATGTAGCTCTGAAAAAATATAAAGGAGAGGTTGTATGATTAAAGAAGGTAAAGTATGGGGTCAAACTATCCCATTGCTGCAATCACCAGCCGTAGAGATACATCGTATCAACGTAGAGATGGGTGGGTTCTGTTCTAAACATGCACATCAATCTAAGATCAATGCTTTCTATGTTATCTCTGGTGAGTTAGAGATTAAGCGATGGAAAGAATATAAGTTAGTAGATAGTACACACTTATTTGAAGGTGATCTATCTATCGTGCCAGCAGGTGAGTACCACCAGTTTCATGCACACCAAGAGACTGAAGCACTGGAAATATACTGGACAGAGTTAAACCATAATGATATTGTGAGAGAAAATGTTGGAGGAATATAATGTTACTTATTTATTTATTAAGCTTATTATTTTAGGACTAATTATATGTCGTATATCATAGTTCAAATGGAAGATCCATTTAATATAGAAGAAAGTGCTATTCTTCCTGATGAGACAGGTAAGAAAGTAAATAAATTCTCTTCAGAAGTAGAAGCTAAGAAGTTTTTAATTCAATTAGGAATTGAAGATGAGCTAGAGTATGATGTTCAGATTGTGAGGTTACATTGAAAACATTATTTGCTGGTATGTTTGGGCCAATTATATTACTACTAATAATATTTTATAGCTTCCCTAGTAAAGCCAATGGGTTAGACTGTTTAGTTGAAGCTGTCTATCATGAAGCTAGATCAGAGAATATGATCTCTCAAATAGCAGTAGCTAACGTCATCTTACAAAGAGTGAGGGATGACAGATACCCTGATGAAATTTGTGAGGTAGTACACCAAGCAAAGAAGTGGAAGGGCAGGATCATTCGTAACAAATGTCAGTTCAGTTACTACTGTGATGGTAAAGCAGAGAAGATGAAAGACTATGCTTCCTTAGTGAGAGCAGTCAACTTATCTTCCCTCGTTTTACAAGGTGTTATGTTATATAAAACTATGGGAGCCACCCACTATCATGCCTATTATGTTAGACCTTACTGGGCTATGAAGAAAAGGTTTAAGAAGTTAGGCCGTGTGGGTAGTCACATCTTTTATATTGACAAAGGTAAATAAAAGGAGTATCTTATGTATCATCCACTTGAAGTTGATAAATTAAAAAATAAATTAGAGAAAGAAACAAACTTACTTCATAAACATATTGAAGTATTAAAAGATCAATTAAAAGAAAGAGAGAATACTATCAAACAATTAAGAGAAGAACTTGGTAGATCTGGTAAGACAACATGGGTTGAAGACAATGGCTAGAAACTTTTGGCAACAAGAAAGAAGAAGTTTGTTTAAGTCTTTATTAAAAGAATACATAGCAGAAGGCTATAATAAAGAAGAAGCTGGTAAATTTGCCAGAAAAGAAGTTAATGAAATGATGGTGGAGAAAGAAGATTTTGTCCATCAGTTATGGGATGAAGCATATGAAGAAGAATAAATGGAAACTAATTCTTAAATCAAATAAGAAAGATATTGTCGTAGATTCTTTTTCTACAAAAGAACTAGCCGAAGAAGAACTTAGATATAGAAACTCCTTGTGTGTTGCTTTAGGGTACTCTCCCGATGTGCCATACGAGATACGTAAAGTTAATTAATATCACTAGAGTTAAGTTTACGTACTCTAGTGAGATTAATTAAATATAGGAGATTGCTGATGACAGCTACATATACTAAGGGCAGATGCCCTAATTGTGATTCCAGTGATGCTTGTACCACCTATCATTCTGATGGACATTCATTCTGTTATAGTTGTGAAACTTATACCCCCGGAGATAATAATATGGAGACTGAAAAGGTTGTGGAAATAAATAACAATTCAACATCAACACTGAAAAGTACTGGTATTGTAGATGCTATTGCTGAAAGAAAGATATCAAAAGATACAGCACGTATCTATAATACACAGATTAGAAAGACAGGTAGCATGACAACCCATCACATCTACCAGTACTTTGATAACAATGGTATACATATAGCTAATAAAGTACGTGAAGTACAGAATAAAAAGTTTTGGTCTGAAGGAAACTTATCAGGTTCTGGATTGTTTGGTCAGAATATTTTTGGGAAGGCTGGTAAATATATCACAGTATGTGAAGGTGAGGTTGATGCTATGTCGGCCTATGAATTACTTGGTAGTAAGTGGCCTGTTGTCTCCATTAAGAATGGAGCAGCATCAGCCTTACAGAATTGCCGTGATTCATTCGAGTATCTTAATAAGTTTGAAAAGGTAGTACTGTGTTTTGATAATGACAAGCCGGGTAAAGAAGCATCTCTACAGGTAGCAGAATTGTTTGAGCCGAACAAATGTTTAATCATGAACATGGAACTCAAGGATGCTAATGAATATCTAAAGACAAACCAACGTGAGAAGTTCAACACAACTTGGTGGAACTCTAAGACTTTTACACCAGCAGGGATTGTAAACCTAGCAGACTTAGGTGAGAAACTATATGATGAGAAGTATTGTGAGACAGTCTTGTATCCTTGGGTTGGTCTTAATGATAAGACTTATGGCATGAGAACAGGTGAATTAGTTTGCTTTACCAGTGGTGCTGGTATGGGTAAGTCAAGTATTATACGTGAACTTATGCACCATGTCATGTCTAACAGTCAAGATAACATAGGTGTTCTGGCAATGGAGGAGAACATTCGGAATACTGCATTTAATATCATGTCAGTTGAAGCTAATGAAAGGCTGTATATCAAGGAGATAAGGAATAGATTTACCAAGGAACAGCTTGTTGAGTGGCAAGATAAAACCATAGGTACAGGAAGGTTCTTTGCGTTTGACCATTTCGGATCTATCTCCAATGACGAAATACTTTCCAGAGTTAGGTATATGGCAAAAGCTTTAGGATGTAAGTGGGTTGTACTAGATCACCTCTCAATCCTAGTATCAGGTCAGGAAGATAATGGAGATGAACGTAAGTCTATAGACATTCTTATGACCAAGCTACGTTCCATCGTAGAAGAGACTAACATAGGTCTATTACTTGTCAGCCACCTACGTAGGCCAGCAGGTGATAGAGGGCATGAGGATGGACGAGAAGTCTCCTTGTCGCATCTTAGAGGGTCAGCTAGTATAGCTCATCTCTCTGACAGTGTGATAGCCTTGGAAAGAAACCAGCAAGCTGAAGATCCCACTGAAGCTAACACTACAATCTTACGTGTATTAAAGAATAGATATACAGGAGATACAGGTATAGCTTGTCGCTTGCATTATGATAAAGAAACTGGTAGAATGACTGAGATCAATAATCCTTTTATGGAGAATGATGAAGATGACAACGGCAATAGTTGATATTGAAACTGACAGCCTTGATGCAAGTCTGATACATTGTATCGTAGCTCGTAACTATTCTAATGGAAAAGAAAAGGTATGGGTTGGTGATGAGTGTAAAGACTTTGCTTCTTGGTCTAAGATGATAGACAAGTTTATTATGCACAATGGGATTAGCTTTGATGCTCCTATACTAAACCGATTAACTGGATCAAACATAAAGCTATCACAGGTTCGTGATACTCTTATAGAGTCACAGTTATATAATCCTGTCAGAGATGGTGGTCATTCCCTTTCTTCATGGGGTGAAAGACTTAACTTTCCCAAGGGAGACTATACTGACTTCACTATGTATACCCCAGAGATGTTGGAGTATTGTAAACAAGATGTAAGACTAACTCATAAAGTAGCTCAACAATTAGAAGAAGATGGTAAGTCTTTTTCTAGACAAAGTTATGAGCTAGAGAGTAAGGTCAGGGCTATTGTGGATCAACAAGAGAAGAATGGTTTTGCTTTTAATCTGCGTGAAGCTATGTCTTTCCTTGCCATGTTAGAAGAAGAACAACATGACCTTGAGAATCAGGCACAAGAAATGTTTGAGCCAAGAGAAGTTCAACTTAAAACAAAGGTAAAGTATATCCCATTTAACATAGCTAGTCGTAAGCAGATAGCTGAAAGACTGATGGAACGTGGATGGAAGCCTAAGAAGATGACCGACAAAGGTAACGTGATTGTCTCTGAAGAAATCCTAGACACTCTTGATATGCCTGAAGCTAAGATGTTTAGTAGATACTTTCTATTACAGAAACGTACAGGTTTAATCAAAGCTTGGATAGAAGCTTGTCAAGATGATAACAGAGTACGTGGCAGAGTAATGACATTACGTACCATTACTGGACGCATGGCTCACAACTCACCTAACATGGCTCAAGTGCCAGCAGTTTACTCACCTTATGGTAAGGAGTGTCGTTCACTATGGACAGTGGGTAATCCAGATACTCATGTCTTGATGGGTACAGATGCGTCTGGCTTAGAGTTAAGATGTCTTGCAAACTATATGGAAGATCCAACATTTACAAATGAGGTTCTCAATGGTGATGTCCATACAGCTAACATGAAAGCTGCTGGTCTTACAGATCGTGATCAAGCTAAGACATTCATCTATGCTTTTCTTTATGGTGCTGGCCCTGCTAAGATAGGTAAGGTGGTAGGAGGTAATGCTGGTACAGGGCAAAGACTTATTACTAAGTTCTTATCTAACATGCCAAAGTTAAAACAACTAAGAGAACATATAACTGAGGCTTGTAAAGAAGGTACTCTACCTGCACTTGATGGCAGGAGATTACACATTAGGTCTGAACATTCAGCATTAAATACTTTATTACAGGGAGCAGGTGCAATTATCTGTAAGCAATGGCTTGTAGATATTAGCAGTCGTATTCAAAAAGAAGGGCTTGATGCTAAGTTAGTAGCATCTATCCATGATGAATACCAATTTGAAGTATCCAAGAAAGATGCCCAAAGATTTGGACAGATTACTAAAGATGCCATGAAACAAACAGAAAAGATACTTGATGTTAAGTGTCCTCTTGACTGTGAATTTAAAATTGGAACAACATGGATGGAGACACACTAATGACTTTCCAATTAGATTTATTTAAAGAAGAGAAGGAAAAAGCTAATATAGAACGTAGAAAATGTAAAGACTGTGAAACAGAAAAGGAATGGACAATAGACTTTTTTAATGTTGAAAGATGGAAAAAGGAGGGGGATTATACATTAAGTAAATTATGTAAAGATTGTGAAAAACTTAGACAAACCACAGTAGCTTTATTAAAAAAACAAAATGCACATAAACTTACAGAAGATTATGTATGCCCTCTATGTCTAAGAGATGAAGAAGGAATAGATCATAAGTATGCTTGGGCTTTAGATCATGACCATGATACTGGTAAGTTTAGAGGGTGGATATGTAACCGATGTAATGTAGGGTTACGAACTATAGAAATAACAGAACGCACTTTAAAATATTTGAAGGGTGAGTTAATAGATAATAAGTAGTGTAGTACTTACGTAACTACTTATTATCTTATTATGAGAGGAGACATATGACACACAACAACCGTAAATTTGACAGACAATCCTATATGGCTAACGATGAGAGAGCTAAGAAAGCAATCGTAAGTTACCTTGTAGATAACAGGTTCACAGACATTGAAGCTAAAGAAGATTACTACTTTGATGTGTCAGCTAGAAAAGATAAGGATTATTTTTTTGAAGTTGAGGTGAAGAACCAGTGGGGTTCCAGTTGGAATCCTTCTTGGAAAGAAGTTCGTATACCAGAAAGAAAAAGGAGATTAATCGACAAGAAAAATAAAGAATACCCTGACCATGATTTATATTTTGTGGTCTTTAATACTGATTGTACTCAAGCTTGGTTTATCAAGGATGATACAGTTAATGAAGCTTATGTAGGGACAATACAAAACTCTAAGAGAGTTGGGGAACCTCACTTAAAGGAACCTTTCTTTCACATACCTACAGACAAAGCTAAATTAATTAAAATATCTCTTGACAATTAAGTTAGAGTGTGATACCTTGTATATAATCAGAGAGTGGTTCTTTGGTTATTGATTTAAACATTGCATGTCACAACAGCGTGACGATAGAAAAAGGAAATAGAAATGAACGATCCAATTTATATAAGTGGTAAATGCCACTACGCTTCCATCACTGAGCCTAACACAAAGTTTGAGCCAGTATGGTCAATCCAAATTGAGGTAGACGATAATAACCGTTCAGTAATTGAGAGTGCTGGACTAACAATTTCCAACAAAGGTGATGATCGTGGAGACTTTGTTACCATCAAGCGTAAAGTAGCACGTAAAGATGGTACTGAACGTCAAGGACCATTAGTAAAAGATTCTCAGAATAATAACTGGGATGGTAAGTTGATTGCTAATGGCAGTGTGGTCAATGTTAAGGCTGTACCGTTTGAGTGGAACTATGCTGGTAAGTCGGGAGTGTCGGCTGACCTAGCTGCTGTACAAGTAGTAGACTTTATAGAGTATACATCTGGTGCAGGTAATGACTTTGACGTAGTACCCGGTGGTTATGTAACTGAGGGTACAGAAGAAATTCCTTTCGCTTCTTAATATAAACTAAGGGAGACTTGGGGTGGAGTTATTGAGTTTTCTCCACCCTATTTTTTTATCATGAAAAACATTAAAACATTAGTTGAAGATATATATGATATATTCTCTCTTGATCCTATTAAGATGGATGAGAAGGAAGTAGATAAGCACATAGATACTTTTGGTGAGATGTTAAAACTTCACATTAAAGATTTTATGTATGAGAAACCACGTACTAGAGGTAATCTAAGGTTGTCTGCTATTGGTAAACCTGACAGACAACTCTGGTATGATGTTAATAGTAAACAAGAGATAGAAGATCTTAAACCTAGTACAAGAATTAAATTTCTTTATGGTTATATTCTAGAAGAATTACTTTTGTTATGTTCTTCTATTGCAGGACACACAGTTACTGAACAGCAGAAAGAAGTAGATGTTGAGGGTGTTAAAGGCCATCAAGATTCTATGATAGATGGTGTTCTGGTTGATTGTAAGAGTGCATCAAGTTTTAGCTTTAAGAAGTTTAAGAATAATAACCTTCTTGAAGATGATCCTTTTGGATATATAGCACAAATATCTGCTTATGCTCAAGCTAATGGAGTTGAGAAAGCAGCATTCTTAGTTATAGATAAATCAAGTGGGGAAGTATGTCTTACTCCTGTACATTCTATGGAGATGATCAATGCAAAAGAAAGGGTTAGCTATCTTAAAGGAATGGTTGGAAATGATCATGTGCCTGATAGGTGTTACGATCCTATTCCTGATGGGGAGTCTGGTAATCTCAAGCTTCCTATTGGTTGTATTTATTGTGGGCATAAGCGAGAGTGTTGGCAAGATGTTAATGATGGTAAAGGTATACGTGCTTTTCGATACTCCAGAGGACTTAACTATCTTACAAAGGTGGCTAAAGAACCTAAAGTCGAAGAGGTAATGAACTGGTAATGCACTGGGACTTTAAAACTAAACCTGATTTAACCAAGTTTGGTTTTGTCTATCGTATTACCAACCTTAAAACTAATCAAGCTTACATAGGTTGCAAACAATATTTTAATTATAAGAAAGGTAAAAAGAAAGCTGAGTCTAACTGGAAGTCTTACATGGGATCAAGTCAACACTTACTTGATGACATTGATAAGTTAGGTAAGAAGCAATTTAAGTTTGAGATCATAGCTGAATTTAAAAATAAAAGAAGTTTACGTTACTACGAGTGCTACTACCAGATGAAGTATAATGTTCTGTGTAGTACACTCGAAGGAACAGAAGACCCTGCTTATTATAATAACTATGTAGGTGGGAAATTTTATAGACCTGTTGAAGAATACCATGACAATTTCTAATAAAGAAATTTTTGAAGAAGTAAGTGTAACTTCTTTATCTGAATTAACTGACCATGATTCAAACAGAAATTTATATGTTGCTGTTATTATGAGAGCAATACTTGATGCTTCCAAACCTGAAGAAAAGAATGAGAGTTCAGAAATAAAAACGTACAGAGAGGATGCAAATAATTGGTTATTTAAAGAAATAGGTGCGACCAGTAAAGACTTTGTATTAATATGTGACTTAGCTGGTCTTCCATTTGATAGGGTAAGAACACTTGCCCATAATGTTATAAACTCAGGAGATGAAAATGAAAGGGAAAAACTATACCGATTCCTCTAAACCCTTAGATACACAAGTTGGTGGTAGTCATTATAAAGATTGTGGTATACAGCCAGTAGAATATATACATGCAAATAAGCTTGACTACTTTGAAGGTAATGTGGTAAAATATATAACTCGACATAGAACAAAGGGACAAGGTAAAAAGGATATAGAAAAAGCTATACATTATGCACAGCTAATTCTACAACTAGAGTATAAATAAATATGTATGCTCCTTTAATTGATTCTTTATCTATAGGTAAAAGTAATATACATGGCTATGGAATATTTGCTATCAAAGATATTCCAAAGAATACCAAGTTAGGTTTGAGCCATATTAGAGTAGATGATCTTATGGTACGAACACCTCTTGGTGGGTTTTATAATCATAGTAATAATCCTAACTGTGAAAAATATAGAGTAGGATTAGGGTGGTTTCTAAGAACAATAAAAGATATAACAAGAGGTGAAGAAATCACAGCAACATATACATTTTATAAGATAGAAGAGAAAGGAAAATAATGTTTAAATCAAATCGTAACCCTCAGTTTAGATCAAAGTTTAGTGAAGATATATTTAATACTAAGTACGCTCATGAAGGTGCAGAAACCCTGCATGAGTTAGCTTGTACTCTAGTAGAGGATGTCTGCCAAGATAATTTAAATCGGGATGAGAAGGAAGAACTGATAGATCACATCTCTAATCTACGATTCCTTCCCGGTGGACGCTACCTCTACTATGCAGGGAGAGATAAGAAGTTCTTTAACAACTGCTACCTTCTTAAAGCAGAAGAAGATACTAGAGAAGATTGGGCTAACCTTTCTTGGAAGTCTGAGTCTTGTCTTATGACAGGTGGTGGTATTGGTGTAGACTATTCTGTATACAGGGCTGAAGGACAAACCCTGAAGGGAACTGGTGGTATAGCCAGTGGCCCTCTACCTAAGATGGAGATGATTAATTCCATTGGTCAGAAGGTTATGCAGGGTGGTAGTCGTAGGTCTGCTATCTATGCTTCTCTCAACTGGAAGCATGAAGATGTAGGTAAGTTCTTAAAGATAAAGAACTGGTCTGATATGACAGTAGGTACAACAGGACAAACTCTATTTGATATTAAGCAAGATGATTTTAATTTCCCTGCTCCACTTGATATGACAAACATCAGTGTCAACTATGATACTGAGTGGTTACTTAACTATTGGGAAAAAGGAGAAATAGGAAATGTCTTTGAATCTAATTGTAAGCAAGCTCTTAAAACTGGAGAGCCGGGGTTCTCTTTTAACTTCTTTGAGAAAGAAAATGAAACACTTCGTAATGCTTGTACGGAGGTTACGAGTGAGAGCGATAGTGATGTGTGTAATTTGGGGAGCCTTAATTTTGCTAGGATTGATGACCTTAACCAGTTGCAGCAAGTCGTACAGCTTGCGACCAAGTTTCTACTCTGTGGAACCACAAGAGCGCAGTTACCCTATGACAAAGTTTATACTGTTCGTCAGGAAAATAGACGTTTGGGATTGGGCCTCATGGGACTTCACGAGTGGCTCATACAACGTAATAACAGATATGAAGCTACCCCCGAATTACATAGGTGGTTTAAAGTATACGAAGCTGAAAGTGATAAAACCTCAAGAGACTTTTCAAAAACCTTATCACTCTCTCAGCCCGTTGCCGTCAGAGCAGTTGCACCTACAGGTACAATAGGTATACTGGCTGGTACATCTACTGGTGTTGAGCCTATCTTTTCTGTAGCCTATAAACGTAGGTATCTGAAGAACAAGAGATGGCATTACCAATATGTAGTTGACAGTGCTGCCCAAGAAATGATTGATCTCTATGGTGTTAATCCTAACAAAATTGAGTCAGCCCTTGATCTAGCCACAGACTATGAACGTAGACTGAGCTTCCAAGCTAACGTCCAAGAGTATGTGGACATGGCTATCTCCTCTACGATTAATCTGCCAGCATGGGGAACAGAGGACAACAATGAAGATAAGGTAGAAGGCTTTGCTCAGACCTTGGCTAAGTATGCTCATAGGTTACGTGGATTTACCTGCTACCCTGATGGGTGTCGTGGTGGTCAACCTTTAACATCTGTCCCATACTCTGAAGCTATCGAGAAGTTAGGTGAAGAGTTTGAAGACAACATTCAGGCTCATGACATCTGTGAGATCAGTAACTCAGGTGGGGTATGTGGGGTTTAACATGGCAAAGATAAAAAATCACAGAGGTAAGATGTCTCATTGTAATACAAAGAAAGAAAGAGATCCAGAATTAATTAAGCTATGGAAAAAAAAAGCTTGCAAAGAAACAAAAAGTGTAGTATAATATAGTATGGAATGCCAATGGTGGGTTCCATACTATCTTGCTTTTAAAGGAGAAAACTATGAATTATACATTACACACTAAGTCTAGTGATCCATTTTCGTTGAGTGATTTTAGGGATTGGGTCATAGGATATGACAAAGTATTTCAAAAGATGTTGACCTTACCTACAGCGTCAACTCATTCTAATTATCCCCCTCATAATTTAATCGAAGATGGCGAAGGTCAGTATACAATTAGTATGGCTGTTGCTGGTCTTGATAAAGATGACATCAAGATAACTTTAGCAGAACAGAACCTTACGATTGAGTATGATGGTAAGTCCTCTGGTGAACAAGATAAGACTATCTTACATCAGGGTATTGCTCATCGAAGTTTCAAAAAGATATTTCATCTTGCTGAAAACATTGAGGTGAAGGATGCTTCTATGGATAAAGGTTTAATCATTATTAAACTGGAACAGAACATCCCTGAAGAAAAGAAACCTAAAACAATCGAACTTAAATAAAGGAAATACTAATGGGTATTAGTAAAGAGAAGAAGGTGAATACAGTTTTCATAGGATACGATCCTAAAGAAAAGGTTGCAGCCCAAGTACTTAAATATTTAATTGAAGCTAACTCACCAAAGGATATTATAGTTAAGTTTCTACGTAAAGATGTCTTGGAACATATGAATATGTTTAACCGTCCATTTGAAATGGTGAACAATCAGATGGTAGACAAGATAGATGGCAAACCGTTTTCAACTGAATTTACTTTTACTCGATTCCTAGTACCTGCCTTGATGCAGTATGAAGGATGGGCTTTGTTTATGGATTGCGACATGTATCCCAGAACAGATATCAATGAGATATTTGAGGAATATAACGATGAGTTCTATCCTTTATACTGTGTTAAACATGAGTATGAACCAACAGATAAATTTAAAATGGATGGTAGAGAGCAGACAAGATACAACAGAAAGAACTGGTCTAGTCTAATGCTATGGAACTGTGGACACGATTTGAATAAAGAACTCACTCCATTCGTTGTTAATAATAAAACAGGTAACTATCTCCATACCTTTGGGTGGTTGCCCAATAAGAACAGTGCCATAGGTGGGATGACAGAAGATTGGAACTGGCTGGATGGTCACTCCTCTCCTGACATAAATCCTAAGATGGTACACTTTACTACAGGTGGGCCTTGGTTTCCTGATTGGAAATGCCAACGTGAGGTAGATGGCCTGATGGCATCAGAGTGGAACGGTGATTATTCATATCTAGTATTACATGGGAAAGTCGATGAATTACAAAATAGCAACAGCATTTAACGAGACATTATTACAACACAGTACATTTCATTTATTAAATGAATTTAAAGAAAACTGGGAACCTAAGATAGAGTTTCATTGTTACTACTACGATGTAGACTTAGCTAACTATTCCCTTCCTAAAGCAAAGAACATCTTCTATCATAACTTGTTAGAGATGGAAGAGTTTAAAGACTTCAGGAAAAACTTCCCTCAACATAACGGAACTGAGGGTGGTGCTATTCAGTATAATAATATGCTGGATGCACAGAAGTATATGCCTAAAGTTATGGCGTTGACTGAGTGTGCTTTTGAGAATACAGATAGCTGGTTGATCTGGCTTGATCCTCTGGCAATGAACACCAAAGATATTTCTCTTAAAACTCTAAAGAGTTTCTTCCCTGAACACTCAGAGAAAGTAGATCTTATTACTCTTAAAGATGAGCATCACTTTATGTGCTTTAATTTAAGCAGAGCTACGCCTGTTGAATTGCTTGGTGATCTACGTGGTGCTTACATATCTGGTGAGTTTCTCAACTATAGAGAGTGGCATGATATCTTTATCTTAAACAGATTAAGAACTATCTACATGGCTCATGGTATGGTAGAGCATCAGCTTAATGAAGATACCTCAAACATCTCCAGTGTTATTGTCAACATGGCAGAAAAAAAGAACTTTGCTTTACGTAACAAGAAAGGTGAACGTATCTTTAAACTGTCTGACAGTAAGACATCAGGGGATATTCTACCTAATAGATACAGGCAACTAGCTGATGTCATACGCCTATATAAACCTAAGACAATACTAGAGACAGGTACATGGAATGGTGGCAGAGCTATTGAAATGGCACTTGCTGCCTTTGAGAACCAAGATGAAGTTCACTACATTGGCTTTGATTTATTTGAAGATGCTACTACGGATACAGACCATGAGGAATTTAATGTTAAACCTCACAACACAATAGAAGCTGTAACCCAACGCTTCATAGAGTTTGAAGAACATATGAAGGAGAAAGAAGATAAGACTTTCACCTTTGAATTAAGTAAAGGTAATGTCAGAGAAACTCTGGATAAGTTTCTTAAAACAGAAGCATTAGAAGAAGTTGATCTTGCTCTGATGGGTGGTGGTAACAGTATTGAAACAACCCAGAAAGAATATAATACTTTTAAAAATATCCCAGTAGTTCTAGCTGATCATTACTTCACAGAAGAAGAAGCCGATGATGGTGCAATGCCCCCCGAAAGATATCATGGAGTTAAACATGTATTTGATAGCGTCAAGACAAAGGTGGTTGGTAAGGAAGAGGAGGATACGGATGGCTGGACAGTCTTTGAAGAGACAGATAGTATACGCAAGTACATTCTGCCGTCCCAAGATAAGGTGGCTGGTGGTGGTCATACTCACCTTGTACTTTTTCTTCATGATACCAATCTAGAGAACATACCAAAGGAACTCAAGAGTGTTCCTATTATAGTACACCCTAGAGACTGTGTACCTAGAGATTATATTAACAACAACATCAAGACTAACATGACCCTGATTGATCCTAAGAAGTGGGTGACAAAACATGCAGGACATCATGAGAAAGCAGCTATGATTTCGGCTGGCCCTTATCTAGACTATAAAGAACTGAAGAAGTTTATTAAGGATAACCCAGATGCTAAGTTGCTGACAGTTAAACATGCCTACCCTAACCTACTAAAGAATGGTATTGTTCCTTGGGGTTGTATCCTATTAGATCCCAGACCTATTACAGGGGTGTCTACCCATAATGTAGTACGTAAAGATCTATTCAAGAAGATAGACCTGAAGACTAATTTCTTTCTAGCTTCCATGACTGATCCTTCTGTTACTAACTTCATGATTGATAAAGAAGTTAATCTCTTTGGATGGCACGCCTTCACTGATTCTCTTAGGTCAGAGACTGAACAAGGTACACAGATACAGAACCAACAGGTTAAGTTAGCTGATGACCTTAACATTCCTCAAGGTGCTACGCTTATCACTGGTGGTACATGTGCTGCCATGAGAGGTATTGGTATGCTACACACGATGGGCTTTAGAGACATACATCTCTTTGGTTTTGATTGTTGTCGTGATGAACCAACCAAGAAAGAAATGACTGAGACTACTGGTGATATAGAAGGTGGTGAAGTTCCAAAGCCTAAGTATATACAGGTTACAGTCAAGGAGAAAGACTACTGGACTACAGGAGAACTCTTAGCTATGGCTCAAGACTGTGAGAAAGTATTTCAAGATGAAGGTCTGGAAGGTGTCTTAACCTTTCATGGTAAAGATACTATGGTATCTGATCTGTGGGAGATACAGCAGAGTAAGCAATCAAGACCTGCCTTTAAAGGATACTATGATGTTTGAAATGGAATACGATCCAAAGTTAGATAGAGGTAATCCATCACCAAAGTATACAGAACTTTTAGATGAATACATACAGATGCACCAGCTTGGTGAGGGTATGTTTGATGGTAAGAGCCTGACAAAGTTCATCTATATTATTGATGGCTTTCTAAACACCAATGAGTGTAAGACTTTATTAGACTATGGTGCTGGTAAAGGTACTCTTTATACTCAAGACTTTAAAAAACTAACTGATGAAATAAATGAGCCAGTTCAAGACTACTGGAGACTAACCAAGGTAGACAGATTTGAACCTGCCCTGCCTGAGTATAGTAAATTACCTGATGATCACTATGATGCAGTCATATGTACAGATGTTCTTGAACATATACCAACCAGTGATCTAGGGTGGGTGGCTGATGAGATACTGGAACGTGCAGACAAGATGGTGTTTCTTAATATAGCTTGTTATCCTGCACTTAAAACATTTAAAGATGGTACAAATGTTCATATCTCTATCTTCAGCCCAAAGGAGTGGATAGATTTCTTTATGGATAAGATTAAAGACCATAATAATCTAGCTATCTATTTATTCTTTGATGTTCTTAATGAGAACCATAAGAAAGTTACACTCGAAGGATTTAAAATAGATACGAATCCAAGGTTAATACAATTAAAACAGGAGGTACGAGATGCTAGGGATAGCTGAATCAGTTATAGGAGTAGCAGGTAAAGTCCTTGATAAGTTTGTAGAGGACAAAGACCTGAAGACTAAATTAGAAGCAGAGCTAAAGACACAGATGGTGTCACTAGATCTTGCTCAAGCACAAGCGAATATAGAACAAGCAAAACATCCTTCCATCTTTGTAGCCGGGAGTAGGCCAGCTATCATGTGGATATGTGCTTTTGCTCTAGGCTGGCAGTTTATCTTTGCCCCTATCATATCATGGGGTTTGGTGATCTGGTATCCAGTAGTTACACTACCTAGCTTGCAGACAGCAGAGCTTACATCACTTGTCCTTGCCTTATTAGGACTAGGTGGTATGCGTAGCTTTGAGAAGTCTAAGGGTGTTCAAAGGAACAACATGAAGAAATGATTACCTTAACAGATAATGCAGACATACATCTGTCATCTATCATAAATGAGAACAACGATACAGCTATTAGATTAGCTGTTAATAGTGGGGGTTGTTCTGGTTTCACTTATGATTGGCAGTTGACCAGTGAAGAGGAAGATGGTGATCATATCATTGATCTAGATTCTGGTAAGCTGTTGATAGATAGTGTGTCTGTTCTTTATCTGGAGGGTATGACCATAGATTATAAGAAGGATATTTTTGGTCAGAGATTAATGATAGATAATCCTAATGTTAAATCCATGTGTGGTTGTGGGGAGAGCTTTCAAGTATCATGACAAACCTAATTGAGAAGATGTCACCAACCCATACCTTTGATTGGTATCTTAAATGGGTAGCTTCAGTCTTACTGGTAGCTGGTGTTATCTTAACCAGTAATAATATCTTTCCTCTAAACTTATTCTTTCATGCTGGTGGTATGCTTGGATGGCTTATTGTTTCTATCTTATGGAATGACAGAGCATTGCTTGTTGTTAATGCTGTATCACTAGCTCTTCTTATTAATGGATTGGTATCTTATTATGTTAAGTAATATGTGGGATTTAAAGTATCGTAGAATTTGGCTTCCTTATCACATTTCACCTTCAAAATCTAATGATAAAGTATGTTGTATCTTAAATAGAAACTATCAACCTATTTCTAACATAACCAATGTAGATATTACAACTGATTCTACATCTAATAAATCTAACTTAGAATTATTTGGTTCAGTAGTAAAATTTAAATTTAATCCTAAAAGTTTTAAAGATGTTTGGTTTGAAAATAATATATATTATTTATATGATGATAGTGTTGGTTCTGATGTAAAAAGTATACAAAATTATTTTAAAAGATTAACTAATCTATTTAGCTATCAACATGATTTAATATCTAAAGAAGAAATAGGAATGTTTTATGTTAAATGAAAAGCAAGAGAAGTTTGCACAGTCTTATGTGCTGCACAATAATGCAACTGAAGCAGCTAAGTCGGCAGGTTATTCAGCAGCATCAGCAGCTAACCAAGGCTATAGACTTCTTCAGATAGATGAGATCGTAGAAAGAATACGTATACTTGAGAATGAATTAGAAACTAATGTAGATGTTATTGAAGAACTGGAAAGTCAATATGCTTTTGCCAAATCAAATGGACACACTAACAGTGCAATTAAAGCATTGGAGTTGCTATCTAGAGTACGTGGTGCTAACTCTGATATTAATACTAACCTAGATTCTGAGACACTTGAAGGGGCTATCATAGGATGTCTTAATGTTTTAGGTGAAGATGTGGTATTAAGTATGTTATCTAAGTGTGACTTTGCAAATTCACTGTTTGGAGAGGAAGATTTAGAAAATATAGGGACAGAGAGCCTCGTAGAGAGCGTTACAGGGGGTGCTGTGGACCCACCCTACCCGGAAGATACTACTTCCTCTGTATGACGCTTAAAACAGCACACAGAGCATTTAGCTATTTATAGCTCCATATCCAAGGTCTTGGGTGGTCTTCACTGTTCTCCATCGTATCTATGTGTATAAATCTCTTCTCATGTGGCCCTCTTTGAGACACACCTATACCAGTGAAGCCATGTTGGATAGCAAGTTTAATTAATCTATATGCTTTCTTACCACTAACGACTACATCAACTGCTTTACCATAGAGATGTGGAGAGTTCTTAGCTCCTCTAATTACATGGTTGTAAGATAGATCCCTATAGCCAGAGGATATAACCATTGGCTCATTAAATTCATATCTGAGTGCTTCTAATTGTATCATGAATTGTTCATCCATGTGACACTCATCTGTTCCTTTACATTTAAGTTCGTCAACTGTGAAGTGTTCCCACATTAATTATGTTCCTTTGTTTCTGTTGGTGGATGTGTTCCGTTATGCATTGATACCATACGGTTCATACGCTCTTCTAATATCTTTAGTCGTTCTTCTGTCCTACCATCTCTCTCACTCTGAGACTTCAGGATCTGAGGTGATAAGATCTCTTCACTAATAACTTTAATACTGTTCTTGATGACGGCTTGAGTAGCCTCTTGATTATCTACTTGCTGGTAGATCTTAGTGATGTCACCCTTGATGTCACTAACTTGAGACATAATAGATTTAATCGTAGCCTTGAGTACGCCCCATGTGGCTGCTAATCCTGCTAACACTGTTCCTAGTGTGAGTAATTCCCTTGGCCCTAGCTCTAACATTTCTTGTTACCTTAGTTATTTAACTTTATCTTCATCTTATCTTTTTGAATATTCTTCAAAAGATATTACAGGTTTGTCACCTAATGTTATATATTCTTTATATATTTGCATAAGTTCATTTTTAATTGCATTAAAAGGTAGTTTTTGTCCTGTTTCTTTTTGAATATCTATACCCCATTTTTTTATATCTACTAAGTTAGGTGGAGCAGGTATGAATGAATCTTCTTTTATTAATTTTATTATCATATTTTTATCTAAACGACTAGAGAATAATCCTTTTTTAGTTATAGAATCATATATAGATTTAAAATTCATTCCTGCTTTTTTTGCACTTTTAATATAATAACCTAATTCTTTAGACAACCTAACTTTATTTTCCATTCCTTCTCTATAAGCATTTATTAAATCTTCAGTTGTTCTAGGATTAGAATTTTGATATACTTCTTTAAAAATATTATCTGTTTTTCCCATTCTTCTTTTTATATCTTTCATTTTAAAACTAAGACTTTTACCTATATTATATTCTTCTGGACCCATACCTAACAAATTCATCCAAGCATCTGTCTGATATATTTTTTTACCTGTCATTTTTGGACCTTTAATTCCAAAATCTTTACCCTCATATTCATAAGACTCAATTATATCAGAAGTACTTCCACCAATTCCCGGTGTAAAAGGACCAAATAAAGACTTAGCTACATTACTTATATTTTTCCATGTACTATAACCATCCGAATCCCATATAGGTCTACCATATTCATCTTGATTATTAATAAGACTATTTATTCCTTCAGTAACCATAGATAATCCTAAAGTTTGTACAATAGGATTTACAATAGCATCATTAAAAGTTTTTTCAATCGCAACTCCCGTATCTTCATTATTATTAAAAGCTCTTATCGCAGTAATTATTGGCCCTTGTGTAGTAGCCCAAGGCATTAAATAACTTAAATTAAATCTTTTACCAATACCATTTTTAGATTCTCCTAGATACATATACAAAGCTCCTTTATTCCAATCAGCTTCAAAAGCTTGTATACCATCTGCAATCTCACTAGCTTTATCTCCTAAATAACTAAGACTTGCATAAGCTGTGCCAGCAGCAGCAGATTGAGCAGCAATCATACACATTAAAGCTTTGTATCCTTCCATCTCTTGCCACTTACCTCTTTCACCACCACTTGCTCTTTGTAAATCTCTACCTTCCCTAATGTCTTTAAAAGAATCCATTAAAATATTTTTTTGAGTTCTTATTATTTCAGATTTAAAAGCTAAGAAGTCTGCAAAAGGAGTGATACGCATTCCTTTAACAAACTTTGGAACACCTGCATAATTTTGCATCTTTCTATTTACAGCTTCAGCAGCAGCTTCATCTAAATTAGTTATAGTTATTATATTACCATCACCAGACATAAATTCTCTTGGATTTCCCCTTAAATCCATAGCTGGTGCATCTGGATCAATACCTTTATCTTGTAATACTCTTCTTAAACTTCCCTGCTCATTAAAGAAAGCAAACATTTTCCACATATCATCCATAGACTGATAGAATTTAACGGCTGATGTATGGGCTGATTTAGCTTTTCTTTGAAACTCTACACCACCTTTATAGACAGGAGAAGTCATATCCCAAAATTCTTTTTGACCTGCATCTTTTAATGCTCCTTTAAAAGATCCTAAGTCTGTACCACTTTGTACAAATCCTAATGCTAAACCTTTTTCTATCAAATCTCTTTGTTCTTCGTTACTCCATTTAGCAAGACCTCTAGCTGCCCTATACATTTGTAATAAGTTTATAGGATTAATATAACCAGCAGCAAAAGCCATCCACCCTGCACCCAAAAAGTTTCTAGATAAACCAGCAGTACTATATACAGTAGCTGCTGATCTAGCATAACCTTGTAAAGCTAAGTATTTTCCTATCCCCGGAGTTACCCAATTTGCAGCTATTTCATTTCCTTGTGCAATGTAATCTGCAACTTCTTTAGTTCCATATAATCCTTCTAAAGGTTTAACACGATCAACATCTATAGGTCTTTCAACACCAGCAGCATCTGGCAGTTGTGATTTTAAATCTGTTGTAATCTCTTGACTTTGAGATGCTCTTGTAGCTGCCCCTTTTATTTTACCTTTTCTTATTAGATTAGCTATCTCATCTTCATATTTAAAAGTTTCTATTGTTTGAAAAATTTTAGCAGCAGTATTAGCATAGTTTGTAAATGGATCTTGGTACTCTCCCATTAATGCTCTAATTTCTCTAGGAATATCTTCTCTTCTTGTTAATATTTTTGTTGCTTGTGCTTTAGAAAGAGTATCAGTAGAACTAAAAACTTGAAATAAAGCATCTTCATCAGTAACTCTAAGTATATCAGCTATATTTAAATCAATAGCTCCATCTTCGCCAACAATATCTTCGTATAATTTATTTTGTTTATCAGATAGAGGTAACTTCTTTCTTTTTAATTCTAATACCTCTGCAAATTCTTTATTATCTATAGCTCTTTGGTTTATAAGATATTGTTTAACTTCTTTTAAAACATTTTGCCCGTCAGAAGTATCTCTTAAAGCTTTAGGATAATCAGGATTATCAAATACTTCATATTGTCGTGTAATATAAAACTCAGGATCACCTCCATCTTTCATAGATGATATTATCTTAGCTTCTAAATCACTATCCTTTTTAATTGCACCACTTTCTATTAACTGTTCTTGTAGATAAGTTATATTATCTCTCATTTCTTGAATAGATTTTAAAACTCTAGGGGCTGCTCTACTTAAAGTATTAATAGCATTTTGTTCACCTCTTAATGCCCTTGTCATTAAAGTATAGTCATCTCTAGAAATACCTCTTAAACCAACTCCATAATCTTTTTTAATAGCACTTTTTAATTTTTTAAACCTAGTTTGAATATTACGTTCTGCTAAAGTTAATGCTCTATCTTTACGAGTACGAGCAGCTTTAACTGTATCACCAAGACCACCATCATCATAAGCATACTGTTTAATTTTAGCTACTATTTTTTCTTTTCTAGATCTATTACCTAGAACATCTATTTCTCCTAGATCAATATCCTCTGTAACTTTCTTACCAGTATAGGTATTCTTTCCTGTCTTCTCAACTTCTATACCAGCATTATTAAAAGCTTTCTTTAATCTTTCATCACGATTTCTAAAATTTGTGCTAATTTCTTTTAGTTCTTCTTTATGTTTACGTGTCCATTCTCTTTTCTGTCCTTTACTTTTATCTTTCCATTCTTTAGTCCTTTTAAAATCTCTTGCTTGTTTTTTTAAGTCGGATATCTTTTGATTTGTTTCCAATCTCATAGGGGATAAATCTATATTAACATTACCATCCACTTCTAAGGTACGATTTATTGATTGAGCTTCAGTTATTACATCTGTAGATAAATTTATATTAGAGTTAGGTGTGGTTTCTTTAGGCACTAATGGATTTTCAGCTAGATATAATTTAAGATCTTCAGAGAAGGTCATAGGTATTACATTAGGATCTTTATCAGGTATATTTTCCATTATATTTTTTAATGCTTTTCTATCACCAAGTTTTCCTATTCCCCATCCAATAGTACCACCTATACCTACGCCAATCATTACCTGTTTAGCAAAATCTCCCCAACTAAAATCTTTTTTCTGAAAAGGTGATTTATAGTTTTTATCCTTATCTATTTTTTCCCGTTCATCTCTAAGTATACTATTCTTCATAAATTCAATCTGGTCTGGTGACATGTCAGGAACTTCTTTTCTTATCCTATCCATTTCAGAGTTTATTGAATTACGGTCTAGATCAAGATTTAACATTAAATTTTGTTCTGCTGTGTTATAAGCAGCCTCATAAGATGCATCTATGAATGCTCCTTGTCTCCATTCTTTCCATGTCTTTTTCTTAATTACTTCTTTAGCAGATTTTTTTAATGCTTCTTCAGAGACTCCTTCTACTATTCCTTTTTTAATAGCATTCTCAGCAGCTTCCTTTCCAACACCCTGCTTAACTAAATTTTCAATTATTAAATCTTCTTGTACAACTCTTCTTTGTGCTGCTTTTGTAGCTGACTTCTTAGCTAATGAATCAAGAAGTCCTTTTGTAAATAAAGTTCTAGATGCTTTCTGTAAAGCTGCATTACCTAAAGTTTTATATACACCACCTATACCTAAACCAGCTATAAGGGCTGTCCAGAATACAGGGTCTTTAATAGTACCTTCTTTTATACCACGCCCTACCTGCGCCCATGTAGTATCTGTCATGCCGTATGTTGTAATAGAATCTACCCAAGCTTGCTTAACTTTATCTGACATAGAAGATATATCTAAAGCTGTAGCAGCCATATTACCTACATTATTATTAAGGGCTGAGTGTCTAGATTTAAACCAATCAGAAAGCTCTTGATCAGTTAATTCACCTTCAGGACTTCCTTCATGCTCATAAATAATTCTAGCATTACTTCTCCAGTTTTGACCTAGTTTAGTAAGTTTACCATCTGTACCTTGTATATCAAAGTCATCTTCAGTAATTTTAGCTTCAACAGTTTCAGGAGGAGGAACATAACCATAGCTTCCTGCTATTTCTAAAGCTTGTGCTTGATTATCTTCTTGATTTTCATAGACAGGCATATCACCTAAGATAGTAGATACTGTATCTATAGGCACAGGTTTTTCTTCTGTAGCTGGTTGAGGAACAGGTGGGGTAGTATCATAAAGACTTAGATAAGATTTAGCTTCTTCTACTCTTGGATCTGAAATATCTTCTTTAGGTTTATCAGAAGTTTTACTTTTATTTCCTAATTTTAAAAACTCTTCATAACTTATATCTGGAGCATCATCACCATCATTTTGATTATCTGAATCTTTAATTACTTCTTCTTTATTATTTTCTAATTTTAAGAACTCTTCATAACTTATTACCATTCAATCTCTTCCACTATAATTTTAATTACATTATCAGGAAATTTTAAATGTTTTTTCATATATTCTTTCGCCTTTTCTATTTGCTGAACACCTAAAGGTGATCCCAAGAAACCTCCTTCTTCACCACTTCCCATTGCAATATTTTGTTTACCTTCTTTTATACTCTGACCAACTTTATCCATACCTTGAAAGTTTTTAACTAGATTTTCTAATTGTGTATCAGTTGATACCTTATACATTCCAGCCTTGGTGGGCATCTTATCAAGAACATTCTTTAATGATGCTAATGCTATTAGACTTTTCTTAGGAGTTAAACCAGCATTACCTCTTACAGATATAGTACCTGTCTGTGGATCATAGGAAAAACTATTAGCTAATTTATTTTTGTCTAAAAGTACCCTCATCTCTCCTGATTTCATTTGACCTGCACCTTTAGATTGTGCTTCTGCTCTAAGCTTCTCTATCTCTCCTATAATTTTACCTAAGTCTGCTTTTTCTTTAATAAGATTAGAAATTAAATTAGCTTCTTGTTCATTTAATAAACCCACCTTCTCTTGAAATTCAGAACTTCTAATTATACGATTTAACTTATTCTTTTCATCTTTAGCAAGCTCTTGTGTAGCAGCAGTATTTTTCATAGTTAAGATATTAGATTTTCTTCTACCTTCTTCTTTACTCATATTATGTTTAGCTTCATATTCTTTATCAGTTAACTGTGATAAATCATTATATCTTTTTTTCTCTATTTCAGATCCTTTAGTAAATTTTGTAGTATCTATCTCTTTCTCCTCACCATAAGCTAAAGATAAATCTTTATCTTTCATGGCTTGACCTTTAGAAATAATATCTCTTTCTGTCTGAGCCTTTGCAAGTGCAGCTTTTCTTCCTAATGTAAAATCTTCTTTAAGACCTTCCAAGCCTCCTTTTATAATACCTTGATCTCCCATCACACCTGTTGCTAAGTTCATAAAACCAGTAGCAGGTATATTCTTTTGAGTACCTTTTAAAGCTTCTAGAGTTTCTTTTGTAAGTTTTGTTCTATCTCCAGTATATTTTCCTAATTTACTTGTACGACCTGAAATATGATCTGCTAGTTCTTTTTGTTGTGCCTTTGCCATAGTATTAATATCTATTCCTTTTTGAATAGAATAATTATCTAAAAGTCTTTTATCAGCTTCACTTAAATCTGTACTTAAATCTTCTTGTGCTTTTATTGCTTCTCTATTTATTGTTCTTAAATCTTTTAATCCTTGTTTTTCTACACCTCTCATTGCAGTATCAGTAGCTCTAGCTTCTTCTTGCATTCTTGGACCTTTTGCTGTTTGAACAAGCATTCTTAATTGATTATTAAGTTCTTTTTTCTTTTCAAGATCTGGTTCCTTTTTCATTTTCTCTATTAAAGATTTTCTCATTGTTTGAAATTCAGTGCTTGATGGTCCTGTTGCCATAGAAGTAGGTAAATTAAAACCAAGACCACCACTTGTCTGTCTTTGAATTACAGGAAGATCAGATAATCCACCACCTTCTGCTCGTCCTACAACTCCACCCTCTGCTTTCTTTGGAAATCCAAAGCTTTGTCCTAACTGACCCATGCTAAAGTTACCACCAAAGCCACCACCCATACCATAGATATTAGCAGCACCAAGACCCATACCTAATAACTGTTGACCAGTACTAGGTTGATATGGAGTATCTGTAGTAGTAGTTGATCTTGTAGCTTGATTAACTAATGGATTACCATAAACTAACTGAGAGAACTCAGCTAAATTTTGTTTAGGAAACTGTTGTTCTTGTTGATATTTTAAATAAGCTTCATCTAATGCAGACTGTGCAAGTGCTTGTCTTTCCTCACCTGCTGACTTTAATGCACCAAGTTCTGCAAGTCCTGCTGTAACTTCTTGTCTTCCTAATCCAGTGATGTCACTAGCCATCTCACGTTCTCTAGCTTTTTGTAATCCAAACTCTTGTCTTGCAGCATCAAAAGCTCTTTGCTGTCCTTTAGCCTGTATATCAGCTAAGAGTTGATTCTGACTACGTTGAGCTTCAGCCATTTCTACTCCAGCCCTAGAACCTAGACCACTCATACCACCCATGCCTACAGCCTGTGCTTCTAACCTAGGTAAAGTATCTCCTTCAAATCTTCTCTGAGCTTCTCTTAACTCTATATCAGTAACAGCTTGTTGATAAGGAGACATATACTGTTGTGCTGTATCACCTGTGAACTGTTCAGCACCTTGACGTACAATCTGACCTGCTTCATCTAGAAAAGGCTTTTGGGTTCCTGCAAGTCCTTCAAGACCAGTTAAAGCTGCTTCTTGTTGTGCTGTTAATTGAGCAGTAGTCTCACCTGTATAAGGCTGATAACCTGCTGCTTTTTCAGTTTCAAATTGTGCTGATCCTTCCTTAAGTATCTGTTCAACATAAGGAGCTATTTCTGGAGGTAACTTAGAAGATACAACATTAGTTGTTGTAGCTGGCCTACTACTACCACCACCAAATAAAGAAGATAAGAAACCCATTTTTTAAACCCTTTCTATCATTGGACGAAGTGCAGCAATACCACTGATTTCATTTGGTTGCTTACTCGTACCATACGCTTTTTCTCTAACATTTTCTATGACCTCATCCATAACTTCTGCACCCTCGTCAGGATTGCCGTTACCTAATGCTGCCATTGTATAACTATCTACTACATACTCAGTAGGACTTACTGCTAATGTAGCTACTTGTTCTTCCCCTTCCATAATTGGCATGTATACATTATCTTCCATACCATGACCATCTCCCGGCACTGGCCCACTAAATTCTCCACCTGCTGCTAATTGCATAAGACCACCACCTTGAGCAGCCATTATTGGTTGTTGTGCCATTTCTACTACAGATTGTACAACTGTACCAGATTTTTTTACTAAACTTTCTAATGCTTTTACAGCTATTGAATCTCCATCAGGTAAAGTAGCAGTTAATACTTCATTAAGATTTTGTTTTATTTCTGTATTAGGTTGCATCATAGGAACTTGCTGTGGGGGCATAGGAGCTTGCTGTGGAGGAATAGGAGCTTGCTGTGGCATTGCACCCTGCACCATAGGAAGTTTCTCTCTCATATCCCCTTCCTCTATAGTTTCTCGCATCTTTAATATTTCTTCAAGTTCAGCCATATCTATACCCTATCTGCTGTAGTTGGTTAGCTGCAAAGTTACTTACATCACTTTGAGTATCAAATTTATTTTCATTATTATAATTAAACTTTATTTTTTTATTTTTAGAGAATTGATTTGGCATTTTTTCCATCATATTATATCTACTTTGATCTATAACTCTACCACTATTATAGTTTCCAAACATAGTGCTATTGTTTACCAAGTTAAAATGTTCTGCCATGTTCTTCATTAGTTTAAATCCTGCCATGATGTTTCTGCACCCAGACTTACATATCCTTTAAACTTACCTGTGTTTATAGAGTATGCTATGTCACCTTTAGATGGTCTGCCAATATCTGTAATCGTTACTACTGTATAGATATTTGTACTTGGCCTTGCATCTACTTCTATATCTTTACTACCCAACTCCTCTATCAATACAGACCCCCATTGCTGTATCTGTTCATACATCTTACGTAGATCGTCCACACTAAACTCACCATTCGTCTGGTAGTCTCTTCCTTGATATACTGGTAAACTAGGATATCTTGCCATTATCTACGTCCATCTGGTTGGAAAGCTAATCGGATTGACCCCCATTCCCAATTAGCTCCATTTGAACTACAAGACACCCTAATCTTTGCTTGCCTTCCTCTTGCTCTAAAATCTATTTTCTTAGTTGTATTATCAATCGCCTTTGAGACTGTTGTAACTACAGAACTCTCAGGGAATTGTTTTGGACTTACCTTAATAACTAATTCTTTATTATCATTTAAATCAAAGTCTGGTATAATTCTGTTCATAAACATTAACTCATTACCATCTTGAATATCAAAGTCACCAGACTCTATATAAGATACCAAGGTAGATCCATCTCCAGTATACACATTATCAGGTTCATTATCATATAAGAAGTTTCCTGTTGTTGTTGCACCCGTTGTTATCGTATTATTAAATATCTCTCTATCCCTAAAGGTAGTGAAGAATGTATCACCATAGATCCAGTATCCCTGCTCTGGTGAATAGATCACATACTTATTACATTCAGTTGATGTACCACTTGCATATAACCATACAATCTCTCTAAACTCTGAGTTAATACCTGTATATATCTTATCATAATAAGTTGTATTTAAATTATCAAATACATATTTACGAACTGAACAATCTAACACTGTGACTTGACCACTATTAGAATAGAAGTTATCATATCCCATCCAATAGGTTACACCATTATAATCTATACTTGCATGTGGTCCTGCTAGTCCACAGTTAGTTCCAGCCTGACTGAACTTAAAAGTAAATGGTGGGCCAACAAACTGCATCAGCCAGAGTGAGTTATCTGTCCATACATTAATTGCATTCTTAGATCTCTTTGCTCCTACTATTCGTGTACCATCTGTCAGAACAACTTCACCTGCTGTATTCTCTTTTGCTGGACTCCATGTAGTACGATCATCTTGATCAGACCATCTCACCAACATAGGATTAAATGCACCACTCACAGTAGCACTTGCTTCATATTGATTACATCCCAGAGCAATCAAGTGTCTGTCATTAGGTGAAACTATAATCGAGTTTACACTGACAGGACTTGTTGTGACTGACGTAGCTCTAGTAGGGCTTGTAGATGCATCCACATCAAAGTAGAATATATTACCACCCTTACGATTTAAGATTACATCTTCACCCCAGTTATCCAAACTCCACTGAGTAAGATCCAGATTAACTCCTTCTCCCAGAGTAGCTGCTTCATCCCATGATCTTCCACTACCTGAACCATCAGCCTGTTTATAGATCAAGGCTGTCATGTTAAAGCCTGATGTTACATCACCACTTGCACTTGCATTAGCTGCTGCACTGATGATAACCTGAGTACCATTCACAGATACAATAGGGAACTCTGGCCCTCCTGCTGCTGATTTAGTCAGGTTTAAGTTACCACCTACTGTAGCAGCTACACTATCAATAGATGTATTTTTAAATACAATGAAGTCATTTGCAGACCCATTATGGGCTGCTGCACAAGATATAGTTACCAGTGCATTACTTCCTGTTGCAGTTATTTTGCTTAATCCTACAGAAGTAGGATCAGCAGCATTATAAGATCCAGCCCCATATCCAAGTCCTTGTGTTTGTACGGATGTTCCCGTAGCTATGTAGTAGTTAAAATTAGCTGCACCTGACGTAGCAGATGTAGCAGCAGCCGTGTTAGTAACTGATATTGTAAACGAGTTTAAATCAATTATTGAAGTGATTGCAAATACGCTATTATTAAGAAGAATATTAGAACCAATAGTAGTAGAGGCAGAAGTAAAATAAACATAATCACCCTTAGACCTTCCATGACTTCCATCAGAACAACATACTCTGGTTGTCCCTACACTCGTTCCAAAGCAGCTAGTCATTGCTACAGTGGATGTTATAGGAGTTATATCATACAGATTACCCCCATTAAACTCATAGACTTTATCTGGTGTTGCAAATAAAGCTCGTTTAATATTGTCATTATCTCTCCATGCTAGTAAAGCTCTGGCAGATCCTTCAAAATCTCCACTAACAATAGGCATTGTCTTACCAGAAGCAGCAGGTACTTTAGTTGTATAGCCACGCATATTCTCTGGCTTACCTGATCTGAACCTTACACGGTTCCCATCATACCATTTACCTTCTTCAGCATACTGAGTACTTTCTCTGTTGAACCCTTGCTTGAAGTCAAACTTTGCTAACGTGGCTGTCATCTCTTACCTATTTTAAATCGTGTATCATTACTGCATCAATAGTTGTAGCACTTCTAACACTATAAACTAGTATGCTTTGCGCTCCTGCTGATGTATCCATTGTAGGTGCAGACCCTGATACAAACTGCCATGCAGAATTGTAACTCAGAGTACGTCCACCTGTTGCATCTTGTATTACTCTAATACTTCCTGACTGTCCTATGTTTGCACTTGTAGGTGCAGCCAATGTTCTATTCCCACCTAATGTAACTACAAAGGTATTACCTGCATCAAAGCTAGATGTAATAGAAGCAGCATCTGTTAGAGTAACGGTATTAACATTAACAGGTCCACTCACCAATACTGATCCTGTAAAGGTAGCTGCACTTGTCATCACAGCACCACCTGTAATTGTTACCGTACTTGTAAATGTTTTAGCACCTGTGATTGTTTGATCAGTTGCTAGTGTTGCATATCGTGCATCACCTGTTGCTGTTGTTAAACTATCCAGAGTAGCTACTGAAGTTCCATTAGTAAAGTAGAAACCCGTACCACCTGTAGGTATAGTAACTCCTTGAGTTTGTCCTGCTACTCTTAATATAACAGCATCACTTGCCGTTGTATTAGCTGATACAGAGTTTTTAATTGCATATGTTTTTCCTGATCCACTTGGGATATAGACAAAGATAGAGGTATGCGCTCCTCCAACTGTTCCTGTAATTTCTAACATAGCAGATCTGGATTGATCAGCACTTCCTTGATTCTCTGTGAGTGCCACACTAGATGTTGCACCTACAGATATAGTCGTATACGAACCAACAGCTTGGTCAACAAGACTTAATACATTGTTAAGGATTTCTCCCCATGTATTTGCATTGTCTCCATCACCTTGCTTTGTCAGGCGTATATTAGTTGTATAGGTACTCGCCATTTACTTCACTCCTAGTTTCTTTTGCATTTTTATCTTTTAATATTCCGGGTATACCACTAAAATATAAACAAGATAAACCTGCTGCGTTCTTCATTATAATTGCAAAACCTTTTTCATCGTTAATAAATACTTCTATTAAATTATGATTTTCTAATAATCCAGTAAATACAACTTGATCTCTTTTAAATACTCTTGTCATTTCTTTTGTTGAGCCACAACTTACAGGAGTAACCATATTAAATTGTGTTAGTGGTAATTCAACTTTTTTTTCTACTAAAGGATCTTCAGCCAGTACAGGAAATGATATTAAAATAAATAGGATACTTAAAATAATTTTTTTATACATTACTCTTCCAATACAGGCCAATCAAATAAGATTCCTGATTTTTTACCGTCTTTATCAAAGGATAGAAACAAAGCTTTGAATGCATCCATATCTTTTGCATCTGTAATAGCTTTCTCCATCTCAGTAGCTTTAGTTCTTATAGCTGCTCTCCATGTAGCTATCTTAGCTGGTATGTCTGTACCTGTATCAGCTTTACGAACTACAGCCCAATCTGTTTGAGCTAGTAAAGCACCTTGCTGTTCTTTGACTTGATCAATGTACCCAGAACGTATACCTTTAACTTTAACTACATTACCGTCAGAGTCTTTATAGTCTTCCATTTTGGCTGTATAATTTTTTTCTTCACCTTTTTTAATGTCTTTGCCTAAGACTTCTTTACCATCTTTATCAAGCCAAATATCATCCTTATCAGAATTTCTAGCTTGAGTTTGTCTATTTGATTCATCTAAAGGTTTAGCTGTAATATTAGACACACCTTCAAGACCATTATCTATCCAGTTATAAAATCTACTATCTGGTCTAGCCTCTAGAATAATCTCCTCTATATTCATAGCTTTCTTATGATCATCACTCCAGATGTTCCAGTTACGAGGATGTAAGACACCATCTTTATCTCTCCACCCCTTTCCCGGCTTAATCTCTGTAGTCTTATTATATAAAAACATTTGTTTCTCCTGTATCCTATTTCTTCATACCAGTTATAATTAAATAAAAAATCAATATTCCACTTCCTGTAATAAGAACTAAACCAATAATATATTCACCAATTTTATATAACCTATCCAGTGACTTTTGTTTTTTTCTCTTCTTTACTTCCAATGACTTCTTATATTTTTTAATTCTTTCTTCACGTTCTAATAATATATTATCCCAAGTACCACCACCGAATCTTATATTAACCATTTTTTTAACTCTAAGAATTTGTTCTTCAGCTAATTTTTCTTCTATTGTTTCTTTAGCTATTGCTCCTATTGAAAATTTATCAGCCGAATCTCCTAAAGTCTTACCTAAAAATTTATCCCACTTACTTGCCAGAGGATGTGATTTTTGTTTTACTTCTTCTTTACCTTTAAATAGTTTGTCAATATCGTCTGCAATAGAAGATATATCCTTGGCTGTTCCTATTGCACTTTTAATTCCTTTAACTGTGGAATTAACCAGAGCCAATCCTGCAAGTGTTTCTGCCACCACCATACCATTTTCCTATCTTCCAGCTATAATTCTACCATCTGTATCAATGATTGGCGTTCCTATTGCCATGTATATTATTGTATTATCGTTTACTACGTAGTTAGTCCCACGTTGTTTTATACCACCTGTAACAAAATCCATATCACCCCAGTTACCTTCTGCTAAAGTTTGATCTGGCGATAGCACTTTATCCATAACATTCGTTGGGCTTCTAGAAGTGTCTTCTTGACTCCAAGCACTGCCTGATGTGCCATTATCAGCATTCTTAAAAATCGCCCAAACTGGTTTAATAGGAATACCAAGAGAATTAGTCAATGGTGTAAAAGCCCCATTAGCATTTGCGTTTCCTTCATATGACCCCATAGCTATAAATTGTGATGGAGCAAAACAATAGGCTATATAAGTATTACCACTACCATTTATATCGCCACCTGTTCCTATAGAAAACACACTGGATGTTGGTGTCGTATCTTGAAATGCTGAATCAGTAGCTGCTGCATTAACTAAATTTAAATACAAAACTTTCGTATTTCCTAGACTTGCATTATAGACTTGCCAGTTTGAAGCACCTCCTACTATTTCTTTCACAAGAATAACTTCTGGAGCCACTCCTAGTCCATGTCCTACTGTAGCATTTGACCCTGTTCCCTCATATTGAGATATACTAAGTCCTAAAGTAGTGTCTACTAAAGTCGCTGCCGTATTGATAGTTCCATCTTCATTAGAGGTTCCACTACCTGTAGCTTCCATCATCCAGTTCCAAAGTACATAGCTTTCACTAGCTGTATTAACTTCAACATCTTCACCTATTTGCGCTCCACCAGCTAAGAAACTTTTAAGTGTATTTGTATTCGTGACTTGAACGTCATCAGTATTACTATGAATATTGTTATACACACCACGCACACGATCAAACATCATATAATTATCTGTGGCATCTCTGTTCTTGATCCAACTAAATGCAGATATATATTGATCTGAAGCTGTTATATTATCTTGTGCGAGTTTAGCGTAATCAGTTGGTATTGAGTAAGTAAAAGCACTTGCACCAAAATTTACTGTTGCATTATTAGCAGAACTTGCACCACCATTTCTAAAATAAAAATAATACGTGGTTCCTTTTGGTGTATTTAAATCTATTGTTGCTTTGGCAGTATCTGCTTGTCTAAATGTAACTTGATTATTATCAAGATCAAGCATAATAGCATTGACTTGATTGTTAGAAAAAGCTGAACCATAACTACTAATTAAAGTTGCATTATTTCTATAAACAGTTCCACCATCCCATCCTATACCATTTGTTGATTGACCCGGATATTGACTTGAATTTTTTTGATCAAAAGGCACAACACCTAACATTGGAGATCCAACAGTAGAACCACAAGTTAGTTCGCAATACCATTTTCCACTTGATACCCCAATTGTAGATACATTTGAAGAAGAACTGTTATAACCTGACATAGTTAAATTTCCGTTACTATATCCCGAATATTTATAAGCATCGTCAAGAATAGAATAGTTTATCGTAGGTGAGTCTGATGATTGAGTTACACTATTATTGTTAGTATAATCATTAGTATTTCCAGATTCGTCATCACCTAAGTTTCCACTATCTGCAAAGTCTAAGAAAAAAGTATTATTACCAGAACCAAATGAAAAGCTAGATAAATCTTTTGGAACCCATCTGTTTGTAGTAGTATCAGTTTTTCCAAAGTTAGAAGCAGCACTGGCAGTTCCGTCTAAGAATACAACCTGTGCCATATAACCATTAAGAGAGATAGCATCACCACTACCTGACGCATTATTTCCTATAATGATAGGTTCGCCATCAACACCAACACCTTCAAAAGCACTTGCAGTACTTCTATTATCGGTAGCCCAAGCTGTTACAAGATTACCGTTAATTGTTAACTTAACTTTATCTGTTCCAGATGCACCTGTATCATAAGCTACATGATAATGAAACCATTCACTCATGTTAGTCCATACAGGAGTTGTTAGTCCACGCACCGTAGCTCCACTATATAGATAAAATTGACCAGAAGCATTAAAACCTAATTGACCTTGTGCAGACTCATCAGACCAGTTTGCAAATACAGTATTTTTATCTTCACATCTTTTTATCCATGCACTAAATGTCCATACTGTACCAGCACTTGTTCCTGTGGTTTGATTTCTACTTAATGACATATCCGTGCCATTAAATACAGCACTATTAGCCACAGTAAACGTATCACCAAATGGCTGAAAATCTCCAACTCTTTGACCAGTACCATTTCCTTCATATACTATTGACTGAAAGTATTTGTTTGTGTCTGATGCTGTACGAGTTGTGTTAGATGCTATGTTGGTTGAATTAATTTCCTTTGCCCCTGTAGGTTGAGTACCAGCCCAATCACCCTCTTTTGTATAGAGAGTAACTGATTTAGCCGTACTCTCAGCATTGCTCGTTAAGCCAACATTGATATAGTAGGCTAATGTTCCAGCAGGGAAAAGATAGCTTTCGTTACTTCCAGTATTAGGATTTCCATCATTACCACCATCGGCTGCATACCAGACGGTTGTCGATCCAGAATTGTCCCATATCCCACAGTAGAGTTTGCGATTATCAGTATCGATACAAATCACCATACGATCATTATCATCGTCCCAATTCACCCCAGTATCGCTGGTTGTTGAACCTCCTCTAATATAGATATCCAAATCTTGTGCAGCTTGGATACCAGCAGATTCTATTGTTGTGCTTCCAGCAGGATCATAGCTTGGTTGCATATCCCAACTACTACTACCACCACCCCACTGTGTTTTATTCGTATTGACAGCAATTAGTCCACCATATTTTAAAGCAATATCGCTCCATTTGGCTTCCATATACCATTTGCCACTATCTGCTGGTACAGGTAGAGTTAATGCAGGAGCCACTCGCAACATATTTACTCCATTTCCCGTATAAGTGAAAACAGTATTTCCAGTGCTATAAGCCTGTGTTCCCAATTTATTTGGTAGGGATATTGAGCTAAAAAGAGGTTCTAAATGAGTTGGAGTATGCGTTGATTTTGTTACTGTATTATTATTTACCAAATTATTACCATCTCCAGTATCATCGTTTGCTACACCAAAGTCTTTGTTACTGTGAACCAGTAAAGAAGTACTACTATCACTAGCAAAAGCAGTTGTTGATGGCGTGAAATTTCCTGTATATCTAGCTGCTCCTTTTGAGATACGCAGTTCTGTCGCATATCCATTCAAACAATATGCATTACTTTGTGGGTATTCAAAAAACCAAGGACGACCAACTGCATAGTCTGTGCTATCACTCCAACTTCCTACTGATGAACCGTTTAAGTACATCGTTGTTGTCCCAGAACTTCTTGCTATTGCAAGATTAAACCATGTATTCAAAGATATAGACGATGAGGAAGTTATTTTATTACCAGAATTATCCATACCCCACTGAATATCATTGCTACCATCTATGTAAGCGTATGGACGGTCATCATCGTTACTTGCATATCTAAAATCAAAAATATACGATATGTTGCCTGTTCCACTTAATGCTTTCCTAAGAAACCACCCTTCAATGCACCAATCACCTGTCCCAAATGTAAAATCTGAATGGCCTGATGGAGCAACAGATATGTAATCGGTTGTACCATCTACATAAATAACAGAGTTTTGTACCTTATGACCTAAGGGTGAATGTGTAGTATTACCACCAGTAGTTATTGTATGACCAGTTGGGCCACTGTCAATGAATGTAGTCATTCCAGATGAAAGATCAGTTGCATTTGAGAGATAGAAACCATTCGTTCCAAATGTTAATTCTTTAATATTACTAGAACTCTTCGGTGTCCAAAACAAACCAGTTGAGTCGTATTCTGCAAAACTTGTAGGATTTAATGCTGTCCCATCTATAAAAACAAATTCAGATATGTAACCATCAAACCAGTTAGATGCTGCATTATATGCACCAACACTCATTGTAGCATCTGCGCCATTTACTGTAAGACCAGAAAGAACTATATTTCCATTGACAAATACGGTTCCTGATCCAGCAACTGATTTTACAACAAGATGATACCAACCAGTATCACGAAAAACTGTTGAAGTTGATGTGTAGCTCCCCGAATACCAAGACACGACATCAGCCGTAGTTCCATCTCCAAAGGAAAGTCCAGAATCAGTTGCAATGGTAAATACAAAATTGGCAGCAGTTGCGCCTAGTGCTGGTTCGGTGCGATATACCCAACAGCTTGCCGTCCATGTAGTCGCTGTACCACTCATACTTCCACGACTAAGTGATTCATTGTTTGCATTAATAAACAAAGCAGAGTTACCTACTGATACTAAACTAGTACCACTAGTTGCTGCTGATGCACCCATTAATAAATTATTATTAAACATTCTTAACTATACTCCTGAGATAGTATTGCTTGTATATTTTCACCAGTATCATCACTTGATATAGAAGCAACAATATAATCTAATCTATCAACTGCACCACTAGATGTAGAGAAGGTTGGATCAGTTCCAGCAGGAAACTTCCAACATGCATTCCATGATAATGTACCACTACCACCTGACTGTACAAAGAATACACTTCCTACTTGACCTACCCTAGCATTTGTTGGTCTTGCCATTGTATGTGCTGCTGTAACAGTTGTCAAGAAGTTTTGTGCGCCACCTAAGTTAAGAGATACACTTGTTACTCCATTGATTGCTGTGGTATGTACAGAAGCTGCTGCTGACTTAGAAAGAGCTATCTGTCCTAGAAAGGCTGCATTACCTGATACAGTTGCTGTACCATTAACATAGAGATTTCCACCTACAGTTGCATTTGCTACAGAGATATTCCCTGTAATTGCTATACCTGTAATATTAGACCCATCTCCATAGAAGGCAGAAGCACAAACTTTACTACTAACATGTACATCTCCTTTGATAGATACATTGCCACCCATTGAGACATTACCACCAACATCAAGAGTTCCTCCTACAGAAGCATTCGTACTTACTCTTATAGCACCTCCTACTCCCAAGTCTCCTGTCATAGTCGTATTGCCTACGATAGTAACTGTTCCACCTACATATAAGTTTGTTCCGACAGAAACATTACTAGCTACATCTATATTACCTGATACTGAAACACTATCCTCAAATATAGCAGCCCCTGCAACTGTTACTGTAGACCCAAATTGACTTGCTCCTGTAGCTACAAGTGTTCCTCCTATTGAGGCATTCGTAGCTATATCTATATCTCCACTTACAGATACATCTCCTTCAAATACAGCCTTACCTACAACTGTGACTGTTGAGCCTAATTGAGTAGCTCCTGTAGCAGTAAAAGTACCTCCTATAGAAGCATTTGTAGCTA